>Ga0207884_1000303_pt1 | contig 34810 bp, 30 predicted proteins | sample MalvirmetaMSP144_FD_184236 | JGI IMG/M metagenome (GOLD analysis project Ga0207884, IMG submission 184236) | Marine viral communities from the Deep Pacific Ocean - MSP-144 (SPAdes) | ecosystem: Environmental > Aquatic > Marine > Oceanic | place: Pacific Ocean | collected 2011-07-08 | reverse complement strand
TCCGGCGTACTCAGGTAGCGCAGGTTGCCGGTGGCGGGCAGGAAGTCCTGGTCCGGGTCTTCGGCGTAGATGCGCGCTTCCAGGGCGTGGCCCCGGGTTTTCACCTGGGACTGTTCCAGCGGCAGCGGGTCGCCCCAGGCGACTTTCAATTGCCATTCCACCAGATCCTGGCCAGTGACCATTTCGGTGACCGGGTGCTCTACCTGCAGGCGCGTGTTCATTTCCATGAAGAAGAAGGAGCCGTCCACGTCGTAGAGGAATTCCACGGTGCCAGCGCCCACGTAGTTGATGGCCTGGGCGGCTTTGACGGCGGCTTCGCCCATGGCTTTGCGGGTGTCTTCGCTCAGGCCGGGGGCGGGGGCTTCTTCCAGTACTTTCTGATGGCGACGTTGTACCGAACAGTCCCGCTCGGCCAGGTAGACGCCTTTGCCGCTCTTGTCGCAGAACACCTGGATTTCCACGTGGCGTGGCTGGGTCAGGTAGCGCTCGATGAGCATGTCCGGGTTGCCGAAGGCGTTCTTGGATTCCCGTTTGGCCGCGGCCAGGGCGTCGTCAAAGTCTTCCATGCGCTCGACCACACGCATGCCTTTGCCACCGCCGCCGGCGACGGCTTTCAGCAGCAGCGGGAAACCGCACTTTTCGGCTTCCTTGCGCAGGGTGTCCGGGGACTGGTCGTCGCCGTGGTAACCCGGCACCAGCGGTACACCGGCTTTTTCCATGATGGCCTTGGCGGCGGATTTGGAGCCCATGGCCGCGATGGCGGACGAGGGCGGGCCGATGAAGACGATGTCGTTGGCTTCGCAGGCTTCGGCGAACTGGGTGTTCTCGGAGAGGAAACCGTACCCCGGGTGAACCGCCTGGGCGCCGCTCTCTTTGGCAACTTCAATGATCTTGTCGGCTTTCAGGTAGCTTTCGGAGCTGGGGGCCGGGCCGATGTTGAAGGCTTCGTCAGCCATGGCCACGTGCCGGGCGTCTGCGTCGGCGTCGGAATAGACCGCGACCACACGAATGCCCATGCGATGGGCGGTCTGGATGATCCGGCAGGCGATTTCACCGCGGTTGGCTATGAGTATCTTGCTGAACATTAGTCTTCCTCCGGAACCCAGTTGGCTTTGCGCTTGTCCAGAAAGGCGCTGAGCCCTTCCTGTCCTTCGGCACCCACCCGGATATCCGCGATGCGTTGTGCGGTGTCGTCAATCACGTCTTTGTCGATGGCTTTCTGGCTGACGGCGAAGACCAGGTCCTTGGCCGCCTGCATGGCTTCAGGGCCGTTGAGGGCAAGCTGCAGCAGCAGCTCATCACAGCGGCGCTCCATGGCGTCGACGTCTTCACACACTTCGTGTACCAGACCGAAGTGTTCGGCTTGCTGGGCAGTGAAGATTTCGGCGGTAATGAAATAGCGGCGGGCCTGGCGTTCGCCAATGGCGCGAACCACGTAGGGGCTGATCACCGCGGGAATCAGGCCGAGTTTGACCTCGCTCAGGCAGAAGCTGGCTTTCTCGGTGGCCAGTACGATGTCACAGCAGGCCGCCAGGCCCACGGCACCGCCAAAGGCGGCACCCTGCACCAGGCCGATGACGGGTTTGCCAAGGTGGTTCAGGGTGTCCATCAGGCGCGCCAGTTCCCGCGAGTCGTCCAGGTTTTCCTGGCGGGTGTTGTCTGCCATGCGGCGCATCCACCCCAGGTCGGCCCCGGCGGAGAAGTGCTTGCCTTCGGAGCGCAGGATCACGATGTGGGTTTTGTCGTCGGCGTTCACTTTTTCCAGCGCGTTGATCAGCTGCTGGATAATCACGTCGTCAAAGGCGTTGCGTTTGTCCGGGCGGTTGAGCACCACTTCGGTGACCCCGTCGGCGCGTTTGTTGAGCAGTACCGCTGATTCCTGATCGGTCATGGCGTTGTCCTCCGTTACATGCGGAACACGCCGAAGCGTGTTGGCTTGGCCGGCCGGTTTAAAGTGGCAGACAGGCTCAGGGCGACGACTTCCCGGGTCTGGGCCGGGTCAATCACGCCGTCGTCCCACAGGCGGGCACTGGCGTAATAGGGGTGGCCCTGGTGTTCGTAGGAGTCGACGATGGGCTTCTTGAACTCAGCCTCCTCATCACTGCTCCATTCCTGGCCCTTGCGCTCCATGCCTTCGCGCTTGACCGTGGCCAGCACGCCGGCGGCCTGTTCGCCGCCCATCACCGAGATGCGGGCGTTGGGCCACATCCACAGGAAGTCCGGGCTGTAGGCGCGGCCGCACATGCCGTAGTTGCCCGCCCCAAAAGAGCCACCGATCAGTACGGTGATCTTGGGCACTTCGGCACAGGCCACGGCCATGACCATCTTGGCGCCATGCTTGGCGATGCCGTCGGCCTCGTGCTTCTGGCCCACCATGAAGCCGGTGATGTTCTGCAGGAACAGCAGCGGGATGTTGCGCTGGCAGCACAGTTCGATGAAGTGCGCGCCTTTCTGGGCGGACTCGCTGAACAGGATGCCGTTGTTGGCAATGATGCCCACCGGGTAGCCGTGAATGTGGGCAAAGCCGGTGACCAGGGTCTGGCCGTAGTAGCGTTTGAATTCATCGAATTCGGAGCCATCGACCGTGCGGGCGATCACGTCGCGAACGTCGAACTGTTTGCGCAAGTCAGTACCGACAATGCCGTAGATTTCTTCGGCGTTGTACAGCGGCGCCTTGGGCTTGCGGATCTCCACGTCGGTCGGTTTGCGGCGGTTGAGGTTGGAGATGCAGCGCCGGGCGATTTCCAGGGCGTGGGCGTCGTTTTCGGCGTAATGGTCGGCCACGCCGGAGATTTTACAGTGCACGTCGGCACCGCCAAGATCCTCGGCACTGACCACTTCACCGGTGGCCGCTTTTACCAGCGGCGGGCCGGCCAGGAAGATGGTGCCCTGGTTACGCACGATGATGGATTCGTCCGCCATGGCGGGTACGTAGGCGCCGCCGGCGGTGCACAGGCCCATGACCACGGCGATCTGGGGGATGTCGTCGGCGGACATGCGGGCCTGGTTGAAGAAGATGCGGCCGAAGTGGTCGCGGTCCGGAAACACTTCATCCTGCCGTGGCAGGTTGGCCCCGCCGGAATCCACCAGGTAGATGCAGGGCAGGCGGTTTGCCAGGGCGATTTCCTGAGCGCGCAGGTGTTTTTTCACCGTCAACGGGTAGTAGCTGCCGCCTTTGACGGTGGCATCATTGGCGATAATCATGCATTCGGTGCCGGAGACGCGGCCGACACCGGCAACGACGCCCGCGGCGGGGACTTCTTCATCGTAGACGTTGTAGGCGGCGAACTGGCCCACTTCCAGGAAGGGGGAGCCGTCGTCCAGCAGGCGGTTGATGCGCTCGCGGGGGAGTAGTTTGCCCCGGGCGATGTGGCGCTCCTGGTAGGAGGGGCCGCCGCCCTGTTGAATGGTGGCGACTTTGTCCCGTAGGTCCGCGACGGCTTTTGCCATGGATTCCTGGTTGGCCTGGAACTCTGGGCTTCTCGGGTTAATCTTGCTCTGGAGTACAGTCATTTGCCTCTAGTCCGTGCATCGGGATTGGTGGCAGGGCTGTCCGGAAACCGCTACGAGCACCCCTTGCGGGGTCCGGCCAGCAATCACAGATTGCTGTCGTTCGGCTGCGCATGAAGCTCCGCTTCATAAACGCTTGCCTTACCCATCTGCGCTTGTTTCCGGCCGTCCATGGCCTCCAACATTTCCGGACAGCCCTGCCACCAATCCCTCGTTGTACTTTTGAGTTGGCTGCCCGTTCTGGGAGCCACATTTCCTGTTCTTGATCGACATCCGCATGCTGCGACGTTTTTCCTGAAGGCCATACCCAGGCTCGGGCGGTTGGCCGGATGGGATTTTCGGGAATGTCGGAGGCCATGGATGGCCGGAGATCAAGCGCACACGGATGTGCTCGTAGCGTTTCCCGAAAATCCCATCCGGCCGACCGCCTCCCCCCAAGGCCGAAGGCATCAGTTGTTCAAATACAACTCCCGACCAATAAGCATCCGCCGGATCTCGGAAGTACCGGCACCGATTTCATACAGCTTGGCGTCACGCAGCAAACGGCCTGTGGGGTACTCGTTGATGTAGCCGTTACCGCCCAATAGCTGGATCGCGTCCAGGGCCAGTTTGGTGGCCATTTCCGCTGAATAGAGGATCGCGCCGGCGGCGTCCTTGCGGGTGGTGTTGCCGCGGTCGGCGGACATGGCGACCATGTAGACGTAGGATTTGGCAGTGTTCATCCAGGTGTACATGTCGGCGACTTTGCCCTGTACCAGTTCGAATTCACCGATGGCCTGGCCGAACTGTTTGCGTTCGCGGATGTAGGGAACCACCACGTCCATGGCGGCCTGCATGATGCCAAGCGGGCCGCCGGCGAGTACCAGGCGCTCGTAGTCGAGGCCGCTCATCAGGACCTTGGCGCCGTTGCCAACGCCGCCCATGACGTTTTCCTTGGGGACTTTTGCGTCCTGGAACACCAGTTCACAGGTGTTGGAGCCACGCATGCCGAGTTTGTCCAGCTTCTGTGCCTGGGTGAAGCCCGGGGTGTCGCGTTCGACGATGAAGGCGGTGATGCCCTTTGGGCCGGCGGCCACGTCGGTTTTGGCGTAGATGACGTAAACGTGGGCGTCGGGGCCGTTGGTGATCCACATTTTGCTGCCGTTGAGCACGTAATGGTCGCCGGCGTCTTTGGCGCTGAGTTTCATGGAGATGACGTCGGAACCAGCGTTGGGTTCGGACATGGCCAGGGCGCCGATGTGTTCACCGCTGATGAGCTTGGGCAGGTATTTTTCTTTCTGCTCGTCAGAGCCGTTGCGGTTGATCTGGTTGACGCACAGGTTGGAATGCGCACCGTAGGACAGTCCAACGGACGCAGACGCACGGCTGATTTCTTCCATCGCGACCACATGCGCCAGGTAGCCCATTTCAGAGCCGCCGTAGGCTTCGTCGGCGGTAATACCCAGCAGGCCCATATCGCCGAACTTTTTCCACAGGTCGTTGGGGAACAGGTTTTCCCGGTCAATGTCTTCGGCGCGGGGGGCGATTTCACTGGCGGCGAAGCCGTTGATCTGCTCGCGGAGCATGTCTACCGTCTCGCCGAGCCCGAAATTGAACTCTGAGTATTGTGCTTTCATCGTTGGCTACCTTGTTGTTCCCGTTATTTCTGATCTATCGGTTCTGGCTCTGGTTCTGCTTTTCTGGTCTTTGTCTGTTGTCGCTTTTTCTTCTGAAGCTCAGCCAGGGCTTCCCGGCACCGGGCTTCTGCGGTGTCCATTTCCATTTCCGCCTGGGCAATGTCGTTCTTCTGCTGTTCCAGCTGGGCCCGCTTGTTGGCCAGGGTGTCCAGCATCAGCAGAAGCTGCTTTTCGTTGCCACTGAGGGTCTCGTCCCACAGGTCGAACAGTTCCTTGGTTTCCGCCAGGGAGAAGCCCATGCGTTTGCCGCGCAGGATGAGCTTCAGGCGGACCCGGTCTTTCGAGCTGAAAATCCGGGTCTGGCCGCGCCTGGTCGGATGGAGCAGGCCCTGGTCTTCGTAAAAACGTACGCTTCGCGTGGTGACGTCGAACTCTTTGGCGAGCTCACTGATGCTGTAGGTTTTTTTGGTGTCCACGGCTTACTCCTGTTTTAGTCCTAGATTAGATAAAGTTTACGTAAACGTAAAGGTGTTTTTGATAATCCATTTCGCACTAGAGCGGATCTTCGAGGGCGCTGTCCGGCGCGGTGTCGCCTGCCAGTCGGGGGTTCCTGGGGTAATAGCGTTCAGGCACCCGCTCGATGTGGGTGAACTGGCGGGTATCCTTGTAGGGCATTTTCATAAAGCCGGAAACGCCCAGCCCTTCGATCTGCTTTACCGCTGCCAGGATCTCGGCCAGGCGCCGGGAGAACTCCTCCTCCCTGGCCGGGTCCAGCAGGTGATAGTGGCTGTGGATCTTGAGGTGGGTGGGCAGGGCTTCGAAGATGATCATGCCGGTGTGGTGGATGTCGTTCAGGGCTTCCAGGGACCGGATGATGGTGTCGGGCAGTACCAGGAATTCTTCCGGGTCCGGCCCGTCTTCAAAATAGGAGTGGACCCGGGTGCGGTCTTCCACTTCCGGGGCTGCGCTGACCTCGTAGGGCAGATGCATGTCTGGTGCGACTATGAATGGCTCGTCGGGGCTGGCGCGGTCGATGTGCAGGGTGTCCCGGGCGTTGAACAGGCAGCTCTTGAAGATGCCCTTGCGGTAGATCGCCCGGGCCAGGTTCACCATGTTGTTCACGGCGGTGATGAAGGACGTGCGCAGGTCCGGGTCGTGCAGGTTCAGGGAGGTGTCTATGTACACACCGTCGGTTTCCCAGCGCACCGCCAGGCCACCCACCACGGGGTATTTGCCAAGACGACTGACCGACGCAAGGAAGGCTTTTTCGGTTTCGCCCATGCCCTGCATGAAGTTCTTGTAGTAGCGGTCGAGTTGGACGTCGTTGACGTCATTCAGGGTTTCCTGTGCGTTCTCCTGGCGCAGGAATGACTTGCGGGAGCTGTAGACGACGGTATCTATTTCCCGGTCGGACGGCCGTAGCCACACTGGCACCGATGGCGTGGGTGCGGGTTCGGGCAGGTCGACCATCACGGTCCGCGCCATTCGCGGCATCTCTTTCAGGTAATAGTCCCCGGCCAGCCGTCGTGTCTCTGGGTCCGGGTCCAGCATGCCTTCGAGCATGCGGGCAAATTCCATGGGCAGGCCCAGGGAGGTTGGCGGGATTGCATGGTGGCCGAAACGGCAGGACTGCCCGGAAGCCAGGGCATAGAGGGTGCCGGCGGCGCCCTGTTCGTCGAAACGGGGGGAGGACAGGCCGCCATTGAGCTGTTCTTCACCGATGAAGTAGACATCCCCCAGCCGGGCGTTGGTCTGCTGGAGGTTGTCGGACATCAGTTCCATGACATTGGAATTGATGAACTGATGGTTGGCATCCAGTTGGGCGAACACGGACGAGCCCCAGTCAATCAGGGCGATGTTTTCGGTGCGTTCGTCAAAGACAAGATTGGAGGGCTTGATGTCGCCATGGACGATGGGCCGGCCAGCGGGGCCGGATTCCCTCCGCAGGTTGCGGAGGATATCCGCCAGCTGGTCGGCAATGCGCACGATCAATCGGGGCTTCAGATGACCATCCCGCAGTGAGACTTCTTCCAGGTTGAGGCCTGGCGCCCGCTCCATCACCAGGATGGGCTGGTTGCCTGCCCGCTGGTAAGCGATCAGCTGGGGTACACGCGGGTGCTTTACCTGTTCCAGCATGAAGGCTTCTTCCTCCAGTCGGTCCTGGAGGTGCTGGGGGAGGGTCACCCGGGTGAACTTGAACACGGACTCGAGGTCATCCGTACCCTCATCATCACCCCGCCGAACAAGTTTGCCGGCAAACACAAAGCCGTAGGCTCCCTTGCCGATCATTTCTATGTCCCGGTAACCCAGCTGTTCAAGCTGGGTGGCACAGAGCGCCACCCAGTCCTTGAGCTTTCGGGCGTCGTCCTGGCTGAGCAGGTAAATCGACTGCTCTTCCGGGATATAGAACTGCTGCAGCTGGCTCTGTTGCGGCATGTTTTTCGGTCAGCCCATGTGTAGCAGCATGGATTGGGGCTCCTCCAGATAGCCTTTCCAGCGATTGCAGAAGCGGGCGATGGTTCCGCCGTCGATGATGCGGTGGTCCCCGGCCCAGCTCACGGTCATGATCGCCCGTTCCGTTACTGCACCGTTAGCGTCAAACCTCGGCAGCTTCTGGGTTCGGCCGAGGGCGACAATGGCCACTTCCGGCGCATTGATGATGGGCGCGGCATAGGTGCCGCCCAGAGCGCCAATATTGGAAATGGTAATGGTACCACCGCGAAGGTCTTCCTGGCTCACCCGGCCCGACCTGGCGGCTTCCGTCAGGCGGGCCACTTCATCCGCTATTTCCAGCAAGGTGAGGCTTTCCACCGCTTTCACATTGGGCACGATCAGGCCGGACTTGCTGTCCACTGCCATGCCGATGTTGCACTGGGGCAGGTAGTGGATTTCAGTGACGTCGTCACTGAGCTGGCTGTTGAGTACGGGGTATTGCTGCACCGCCAGGGCCATGGCCTTCATGATGAAGGGCATCAGCGTCAGCCTGGAACCAGCGGCTTCTGCCTCCGGCTTGAGCAGGGCCCGCAGGGCCAGCAGATCGGTAACGTCGATTTCCTCGCTATAGATGAAGTGGGGAATGGTCGCTGCTGCCGAGGCCATGTGTTTGGCCATGGCGGCCTGCATGCCGCGAATGGGCTCGACTCTTGTTTGTTGCTGTCCGGCTGCCGGGCGACGGGGCCTGGATGGCTCGGTTGCCGCGGCGGGTGCGTCGGCACCGTGTTCAAGGTAGTCCTGGATATCGGCCTTGAGCACGCGGCCATCTTTTCCGGAGCCGGGAATGTCGGCCAGGTTCAGGTCCTGTTCGCGCACCAGCCGTCGGACGGCCGGGCTGGCGGGGATTCGTTGGCCCGCAGGGCTGGTGCCCGACGCTGCTGGCTTTGGTTCCTCGGCTTTCTCGCTTTGCTCTGCTTTCTCGTCGGCTTCTGCCTTCTCGCCTTGTTCGGCCGATTCGCCTTCTTCACCCTCGGCGACCAGCTTGAACAGGGGTTCGTGCACTCGGGCAATTTCCCCTTCCTTGTAATACAGCCGCGTGACCCGGCCTTTATAGGAGGCGGGGATTTCCACCAGGGCCTTGTCAGTCATGACTTCGGCGACCGGCTGGTCTTCCTCGATCATGTCACCTTCGCTAACCAGCCATTTGACCAGTTCGCACTCCACGATACCTTCACCGATATCGGGCAGTATAAAATCACTCATGGTTGCTCTCCTGTCCTGATATCGACCTAGAATTCGACGCTCGCCCTGATGGCATCAAAGACCTTCAGGTGGTTGGGTAGATATTCCTTCTCCAGCGCTAGCGGGAAGGGTGTATCCAGTCCGGTCACCCGGGCGATGGGGGATTCCAGGTACAGGAAGCAGCGTTCCTGAATGGTTGCAGTAATCTCGCCGGCGAAACCGCCGGTCAGTGGTGCCTCGTGGCTTACCACCAGGCGCCCGGTTTTCAGCACGGACTCCACCACCGTGTCCACATCCCAGGGCAGAATGGTCCGCAGGTCGATCACCTCGCAGGAAATGCCTTCCTTTTCCGCCATTTCCACGGCCTGGCCAATCACTTCCATCTGTGCGCCCCAGCCGAGCAGGGTGATGTCGGTGCCTTCCTTCAGCACTTCGGCCTGCCCCAGTGGCAAGCGGTAATCCTCTTCCGGAACTTCGCCCACCGAGGCCCGGTATAGCCGCTTGGGCTCGAAGAACAGGGTCGGGTTGGGGTCGTGGATTGCACCCAGCAGCAGGCCCTTGGCCTGGTGGGGATTCCGTGGCACCACAATTTTCAGGCCCGGGGTATGGGCGAAATAGGCTTCCGGTGACTGGGAGTGGTACAGGCCGCCGGCAATGCCGCCGCCATAGGGCGCGCGGATGGTCATGCCGCCCACGTCAAACAGGTTGCCTGAACGGTAACGGAACTTGGCAGACTCGTTCACGATCTGGTCAAAAGCCGGGAAGATATAGTCCGCGAACTGGATCTCTGCCACCGGTACCGAGCCCTGGGCCGCAAGGCCGTTGGCAAAGCCGATAATCCCCTGTTCCACCAATGGTGTGTTGAAGCAGCGGTCCTTGCCGTATTTCTCCTGCAGGTGGCTGGTGGCACGGAAAACGCCGCCAAAGATGCCAACGTCTTCACCGAAGCACAGCACCCGGTCGTTGGCGGCCATGGCCATATCGAGGGCGTTGTTGATGGCCTGGAGCATGTTCATTTTTGGCATGTCATTCCCCTCCCTTTGCCTGGCCGGCGGTCTTGGGGTACGCATCCGGATACTTGCGGATATGGATCTTGAGATTGTCCAGCTGGCGATTCAGTTCCGGTGGCACCTGGTCATAAACATCGGTGACAAGGCTCTCAAGGGGAGGTGGTGGCCGTTTCTCGGCCTTTTTCATGGTTTCCAGCACCTCGCGGCGCAGGCGTTCCTGAATCTCCTTTTCCTCGTCCTCGCTCCACCACTTCTTGCTTTCCAGCCAGTGGCGCATGCGCAGGATCGGGTCTTTCTCCCGCCACACGGCTTCTTCGTCCTTGCTGCGATAACCGGAGGGGTCATCGGAGGATGAGTGGGCAGCCAGGCGGTAGGTCATGGCCTCGATCAGCACCGGGCGGTTGTCTTCCACCGCCATGCGACGGGCGAGCCGGGTGGCCTCGTGCACGGCCAGGATGTCGTTGCCGTCGACCCGGATCACATCCATCTTGTAACCATAGGCCCGGGGCGCGACGCCGTCGGCGGCAAACTGTTCCACAGACGGAGTGGAAATGGCGTAGCCGTTGTTGCGGCACAGGAAAATCACCGGTACCCGATGTACCGCGGCCATGTTGAGGGCGGCGTGGAAGTCCCCTTCGGAGGCTGCGCCCTCCCCGAAATAGACGATCGTGCACTTGCCGTCGCCGGCCAGCTTCTGACCATAGGCATAGCCCGTGGCCTGGGGAATCTGGGTGGCCAGCGGGGAGGAGATGGTCATGTAGTGCAGCTTGGCGGAACCATAGTGGACGGGCATCTGGCGCCCTTTGCCGTAATCCATCTCGTTGCCGAACAGCTGGTTCATGAACTCGTCGGTGGTAAATCCGCGATAGGCCAGTGCGCCCTGTTCACGGTACTGAGCCATGATCATGTCGTCCTCGTCGAGTGCAGCCGCACTGCCGATCACAGCCGCTTCCTCGCCTATGCACTGCATATAGAAACTGAGCCGGCCCTGGCGTTGGGCGGCCAGCATGCGCTCGTCCAGAACCCGGGTGAACACCATGGTCCGGTATATGCGCAAAGCGGTGGCTTTTTTCAGGGCGGGGGCTTTGGCGCCCTTATAGAGCGTGCCGTCCTGTTTCAGAAGCTGAAAGGTGGGAATGTGGAACTCGGCACCGTCGGTAAAAGCCGGCGTATGCACGGTCCTGGATTTTGTTGCTGTATTCATAAACCTCTCCCGGGGGTAAGGGTTGAGGGACGATAGACCCCTTGTGAGGGCACCGTTATATGGAGTCATCCTGCTCTATGGCGGCCCTGTAGAGCGCCATGAAAACAGGCCAGACTTTACCTTAGCGTAGAACATTATCGGAGAGAAGATAATAATTGACGTTGACGTACAGGTTAACCTAAGGTTGCTTTGAATTGGCTCCAAAAGAGCCCAAACAGCTGCAGGGCTACCAGCGTGACCGGTCCTGTTGTCGAGCTGAACGCAAGCACCGCTGCTGATCGTGGCCGTGCTCTGAAAAAGGTATCAAGCCATGAGTGTGTTTGACCATTCCGAATTTGATAACCACGAACACGTCTCCTTCCACCATGATCCGAATACTGGCCTGCGTGCCATCATTGCGGTTCACAACACCTCCCGTGGCCCGGCCCTGGGTGGTTGTCGGATGTTCCCCTACAGCAGCGATGATGAAGCCCTGACAGATGTCCTGCGTCTGTCCAGGGGGATGACCTATAAGTCTGCGCTGGCCAACCTGGATCTGGGCGGAGGCAAATCAGTCATTATCGGGGACCCCCGGGAACACAAGACCGAAGCCCTGCTGGAGAGTATGGGGCGTTTCCTGGAGAGCCTGGGTGGCCTGTACATTGCTGCAGAGGATTCCGGTACCAGCGTTCCTGACCTGCAGATCATGGGTCGCCAAACCGCCTATGTGGCCGGCGTATCCACGCGTCCCGGTTTTGATGGCAAACCAAGTAGCGGTGATCCGTCACCGGCCACTGCCTACGGAACCTTTATCGGTATCCAGTCGGCGGTGAAACACAAGCTGGGCCGCACCGATCCGAACGATCTGGAAGGGCTGACCGTCGCCATCCAGGGCATTGGCAATGTGGGCTATCGGCTGGCCCGCCACCTGCGGGATGCCGGTGCCAGGCTCTCGGTCTTCGATATTCATCGGGCGAATATGGACCGGGCCGTGGACGAGCTGGGGGCCACACCGGTCGGTGCAGATGAAATTCTGTTCCTGCCCGTGGATGTGCTGGCGCCCTGTGCCATGGGTGCGGTGCTTAATGATGAATCCATTCCGCGTCTGCAGGCGCCCGTGGTTGCCGGAGCTGCCAATAATCAGTTGTACCGTGCCAGCCATGACCTTGCCCTGTGGCAGAGAGGCATCCTCTACGCTCCGGATTTTGTGATCAATGCCGGCGGCATTATTGATGTCCACTATGAGCGGGTCGGCGCAGAGCCGGCCGTGGTGCGTCGCCATGTGGAAAGCATTGGTGACACGCTGGACGAAATCTTTACCCGCGCTCAGAGGGACCAACGACCGACCGGCGAGATCGCCAATCAGCTTGCGGAAGAACGTTTTGAGCACTTCCCGATGGATAACCGCCCGGCAGATAACAAGAGAGATAGCAGGAGAACTTCATGAATAATCCATCAACTGCCGGACAGAACGGCGGAGACAGTAAAGCGGCGATCAAGCGTGGCCTCTGGTCCTCGCGGATGGCTTTTATCCTGGCTGCAACCGGTTCGGCGGTTGGCCTTGGCAACATCTGGAAATTTCCCTACGTAACGGGCGAAAACGGCGGCGGCGCCTTTGTGCTGGTGTATCTGTTCTGTATTGCCGCGGTGGGCCTGCCCATCATGATGGCAGAGATACTCATCGGCCGCAGTGGCGGCGGCAGCCCCATCCGGAGTATGCGTCTGCTGACTGAACGCGATGGCCATCCCCGGGCCTGGGGCATTGCCGCCGTGATAGGCATGCTGGCAGCGTTCCTGATTCTGTCGTTCTATTCCATGATTGGCGGCTGGGCCGTTTCCTATATCAGCACCTCAGCCACCGGGGGGCTAGTCGGTCAGTCGGCCGATGCCATCGGTGAGATTTTTTCCGGGCTGCTGGGCAACCCCTGGACACTACTAGGGTGGCATACTCTGTTCATGGCACTGGTTATGTTGGTAGTCGGTCGCGGTCTCCGTGGCGGTCTGGAGCGGGCTGTGACGATACTGATGCCGGCATTGTTCGTGCTGCTGCTGATTGTAGTTGGCTACGCCATGACAACCGGGCATTTCGGTGAAGGGGTCGCTTTCCTTTTCCAGCCTGACTTCTCCAAACTGACCACTGCCGGTGTACTGGTCGCCCTGGGTCACGCTTTCTTTACCCTGAGCCTGGGTATGGCGGTGATGATGGCCTATGGCTCCTATCTCTCGAAGAGTGTGTCCATCGCCAGGACCTCGATTCTGGTATCGGTTATGGACACGGGCGTAGCACTGCTGGCTGGCCTGGCCATCTTCCCGATCGTCTTCGCTAATGGCCTTGAACCGGGTGCGGGGCCGGGGCTGATCTTCCAGACCTTGCCACTGGCCTTCGGCCAGATGCCTTGGGGTAGTTTGATCGGTACGCTGTTCTTCATTCTGCTGACCTTTGCTGCCTGGACTTCTGCCATCTCCCTGCTGGAGCCGGTGGTTGAGTGGCTGGAAGAGAAGAAAGGCATGAGCCGTGGCAAAAGCACCATCGGTGCCGGTATTGCCTGCTGGCTACTGGGTATTGTTTCGATCCTGTCGCTCAATGTCTGGTCGGATGTGACGCCTCTGGGAATGTTCGCCATGTTTGAAGGCAAGACGATCTTTGATCTGCTGGATTTCGTAACTGCAAGTGTGATGCTGCCCCTGGCAGGCCTGTTGGTGGCGGTGTTCGCCGGCTGGGTCATGACACGGGAAGCCCTGCAGAACGAACTGGCCATGTCGGCCAGGGGCTTTTCGCTCTGGTATGGCATTATTCGTTATGTAACTCCGATCGCCGTCGCGGTCGTGTTCATCTATAACCTTTTGTAGTAGTGGAAACAGCAACGGCAAACCAGGTCATAACAACAACATCAGGAGATCTGTATGGGTTCTATCTTTGAGCAGGGCCTTGAGCCCAACGAGGCAAACCACGCGGCCCTGACACCGATGGATTTTCTGGTGCGCACGGCCGGGGTGTATCCGGAATATCCGGCAGTGATTCATGGCAACATCCGCCGCAACTGGCGGGAAACCTATGAGCGCTGCCGTCGCCTTGCCTCCGCGCTGTCGGCGAAGGGGATTGGCAAGGGCGATACAGTGGCGGCGATGCTGCCGAATATTCCCGAGATGCTGGAGTGCCACTTCGGTGTGCCGATGCTGGGCGGAGTGCTGAATGCTCTGAATACCCGGCTGGATGCCGAAGCCATTGCCTTTATGCTTGAGCATGGCGAGGCCAAGGTGCTGATTGCGGACCGGGAATACGGTGAGGTCATCAACAAAGCCGTCAGCCAGTTGGCTAACCCGCCGCAGGTGATTGATGTCAACGATCCCGAATTGGGTGGCGGCGGCACCCGGGTGAGTGATCTGGACTACGAGGCGTTCCTGGCCGGCGGTGATCCGGAGTTTGACTGGCAGATGCCCTCTGACGAATGGGGTGCCATTTCACTTTGCTATACCTCCGGTACCACCGGCAACCCGAAAGGGGTGGTGTACCACCACCGCGGCGCCTACGAAAACGCCATGGGCAACCAGGCGGTCTGGTCCATGGGTATGCACCCGGTGTATCTGTGGACGCTGCCGATGTTCCACTGCAACGGCTGGTGTTTCCCATGGACCATTACGGCCTTTGCCGGCACCCACGTATGCCTGCGCAAGGTGGATCCCGAGAAGATCCTGCAGTTGATCAGCGAGCACAAGGTCAGCCACATGTGTGGTGCACCCATTGTGCTGAATACCCTGTTGGGGGCTCCGGAAGCCTCCAAGTCGAGCTTCAGCCATACCGTACAGGCGATGACCGCCGGTGCCGCTCCGCCTGCGAAGGTGATTGAGGCGATCGAAGAGATGGGTATCCACGTCACCCACGTTTACGGGCTCACCGAAGTGTATGGCCCGGTCACCGTCTGTGCCTGGAAATCCGAATGGGATGATCTTCCGGTGGAAGAACGCGCGACTATCAAGGCGCGGCAGGGGGTTCGTTACCACACCCTGGCCGGGATGATGGTCGGTGATCCCGAGACCATGGAGCCTGTGCCAAAAGACGGCGAGACCATCGGCGAGATTTTCCTGCGTGGCAACACCGTGATGAAAGGCTATCTGAAGAATCCCAAGGCGACGGCGGAAGCCCTGCGGGGTGGCTGGTTCCACACCGGTGATCTGGCGGTGTGGCATCCCGATGGCTATGCAGAGATCAAGGACCGTCTGAAAGACATTATTATTTCTGGCGGCGAAAACATCTCCACGATTGAGCTGGAAGGCGTGCTCTATCGCCATCCGGGTGTCCTGGAAGCCGCCGTGGTGGCCAGGCCGGATGACAAGTGGGGCGAGACACCCTGTGCTTTCGTCACCCTCAAACCGGACGCCGCAGAGGTCAGTGAAAAGGACATCATCGATTTCTGCCGGGAGCGAATGGCGAAGTTCAAGGTGCCCAAGACCATTGTGTTCAGTGAGCTGCCGAAAACCTCCACCGGCAAGATTCAGAAGTTTGTGTTGCGGGACGAGGCCAAAAAGCTCTGATTGAGCGGCTGATATTAATAACAGGAGAAATTCATGGAATTTAAAGGCGTACCGGCCATCGTGACCGGCGGTGCTTCGGGCCTTGGCGAAGGCGCTGCCCGGGCGCTGGCCGCTGCTGGCTGTAAAGTGGCGATTTTTGACCTGCAGCGAGAGCAGGGCGAAGCTGTTGCCAAGGACATTGGCGGCGTGTTCATCGAGTGTGACGTGTCCTCCGCCGAAAGCGCTGAGGCCGCGATAAAAGCCGCTCGTGAGGCTCATGGTCTGTGTGGCATTGCGGTCAACTGTGCCGGCATTGCGCCTGCAGCCAAAATCCTCGGCAAGGAAGGCCCCATGCCGCTGGAGAACTTTAACAAGGTTATCCAGGTCAATCTTGTGGGCACTTTCAACATCATGCGTCTGGCTGCCGCGGACATGGCCCAGCGTGAGCCCAACGCCGATGGCGAGCGGGGTGTGGTGATCAACACCGCGTCTGTTGCCGCTTTTGAAGGCCAGATCGGCCAGGCTGCCTACAGTGCGTCCAAGGGGGGCATTGTCGCCATGACTCTGCAGTCCGCGCGGGAACTGGCGCGGGAAGGCATCCGCGTGAACACCATCGCCCCGGGCATCTTCATGACCCCCATGATGGCTGGCATGCCCCAGGAAGTGCAGGAAAGCCTGGCAGCCACGCTGCCCTTCCCCAAGCGCCTGGGCAAGGCTGGGGAATTCGGCATGATGGTGGACCAGATGGTGCGCAACCCGATTATCAACGGCGAAGTCATCCGGCTCGATAATGCCCTGCGCATGGCGCCTAAATAAGTTCAGGAGAAATGCATGACCAGCGTTGTTGATAAAGAAGAACTCGAGATGTTCCGGGAGTCGGTCATCAAGGCCCTGGAAACCGAGGTAACGCCCCATTACGAAGCCTGGGAAAAGTCCGGCATCGTACCCAGGGAACTCTGGAATACTCTGGGCAACGCCGGCATGTTGTGTGTCGATGTGCCCGAAGACTGGGGCGGCTGCGGTGCGCCCTTTCTGTACTCGGTTATAGTCGGCGAAGAAATGGCCCGCCTGGGCTTCGGCGCGCTGTCCACCAACGTGATGGTGCACTCCGACATCGTCGCCCCTTATCTCAGCCACATTGGCAACGAAGAACAGCGACAGTACTGGCTGCCGAAAATGGTCTCCGGCGAGATCGTCGGCGCTATCGCCATGACCGAACCCGGCGCCGGCAGCGACCTGCAGGCCATGCGCACCAGTGCGGTGAAAGACGGGGATGACTACATCCTCAATGGCTCCAAGACCTTCATTACCAACGGCCAGCACGCTGGCATGGTGATCGTCGCCGCAAAAACCGACCCCAAAGCCGGCGCCCGCGGCATAAGCCTGTTCCTTGTCGATACCTCATTGCCGGGCTACAGCAAGGGCCGCAACCTGGACAAGATCGGCCAGCACTCCGGCGATACCTCGGAAATGTTCTTCTCCGACATGCGCCTGCCAGCTTCGGCACTGCTGGGGGAAGAAGGCCAGGGCTTCATGTACCTGATGCGCGAACTGCCCCGCGAACGCCTGGTCATTGGCGCCCTTGGCGTTGCAGCCGCCCGCGGCGCCCTGGACCTGACCATTGCCTATGCGCAGGAAAGGGAACTGTTCGGCCAGAAACTGGCCCAACTGCAGAACACCCGCTTCGAAATCGCCCGCATGGAAACCGACTGCCGGGTCAACCGTGCCTTCGTCGACGAATGCATTTCGCTGTATGAAAAAGGCGAGCTCGACGCCCCCACCGCGTCCATGGCCAAGTACAGCGCCACGGAAATGCAGTGCCGGGTAGCGGATGGTTGCCTGCAGTTGTTCGGCGGCTACGGTTACACCAGCGAGTACCCGATTTCGCGTGCGTTTATCGACGCCCGGGTACAAAGAATCTACGGCGGTACCTCCGAAGTAATGAAAGAAATCATAGCGAGGTCTGTTCTGGGAAAAGCCTAGTCAGAACGGCCCTACGCCAATATTGAAGGACTCAAAAAATGAGCAGCACCGACATAGTAATAGCAGGCTCCGCCAGAACCCCCATGGGCGCCATGATGGGCGACCTCAGCACTGTGCGTTCCCCGGATCTGGGTGCCACCTCCATCAGGGCCGCTATCGAACGAGCCGGCCTACAGCCCGCCGATATCCAGGAAGTCATTATGGGCTGCGTACTGCCAGGTGGCCTCGGCCAGGCACCGGCGAGACAGGCTTCCCGCGCCTCCGGCATTCCGGATTCAACCGGCTGCACTACCGTTAACAAAATGTGCGGCTCCGGCATGCAGGCCGTTATCATGGCCCATGACCAGATCAAAGCCGGCACCAACAGCATCATGATTGCCGGTGGCATGGAAAACATGAGTCAGGCACCGTATCTGCTGCCCAAAGCCCGTGGCGGCTACCGCATGGGCCACGGCCAGGTCATGGACTCCATGTTCCTCGACGGCCTTGAAGACGCCTATGAAGGCGGACTCATGGGCGTATTCGCCCAGCGCACCGCGGACAAGTTCGACATCAGCCGGCAGGCGATGGATGACTTCGCCATTGGCTCCCTGCAGAAATCCCTGGACGCCATTGAGAATGGCTGGTTCAAGAATGAAATCGTGCCCGTCAGTGTGGCCAGCCGCGCCGGTGAAACCCTGGTCGAGATCGACGAGCAACCGGGCAATGCCAAACCAGAGAAGATACCGAGCCTGCGCCCGGCGTTCGCCAAAGAAGGTTCGGTGACGGCCGCCAACTCAAGCTCCATCAGCGATGGCGCCTCTGCCATGGTCCTGGCCACCCGCGAAGAAGCTGAAAGACGCGGACTCAAGCCCCAGGCCCGCATCGTCGCCCATGCCACCCACGCCCGCCTGCCGGCCGAGTTCACCCTCGCGCCCATCGGTGCTATCGAAAAGGTACTGAAAAAAGCCGGCTGGAATCGCGACGACGTGGATCTCTTCGAGGTTAACGAAGCCTTCGCCGTGGTCACCCTCGCGGCCATTAACGAACTCGGGCTGGATGCTGATAAAGTTAATGTCCACGGCGGCGCCTGTGCCCTGGGCCATCCTATCGGCTCCTCTGGTTCGCGGATCATGATTACCCTGATCAACGCACTGAAGCAGCGCGGTCTCAAACGCGGCGTGGCATCCCTGTGCATCGGTGGCGGGGAAGGCACAGCCGTAGCCATCGAACTGCTTTAATACGAAAGACGGAGCTAACTGACCATCATGTCCCTTTTCCCCACAGACGACGGCGAGAACGATCTGTTCACTTCCCGAACAGATCCGGAAAGTCCCTTCGGAACCTTTGCAGCGTTTGGTTTTGAGCTGGAGGGCAAGGTGTGGCCAACCGTCGAGCACTATTTCCAGGGCATGAAGTTCAGCGATGAAGCCCGGCAGGAAAAGATTCGGACAGCCGATTCGCCCGCGCTTGCCCGGAAGCTTGGCCGCAAGCGCAGCAAAAGCTTCCGCAAGGACTGGAAAGAAGTGCGTCAGACCATCATGACCCGGGGTGTCTATACCCGCTGCCGGACACACCCTGAGCTGGCCGACGCTCTGTTGGAAACCGGTGACCAGAAGATTGTCGAGAACAGTAACTTTGACTATTTCTGGGGCTGTGGCCGGGACAGGCGGGGCGATAATGCCTACGGGCGGGTGTTGATGAATGTGCGGGCAAAGCTGAACGAAGAGCGGGCATCCCCAGAGGATGCCCGTTAACTACCCTTCTTTTTTCGCGGAATAGTCCGTATCCGCAAAAACCTCCGACAGAATGGTCTGTTCGATGTAACTGCGCTGACCGGATTTGGCGGGCAGCCTGACGGTCAGGTGAATTTCGCCGGCAGCCGGGGTGTTAATGGTGACTCGTGGGTCAACGGATGGCACTTCCAGGCCGCGGGACACGCCGAACTTGTTCATGTGTTTGCGGACTGACTCCAGGTAGGGCTCACACTGTCGGTTGGCGGCGGCCAGCAGGGCCTTCTGGGCAGCTTGCCAGTTGTCCTCCCGTTTGAAGGGCACGGTGAACACGTGGAAGTCCCAGTGGTCGGTAAAGCTCTCGTTGACGACCGGCTCGGAGACGAACAGGGCGTTCGGTATCACGATCATTCGCCCGGTGCGCTGATGGCCGGTTTTGCCGGGGCCGACTTCCAGAATGGTGGTTGCCAGCAGGGTCTGGTCGATGACATCCCCGCGAAAATCCTTTACCTGAATGCGATCCCCCAGATTAAAGGACCCCGCGCCGCTTTTCAGAATGGCGCCTGATACACAAAGGATCAGCTCTTTGGTGGCAACCACGAAGGCCACCGCAATGGCGACGATAGACAGGGCCAGGGAGCGGATCTGATCACCCCAGATCAGGGCCAACCCCAACACGGCCAGTAACAGGAAGCCGTTACGGAAGTTCACCAGCAAGCGGCCCCGCAATTCGGCAGAGGCGACACTTCTGCGGATGAAGCGGGCGGTGAGTGTGCGCAGAATGACGATCGCCAGTATCAGCAGGCCGGTGCTGATCAGCAGTCGTAGCATGTTATCCGGTAGTGACAGATTCGCGGGCACGAAGGCCATACTTTCGAGCATGTTTCAGTCTCGTGACAGGTACGTTAGATGATGCATTGTCACGGGAAATTGCCTGGCCTGCTATAGTCATATTCCCCTGACTGAGGCCCGGAGTGCGACATGTCTCAAAGTATGGAATTGACTGAACGGATTGAGCAGATCCGCGACCTTACCCCACTGGATGCCGCCGAAGAGCTTGTCGCGCTGTCCGCGGACGATATTCAGTTCATCCTGTCGCGACTGCCGCCAGATCAGGCGCTGGCCATCGCGTCGCATCTGGCCCAGGTCGCTGCGCCGGATGAGGCCGCCACCCGGGCCGTCATTTCCGGTATGGAAGCCACCATCGGGGAGTTGATGACCCCGGTCACCGCGACCCTGCCGGAAGACTATACCGTTGCCGAGGCGCTGACCTTCATGGTGAAAAGTGCCGACGTTACCGAGATCAGTTACATCTTCGTGACCAGCAGCGACCGGCTGGTGGGCGTAGTGGGCATGCGGGACCTGATTCTGGCCAAGCCCTCTGAAACTCTGTCCGCGATTATGGTGCCGGAACCCTTCGCCTTTGAGCAGGACACTCCGGTGGAAGACGCGGTCAGCGAGGTGATGTACCGCCACTATCGCATGTACCCGGTGGTGGATGATGACAATCGGGTGGTGGGCGAGGTGCGTGGCTGGAAGCTTTACGAACGCGTGGCTTCCGTACTCAGCGCCCAGGCCGGCTCCCAGTATGGCGTGGCGAAGGAAGAGCAGATCAACACTCCGGTGCTGGCCGCATTCCGTATGCGCCACCCCTGGCTGCAGGTCAACCTGATCACCGCCTTTGCGGCGGCCTTTGTGGTGGGCATGTTCGAGAGCACCATCACCCAGATTGTTGCGCTGGCGGCTTTTCTGCCGGTGCTGGCCGGGCAGAGTGGCAACACCGGTTGCCAGGCGCTGGCCATCACTCTGCGCGGCATGACGCTGGGGCAGATTAACGATTACCCGGTGCGGCGGCTGTTCCGTAAGGAAATCCTGCTGGGGGCCCTGAATGGTGCGGCGGTGGGAATTATCGCCGGTATCGCCATGTTTGCCTACGCTATGTCCACCGGTTCCGCCAACCCGGCCATGTTGGGCCTGGTGATATTCATTGCCATGATCGGCGCCTGCATGGGCAGCGGGATTTTCGGGGTGGCCGTGCCATTGGTGCTCAAGCGTTTTGGCGCCGACCCCGCGACTGCCAGCAGCATTTTCCTGACCACATTCACCGATATTATCGGCATGGGTTTGATGCTGTTTCTGGCCACATCAATGGTCCTCTAGCAGGCGCTTTAGGCTTTAGGCTTTAGGCTTTAGGCGGCCTTTTTCTCCTTGCTGGTGCCTGCATCCGGCACCGTTAGCATCAGCAGAAAGCCGACAAGGAAAAACAGCAGAATCGTGCTCATGCCCCAGCGCTGGCTTCCCGTTGCGGCGGTAACAGCACCCACCAGAAGTGGCCCGGCAAAGGCCGTGGCTTTGCCCGAGAAGGTAAACAGGCCGAACATCTGGTTACGGAGGTGCTCTGGTGCCGCGCGGGCCAGGTGGGAGCGGCTGGCCGCCTGAAGCGGGCCGACAAAGATGCCCAGGGTCATGCCGAACACCCAGAACCAGAGTTCGCTCTGCACCACCAGTATGGCCGTGGCGCTTGCCCCGATGCCTGCCAGTGACAGAAAAATCGTATTCCGGCCGCCGATGGCATCATCGACCCAGGCAAAAACCAGGGCGCCCAGGCCAGCCGTGACGTTCAGGGCAATGCCGAACTGCAGCACTTCGGTCTGGCTCATGTTGAAGGTTCCGGCGGCGTAAACGCCGCCAAAGGTGAATACCGTGGCCAGGCCATCGGTGTACAGCATGCGTGCCACCAGAAACCGCAGGATATGGCCGTATTCCCGGGCCTTGGCCAGGGAGTCTTTCAACTGGCCAAGGCCCGCCTTCAGAGCCTGGCCGGCGGACAGCCCGGAAGACGGCTGGTCGGGCGTCAGAAAGAATAGCGGCAATGCAAAAACCAGGTACCAGACCGCCACCAGTACGAAAGTGGCCCGCACGTGCTCTGCTTCCTCACGGTTCAGGCCCAGAAATGAGGGGTCTGCCTCCACGAATCCGTACAGGGCAACCACCAGGCAGACCACACCACCAACATAGCCAAGCCCCCAGCCCCAACCGGACCAGCGGCCAAGCTTTGCGGGGGCGGCCAGGTCCGGCAGCATGGTGTTGTAGAAGATAAACGCGAATTCGGCGCCCAGGATGCCCAGGCTGACCCAGACCACCGCCCACCAGAAATCCCCCATGCCCGGGCCGACGAACCAGAGCATGGCACTGGCCAGCACGCACAGAAGGGTAAAAACCACTAGCCAGGGTTTGCGACGGCCAGATCGGTCTGCAATGGCCCCCAGAACCGGTGCTGCCACCGCAATCACCACGCCGGTAAGGCCGACAATGTTGCCCCAGTATTCCGTGCCCGCCACTTCGTCACCAACGACCGACTGGCTGAAGTAGCGGGCAAACACAAAGGTCAGGATGATGGTGAAAAAGGCGCTGTTAGCCCAGTCATAAAGCGCCCAGGACCATAGCGCTTTGCGGGATGCCCCGGAAGTGGTGCTGCCGTTTTCGTGTTTTTCCTGCTTTTTCTGCATAAAAACCATCCGTTGACCGGGCTGAGTTCTATTCTTCACTATAACTGTCAGTGAATCCTATGTCTGGGGGAGCCATGGTTCGGCCGGAAAGTCACCAAAACATGGAAGAGGACATGGCGGCCGCGGTTGCGGAAGCCATAGTCGGTGTGACGCCGGAAAGTCGGGAACGCCAACCGCAGGTCACGATGGACAGCCAGCTCGACAGCGATCTGGGCCTGGACAGCCTGACTCGTGCCGAGTTGCTGGTGACGGTGGAGCGTAAGTTTGGCGTTCAGCTGCCGGAACAGCTCCTGAGCGAGGCGGACACGCCCCGGCACATCCTTGATGAAGTTTTGCGGCTCAAGGGCGGTCAGCCAGCAGGGCAAGCCGGGACGGGCGGGAAGAAAGACAAGAAGGAAGAAGCGGTTCCCGGCCCTGGCGAAGAGAGCCGTGAGCATTTCTCTGTGCCCGAAGTGGAAACCCTGCAGGAAGTACTGAGCTGGCATGCCCGACAGCACCCGGACCGCACCTATTTACATTGGGTCAAAAGCTTTGATGATGTCAGCCCGCTGAGCTTCGGGGATTTACATCAGGGCGCCCTGAGAGTTGCCAATGGCCTGTTCCAGCACGATGTTGAGGCGCGGGACACCATTGCCCTGATGCTGCCCACCAGTCACGATTATTTCTACGGGTTTTTCGGTGCCCTCTACGCCAATGCCATACCGGTGCCGCTCTATCCGCCCGCCCGGGCGTCCGAAATCGAAGAGCATCTGAAAAAGCAGGCGGCGATCCTCAACAACGCCCGGGCCCGGGTGATGATCACTGTGCCGGAAGCGAAAAAGCTCGCCGCCGTGATCAAGGGCCTGGTGCCGACCCTCGAGCATGTGCTGACACTGGATGAGGTCTGGGGGAACCCTCTTTACCGCCTGGCCGCCGGTACCAAAGGCGACGACATTGCCTTTCTGCAGTACACCTCCGGCAGCACCGGCGACCCCAAGGGCGTCAGCCTCAGCCACACCAATCTTTTTGCCAATATCAGTGCCGGCAATGAGGTGCTGCAGGTGGACCAGGATGACGTGTTCGTCAGCTGGCTGCCGCTGTACCACGACATGGGCCTGATCGGCACCTGCCTGTCCAGCCTCTGGTACGGCATGCATCTGGTCATAATGTCGCCGTTGCTGTTTCTCACCCGGCCCCAGTATTGGCTCTGGGCGATTGACCGGTTTGGCGGCACGCTCTCACCCTCGCCCAATTTCGGTTACGAACTCTGCCTGAAACGCATCAGTGATGAACACATGGAAGGGTTGGATCTGAGCACGTGGCGCGTCGCCTTCAACGGCGCCGAAGCGGTCAGCCCGGATACGGTGGAGCGTTTTATCGAACGCTTCCGGCCATGGGGGTTCCGCCCCGAAACCATGGCGCCGGTCTATGGCTTGGCTGAGAACTGCGTGGCACTGACCTTTCCCGAGAAACCCCGGGAACCGGTGATCGACCGGGTAAAACGGGACCCGTTCCAAAAGGACGGCAAGGCGGAGCCGGCATCCGCGGACGATGAGCTGGCCCTCAGGTTTGTCTCCTGTGGCAAGGCCGTGCCCGGCCATCGCATCCGCATTGTCGATGATGACGGCCAGGAGCTGGGAGAACGACAGGAGGGCAATCTGCAGTTCACCGGCCCGTCGGCGACCCGGGGGTATTTCCGCAATGACGAGAAAACCAACGAACTCTTTGATGGCGAGTGGCTGAACACCGGTGACCGGGGCTATATCGCCGATGACGAGCTGTATCTGAGCGGCCGCAACAAGGACCTGATTGTGCGGGCCGGACGCAACATCTACCCCGGTGAAATCGAGGAGGCCGTGGGCGAGCTTGAGCTGATCCGGCCCGGCTGCGTGGCGGCCTTTGCCTCGGGTATGGCTGAAAGTGAAGGGGAGCGGCTGATCGTGGTGGCCGAAACCCGGGAAAAGGACCAGAGCAAACTGGACCAGGTGAAAGACAGAATCCACCGCATCGCCATGGACTCCCTGGATATTGCGGTGGACGAGATCGTGATGGTTTCGCCTCACACCGTGCCCAAAACCTCCAGTGGCAAGCTGAGGCGCAACGACTGCCGGCTGAGGTACGAGCGGGGTGAACTTGAAGCCAGCAAAGAACCTGTATGGCGGCAACTGGTTCGGCTGGCCGTTGGTACCTGGCGCCAGCAGGGTCAGCGCAGCCTCAGAAGCGCCGGGCGCTGGCTCTACTCGGCCTGGGCCTGGGCGGTTATGGGGCTGCTCGCCGTGCCAGTCTGGATTCTGGTTAATATCCTGCCGGGCCTTTCACTTCGCTGGAAGGTGGCCCACTGGAGTGGCAGATTGTTGGCAATGCTCACCGGAACCAGCCTCAAGGTGGAAGGGAACCACAGCCTCGGCAAGCTTCCAGAGGGTTGTGTCGTTGTGGCCACCCATTCCAGCTACCTTGATTCCCTGGTGCTGGCAGCACTGATTCCCGTGCCGGTGAGCTTCATTGCCAAAGCCGAACTGATGCGGGTTCGCAGCCTGAAACGGTTTCTGACCCGCCTGGGGATCGAGCCTGTCGAGCGTTCTGATGTACAGACCGGCGTTAGCGATTCAAGGCGGATTGCCGACACCGCCGGGGGCCGACGGCTGCTGTTTTTCCCCGAAGGAAGTTTTGATGCGGCGCCGGGGCTTCGACCCTTCCAGATGGGCGCCTTCATGACCGCTGCCGTGCTCGGGAAAAAAGTAATTCCTGTCGCTATCACGGGCACCCGTCGCAAACTGCCCGCAGACCGCTGGAATCCAAGACCGGGGCCGGTGCACGTGATGGTGGGTGATTCCATTGAGCCTGCGGGCGACGACTGGAAATCGGCGGTGCAGCTGAGAGACCGGGCGCGGAAAACCCTGCTTGAGGCCAGTGGCGAGCCGGATCGGCTTGGTTAAGCGAGCTAACCCCTGGCAAACATCGGGCGCACGTAGTCAAAGATCTGTCCTCTGGTGGTCAACCAGAGCTCTTTATGCTCGACACAGTGTTTGATAATTTCCTCAAAGGCCCAGGCACCAGCGGGGCGGCCGTAGCAGTGTCCGTGCACAATCACATCCAGGACCAGGGTTTCCCGGCGGCTTGCCAGCAGTTTGTCCAGCGTGCTGACAAACATTTGCACGAACTGCCCAGGGGTTCTGCCGAAACGCATCGCATGGGGCAGGTCGTTGAAATCGATGGTGACGGGAATCGCCATGATTTCGCCATCCTCAAATTTCTGCAAATAAGGTAAGTCGTGGTCCAGCGCGTCGCCGTGCCACTGGTAGCCGTGGCGGGCAAGCCTGCGGTGAATCGTCTGATCCGAGGTGATGCGTGGGCTGATCCATCCGGTGGGGCGCCGCCCTGTGGCCTGTTCAATCAGGCTGGTGGATCGGGCGATGTTGTCCTCCGCCTGCTCTTCGTTCATGTAGGGAAACAGCATATTCTGGCCATAGCTGTGGCCAATGATTTCATGCCCGAAATCAGCGCGTTTCTTCAGGGTTTCAGGATGGTGTTCTGCCACCAGTGCCGAGGTAAAAACACTTGTAGTGATTCCGTAGCTTTCTGCAATATTAAATAATCGTTTGCAGCCGGAGTTAGCATTGTATCGACCATAACTATCGGCATTTGGATCATTTGCTTCGCCTGCCAGTAAATTTCCCATTGGATTGACGCTTGAGCCGTTTCCGGGAGTCCACATTTCAAATGCAATGTTAAAATTGATTGCCAGTCTTTTGTTTTCGGGCCAGAGAAAGTCTTTTATTAAATGTTCAACTTCAAAGGCGTTATCTGTTTTCATCGTTGTTTCCTCAAGCGCCCTGACTGGCCGCTTTTCTGCCAATTTTCATTGAATATATATCCTGATAAATATTATTTAAAGTAATTTTATTTATTTAATTTCGTGCATCTTATTGTGAATAAAATTCACAAATACCAACGTGAATTTCATGCATTATGTAATGAATAATATTAAGTTTGCGCTTATTTTTTAGCTGACTTATATTCAGATTTACCGACTTAAATCGGAGAAAATAAACGGAATCAAGTTATTTAAAATGCCTGATTTCCAGTTTGGCTTACAACGGAGAACAACAATGACAATCATCAACCGACTGCTTCGAGTAACTGCTTTGGTAACAGGCCTGACCCTTCTTGGTTCAGCCAGTGCGATGGCCACCGACCTGAAACTGGCCTGGCTGACCGCCGACAGCAAAACCGACCCCTACGCCATCACCGCCCATGCCTTCAAAGACGCTCTTGAACGCCGGTTGGGGGATGAAGTGACGGTCAGCCTTTTCCCGAATCGCCAGCTGGGCGATGACAAAGAGATCCTGGAAGGGCTGAAGTTTGGCTCAATTGATCTGGGCATCATCACCAACGCGGTGGTGGCGAACATTGATCCCAGCTATCAGCTGCTGGATCTTCCATTCCTGTTCAGTAGTTCGGATCAGGCTCATCGTGTTCTGGACGGCAAAATCGGCCAGCAGCTTCAAGACAATCTGAAGGATGACGGAATTCACTCACTCGGTGTTGCCGAAGGTGGCTTCCGCAATATGATCAATAACGTGCGCCCGGTGCAGACGCCTTCAGATGTTGAGGGCGTCAAATACCGGACCATGCAGAACCCGGTTTTCATCGAGATGTTTTCCTCCCTGGGCGGCAGCCCGGTTCCCATGGCCTGGGGTGAAGTGTTCACCGCCATGCAACAGGGCACCATTGACGGGCTGGAGATTCCTTCTGCCGTGGTGAAGTCCAACAACTACGCGGATGTGACAAGCTATCTGAGCCTGACTCGCCACACCTACTCGGCCATCCATCTGTTGATGTCCAAGCGCAAGTACGACCGCCTGTCGGACGAAGTGAAAACTGCGATCGACGAAGCTGGCAGAGAAGCTGTGATTGCTCAGCGCGAGGCGGTTGCCAAGCTGGAGCAGCAGGTGCTGGACGATCTTCGCGCGGCTGGCATGAAGGTTAACGAAATCAAGGACCCGGCCCAGTTCAGGGCGATGGTTGCTCCCGTGTATGAAGAGTTCGAGGACTCCATCGGCCCTGATCTGATGAAAATGACCCTGGACGAAGTGTCAGGTAGCTGAGTTGGCCATGGCCTCCTTAATCCAGACATGCCATCACGGCCTTTCCAAGGCAAGTCGGTCCATTGACCGGCTTGTCGCCAACCTTTGCGTGTTGATTGTATACGTGATGCTGGTGCTACTGATGACCCAGGTGATCATGCGGTATTTCCTGGGGTCTCCCCCCAGCTGGACCGAGGAACTGGCCATAAACTTCTTTACCTGGCTGGTGCTGCTGTTTGCCAGTGTCGGTATCCGGAATAACTTCCACGTGGCCCTGGACACCATCCCGGATCGCTTTGCGAAACTGAAAACGTCATCCGATTTTGTCGTGACCCTGCTCATCGCCGGATTCAGCTTTGTGATGATTTATTCCGGCAGCCTGTATGTCAGCGAAACCCTGTCCCAGAAAACGGCGGCACTTCAGATTCCCATCTCCACTCTGTATGTGAGTGTGCCGGTGTCCGGTGTGATCATTTTCATTCACTGCCTGTCCCGGATGCTGGGACTGATTGCGGGCGAATCCCGGGGCTCCTCCCGCGTGGCTCAGGAGCTCGACGTATGAACCTGGCTGTATCAACACTGACCATTGGGTTGGTGGCGCTTCTTCTGATCCGGGTGCCACTGGCGTTTGCCCTGGGCCTGTCCACCATCGCCGCGCTGCTGATCGCCGACATCGATCTGCTGATATTTGCACAACGGATGGTGTCAGGTACCCAGTCTTTCAGCCTGCTCGCCATCCCGTTTTTTATCCTGGCAGGTGACTTGATGACCGCCGGTGGTATCTCCCGCCGACTGGTGGATTTTGCAGATGTGCTGGTGCGCCACTTTACAGGCGGCCTGGGGATGGTCACGGTTCTGGCCGCGGCGTTCTTTGCGGCCCTGTCCGGCTCGGCGCCAGCAACCACGGCGGCGATTGGTTCCATCATGATTCCGGAAATGGAAAAGCGGGGCTATTCGAAGGCGTATGCCGCAGCATTGGCTGTTGCCGGCGGCATCATCGGGCCCATGCTGCCGCCCTCCATTCCCATGGTGGTGTGGGGCGTTATGTCCGAGACCTCCATCAGCGATCTGTTTCTGGCGGGCATTCTCCCCGGCACATTGCTGGCGGTCGGTTTGATGTGCCTGACCTGGCGTTACGCTAAAAAGAACAACCTGCCGTCCCAGCCCAGAGCCTCGCTGGCGGAAATAGGGAAGGCCTTCAATGCCGCTAAATGGGCGCTGCTCGGACCGGTTCTTGTGTTGGGCGGCATCTATGGTGGCATCGTCACGCCTACGGAAGCGGCCATCGTTGCGACCTGCTATGCGCTGTTCCTGGGAATCGTGGTCTACAAGGAGATCGACCGCACGAACATTGTGCGCGTGACCAAAAACTCCCTGAAGACCATGACCATGGTGATGTTTATCATCGCTCTGGCCAACGGCTTTGGCTGGATGATCGCGTTCGAGCAGATTCCCGGGCAGGTCACCAGCTCGCTGGAGGGCTTTTCCGATACGCCGGTGCTCTATCTGCTGATGATCAACCTGCTGATGCTGGTGATCGGCTGCGTAATGGATAACCTGGCCGCCATGATCATCCTGGCATCCTTCCTCATTCCCATCGGTGCGCAGTTGGGAATGGACCCGGTCCAGTTTGGAGCTATGGTAGCGATCAACTTCACCATCGGAATGGCAACGCCGCCATTCGGCTACACCATCTTCGTGGGGGCGGCCATCAGCCGGCTGTCCATCGGCCAGATCGCCCGCCCGCTACTGCCAATGCTTGGGGTGATGATTGCGGTTCTGATGGCGGTTGCGTTCATTCCGGCGACCACGCTCTTTTTTGTAGAGCTGTTCCGTTGATCGGTATCGCCCTGTGAGCAGGCAGTTGGTCTAGAATGGTAGGTCAGACGACAACAAGAACAACCCGGCCGTCTGGCCTGCGAGAACCAACTTTTATGGTGAAACTACGGGATTTTGACCTGAACCTGCTGGTCATATTCACGAATATTATGGAGCAGCGGTCGATCACAAAGGCTGCCAATGAACTGGGTCTATCCCCGTCCGCGGTGAGTCACGCCCTGGGTCGATTGCGGGGCATGCTGAACGATCCGCTCTTCTATCGAACCGCCAAGGGGCTTGAACCGACTGACAGGGCCAAGGAAATTTTGGTGCAGGTAGAAGACGGGCTGTCTCATCTTTCCAGCGCCATCAGCTCCCAGCAGCAGTTTGTTCCGGGAGATTCGACCCGGGTTTTCAGCATGCAGGTGGCGGACTACGTGTCCGGGTTTTTCCTGCCGAGCTTTTCAAACCGGATTCGCCAGGAAGCGCCCAACATCACCATCGACATCGTGCCGTTTTCCATATCCACGGAAAGCGTGTGGGACCGGGTGGATGTGCAGATCCGCCTGACGCCGGGGCGGCTGAAACCAAAGCTGGTGCGCAGTCGGCGTTTAATGGCGGACGATGTGGTTGTGATTATGCGGCCCGACCACCCCAGCGCAGCCGAGCCCATGACACCGGAACTCTATGCCAGCCTGCCCCACGTAAAGCTGTCCCAGTCCTCCACCGGCACCACCGTGATTGATGACGCCCTGGCCGAACGGGGCCTTCGACGGCATTCCGCGCTGATTGTCTCCAGTTGGGACACCATCCCGGATCTGTTGATGAAAACCGACATGATTGCCATAGCGCCAAGCCATCTACTGTCCCTCGACCCGCGCCTGAAACACCTGAAATCCGCACCTCTGCCGTTGGAGGAAGTGGTGTTCTCCTTCGATCTTTGCTGGGCGGAAAGCTCTGAGAAGGAATCCGGTCACCGGTGGCTGTGCGAAACCATCGTTGAGGTGTTCAATTCTCAGGTTGGGCAGACTGGGGAAAAGAGCGGGGAGAAGAGTGAGAAGAAGGGCTGAACGCCGGAATCACGTAGTCCTCAATCAACTGAAACTGCCTGTCAAGATAGGATGACCCCGGTGACGGCGGGGTCGGGTCTGACGTCATGACAACGGTCAGTTCCAGGGCGGGCATCACGTAGAGTACCTGGCCGCCATAACCGCGCCCGTAGTAACCGGTTTGCCCCGCAAGCGAGCGCTCAAACCAGCCATAGCCGTAAGGGTCATCGGTATAGGCGGACCGGCCGCGCTCGGTCCAGGATTCGTTCACCCAACCTTCCGGAAACAGGCGCCGATCGCCCACGCGGCCCTGATTGCGATACAGCTCGCCGATTTTTACCAGGGCGCGGGGAGACAGGCGCATGTTGTTACCCCCGAAATAGATCCCCTGCGGGTCCCGACCCCAGGCCGGGAATCTGATGTCCAGAGGCTCGCCCAGCCAGTCACGGGCCAGGCTCAGGGTGCTACGGCCAGCGCTTTCCGTCAGGGCGGCGGACAGCAGGTGGCTGCTGCCGGTGGAGTAGAGCATGCGCCCGCCCGGCTCATCCACAAAGGGCCGGGTAAGCACGTGATGCACCCAGTTATCGCTGTTGACCCAGGGCCCATAATAACGGCCGGATGTGCGCTGCAATCCTGCCTGCAGGGAAAGCAGATGCCCCAGGGTAATGCGCTCCACGCCTTCAGTGGCCCTGGCCGGCACCCGGTCCCCCAGGGTGTTCACCACCGGCTGATCCGGCCCCTCGAACACACCCTTCTTGATGCCAATGCCGACCAGAGCGGCCAGCACAGTCTTGGACAGGGACTTGATGTTGGCGGGCGTGTCCAGGCCCCTGTTCTGTAAATCCAGCGCCAGCACTTCCTGCCCCTGATGGGCAACAATCAAGGTGTGCAGGCGTTCGAGTGTGATTGCCTCTTTTTCCACTGCGGTCTGCCAATCGTCGACATCGGCGTGACACAACAGAGGAAGAACCAGAAGCAGTGCGAATACTATGGATTTCTTGGGCATGATGACTATACGTCCGGACACTGCGATGGGCTCACGACGTTGATGCGCTGGTCAGGCACGCTAGGCCCAGCCCCGAAGCCTGGCCGCAATGTAGGGTGCAAGCGCCGTTGCCGCTAGAACAACGGGCCAGATGTTTCCCCCTTTGAACGTATAGGCCGCCAGCAACTCGGGCCATGACTTGCCCTGCCAGAGCCCGAAGGAAAACTCGAAAATGAGCGTGAGAACAAGCCAGCCCAGCCCGACAATGAAGAACTGAGCAGGGCGGCTGATTTGCAGCCAGGGAAGCGACACGTAAGCCATGCCAATAATCAGCGCCGAGAGCAGTAATCCGCTTAGCACGAGCGAGACCGGGGTTCCGAAAGCCGGTGTAAGCAAGGATTCGCGCGCGACCCCGTTGGCGATAGCCAGAACGAGGATGCCAGCCCAGATTACCAGGGCCTTTAAAGCGATGACTGTCATCATAGCTTGTCCTCATCTTGAATTGCGCGGCAAGCCTTATTTTCCGTCCTGCGCAACGTAAGCGGCCTCGAATTGCGGAAGGTCATCGTTAATCGGCCACCAATTCGCTTTTGACGCCGTGTAGCAGTGCGCCGATGGCTTCGCGTTCAATGGCTCATTGATCAGCCCGGCCCGAATCCGCACTACGCCCGGCAGCGACTCCTTTCTGCTGAAAACCGGCGATCCGCAGCGACTGCAAAAGATCCGCTGCTTGCCCGGCGAGGACTCAAAGGCAGTCAGCAATTCCGCGCCGCTCTGGAGCTGAAACGCGGCTTCGTCCACCGGTATGTTGGTAGCGAGGGGCGTACCCTGTGCCCTGCGACACTGCGAGCAATGACACACCTGAATGGGCGCCAGCTCGCCGTGAATCTGGAAGCGGACTTCACCGCATAAGCAATTACCTGAGTACACGGGGCTCTCCTTTGTTACGCATGCTCTGGCCACATCCCGTCCATCATCACCGGATAGGTAATGGGTTTGTAATGGGTGAAATCAATATCCCTGACGTGGGTAAAGTCTGTCCACAGCAGGCGCGCCCCTTTCATCCAGTGAGACGGCTTAACCCGCTTTTCGATCTTCTCGATTTCTTCAGGTGTGGCTTCACGAACCGGCCCGACTTTGCCGTAGAGCCTTACCCCCGGGGGCGCAACGAAACGGCCCTTTAACAGTGATTTAAACCAGAATAGCCGACCTGCATTGACCGCCATGACGCAGACATCAGGATTCTGGTCGATGTTCTTACCCAGGGCCTGGGCGTAATGATCAAAGAAATACCCCGTCTGATCATCGCGCAGAAAGACAGTGCCAACGGGCGTAATATGGGGAGTGCTATCGGGGTTAACGGTTGCTATGGAGCAGTAGATACTGGAGGCCTGACCTTGTTCCAGTACCGACTTCACTTTCTGCCAGTCATCCTTGATGTTCATTGTTAGTCCTTTTGTGTATCTGTCAGCCCGAGTTTTATGCTGGGCGTCCGGCGGAAACCGGGAATGGTTTCTTGAAGGTGAAAGCCTCGATCGAATCCCAGAGGGAAAGATTCACGATCTTGTCGGAACCGAAATAATCAATGCCGGTAGCATCACCGTCTTCGGTTTGTAGCCGCCAGACAAAACCAGGAGAGTCATCTGCCAACGCATTAATCCGATCGAGATTCGCGACAAAATCGGAAAGCTGCGGCGAATCTATCGGTGCCAACAGCGTGGCAATGTTGAGTTGTGCAATATGATACTTACTCACAGTTTTCTCCCTGAAAACAACTAACGCCAGCAGCATGCGCGCCCTTGGAATGGAGCCATAGGCGCAATGGAAAGGGTGTCGCCCTGCCTGCATTTGTTAATTGGTGAAACCCAGATAGACGATGACACCACCAATGATATTAATCAAAAGGGAGAATCCGGAGCTGATCAAAAAGTTTCTGACTTGTTTCTTGTTCCGTTGTGCAAGCTTTTGCTCGCCTTCATCATCTCCACTTGTCAATTTGAACATTCTAAAAGCACCGTACTTCTGAATCGACTCAAACGTCTTTCTAGCGATAAATCCGGAGCTTTTGTCGACCACATACAGAATTATTAGCGAAACAAATGCCCACTGGGCGATCATAACCAAATATCCCTTGGTCAGCGGTGCTTCAGGGTTCTCACCCAGGGGGGCCACCAAACTCAAGCATAAAAGAGCGGCTAAAGCGGTAAGCAAAGGCGCCGAATATCTGATCAGAGTACAAAAAGGATTGGCGCGTTCTTCAAACCAAGAAAACCACGAATTTTCAACAGCGGGTTGGGGCAAACTATGAACCCATTCGTCAACAAGTGCTAAAAGCTCCTTGCTCAGAATATGGTTTACAAAATCTACTCGGCAAAATATTGGAACACTCTCAATCTCAAAGGAGTCTGCCTCGGAAGGATCTTTAGAGAGTACTGCGCGCATCACATCTATCGGTTTGAGATGAGGCGAAAGCTTTACTGTCACGGTGTGCCTTTGTGGGACCTCATAACCATCCACCGTTACCAAAAACTCCCACCTCAACCGCACTTCCCTTGTGACCTTTGGACTTGTCCAACGATGTTGCTCAAATTCCGCCCACGTCCCAAACTCTAAGGATGTTTTGTCTTCGAAACTTACATCGGCGGTAGCAATCATTCCTTCCACACGATGATTGCGTAGTTTCTCTACCATCTGTCCATGTAAGTCATGAATAGCTGCTATGTTCACATGAACCCGGCGTTTGAACATTTGTTGGGTTGAGTCAGGTTTACCAACCAGCAAATGAAACATCGACCTCAGGTCGTTCTTATCCAACGCGGCCATCACGGTACCGGGTTTGCCCGTGCTTGGCTGTCCATCACCGTTCCTTGAATGATCTATTTCCGTCATGAGTTCCTCATTAGTGATTTGATTCTGAACGTAGGGCCCGGTCGACCCACTCAATTAACGCGGAGCGAAGCGGCGGCCCGTCAGGGGCGTCCGCCTTACGCGGCTTGTTAAAAATATTACCTAGGAGTCTGCGCGGCAGGAGCCACCTTCTGGCATAATACGTAAAAATTCTTCAGCACCGGAGAATCCGATGGGAACCACCTTCCGCCCCTATTCACCTGATCAGGAACTGCTTCTTCCCCCGAGCCTGAACGAGTGGCTGCCCGAAGGGCATCTGGCCTATTTCATCAGTG
>Ga0207884_1000300_pt1 | contig 35642 bp, 32 predicted proteins | sample MalvirmetaMSP144_FD_184236 | JGI IMG/M metagenome (GOLD analysis project Ga0207884, IMG submission 184236) | Marine viral communities from the Deep Pacific Ocean - MSP-144 (SPAdes) | ecosystem: Environmental > Aquatic > Marine > Oceanic | place: Pacific Ocean | collected 2011-07-08 | reverse complement strand
ACCGACTCTTCGCCCATGGCGTGCCCGCCATACTTGATGACCACGGTTTCGCGGTCGTAGTGCTGGATGAAGGGCAGGGCCTCGGCCAGGGTGCGGGCCGTCGCCCAGCCTTCTTCTTCGGAGGTGTCGGTCACGTCGCGGCGGCTCCCAGGACTTGGACGGCCCCGATAGCCGACGGCGGCTTCTGTGTCACCCGCCGCTCGCCGCTTCGGCGCCGGCGATGACGTGGGTCCGGGGCATGATTCTCGAATCGACGCCGCCCCGCCGCACGCCTATGCCCGGATGGGGTCCAGAGGGGACCTGCGAGTCGGGGGACAGGCCCATGGGCAAGGACATTCTTCGAAACAGCCTGCTGGGCGCCGTGGCCGTGAGCCTCATGGCGTTCGGGGCTCAGGCGCAGACCGTCGTCGTGCGGGCCGCCCAGCTGCTCGACCCGGCCACCGGCCGCATGCTGGCCGACCCGGTGGTGGTGATCACCGACGGCAAGGTCGCCCAGGTCCTGAGCGCCGCCCAGGCCCCGGCCGATCCGGCAGGGGCCACCCGGGTGGACCTGCCCGGCGTGACCCTGCTGCCGGGCCTGATCGACATGCATGTCCACCTGACCTCGACGCCCATCTATGGCGGCTACAACTATCTGCAGTTCTCCGACGCCTTCTGGACGGCGGTGGGGACCCGCAGCGCCAAGGATACTCTGGAGGCCGGCTTCACCACGGTGCGCAATGTGGGCTCGGAATTCTATGGCGATGTGGGGCTGCGTGAAGCCATCGCCGAGGGCCACATCCCCGGACCCCGCATCGTGACCGCGGCCTATTCGTTCGGGGCGACGGGCGGGCACTGCGACTCCACCTTCTTCCCGCCGTCCATGGACGAGAAGAGCCCCTATGTGGCCGACGGCCCGGAAGCCGCCCGGCGCAATGTGCGGACCCTGCGCAAGTACGGCGCCCAGGTGATCAAGATCTGCGCCACGGGCGGGGTCTTCTCCCGGGGCTCGGAGCCCGGCGCCCAGCAGCTGGCCATCGACGAGATCAAGGCCGTGACCGAGGCCGCCCATATGGCCGGCATGAAGGTGGCCGCCCACGCCCACGGGGCGCCGGGCATCCGCGCCGCCATCCTCGGCGGTGTCGACACCATCGAGCACGCCAGCCTGGTGGATGACGAGGGCATCCGCCTGGCCCGCGAACATGGCGCCTGGTTCAGCATGGACATCTACAACACCGAATATACCCAGTCCGAGGGTCGCAAGAACGGCGTGCTGGAGGACAATCTGCGCAAGGACCGCGACATCGCCGAGATCCAGCGGGAGAACTTCCGTAAGGCCCTCAAGGCGGGGGTGAAGATGGTCTATGGCACCGACGCCGGCGTCTATCCCCATGGCCAGAACGGCCGGCAGTTCGCCGTCATGGTCCGCTATGGGGCCACCCCGCTGCAGGCCATCCAGACGGCGACGGTGAACGCCGCGCAGGCCCTGGGCCAGGCGGGCGACGTCGGCGTCGTGGCGCCCGGCGCCTGGGGCGACCTGATCGGCGTGACCGGCGATCCGCTGGCCGACGTCACCCTGCTGGAGGCGCCGGTGTTCGTGATGAAGGGCGGCGAGACGGTGAAGGCGCCCTGAGGCCCTTCCTGCGCGCCTTCTAGACCTCGGTGATCTCGCAGGCTGCGGCGATCTCGGCCCGTAGCTCGGCCAGGCCGGCGGCGGTCTCCGCCGAGGTGGCGATCACCCGGGGGAAGGCGGCAGGTCGCTTGGCGATGGCCGCCTCGGTGCGGCGGCGGACATCCTCCACCGCGGCGGGCCGCAGCTTGTCGGCCTTGGTCAGCACGATCTGGTAGGAGACCGCGGCCCGGTCGAAGGCGTCCATGGGATCGCCGTCCACCTCTTTCAGGCCGTGGCGGGCGTCGATCAGCAGGTAGGCGCGCTTCAGATTGGGCCGGCCGCGCAGATAGTCCCGCCCCAGGTTCTGGAACTTCTTCACCTCGGTGCGCGAGGCCCGGGCGAAGCCGTAGCCCGGCAGGTCCACCAGACGCAGGCGTTCGTCCAGCACGAAGAAGTTCACCTCTCGGGTCCGACCTGGCGAATTGGACGCCCGCGCCAGGTGCTTGTGGCCCACCAGGGCGTTGATCAGCGACGACTTGCCCACATTGGAGCGGCCGGCGAAGGCCACTTCCGGCAGGTCCGGCGCCGGCAGACCGTCCATGGCCACCGCCCCCATCATGAACTCCGCCTTGCGGGCGAAGAGGATGCGGGCGGCCTCCAGGGCTGCTTCGTCGAAGAGTTCGTCAGGGGCGCTCAAGTGACCGCCTTCTTGCCCTTGAAGCGGTTGATCAGGCTGTCGATCGGGTTATCGACGCCGAAGCGGCGCATGATGACGTACTGCTGGGCGATGGTCAGGATGTTGTTCCAGATCCAGTAGATCAGCAGGCCCGCCGCGAAGGGCGCCATGATGAAGGTGAACATCACCGGCATCAGCTGGAAGATCCGCTGCTGGATCGGGTCGGTGGCCGGCGGGTTCATGGCCGTGGTCAGCCACATGGTGAAGCCATAGAGCAGCGGCAGGACGCCCAGATGCAGCGGCCCATTCATGATTCCGCCGATCATCGGCAGGGTCGCCGGGTCCCAGGGGATGGCGCCGAACAGGTTGAAGATGGTCGTCGGGTCCCGCGACGACAGGTCCTGGATCCAGCCGAAGAACGGCGCATGCCGCATCTCGATGGTGACGGTCAGCACCTTATAGAGGGCGTAGAAGACCGGAATCTGCACCAGCATGGGCAGGCAGCCGGTCAGCGGATTGATCTTCTCGGTCTTGTAGAGGCCCAGAAGCTCCTGCTGCTGCTTGGCCGGGTCGTCCTTGTACTTTTTGCGCAGCTCCTCGATCTGGGGCTGCACCTTCTTCATCTTGGTCAGCGACTCGTAGCTCTTGTTGGCCAGCGGGAAGAAGATCAGCTTGACCACGACGGTCAGGGCCAGGATCGCCAGGCCGACATTGCCGATGTGCTGATAGATGAAGTGCAGGAAGCTGAAGAGCGGCCGGGTCAGGAACCAGAAGTTGCCCCAGTCGACGGCGGCGTCGAGCCTCGGGATATTGAGATCGGTCTCATAGGCCTTGAGCACCGGCACGGTCTTGGCGCCGGCGAAGAAGCGGGTGGTCTCGGTGATCTGGCGGCCCGCCGCGATCGTGCGGGGCTGGCCCACATAGTTGGCCTCGAAGATCTCCACGGGGCCGGCCTTGGTGACGCGGAATTCGCCCTTCAGGGTCTCGTCCTGGTCAGGGATCAGGGCCGCCAGCCAGTACTTGTCGGTGATGCCGAGCCAGCCGCCCTGGGAGGTGACCTCGGGTCCGCCGTCCTTGGCCCACTTGTTGTACTTCACCAGGCGCAGCTCTTCGCCCAGCCAGCCCACCGCGCCCTCATGCACGATCTGGTTCTTGCCGAGATCGTCCGGAATCCCCTGGCGCTGCACCGAGCCATAGGGGGCGAGCGTCACCGAGCCCTGGCCGGTATTGGCCACCGTGTCGGTGACGGTGAACATGTAGCGGTCGTCCACCGAGATCTGACGGGTGAAGGTCAGGCCCTGGCCATTGGTGTGGCGAAGGGTGACCGGCGAGTCCGGCGCCAGGCGATCGCCCGCCACCAGGGTCCAGCGGGTGTCGGGGGTGGGCAGGCCGGTGAGATTGGCGCCGGTCCAGCCGAACTCGGCGAACCAGGCGTACTCCGCGCCTTCGGGGCGAAGCAGCTCCACCGGGTCGGCGTCGGGATCGACGCTGACCTTGTAGTTGTTGAGGAACAGGTCATCGATCCGCGCGCCGCGCAGGGCGATGGAGCCGGTCAGGGACGGCGTCGCCACCGGAACCCGGGCGGTGCGCGCCACCACGGTGGCGCGGTCGGCCATCTGGGCGGGGCTGGACGGCAGGTTGGGATCTCGGCCCACCGGATTGGTGCCCGGCGCCACCGGCGCGTCGGCGGCGGCCCGGGCGGCCTCGGCCTGCTGGCGCCTGGCCGCCGGCTCGATCACCAGGAACTGGTAGACCACCAGCACGATGATGGCGCTGACCACGAACAGGATCGTGTTGCGGGTATTGTCATTTTGCATGGAGGTCAGCGCGCTCAGGCGGGAGGAGGGGTTGCGGTCGCAGACGGACGCGCCTGCCGGTCGCTTTCGGTCGCGAGGCTTATCAGCGCGCTTTTCACATCGTCAAGCAAACGCGGCCATGCCCTGGCCGGCGCGCCGCTCCTGGCGATGAGAACATAGTCGAATCCAGGGCGCGCCAGGCTCGGCAAAACCTCGTGGGCGGCGGCCCGCATGCGGCGCTTGGCGCGGTTGCGGACCACGGCGCCGCCGACCTTGCGGGTGGCGGTGAAGCCCACGCGGACCAGGGGGGCGTCATCGGCCCGGTCGCGGGCCTGGACCACCACCGCGCCCCGGGCGCACGAAAACGCCCGCGCGGCGGCCAGAAAGTCTGGACGCTTACGCAGGCGCTCGATCTTGATAGGGGCGTCGGTCACGCCGACACCTCAATTCTGCCGCTTAAGCGAACGCCCTTAGGCGCTCAGACGCTTGCGGCCCTTGGCGCGGCGGCGCTGAATGACCTTTTGGCCATTCTTGGTGGCCATGCGCGCGCGGTAGCCGTGACGGCGCTTACGCACGAGTCGCGACGGCTGATATGTCCGCTTCACGTTGTTGGCTCCAGCTCAGAAAAACGAGGCGCGGAGATACGCCAACCACCTGGCCCCGTCAACCGCTCCGCTGTGGAAAAGGCCGAATGTCGCTCAATTGGCCAGGGTCATGATGATCGGACCGTTGCGGGTCGCCACCAGCGTATGCTCGTACTGCACGGCTGGGCCGCCGCCGGTGGGCCGCAATGTCCAGCCATCGTCCAGCTCGTCCACCCAGTCTTCGCCCAGCGCCAGGAAGGGCTCGATGGTGAAGACCAGGCCCTCGGTGATCTGACGCCGATCGCCAGGCTCATACCAGGTGGGGATGCTTTCCGGCGCCTCGTGCAGGGACCGGCCGACCCCGTGGCTGGCGAGGTTGCGGATCAGGCTGTAGCCATTCTTCTGGGCGAAGCCCTCGATGCTGCGGCCGATGGCGTTCAGCGGCGCGCCGGGACGCACCGCCCGGATGCCGCTCCACATGGCCCGACGACCATCGCGGCACAGGCGCTCCACCGTGCGGGAGACCGGCGGCACGGCGAAGCTGGCGCCCGTATCGCCGAAATAGCCGTCCAGCTCGGCCGAAACGTCGATATTCACCAGATCTCCGGCGCAGATCTTCTGGTCGCCGGGGATGCCATGGGCCACGTCAGGCCCCACCGAGATGCAGGTGGCGCCCGGAAAGCCGTAGGTGAGCTCAGGGGCCGGCCGCGCGCCTTGCGCCTCCAGCAGGCCCCGGCCGATGGCGTCGAGCTCTGCGGTGGTCATGCCGGGCTCCAGGGCCTTGCCCATGGCCTCCAGGGTCTGGGCGACCAGGCGGCCGATGACCTTGAGCTTTTCCAGGTCTTCCTGGCTGGTGATGGTCATGGCGGGTCTTTCGTCGGGATGTGGGTCAGAGATCGGGGCGGATGACGGCCTTGCCGACCACCTGGCGCAGGGCCAGGCTGTCGAAGGCGGCGCGCCAGTCGGCCAGGGGATATTCGGCATGGACCCGCGGGGTGACCTGGCCGGCCTCCGCCAGGGCCCAGATCGCGGCCTGGTTCTCGCGGCCCTTCTCGGGAAACTGGCGGCCATATTCGCCGGCCCGCACGCCCATCAGGGAGAAGCCCTTGATCAGGGCCAGATTGACGGGAAGCACAGGCAGGCGTCCGGAGGTGAAGCCGATGGACAACAGCCGGCCGTCAAAGGCGATGCAGCGCACGCTCTCGTCGAACACGTCCCCGCCCACGGGATCATAGATGATGTCGGCGCCCCTGCCGCCGGTGATCGCCTTGACCGCCTCGCGGAAGCCGCCGGTGACATTGACGGTGGCGTCGGGGCCATAGGCCTCGGCGACAATGGCCAGCTTCTCGTCCGAGGCCGAGGCGGCGATCACCTTGCAGCCCAGCAGCCGGGCGAGATCCACCGCCGCCAGGCCCACCCCGCCGGCCGCCCCGTGCACCAGCACCCACTCGCCAGGCTCGGCCCGGGCGCGGCGCACCAGGGACACATAGGCGGTCAGATAGGCCGTGGCGTAGCCGGCCGCCTGGCTGAACGAGAGACGCTCGGGCTTGCGGCGCAATCCCTTGGCCGGGCTCACCGCGAACTCAGAAAAGCCGCCGATCCGCGCGCCGCCGACGACGGCCTCGCCGATCTGGAAATCCTCGACGCCGTCCCCCAGGGCCTCGACCTCGCCGGAAATCTCCATGCCGGGGATGAAGGGCAGGGCCGGCTTGTGCTGATACTCGCCGCGGGTCTGCAGCAGGTCGGGGAAATTCACCGCCGCGGCCCGCACCCGCACCCGCACCTCGCCGGGGCCAGGCGCCGGCGTCTCGATCTCCGTCAGGACGCAGCCGCCATAGTCGGCGGCCAGGGCCTCGACCACCAGGGCGCGCATCAGCGGGCGTCCGCCGGTTTCGACTGGGCCTGGGGCAGGCCCTTGAGGCCAGAGAGGATTAGGGCGGTGGAGAAGGCCGTGGCGCCCCCGACGTCCACGGGCCTGCGGCTCACCATCTGTTCGCCCACCTCGCGGGCGATGGCGATGCAGGCGCCCGCCAGATAGTCGGCGTCGGCGGCCGGCGCTGCGCCGCGGGCGATCTCGTCGAGAATGGCGGCGCGGACCTCGTTGAACACCGCCTCCATCTCCGGCGTCTGGCCGTGGACGTAGAGATGTTCCTCTGCTTCCCGCCGATCGGCCCACTGCTGGTGTTCGTCGGCCAGGAACTGGAAATAGGCCTGGAGAGCGGCGCGCACGAAGCCTTCGAAGTCGGCGTTCTGGCTGCGCAGGGCCTTGAGGATCGGGGCGAACCGTCGGGCGCCGTCATCGGCCAGGGCGGCGAACACCTCCTCCTTGGACTTGAAGTAGTTGTAGAAGGTGCCGGCGGCCAGGCCGGTGCGGCGGATGATGTCGCGGACGGTGCACGGCTCGTAGCCGATCTCGCCGAACACCTCGCGCGCGGCGTCCAATATGGCGGTCCGGTTCTGGACCTTGGTCTGGGCGCGCTTGCCGACTGGAAGAATGGCGAGGTGGGACATGCGACTCCGTACGCAAAACTGACGGGCGTCATTCTAGGGCCTGGTCTGGACAAGCGCCACCGATCTGCGTCGCCCATTCGTCCGTATGGCGCTTTTCATCCCCTCCGCCTGACCTTTAGGCGGCTAAGCCTGCCCCGCGGCGGCGCGGGCCTCAGGCGGGGGGCCTCAGGCGGCGGGGCCGACGCCTGGGCCACAGCCCAGCCGGCACTGTCCCCAGGCCTGGGGACATTCATCGGAGGCCTCCTCCGCCAGGCAGAAGTAGTAGGTCTGGGCGCAGGACAGCCGACAGGCCTGGGCGTTCGGCGGCGGGGGCTGTGACATCAGCGCCGGTCCCGCCAGGGGCCGCAGGTTCAGGTCCGCGGCGCCCGGGTCCGGGGTTTGGTCGCCTGCGGCGGCGGCGGCCTGCGAGGCGCCAGGGGCCAAGGCCCCAGCCCCCCGCAGCCCCAGGGCGCTGGCGTCAGGCCGCGTCGGGTCCAGGCGTCCGTCGGTCTGGGCCGACGCCGGCAGGCCTGTCAGTGCGACCAGCAGAAGGGCGAGGGCGAGACGCATGGCCTCACCCTGGCGCCCAGCCGTTAAGGCCCGATTAACCACGTTTGAGCCGGACAGGCGGCCCAAGGTCAGACCGTGCGCTGGGCGCGGTCCTTGGCGTTGGTGGTCTGGATCGCCTGGCGCGCCGCCTGCCACTCGTCATCGCCCCAGCTGCGCAGGCGCGAGAAGTTGCCGCCGGTGGCCTGCCAGGACGCCCCATCGATGGCGATGGTCTGGCCGTTCACATAGGCCGACAGGGGATGCAGCAGATAGACCGCCAGATTGGCCAGCTCCCGCATGTCGCCGACCCGGCCCATGGGATTGCTGCTCATGTCGCCATAGGCGCCGCCGGTCTCCTCGCCCTGGCTGGGATTGAGCCGCGCGCTCATGCCTTCGGTGGGGAAGGGGCCAGGCGCGATGTTGTTGAACCGGATGCCGTAGGAACCCCATTCGACCGCCAGCGACTGGCTCATGGCCGCAATGCCCGCCTTCGACATGGCCGAGGGCACGGTGTAGGGGCCGCCATTCCAGATCCAGGTCACAAGGATGGAGACCACCGAGGCCTTGCGGCCGTCGGCGATCCAGCGCTTGCCGCAGCCTTGGGTGACGAAGAAGGCGCCGCGGAAGACGATGTTGGAGATGGCGTCGAAGCCCCGCGGCGAGAGGTCCTCGGTGCGGCTGATGAAGTTGCCGGCCGCATTGTTCACGAGGCCGGTCAGAGCGCCCCCGTCGGCCCAGATCTGGTCCAGCATGGCCTCGATGGCGTCGGGCACGCGGATGTCGCAGGCCAGGCCCACGCACTTGCCGCCATGGGCGGCCATCAGCTCGTTTGCGGTTTCTTCGACCACGCCGCCCCGGCGACCGCAGATATAGACCTCGGCGCCCAGCATCAGGCAGGCCTCAGCCATCACCTTGCCCAGCCCTGTGCCGCCCCCGGTGATCAGGATCCGCTCGCCGGTCATCAGGCCGGGGCGAAACATCAGGTCTTCCATCGAAAACTGGGCCATGGGGCGTCCTCCGCTGTTTTCGACAGTGCGGACCTGTGACGCCTCGTCGGTCAAGCCCCGGCATGGGCGGCGGTCCCTTGAGCGCAAACGAAAGAAGCGCGCGGAGATCCGCGCGCTTCGATCATCTCGGTCGGCTTAGGAAGGGCCTTTAGAACTCCTCCCAGCCTTCTTCCTGGGCAGCAGGCGCCAAGGCGAGGGCCGTGGCCCCGCGGGTCGCCGCGCGGGGCGCTGGGGCCGGCTGGCGCGTCGGCCGGGGCGCCGGGGCGGTGGAGCGATGGGCGGCGGGTTGGCCCGCAGACACCCTGAACCGTCCCACCAGCTTGGCGAGTTCGCGGGACTCATCGGCCAGGACGCGGCTGGCGGCGGTGGACTGCTCGACCATGGCGGCGTTCTGCTGGGTCACATGGTCCATTTCATTGACCGCGGTGTTGACCTGGGCGAGGCCGAGCGCCTCCTCCTTGGCCGAGGCGGCGATCTCGCTCACCAGCCCATTGATCTCGGCGACCTGGGTGACGATCCGTTCCAGGGCCTGGCCGGTCTCGCCGACGAGGCCGACCCCTTGCGACACCTGTTCGGTCGAGGCGCTGATCAGGGCCTTGATCTCCTTGGCCGCTTCGGCCGAGCGCTGGGCCAGCGCCCGGACCTCGGAGGCGACCACGGCGAAGCCGCGGCCGGCGTCGCCGGCTCGAGCGGCTTCCACCCCGGCGTTCAGGGCCAGCAGGTTGGTCTGGAAGGCGATCTCGTCGATCACCCCGATGATCTGGCTGATCTGGGCGGAGGACTGCTCGATCTGACCCATGGCGGCCACGGCGCGACGGACGATGTCGCCCGAACGCTCGGCGTCGGCCCGGGCCGAGGTGACGGCCTCCCGGCCCTGGTCGGCGCTGCTGGAGGTCTTCTGGACGGTGGCCGTGATCTCGTCGAGGGCCGCGGCCGTCTCTTCCAGGGTGGCGGCCTGATGCTCGGTGCGCCGCGACAGGTCATCGGCGCCGGACGAGATCTCGGTCGCACCCGAGGTGATCGCCCCGGTGGTCGAGGCGATGGCGCCCATGACGTCTTCCAGCTTGGCCACGGCGGCGTTGAAGTCGTCGCGGAGCTTTTGGTACTCGCCGGGGAAGTCGGTCTCGAGCCGGTAGGTGAGGTCGCCGTCGGCCAGGTGCGACAGGGCCTGGGCCAGTTCGCCGACCACGCGGGCCTGCTCCTCGGCCACGGCCGCGGCCGCTTCGGCGCTCTGGCGGCGGGTCTCTTCGGCGGACTGGCGGGTGGCTTCCTGATCGGCGCGCAGCTGTTCCATCTGGAGCTGGTTGTCGCGGAAGACGGTGAGGGAGCGGACGATGGCGCCCAGCTCGTCCTTGCGGGCCAGGGCGTCGAGATTGACCTCGTTGTCGCCCCGCGACAGGCGCTCGGTGGCGCCGGCGATGCGCTGGACGGCCCGGCGCATGGTCAGCACCGACATCAGCGCCAGGGCGCCGGCGGCCAGCAGGGTGACCAGTACGACCGACATGGTGACATTGCGCGCCAGGGTGGCGCGGGCCTCGCTGGCGGCGGCCCGGGCGTCGGTGGCGGCCTGGGTCTGGGCGACGATGGCGCCGAGATTGGCGGTCATCTCCGTATACTGTTCTTCGAAGGGAGCGGCGAAGCCGGCGGCGGTGGTGAAGTCCACCGAGAGCATGGCCACGATGATGTCGAGGGCGTCGTGGGTTTCCTTCAGGTCCTGGATCAGGGTGTCGAAGGCCGCGTGCTGGCTGGCCGGCGCAGCGGCCTTGGCCGTGGCCGCATCGGCGGCGATGGCGTTGACTTCGGCCAGCATCTCCTGGGCCTGGGCGTCGATGGTCTCGACGTCCAGCGCCGCCGCCTGCTGGGTGAGGAGGAAGTAGAGTTGCCCGTGAACAGCGTTAATCCGTTCCGAAATGCGCTGGATCCGCAGGCTGTTGGGCATGTCGGTGTGAACCACCTGCTGCAGGGCCTGGGTCTGGGCCTGCTGCATGTAAATGGTGCCGCCCGCCACCGCGGCGAGCATGAGCAGCGCAAAGGCCGGCGCGAAGCCGATCTTCACGATCAACGGTAAGTCCACGAGCCGAAAGCGCATTGTCGATCCATCCCCTGCCACGCCTGATTGCCATCTGGCTGCGGCATGATGAACGGCAGGTTGCTAACAGTTCCTCACCGAGGGTTGCGTTCTTGCCCCGGCTCGCCCCGCGGCTCGCCTATATAAAGACGGCGCAAGTGCAGATGGAGACGACGATCTGCGATCATTATGGTTTACGAATATTTACTATCGTTTTCTTGCGTGAATTAGACAATTTTAACCTGAATCCCTGATGGTGCTCTCACTTCCGGTCTAGAAGGAGTGGGTAGGTGAAAAAGATCATCGCAATCGGTGGGGGCCTCTTCGTGAGCCTCGTTCTGGCGAACGCCTCTGTGGCGGCTTCGTTTGAAGAAAGCATGGCGCGTTGCCTGTCGAAGCACGCCAATACGCGTGAAGCGGCGACCGTAATGCTGGAATGCAGCGCTGACAGCGGCAAGCTGTCGGACTGCAAGGTTCTGCAGGACAGCGCTGCAGGCAAGGGTTTCGACAAGGCCGCGCTTTGCGTCGCCGAAGTCCTGCCCATGGGTTCCAAGACGGGCCAGGTTAAGGTCCCGATGCGGTTCCCTGGCAGCTAAGCCAGACAGTTTCGTATTCTTACGATCAAACGCCTCCGCGCTCAGCGCGGGGGCGTTTTTTCTTGGCTGATCAGGCCTTCAGCCGGGCCATCAGGGCCTGGGCCGCCGCTGGGGCGCGCACCTTGCCTTCGCTGATGAAGAAGGCGAACACCTCGCGGGCCTTGGCCTTTGGCGTCTGACCCAGCATCGGCAGGTCGTCGGGAACGTCGCCGGCCGCATAGGCCTGGAGACGATCCGCCCACTGATCGAGAGCCTTGGGGCCATAGCCGGTCTCGATCTCGTCGGACCCCGCCATCAGCCGCGCATAGACGAAATCGGCCACCGGATCGGCGATCATCGGAAACTCGGCGTGCTCGGTCAGGCAGACCGCCACATTGCGCGCCCGGCACATGGCCAGGAAGGCGGGATCGGCGAAGCTTGCGTGCCGCACCTCGACCGCATGGCGCAGGGGCAGGCCCGCCAGCGTCGTCGGCAGCAGATCCAGGAAACCCTCGAAATCCTCGGCGTCGAACCGCTTGGTGGCCATGAACTGCCAGAGGATCGGCCCCAGTCGGCCCCCCAGCTCGGCGATCCCCTGGTTCAGGAATTTTCCCACCGACTCGCCGGCCTCTTTCAGCACCTTGCGGCTGGTGCAGAAGCGCGACGCCTTGAGGGTGAAGACAAAACCCTCAGGGGTGGCGGCGGCCCATTTGGCGAAGCTCTCAGGCTTCTGGCTGGAATAGTAGGTCGAGTTGATCTCGATGACCGGAAGGTGCGCGCTGGCATAGGCCAGCTCGTCGGCCTGCCGCAGGCCCTGGGGGTAGAAGACGCCCCGCCAGGGCTCGAAGGTCCAGCCCCCGATCCCTGCGCGCACCCGTCCGGTCATCGGTCATCGTCCCTTTATTTGCGCGCCGCCGCGGTGGCGTCGCGGGCGGCCTTGAACTCCGAGCCCGCCTTCCACTCCGGCCAGTCACTGGAATTGGCCAGTTCCAGCCCGAGCTGCAATAGCAGTTCGGCGTCCTGGGCCATGCCCTCCAGATTCCAGTCGGGGCCGTATTCGTCGGCCGGCTGGTGGTACTGGGCGGCGGTATAGTCCCGCGACCAGGCCTGACCGGCCTCAACGCCGCCTTCGACCAGATCCTGGCCGGAGCGGAACGAGATCGAAGGCACGCCGGCGCGCACGAAGGGGAAGTGGTCGGAGCGGAAGAAGCTGCCGGCCTCGGGACGGGGGTCGGGCTTGAAGGTCCGTCCTTGCGCCGCGCCCTCGGCGATCAGCAGGTCCTGCAGCTGCGAGGCGGCGTCCCCCGCCGCCGAGAAGTCCCGGGCCGGACCGGCCGGCGACGGGGCGTCCAGGTTCAGCACGGCCACGGTGGTTTCGAGGGGATAGAGCGGATTGGCGGCGTAGTATTCCGAGCCCAGCAGGCCCTTCTCCTCGGCGGTGACCAGCAGGACGTTCACGGTCCGCTCCGGCGCGGGACCCTGAGCGAAGGCGCGGGCGATCTCGATCACCGCGCCCACGCCTGCGGCGTTGTCCATGGCGCCATTATAGATGGTGTCGCCATCGGCATCCGGCGCGCCGACCCCCAGATGGTCCCAGTGGGACGTATAGAGAATGCGCTCGTCGGGCCGTTCGGCGCCGGTCACTTCGGCCACCACGTTCTGGCTGACGATCTGGCGCGCATCCACATCGAAGGCGGTGGAGAAGGTCACGCCCTCCAGCAGGCGCGGCTGGAACTCCCGGGTCTGGGCCTCGGCCTTCAAGGCCTCGAAGTCGAGCCCGGCGCGAGCCAGCAGGTCGACGGCCACGTCCCGCTGAATCCAGCCTTCCACCGGCACATGGGCCTGTGACGGCTCGGCGCGGATGATGTCGAAGATCTCATTGGTATTGGAGTTCTTGACCGTGGCCCAGCCATAGGAGGCCGGCTCGGATTCGTGCACGACCAGCAGGCCCAGCGCGCCCTGGCGGGCGGCCTCTTCGTACTTGTAGGTCCAGCGGCCGTAATAGGTCATGGCCTTGCCGCCGAAGTCCCCTTCGCCCGCCTCATAGTCGGGGTCGTTGACCAGGACGACGACCACCTTGCCCTTGACGTCCATGTCCTTGAAATCGTCCCAGTCGCGCTCCGGGGCGACGACGCCATAGCCGGCGAAGACGATGGGGGCCTTGTCGATGTCGACGCGCGCAGCGCCATTGGCGGCGGCGCGGATGGCGATCTCCTCGCCCTGGTTCAGGGTGATCGCCGCGCCGGGGGCCAGGATGGTCGCCTCTACGGGGCCCTCGATCTCGAACCGGGCCAGGGGCACGTCCTGGGTCCAGAGGCGCTGGCCGTCCTTCAGATCCCCGGCGGGGCTCAGGCCGGCGGCCTTCAATTGCTCGACCATATAGGCGATGGTCTTGGCCTCGGCCGGGGTGGCCGGGGCTCGGCCTTCAAAGGCGTCGGAGGCCAGGACCTCGACATGCTGGCCGATCCGCTCGCCGGAAATGGAGGGCGCCGCCAGGGCGGGCGCGGTGATCAGGGCCGCGGAGGCGACCGCCGCAAAAAGGAGCGTTTTCATTGAGACTCTGAGCAGGGTTGTGGTTTAGGCGGAGCCTAGCTGCGGCGCGGGCGCCACGCCACCGGGGATGTTACCTCTGTGACGGCAAGGCCTGAGTTTGTATCGGCGCTGCAATTCCCAGGTCGCGAACCTGTGGTTTTGGGAAGCTCCGCTGTTTAGGCCGCATTACCCCCTGGGGCGATATGATGAGTTTCGATTCGCGGCCGAGGCCACCAGGACTGCCATGCGTCTGACGTCTTCCCTCGCCCTTTCCGCCGTTCTCGCCCTCGGCGCGTGCGCCACCGCCCGGGACGCCGAGATCGCCCTGCCCGAAGCCTATCCGACCCTGGATGCGAATGCGGCGGCCACCGGGGTGCTGGACGCCTGGTGGCTGTCCTTCGGCGATCCTGAGCTGAACGCCCTGATCGATGAGGCCCTGACCCTCAGTCCCGACGCCCAAAGCGCGGCCGCCCGCCTGCGCGAAGCCCGGCTGACGGCGACCAGCGCGCTGACCACCTTCCTGCCCCAGGGCCAGCTGACCGGGTCGGCCCGCCAGACCGAGACCGAACAGATCGACGGGCAGGAGGTCAGCGTCCCCGGACTGTCCACCTCGGGGACCAGCGAAAGCTATCAGGGAGCCTTCAACGTCAGCTGGGAGCTGGACCTGTTCGGCCGGTTCTTCGCCGTGCGCCGCGCCGCGCAGGGCGACACCGCCGCGGCCCGCTTCGCCTATGAAGGCGCCCGCGCCAGCCTGGCGGCCAATGTGGCCGACGCCTATTTCCAGGCCCGCGGCCTGGCCATCCAGCTTGAGGACGCCCGCGAAAGCGCCCGCGTCCAGCAGTCCCTCTATGATCTGGCCCAGCAGCGCGTGGATATCGGCATCGCCGCCCGGTCGGACTCCGACCGCGTGGCCGGCGAGCTCGCCCAGGCCAGGAGCCAGGTGGAGAATCTCGAGGCCGAGCTTCAGGCTCAGCAGCGGACCCTGCTGGTTCTGGTCGGCCGCGGGACCGCGCCCTTGAGCGGCGTGTCCACCCCGCCCCTGGCCGGCCTTCCGCCGCCGGTTCCCGCGGCGCTGCCCGGCGAACTCCTGGCCCGGCGGCCCGATGTCCGCGAGGCCGAGGCCCGGGTGCGTTCGGCCGCCGGTCGCCTGGCGGTGGCTCAGCTCGCCTTCTTCCCGACCTTCACCCTGACGCCGGGGCTCGGCATCTCGCGCACGGTTCAGCCGGGCTATGAGGCCACGACCCAGAACTGGAGCATCGGGGCCAATGTCACCCAGCCGGTGCTCAACATTCCCCAGCTTCTGCTGGATATGCGCGCCCAGGACGCCCGCACCGAACAGGCGGTGATCGCCTATGAAAAGGTGGTGCAGACCGCCTATGCCGAGGCCGAGAGCGCCCTGGTGCGGCTGTCTTCCGATCGGCGCCGGGTGGATCTGCTCACCGATGGCGAAGCCCGGGCCGAGCGGGCCTACAGGTCGGCCCGGATCGGCTATGATGCGGGTCTCACCGACCTGCAGACGGCGCTCGCCGCCGAACAGACCTGGCGCGCCACCCGCGCCCAGCTCACCAGCGCCCAGGTGCAGTCCCAGCGCCGGGCGGTTCAGGCCTTCAAGGCCCTCGGCGGCGGCTGGCCGTCGCAGGACCTTCCTCTCAACACCCAAGCCCGCTGAGGCGGACGGCATGATGCAGATCAAGACTTCCCCGGCGCCCCGTCGCAGGACCCCCGCCGCCCTGATGGTGATGATCGTCGGGGCCCTGGCCCTGGCCGCCTGCAGCGAAGATGCGCCCCGGGAGACGGCCGAGCAGCAGGCCCGCGCCGTGACGGTGGTTCCGGTGGCCGCCCGTGCGATCACCGGTTCCGTCGCCGCTTCCGGGCCGCTGGTCCCACGGGAGGAGGCCGCGGTCAGCGCCGAGATCGCCGGCTACCGGGTCGCCCGCGTCCTGGTGGAGCCGGGCGCCTATGTCCGCAAGGGCCAGACCCTGGCGGTGCTGGACGGCGCGCTGCTTCAGTCGCAGCTTCAGCAGCAGGAGGCCGCGCTGGCCCAGGCCGAGGTGCAGGCCCAGCAGGCCGAAAGCCAGGCCGCCCGCGTCGAGGGCCTCGAAGGCCAGGGCGTGCTGTCCAACGAACAGATCGAGCAGCGGCAGTTCCAGGCCCAGAGCGCCCGGGCCCAGGCCCGCGCCCAGGCTGCCGGCCTCGCCGATCTCCGCGCCCGCCAGGCGCGGCTCTCGGTGACCGCGCCAGTGGCCGGCCTGGTGCTGGCGCGCAATGTCCGCCCCGGCGACCAGTCGGGCGCAGGGACCACCCCCTGGTTCGTCATCGCCCGCGACGGTCTGATCGAGCTGCGCGCCGAGGTGTCCGAGGCCGATCTCGCCCGTATCCGCCAGGGCCAGTCGGTACAGGTGACCCTCCAGAATGGCGAAACCGTCCAGGGGACGGTGCGCCTGGTGAGCCCGCAGGTGAACGCCGAAAGCCAGCTGGGCGAGGTCTGGATCCGCCTGCCCAATCGGCCCGACATCCGCGCCGGCGGCTTCGCCAGCGCCGCCTTCCAGGGCGGCGGGGCCTCGTCCCTCACCGTGCCCGAAACCGCCGTCCGCTATGACGGCGACGGCGCCAGCGTCATGGTGGTGGGCGAGGACAACCGGGTGAAGCGGGTCGCGGTCTCCACCGGCGCCCGCGGCGGCGGGCTCGTCGAGCTGGTCCGCGGGCCGCCGGCCGGCGCCCTGGTGGTGGAGAGCGCCGGCTCCTTCCTGCTGGAGAACGATATGATCCGGCCCGTCCGCGCCTCAGCCGGGGCGGCTGCGCCGACCGCGAAGTCGGCCGCCCAGCCTGCCGCCCAGCCTGCTGCTAAGACCGAGCCGGCGAAATGAGCGCCGAACGCCCCCTGGGCCTCTCCACCTGGGCGATCCGGAACCCGGTTCCGGTCGTCGTCCTCTTCATCGCCCTGACCCTGGCCGGAATGATTTCCTATGGGAATCTGCCGGTGAAGCTGTTCCCCAACGTCCAGTTCCCCATGGTCTCGGTGACCGTGACCCAGAGCGGCGCGGCGCCGGGCGAGATGGAGACCCAGATCACCCGGCCGGTGGAGGACGCCCTGGCCGGCATCCCCAACGTCAACAACATCTATTCGACGGTGACCCAGGGCGTCTCGGTGACCAATGTCGAGTTCGAGCTAGGCGAGGATCTCCAGAAGGCCACCGACGACGTCCGCTCGCGGATCGACCAGACCCGAGCCATCCTGCCGCGGGAGATCGACGAGCCGACGGTCCAGCGGGTGGAGCTCGATTCCCAGCCGATCATGACCTATGCGGTCGCCGCCCCGGCCATGTCGGACGTCGAGCTGTCCTGGTTTGTCGACGACACCCTTGGCCGAGCCCTGCAGGCCAGCGAAGGCGTGGCCCAGGTGGCCCGCGTCGGCGGCGTGACCCGCGAGATCAATGTCGTCCTCGATCCCGATCGACTGGCCGCCCGCGGCCTGACGGCGACCCAGGTCAACAACGCCCTGCGCAGCTTCGACCTCGATGCGCCGGGCGGCCGCGTGACCATCGGCGGCCAGGAACAGAACCTGCGGGTGCTGGGCGCCGTCGACAGCGTCGAGGCCCTGCGCGAACTGACCATCCCCACCGGCCAAGGCGGCTTTGTCCGCCTGTCCGACATCGCCGATGTGGGCGACGGGGCTTCGGAGCCCCGCGGTTTCGCCCGTCTGAATGGCCAGCCGGTGGTCGGCTTCATGGTCATGAAGACCCGCGACTCCAGCGACGTGGCCGTCGAGGACGGGGTCCTTGAGGCCCTGGCCGAACTGGAGAGTCAGTACGAAGGCGTCACCTTCACCAAGATCTTCTCCTCGGTGGACGAGACCCGGGCGAGCTTCCACGCCACCCAGAACGTCCTGCTGGAAGGCATGGGCCTGGCCGCCCTGGTGGTCTTCGTCTTCCTGCGCAACTGGCGCTCCACGGCCATCGCCGCCGTCGCCATGCCGTTGTCGCTGATCCCCACCTTCTTCGTGATGGATCTGCTGGGCTTCTCGCTGAACATCGTCACCCTGCTGGGCCTGACCCTGGTGATCGGCATTCTGGTCGATGACGCCATCGTCGAGGTGGAGAACATCGAGAAACGGATCGTCGCCGGCATGCGGCCGTTCCAGGCCGCGCTGGAAGGCGCCGACGCCATCGGCCTGGCGGTGGTGGCGACCACAGCCTCCATAGTCGTGGTCTTCACGCCGGTGTCGTTCATGGGCGGCATGGCCGGCCAGTTCTTCAAGGAGTTCGGCATCACCGTTTCGGTGGCCGTGATCTTCTCCCTGCTGGTGGCCCGCCTGCTCACCCCGCTGATGGCCGCCTATCTGCTCAAGCCGGCGGCCCACCCCCATGAGCGCAAGCCGTTCAAGGGCTTCTATCGCAACACGCTGGAATGGGCCCTGGACCACCGGATCGTGGCCTGCATCGCCGGCGGGGTGCTGTTCATCCTCTCCCTGGCCTTGATCCCCTTTCTACCCCAGGGATTCCAGCCGGCCGGCGACCCCGACTATCTCTATGTGAACGTCCAGGGGCCGCCCGGCGCCACGGCCGACCACATGGAGGGGGTGGTCCGCGACATCACCAGCACCTTCTCCGAGCGGCCTGAGGTGACCAATGTCTTCGCCCAGATCGGCTCGACCGTGGTCGCCCAGGGTCCTGGAGGCGGGGGCGGCGGCGGCAGTGATCTGCGCAGCGGCACCGTCACCGTCCTGCTGGACGAAGGGCGCGACCTGTCCGGCGACGAGATCCGTCGCGAGATGCGCGAAGCCCTGCGGGAAATCCCCGACGCCCGGGTGACCTTCCTCGACGGCCAGGGCCAGGCCGGTCTGCAGATCGTGCTGACCAGCGAAGACCCTGACGCCCTGCGCGAAGCCGCCCTCGAGCTTGAGCGGCAGATGCGCGAGGTGCCCGAGATCGCCGAACCGAGGCCCTCGGTGCCGCCCACCGGCCCTGAGCTGATCATCCGGCCCCGCGCCGCCGAGGCCGCGCGCCTGGGCGTCAGCGCCGAACAGATCGCTACCGTGGCCCGGGTCGCCACCGTGGGCGATATCGACGCCAATGTGGCCAAGATGACCATCGGCGAGCGCCGCCTGCCCATCCGCCTGCGGCTGCCCGCCGATGCGCGCACCGACCTGGAAGCCATCCGGGGCCTGCGCCTGCCCACCGCCACCGGGGGCGTGACCACCCTGGGGGCCGTGGCCGATGTGGAGTTCCAGGCCGGTCCGGCCCGGATCGAGCGCCTGAACCGCAGGCGTCAGCTCACCGTCCAGGCCGAGCTCAACGGCGTGGAGTTGGGCGACGCCAACCAGAAGGTCCAGGCCCTGCCGATCATGCAGGACCTGCCCGAGGGCGTGGCGCCGGCGGCCACCGGCGAACTGGAGGCCATGCAGGAGCTGTTCGGCGCCATGGGCCTGGCGATCTTCGCCGGGGTCTCGATGATCTTCGCCGTGCTGGTCCTGCTGTTCCGCAGCTTCTTCAAGCCGGTGGTGATCCTGTCGGCCCTGCCGCTGGCGGTGGGCGGGGCCTTCCTGGGCCTGCTGGCTTTCCAGCTGTCCCTGTCGATCCCCTCGATGATCGGCTTCCTCATGCTGCTGGGTCTGGCGGCCAAGAACTCGATCCTGCTGGTGGAATACACCATCGAGCGCGAACGTGAGGGGCTGCCCCAGCGCGACGCCCTGATCGAAGCCTGTCGCGAGCGCGCTCGGCCCATCGTCATGACCACCGTGGCCATGGCGGCGGGCATGCTGCCCACGGCGCTCGCCCTCGAGAAAGGGGCGGAGTTCCGTCAGCCCATGGCCGTGGCGGTGATTGGCGGCCTGATCACCTCGACGATCCTGTCGCTGGTGCTGGTGCCGGTGGTCTATGAGATCGTGGACGATTTCGAGCGCTGGCTGGCGCCCAAGCTCGGCCGCCTGATCACGCCCCGGGACGCGTCGGGTCCGGCCGTGCCTGAGGACCGGCTCTAGATCTCGCCGCGGATGACCTGGGCGAACTGCTCGGGATCGACATTGCCGCCGGACAGGATGAGCGCGACGCTCGTCTTGCCGGCGACATCGATCTTGCCGGCCAGCAGGGCCGCCAACGCCGCGACGCCGCCGGGCTCGACCACCAGTTTCAGCGTCGAGAAGGCGTAGCGCATGGCCTCAGTGATCTCGCGATCGCTGACCAGGGCCACATCGGCCACGGCCTCCTGCAGGATCGGGAAGGTCAGCACGCCGGGAGCCGGTGATTCCAGGCTGTCGCAGAGAGAGCGGCCGGTGGGCTTGAAGGTCTGGCGTTCGCCCGCCTGCAGGGATTTCAGCGTATCGTCGAAGGCTTCCGGCTCGACGCCGACCATGGCGGTCTGCGGGCTCAGAGCCTTCACCGCCGTGGCGAGGCCCGCCAGCAGTCCGCCGCCGCTGATCGGGGCGGCGACCACGTCCAGGGCCGCGCCGGCGGCCCTGGCCTGGGCCACCAGCTCCAGGCCCACCGTGCCTTGGCCGGCGATGATGTGCGGGTCGTCGAAGGCCGGGACGACCACCGCCCCCCGTTCCTGGGCGATCTCGGCGGCGATGGCCTCGCGGCTGTCGGTCAGCCGGTCATAGAAGCGCACCTCGGCGCCATAACCCTTGGTAGCCGCGACCTTCACCGCCGGGGCGTCCTTGGGCATGACGATCAGGGCGGGAACGCCCAGCAGCCTGGCGGCCAGGGCGACGCCTTGCGCATGGTTGCCCGAGGAGAAGGCCACCACGCCGCGGGCGCGCTCGGCGGCGTCGAGCTGGACCAGGCGGTTATAGGCCCCCCGGAACTTGAAGGCGCCGACCCGTTGCAGGGTCTCGGCCTTGAGCAGCACCCGCAGGCCCATCTTCTCGTTCAGGGCCTGGCTCTCGATCAGCGGCGTCTCGACGGCCAGTCCCCGGATCCGGCCGGCGGCCGCCTCGATATCGGCCAGGGTCACGCTCATTTCGCAAACACCATGTCGTCGTGGGCGAAGGCCTTGAATTCCAACGCATTGCCAGAGGGATCGAGGAAGAACAGGGTCGCCTGCTCGCCGGGCTGGCCCTTGAAGCGGATCTGCGGGGCGATGATGAATTGCGTGCCCGCCGCCTGCAGCCGGTCGGCCAGGTCCTGCCAGGCTTCCAGGCTGAGGATGACGCCGAAGTGGCGCACCGGCACCTGTTCGCCATCCACGGCGCTGGTCTGACGATGGCCGATCTCGTCGGGCGCCAGATGGGCGACGATCTGGTGGCCATGGAAGTCGAAATCGATCCAGTCGGGGCTGGAGCGTCCCTCGGCGCAGCCCAGCAGATCGCCGTAAAAGGCGCGGGCCTCGGCCAGGTCGCGGACGGGGAAGGCGAGGTGAAAGCGGGGTCGGGTCATGGGTTTTGAATAGCTTGCCATCGGCCGGCGCGCGATGGCTTTAACACCGGTCCGGCTGTGCTTATCTGTACGCGGCCCATAGCGATGGGTTTGGGGGACGAATCACGATGCGAAAGCTTGTTGCGGCGGCCGGGGCGGTCGTCTGTCTGGCCTGGACGGGGGCGGCCCAGGCCGCCGACCTGCTGGTTGGGGTCTATGCCCATGACGTGACCTTTATCGGCGAGGCCATCGGGTCCGGCGCAGCCGGGCGCGAGGACGGCGTCGATCTGCATCTTGGCCTGCGCAGCGATCCCATCGAGGCCCTATGGGGCGACCCCCAGGCGCACGCCTTCGTCTCGATCAACAGCGAGAACACCAGCAACTTCGTGGCCGCCGGCCTTTCCTGGCCCATTGGGATCACGGACAGGCTCTATGTCCGCCCGGGCCTGGGCCTGGCCTATACGGACGGGGAGGCGGGCCTGCCGCCGGTCAATGAGCCAGGCCTGCCCCCTGAGGAAGTCGCGCGGCGCCTGGAGCTGTACAACACCCGCATCGATTTCGGCTCCAAGCTGCTGTTCCAGCCGGAACTGTCCCTGGGCTATGAGTTCACCGAGCGGTTCGCCGCCGAACTGTCCTGGGTCCACATTTCCAACGCGCAGATTTTCCACCAGGGCAAGAACCAGGGCCTTGACGAAGCCGGCGTGCGGCTGATTTACAGCTACTGACCTGCCGCGCGCCGCGCGCGCATTCGGCGGGTTCCACAATCGATCACATCCTCTCGCCGAGCCCTGTCGAAGGGCGGGACGGATCCGCCCGGCAGGCGGAAGGATCGTATCTCAATGGCCAATGTGACGGTGATCGGCGCCCAGTGGGGCGACGAGGGCAAGGGCAAGGTCATCGACTGGCTGGCCAACCGCGCCGACGTGGTGGTGCGTTTCCAGGGCGGCAACAACGCCGGCCACACCATCGTGGTGGGGAACAAGACCTACAAGCTGTCGCTGCTGCCCTCCGGCGTCATCCAGGGCAAGCTGTCGATCATCGGCAATGGCGTGGTGGTCGATCCCTGGTCGCTGCTGGACGAGATCACCCGCGCCCAGGGCCAGGGCCTGGGCATCAGTCCCGACAATCTGATCCTGGCGGAGAACGCCACCCTGGTCCTGCCGCTGCACCGGGACCTGGACGGGGCCCGCGAGGCCCGCGCCGGGGCCGGCAAGATCGGCACCACCGGTCGCGGCATCGGCCCGGCCTATGAGGACAAGGTCGGCCGCCGCGCCATCCGCTTCGCCGACCTGGCCGACCGCGAGGCCCTTGAGGTGAAGATCGAGCGCCTGCTGGCCCACCATGGCGCCCTGCGCACCGGTCTGGGCCTTCCCGAAGCGCGGCCTGAGGAAATCCTCGCCCAGCTCGAAGAGCTTGCGCCGCGCATCCTGCCCTATGTGAAGCCCGCCTGGCGGGTGCTCGGCGACGCCATCAAGGACGGCCAGCGGGTGCTGTTCGAAGGCGCCCAGGCGACCCTGCTGGATGTCGACCACGGCACCTATCCCTATGTCACCTCGTCCAACACGGTGGCCGGCCAGGCCGCGGCCGGCGCTGGCGTCGGCCCGACGGCCGGCGGCTATGTGCTGGGCATCGTCAAGGCCTACACCACCCGGGTGGGCGAAGGGCCTTTCCCCACCGAACTGAACGACGAGACGGGCCGCCTGCTGGGCGAGCGCGGCCATGAGTTCGGCACCGTCACCGGCCGGCCTCGCCGCTGCGGCTGGTTCGACGCGGTCCTGGTGCGCCAGTCCATCGCCGTCGGCGGCATCCAGGGGGCGGTCCTGACCAAGCTCGACATCCTCGACGGCTTCGAAACCCTGAAGGTCTGTGTCGGCTATCGCCTGCGCGGCGAAACGATCGACTACCTGCCGGCCGGCCTGCGGGATCAGGCGGCCATCGAGCCGATCTATGAGGAGATGGAGGGGTGGAGCGAGAGCACCCGCGGCGCCCGCTCCTGGAAGGACCTGCCGGCCAACGCCATCAAATATGTGCGGCGCATCGAGGAGCTGATCGGCGCCCCGGCGGTGCTGCTCTCCACCAGCCCTGACCGGGACGACATCATCATGATGCTGGACCCGTTCCAAGGCTAGGCCGGCCCTCGTCCGTAAGTGGTTCTTTACGGCCTCGTGCCACCTTCGCCCCATTCGTGGAGCGTGGCCAAGTGTTCAAGGATGACGGAAAGCTGATCGAGCGCATGGCGCCCGCCCTCCAGCGGGTGCTCGTGATCGATCCGTCGCCCCCTGGGGGCCGCATGCTGGCCGATCTGATGCGCAGCCTGACCCATTGCCAGGTCTGGGTCGCGCCGTCGGCGGGCAAGGCCATGGAGCTGCTGAAGGGGATCGATCCCCAGATCATCTTCATCGAGCACGCCGAGCGTGGCGGGGTGGACGGCATCGAGTTCACACGTCGCCTGCGCCGCAGCGAGGCCACCTGCCGTCAGGCGCCGGTGGTCATGATCCTGGCTCAGCCCACCGCCGCGGCCGTGCTGGGCGCCCGGGACGCTGGCGTGCACGAATTCCTGCGCAAGCCCTTCACCACCGGAGACCTGCTCAAGCGGCTGGAGGCGGTGACCCTGCGGCCCCGGGACTGGGTCGAGGCGGTGACCTATGTCGGCCCCGACCGCCGACGGTTCAATTCCGGCGACTATACCGGCCCCCTGAAGCGCCGCTCCGACGCCCGCGCTACCCCGGAAAAGTCGCGGATCACCCAGGCGATCAAGATTCTGAAGTCCGCCGCCGGCGCCCTGAAGAGCGATCCGATCCAGGCCCTGCGCGCCATGAAGGCCCAGGGAGCGGACCTGCAATCGGTGGCCGTGAAGACCGGCGACATGAAGCTGGCCGGCGCCTCGACCGACTTCCAGCGCTACCTGGCCACGGTCAGCGATCCTCGCCGGCTCGATCCGGCCCAGGTGGCCTTCCATGTGGCCGCCCTGTCGGCCTTCATGCCGGCCGAGAGCGCGACGGGCGCCAAGCGGGTCGCCTGAAACGAAAACGGCCGGCCCTGATGGGGCCAGCCGTAAACGTCGTGGATGTCAGATCGCTCAGGCGTTGACCAGGTTCCGGTCTTCGGCCGCCGCCTGCATGGTCTTCTGCAGCTTCTCGAAGGCGCGGACCTCGATCTGGCGAACCCGTTCGCGGCTGACGCCGTACTGGCCGGCCAGTTCCTCGAGGGTCGTCGGATCATCCTTCAGGCGACGCTCGGTCAGGATATGGCGTTCGCGGTCGGTCAGTTCGGCCATCGCCTCTTCCAGCAGGCCCATGCGAAGGCCGCGCTCTTCCTTGTCGGCGACCACGGTCTCCTGGCTCGGCGCATTGTCGTCGGCCAGCCAGTCCTGCCACTCGCTCTCGGAATCCGATCGCAAGGGGGCGTTCAGCGAGGCGTCCGGACCCGACAGGCGCCGGTTCATGGAGATGACCTCCTCGTCCAGCACGCCCAGCTTGGTGGCGATCTGGTGGACCTGGTCGGGATGCATGTCGCCTTCTTCAAAGGCGCTGATCTGGCTCTTGGCCTTGCGCAGGTTGAAGAACAGCTTTTTCTGCGCCGCCGTGGTGCCCATCTTCACCAGCGACCAGGACCGCAGGATGTATTCCTGGATCGAGGCGCGAATCCACCACATGGCGTAGGTGGCCAGGCGGAAGCCGCGGTCGGGATCGAACTTCTTGACCGCCTGCATCAGGCCGACATTGCCCTCGGAGATCACTTCGCCGATCGGCAGGCCATAGCCGCGATAGCCCATGGCGATCTTGGCCACGAGGCGCAGGTGGCTGGTGACGAGCTTGTGGGCGGCGTCGGAATCCTCGTGCTCCTGCCAGCGCTTGGCGAGCATGAACTCGTCGTCCTTGGCCAGCATCGGAAATTTGCGGATCTCGCTGAGATACCGGCTCAGGCCGCCATCTGGCGACATGACGGAAAGCGTGTTCGCTGCGGCCATGATTATCCCCTTTCCCTGCGGACCTTGAGGACCGTCGCGCAGACGCGCGCGGGTCAGTCCGCCCCTCCAACCCTGCCAGATAGGTATTGGTTTCGAGGAGCGGAAGACCGCCGGGGAGGGCGATCCGTCAGGTCCACTGTGCGGACTAAATGTCCCACCTGTGTACTGGGGAATTATTACCCCCCGATCAGGGCGCAAGCAAGGCGATCGTGCCCTTGGGCCTCGGGGAAAAACTCAGAGCGCCGACAGCAAATCTTCAAGCTTGTCCATGTCGGCCGGCAGGGCGCTTTCGAAGCGCAGGGGCTCGCCGGTGATCGGGTGGATAAAGCCCAGGACGGCCGCATGCAGGGCCTGGCGGTCGAGGCCGGCCTCGACCATGGCCGCGCGCACAGGGCCGGCCGGACTGCCCGAGCCATAGACGGCGTCCCCCAGGCAGGGGGCGCCCTTAGAGGCCATGTGCACCCGGATCTGGTGGGTGCGTCCGGTCTCCAGCCGGCAGCGAACCCGGGCTGCGGTGGGGCGGTCGGTGGGGCCGAACAGGGCGGTGACCTCATAGTGGGTGACGGCCTCGCGCCCGCCGGTGCGCAGCACGGCCATCTTCTTGCGGTCATGGGTCGAGCGGCCCAGGCGCGATTCCACCGTGCCCTTGCGCGGCTTGGGCGCGCCGCGGGTCAGGGCCACATAGGCCCGGTCGATGTCGTGGGCGGCGAACAAGGCCGACAGGCCCTGGTGCGCGGCGTCGGTCTTGGCGCAGACCATGACGCCGGAGGTGTCCTTGTCGAGGCGGTGGACGATGCCTGGCCGGGCCACCCCGCCAATCCCAGAGAGACTGGCGCCGCAATGGTGCAGCAGGGCGTTGACCACCGTCCCGTCCGGGGTTCCCGGCGCCGGGTGGACCGCCATGCCGGCGGCCTTGTCGATGATGATCAGGTGGCTGTCTTCGAACAGCACCGTGAGCGGCAGATCCTGGGGCGCGGGCTCTGCCGAAACCACCGCCGGGACCAGGATCTCATAGGCCCCGGCCAAGGCCTTGGCCGACCCGTCGCTGACGGGCGCGCCCGCTCGGGTGACGGCGCCCTCGGCCAGCAGGGCCTGGATGCGAGCCCGGGAAAGCTCAGGAACCAGGGCCGCCAGAGTCTTGTCCAGCCGGCCGCCGGCCGCCTCGGAGGCGACCTGCACGATCAGCAGGTCGCCATCCTCATCCTCGCCGGCCCCTGGCGGGCCTCCGGCAGGGTCAGAGACCATGCTTGCCGGCCGCATCCTCTTCCTGGCCGGTGATGGAGCCGTCCTTGAACAGGTATTCCCGCAGCTGGCCGTCGAACTGCTCGTCATTGCGGCGGATCCATTCCAGGACCATGGCGGCGTGCTCCATTTCCTCCTTGGCGTTGTGCAGAAGGATCTTCTTGAGCTCCGGGTCGTCGCAATCGTCGGCCCGCTGACGGTACCAGTCCACCGCTTCGAGCTCTTCCATCAGCGATGAGATCGCGTAGTGGAGCTGGAGGGTCTTGGGGCTAAGTTTCTCACGGGGGACGTGAAGGGTCTCGCTGGCCATGCATCATGCTCCTGTCGCAGAAGCGCCTTCTATTGCACGCTCAGAACGCCTGCGCGAGTTGGGGACCACTGGAATGAAGATCGATCGACGTCGGGCCTTGGCCCTCCTCGGATTTGGCGCCGCTGCGCCGCTCACCGCCCGCGCCCAGGGCGCCTATGCCGGTCCCGTCGCCTTTGAGCACGGCGTGGCGTCGGGCGATCCGCTGGCCGAGGCCGTCGTGCTCTGGACCCGGATCACGCCGAAAGACGAGGGCGCGGGCCAGATCGCCTATGCCTGGCGGCTGAACCCGGTGGACCGCCGCGCCGGCGGCGCCAAGTCGGGCCAGGGCTTCACCGGCCCGGACCGGGACTTCACGGTGAAGGTCGATGTCACCGGCCTCGACGCCGGGCGGGCCTACACCTTCGAGTTCGAGGCCAACGGCGTCACCTCGCCCCTGGGCCGCACCCGCACCCTGCCGGTGGGCGAGACCCGCGAACTGATCCTGGCCGTGGCCTCGTGCTCGCTCTATCCCAACGGCTACTTCAACGCCTACCAGGCCATCGCCGACCTGCCCCAGCTGGACGCGGTGATCCATCTGGGCGACTACATCTATGAATATGGCGGCCCGGGCTCCTACGGCATGACCTCGGCCGTGGCCGGCGAGCGCGCCCATGTCCCGGACCACGAGATCGTCAGCCTGGCCGACTACCGCCAGCGCCACGCCCAGTACAAGTCCGACCCCCAGCTTCAGGCCGCCCACGCCCGGGCCCCCTGGATCGTGTCCTGGGACGACCATGAGACGGCCAACAACAGCTGGATGGGCGGCGCGGAGAACCACAGCCCCGAGACCGAGGGCGACTGGAACACCCGCAAGGCCAATGCGCTGAAGGCCTATTTCGAATGGATGCCGATCCGCGATCCGGCGCCGGGCGGCAGCTTCGAGGCGATGAATCGCAGCTTCCAGTTCGGCGACCTGGCCAGCCTGATCATGCTCGAGACCCGTCTGACCGCCCGGGACGACCAGCTCGACTATGGACGCGACCTCGAGGTGGTGGACGGCCAGCCCGACGTGGCCGGCTTCCGCGCCAAGATCAACGATCCGGCCCGCCGCATGATGAGCGAAGCCCAGGAGGCCTGGCTCGCCAAGGAACTGGCCGACTCGGTTCAGGCTGGCCGCCCCTGGCAGGTGCTGGGCAACCAGGTGGTCATGGCGCGGATGGATGTTCCGAGCCCCCGGGCCACCCTGGGCGAGCAGGCGATCGCCGAGGCCATCGCCACCCAGCCCGAGGACATCACCAAGCGGATCGACCAGATGGAGCGTCTGGCGGCCATGGGCCTGCCCTATGGCCTGGACATGTGGGACGGCTACGCCGCGGCCCGTGAGCGCCTGTATGACGCCGTCGAGGCGGCCCAGGCCCGGGCCATCGTCGTCTCCGGCGACAGCCACGCCTTTTGGGCCAACGAACTCTATGACGACGACGGGGCGCTGCGGGCGGTGGAGTTCGGCGCGACGGGGATCACCAGCCCCGGGGCCGGCGACTATGTGAAGGGCCTGCCCGTGGGCGAGCTCTATATGAAGGGCACGAAAGAAGTGGTCTTCAGCGACCACGACGCCAAGGGCTTCGTCCTGCTCACCCTGACGCCCGAGGCGGTGAAGGGCGAGCTGATGACCGTCTCCTCCATCGTCTCCAAGGACTATGAGACGGCGGTGCGCAAGGCCTTCACCGTAACGGCGCAGGGCTCGGGCGTCTCGCCGCTCAAGCCCATCGAGGCCTGACGATCAGGGCGCGAGCGGCCCGGCTCAGTCGGGCCGCTCGACCAGCTTTCCGTCCTCAACCACCCGGTAGAAGCACGACCGGAAGCCCACATGGCAAGCGCCGCCGTCGCCCTGGGGCAGGACCTTGATCCAGACGCAGTCCTGGTCGCAGTCGATGCGGGTCTCGACCACCTGCTGCACCTGGCCGCTGGTTTCGCCCTTGAGCCAAAGGGCCCGGCGTGAGCGGCTGTAATAGTGAGCCTGGCCGGTGGAGAGGGTCAGGGCCAAGGCTTCGGCGTTCATCCAGGCGAACATCAGCACCTCGCCGGTCTCGGCGTGGGTGGCGACCGCGGCGATCAGGCCGTGGGTGTCAAAACGCGGGGCGATCACGTCGCCGCGCTCCAGGGCGTGTTTGTCGGAAGCGATGGGAAATTGGACGGACATGGGCAAACTATAGCCCTCCTTCCCGGGCAGGGGGAGATGTCGCGGCGCGACCTGCGCCGGCCAAGGGAGACGATTCGCCATGAGCTTCAGCCGCCGCGCCCTCCTGTCCGCCATCGCCCTGGCCGCGCCCGCGCCGGCCTTCGCCCAATGGCCCTTCGGCCTTGGCCGCCGGGGGAGCCCGCCGCCGAAGGAGGGCCGGGCCGACTATGCGGGGGCCCCCCTGCGCCAGCAGCTGGGCGATTGGCAGTTCGAGATCGCCAAGGCGGCCGCCGCCTCGCGGCTGCAACCGGTGATCCGCGACGTCTATGAGGTCCGCCTCAACGAGGCGATCGGCAAGATGCCGGGCGTGCGGGCGATCACCGCGGCGGTGGCCGAGCCCAATGGCAGCGTCTGGACCCAGGCCTGGCGCGCCGACCCGGGGCCGCTGCCCACCCGCTTCCATTGGGCCAGCGTGGGCAAGGCCTACACCGCCACGGCCATCATGCAGATGGTGGAGGCGGGACAACTATCCCTGACCGACACTCTTGAGCGTTGGGCGCCGTCCATGCCCAACGCCCAGTGGATCACCCTGGAGGATCTGCTGGCCCACACCAGCGGGCTCTACGGTTTCCAGGCCGATGACACCTTGCGGGCCACGCCGGGCTACAAGACGTCTGAGCAGCTGCTGGCCGTCGCCGCCGCCCATCCCCCGCTGTTTCCGCCCGGGGCCAACTGGTCCTATTCCAACACCAACTATGTTCTGCTCGGCCAGATCATCGAGGCGGTGGACGGCAAGCCCTGGCATGAGGCTCTGGCGCAGCGGATCGCCGCGCGCCGCGACCTCGATGACACCATCTTCATCGCCCCTCAGGGCCGCGTCGACGGACTTGCCCCGCCTGCCCCGTCAGAGGCCGCGCCAGGGACCGCCGACGACATCTCCACCCCCTACGCCGCCGGCGCGGTGGCCGCCTCCGCCCTGGACATGGTGCGCTTCTGGCGCGACCTGCTGGCGGACCGGCTCACCGGGTCCGAGGCCACCCGCCGGCGCTTCTACCGCCTCTATCCGATGAGCGGCGTGGGCCCCGGCCACTATGGGCTGGGGGTGATGGTCAGCGACCTTTCGGCCGTTGATCCGGCGGCTGAGGATGTCTGGCTTGGCCATTCCGGCGGACTGCCCGGGGCCAAGGCGGTGGTCGCCTATTCCATGCAGACCAGGGCCTTCGTCGCCGTCGCCCTGACCGGGGAGGGCTCGCCTGAAGCGACGGCCCACCTGCTGTTGTCGGATCTGCGCCGCTGAGCCTCAAGGATCGGATCAAGGCCAGGGTCGAGGCTTTCGACGCCTGGGCGCGGCCCTGGGCGCTGCGCGCGCCCTGGCGGGCCTATGCCTATGAGTTCCTGCTGTTTGGGTTGAAGCAGGCTTGGGCCTGTCTCTATGGCGGGGCCATGCTGGCCCTGCTGGTGGGCACCCATCTGCTTTGGCCGGATGAGGCGGGCCTGGCGCGCTACGACGTCCTGGTGATCGCAGCCATCGCCCTGCAGGTCTTCCTGCTGGCCACCGGGCTTGAGCGCCCCCGCGAAGCGCTGGTCATCGCCATCTTCCACGTGGTCGGCACAGGCATGGAGCTGTTCAAGACCGCTCAGGGGTCGTGGACCTATCCGGAAGCCAGCGTCCTGCGGCTAGGGGACGTGCCCCTGTTCTCAGGCTTCATGTACGCCTGCGTGGGCAGCTACATGGCCCGGATCATCCGCCTGTTCGACATCCGGTTCGAGGCCTATCCGCCGCGCTGGGCGCCCTGGCTGCTGGCGGGGCTGGCCTATGCCAACTTCTTCACCCACCACTATGTGGTCGATATCCGCTGGGCTCTGTTCGCCTTTTCAGCGGTGATCTTCGGCCGCACCTGGTTCCAGTTCACGCCCGATCTCGTCGTTCGGCGGATGCCCATGCTGCTGGGGGCGGTGCTGGTGGCCTTCTTCATCTGGATCGCCGAGAATGTCGGCACCTACGCCTCGGCCTGGGTCTATCCCGACCAGCAGGCCGGCTGGACCCCGGTCTCCCTGGCCAAGATGGGGTCCTGGTACCTGCTGATGATGCTGAGCTTCGTCCTGGTGACCCTGGTCCACCCGCCGCGGCCGGCGGCGAAGACGGCGGCCGCCGCCCGCGCCGTCCTGGCCTGAAGGCTCAGCTCTTGTTGACGAAGTCCAGGAAGCGCTGACGCAGGCTGGCGTCGCTCTTGAACACGCCGGTGAACTGGGTGGTGATGGTGCCCACATGCCGGTGGTGGACGCCGCGGGTGGTCATGCATTGGTGCTGGGCGTCGATCAGCACGGCCACGCCGGCCGGGCGCAGGCTGTCGGTGATGGCGTCGGCGATCTGCTGGGTCATGGTCTCCTGGGTCTGGAGACGCTTGGCGAAGATCTCCACCACCCGGGCCAGCTTGGAGATGCCGACCACCCGGTTGGTGGGCATGTAGGCCACGAAGGCCTTGCCCAGGAAGGGGGCCATGTGGTGCTCGCAGTGGCTCTCCACCTCGATCCCGCGCAGCATGACGATGTCGTCATAGCCCTGGACGTCCTCGAAGGTCCGCGACAGCTCCTTGGCGGGATCGGCGCCATAGCCCTCGAACCATTCCGCATAGGCGTCCACCACCCGCTTGGGGGTGTCGATCACGCCTTCCCGGCGCGGGTCGTCGCCGGCCCAGGCGATCAGGGTGCGAACAGCGGCCATGGCCTCTTCGCGGGTCGGGCGGGCGACGGGGTCCAGGTCAGAGCCGACGATGGTCCGTTCAGGCGTGATGGCGTCCATGGGCTTGATGCGGGTCTTTCTGGTGCTGAGTTGCGCCGGAGCGAGGGCTCCGGAAATGACGCGTGCCACCGAGGTACGGCCGGGAAGCTTGAGCGGATGCGCCCCCTGTCTTCCCGCCCGGGCGATCTGTATATGGTTCCCTCAACCGAGCGGGCAACCGTTCCGCAGCGTCAGTATGGTCGATGTCCCTGAATCTCTATGACACCATGGCCCGCGAAAAGCGGCCCTTCGTCCCCGTCGATCCCAAGCGGGTGACGATGTATGTCTGCGGGCCGACGGTCTACAACTACGCCCATATCGGCAACGCCCGGCCGGTGGTGGTGTTCGACGTGCTGTTTCGCCTGCTGCGCCACACCTATGGCGCTGAGGCCGTGCTCTATGCCGCCAACGTCACCGACGTGGATGACAAGATCAACGCCAAGGCCCAGGCCGAGGGCGTCGAGATCGACGTGATCACCCAGCGCTATCTCGACATCTACAACCGCGACATGGCCACCCTGGGGGCCTTGGCCCCCACCTTCCAGCCGCGCGCCACCCAGACCATGGACGCGATCATCGCCATGATCGCCCGACTGGCGGACAAGGGCGCGGCCTATGCCGCCGAGGGCCATGTGCTGTTCAGCACGGAGGCCTATCCCGACTATGGCCAGCTGTCGGGGCGCAGCCTGGACGACATGATCGCCGGCGCCCGGGTCGATGTGGCGCCCTATAAGCGCAACGCCGCCGACTTCGTCCTCTGGAAGCCGTCCAAGCCTGGCGAGCCGGTGTGGGAAAGCCCCTGGGGGCCGGGGCGGCCCGGCTGGCATATCGAATGCTCGGCCATGATCGAGCAGGCGCTCGGCCTGCCCATCGACATCCATGGGGGCGGCAACGACCTGATCTTCCCCCACCATGAAAACGAGCTGGCCCAGGGGGTCTGCGCCGCCCACGGCTGCGAGCCTGGCCACGGGGGCGACTATGCCCGCTACTGGATGCACAACGGCTTCCTGAACTTCGGCGCCGAGAAGATGTCCAAGAGCCTGGGCAATGTGGTGCTGGTCCATGACCTGGTGGCGCAGACGCCGGGCGAGGCGGTCCGCTGGGCCCTGCTGGTCGGCCATTATCGCGCGCCCCAGGAATGGTCCGGCGACCTGCTGGAGCAGGCGCGGAAATCCCTGGACCGGCTCTATGGCGCCCTGCGCCGCTGCGCCGAGGTGACCGCCAGCACGGACGCCCCGTCACCCAGGTTCCTGGCGGCCCTGGAGGACGACCTCAACACCGCCCAGGCCATGGCCGAACTGTTTGCGCTCGCCTCGACCATCGAGACCGGAACCGATGAGGCCCGCGCCCAGGCCAAGGGTGAGCTGCTGGCGTCCGGCGCCCTGATGGGCTTCCTGCAGGCCGACCCTGAGGCCTGGTTCCAGGGCGGCGCCGATCCGGAGCTCAAGGCCCGGGTCGAGGCCCTGATCGCTGAGCGGATCGCTGCGCGCGCCGCCAAGGATTGGCCACGGGCCGATGCGATCCGAGATGAACTGAACGCCCTCAATGTGGTTGTCATGGACTCCACAGACGGCGCCACCTGGCGGCTCAGGGAGCCGAACGCTTCGGAGGATTGAGCCATGATGGGCATGAACCGCAACACCAACGCCTTGAGCTCCACCCAGCTGTCGCCCTCCTTCATGCCGGGCTTCGGGTTCGGCAAGCGCAAGGGCGGCGGGGGGGATGGCGTCAAGGGTCTCAAGCTCGAACACCGGATCGGGGTCCAGGCGCCGCCGCAGGTGATCTGGGACCTGATCGCCGAGGTTCGCGCCTGGCCGGAATGGAATCCGCTCTACACCCGGGCCGAGGGCGTGCTGTCCATCGGCGCGCCGCTGGAGCTGACCTTGGCCCTGCCCGACCAACCGCCGCGGCACATCGAACCGGTGGTGATCGACTGGGTGCCGCTGGAGCAGCTCCACTGGCGCACCAGCGTGGCCGGCGGCTTCGGCGCGGCCATCCGCTATATCGAGATCGACCAGGTGGACGAGAACGCCTGCATCGTCTCCAACGGCGAACTCTTCCAGGGCCTGCTGGGGCCGACCTCGGCCAAGCGCGTGCAGCGTCCGCTGAAGAAGGGCTTCGCCGCCATGGGCGAGGCGCTGAAGGCCAAGGCCGAAGCCGCATGGCGCTCGGCCCGCTGACTCCCTAGATCAGACCCATGATCGACGATCTCTATTCGGCCAGGCTTCTGAAGCTGGCGGCCAACATGCCCCGGGCCGGCCGACTGGCCGCGCCGGACGGCACGTCGGAAAAGGTGGCCAAGCTCTGTGGCAGCCGGATCGTGGTTGACGTGATCCTTGAGGGCGATCGCGTCGCCGACTTCGCCCAGGACGTGAAGGCCTGCGCGCTCGGCCAGGCGGCGGCCGCCGTGCTGGGAGCCCATGTGGTCGGCGCCAGCCTGACCGAGATCGAGATGGCCCGGGACGCCTTCCGTGCTATGTTGAAGGACGGCGCAGATGCGCCGGTCGGACGTTTTTCGGATCTCTCCATGCTTGCGCCGGTGAAGGACTATCCCGCCCGCCACGCCTCCACGCTCCTGGCGTTCGAGGCGACGGTGGATGCTGTCCGCCAGGCCATGGCGCGAACTAGCCCCGCCGGCGCGGCTTGATTTGACCGCCCCCGCAACGTAATCGCTGCGAGTATTCGCAAGCCTGCGGCCGGCATGACCCCCTACGAATCCTGCGTCAGAGGCGCCCATCGCGCCTACAAGCTGACGCTTTCCCCTCTGATCGGACGCCAGTGTCGCTTCCTTCCGACCTGTTCGGATTATGCGGCTCAGGCCCTGGTCGATCACGGCCCCTGGCGCGGCTCATGGCTTGCGGCGCGGCGGCTGTGCCGATGCAACCCCTGGGGCGGTTCGGGCTATGATCCGCCGCCTCCGCCGCCGGGCCGCTCCGATGAGCCGCCGGCGCGCAAATGGACGTGTGACACATGATCGAGCTCGTATTTCCCGACGGTTCCAAACGGTCCTTCGAGGCCGGCGTGACCGGCCGCCAGATCGCCGCGGGGATCGCCAAGTCCCTGGAGAAGAAGGCCGTGCTGGTGAAGCTGGACGGCCAGCTGCTGGACCTTGAGCGGCCCCTGAACCACGGCGGCGCCTTCCAGATCCTCACGCGGGAAGATCCCGAGGTGCTGGAGACCATCCGCCACGACGCCGCCCACGTGCTGGCCGAGGCGGTGCAGGAGCTGTTCCCCGGCACCCAGGTGACCATTGGCCCGTCCATCGAGGACGGCTTCTATTACGACTTCGCCCGCGACGAGCCCTTCAGCCTCGACGACTTCGAGAAGATCGAAGCCAAGATGCGCGAGATCGTCGAGCGCGACGAGCCGATCCGCCGGGAGGTCTGGGACCGCAACCAGGCGCTGGAGCACTTCCGCGGCATCGGCGAGGCCTACAAGGCCGAGATCATCGAGGACCTGCCGGAGGCCGAGGAGATCAGCGTCTACTGGCAGGGCGGCTGGAAGGACCTGTGCCTGGGGCCGCACCTGCCGTCCACGCGCCATGTGGGCAAGGCCTTCAAGCTGACCAAGCTGGCCGGCGCCTACTGGCGTGGCGACCATCGCAACGCCCAGCTGCAGCGCATCTATGGCACGGCCTGGGCCACCGAGGCCGACCTGGAGGCCTATATCCAGCGGGTCGAGGAGGCCGAGAAGCGCGACCACCGCAAGATCGGCAAGGCCATGGACCTCTTCCACATCCAGGAAGAGGGCAAGGGCATGGTGTTCTGGCATGCCAAGGGCTGGACCCTCTATCGGGCGGTGGAGGACTATATCCGCCGGCGCCTCACCAAGGACGGCTACCAGGAGGTCAAGACGCCCCAGATCCTGGACCGCTCGCTCTGGGAGGCCTCAGGCCACTGGGAGAAGTTCGGCGCCAACATGTTCGTCTGCGAGACCGAGGAGGGCGAGAGCCTGGCCGTC
>Ga0207884_1000299_pt1 | contig 35678 bp, 35 predicted proteins | sample MalvirmetaMSP144_FD_184236 | JGI IMG/M metagenome (GOLD analysis project Ga0207884, IMG submission 184236) | Marine viral communities from the Deep Pacific Ocean - MSP-144 (SPAdes) | ecosystem: Environmental > Aquatic > Marine > Oceanic | place: Pacific Ocean | collected 2011-07-08 | reverse complement strand
ACACAGAAGTGAAACAACTCAGCGCCGATGGTAGTGTGACTCGATCATGTGAGAGTAGGACACCGCCAGGCTCTTAATACCAAACCCCCAAACAGAAATGTGCGGGGGTTTTTTGTTGGGCGACGCGGCACGAGACAATGGTCATCGTTGAAGCTGAGGGAGCCTTTTTTCGTATGAAGGACATGTTGAAGATGAACCATCGCGTCAGTCTCCGAGATGCCCCCCAGCACCGACACGCGGCCGGCTAATGGCGGATACGCGAAACCCACCGATAGAAGGCGTCCGCCCCAGCGCGGTGACGGTGCCGCGAGGCCAATGGTCACGGGCGTTCGACTTCATGGTCGCGCAATTCCCGAACGTGCCCATCAACACGTGGCGACAACGCTTTGCCGAAGGCCGCGTCCTCGGCGACGATGGGCAGCCGGTCGCACCGAATGCGCCGTGTGGTGAGGGTTTGCGGCTGCGCTATTTCCGCGAGGTGGCGAATGAGCGCATCACCCCTGCGCGCTGGCGGATCGTCCACCGTGACGCCCATTTGCTGGTGGTCGACAAACCGCCGTTTCTGCCAGTCGCGCCAACCGGGCGTTTCGTGCAGCAGTCTCTGCTGGTGCAGCTGCAACGTGCCTTCAACTTTGACGAGATCGCGCCGCTGCATCGCATCGATCGGCTCACCTCAGGCCTGGTGATGTTCTCACTGACCAAGCGTGGAAGGGCGCGCTATCGGCAACTGTTTGTTGATGGTGCAATCGACAAGGCCTACGACGCCTTCAGCGCCACCGTGATGGCGGCAGCCGCGTTTCCTCGTGAGCGGTGCTCGCGGCTGGAGCGCGGCGAGCCGTTTTTCCGACGCAAGGAAGTGCCCGGAGAACCCAACAGCCAAACGCTGATTGACGTCGTCGAGCGCCGCGAAGACGGCACGCGCTTTCGGTTGCGGCCCATCACGGGCCGCACCCATCAACTGCGGGTGCACATGGCGGCCCTGGGCGCGCCGTTGTTGCACGACCCGTGGTACCCCTCGCTTTGGCCGGAGCGGGACGACAACCTCGACCGGCCGCTGCAGCTTGTGGCGCGCAGTCTGTCATTTACCGATCCGCTCACCGGCGCGGCTCATACGTTTGAGAGCGCCTATCGCTGCGGCGGCTGAGGTGGTGTGGCCTTTTCCGAATCTGGCTTGGATGAGTGGCCCAGCGTGCGCGGGGTCAGCCCTGAGCCCAAGTCCGCCTCGGGATCATCGATTGTGGTCAGCCGCGAAGACTTGACCGGCACCAAGTTGGCCAGCTTCGGGTAGTGGCGCAGCAGGTGATAGCCAACCCAGCGCCACAGGTGCCAGATCGGATGGCGCCGCTGCACCTGATCGCGGGTCACTTGCTCACAGCGATCGGCCAGCAGCGCCTCGATGCTCTGCCGCAGCGTGCCGGCGAAGCCCTTGTCACGGATGAAGAGGTTGGCTTCAAGGTTCAAAGAGAGGCTGAACGGGTCGAGATTGCTGGAGCCGACCGTCGCCCAGGCCTCGTCCATGACGGCCACCTTGGCGTGTGACGGGCGCTCCATGAACTCCCAGACCTCGACGCCGATGTTGAGCAGGTGATCGTAGAGCGTGGAGGCGGCGAACTTGACGTAGGCCTTGTCGGGCTCGCCTTGCAGAACCAGCCGCACGCGAACGCCGCGTTCCACCGCCTGCCGCATCGCGCGCAAAAAGCGGTAGCCGGGAAAAAAATAGGCATTCATCAGGATGATGTCGCGCTGTGCACTGCGCAGGCCCATCCGGTACATCGCCTCGATCGCCGTGCGGTGATTATGGTTGTCGCGCGTCACGAACAGCACCTGTGCCTCGGGCTCGGGGTTCGACCACTTCGAGGGCAGCCAGCGCAGCAGCCCGCGCAGATTGCGGTGGCCTTCGGGTCGCGGGTGGCCGATAGCTTCGCGGCAGAATCGATGAATGTCGGACACGACCGGGCCGACCACGCGCGTCGCGTAATCCTGCTTCGACTTGTCGCCGTAGTAACGCATGTGTTCGTCGGAGTAGTTGATGCCCCCGACATAGGCGACGCGCTGGTCCACCACCACCAGCTTGCGGTGCAGGCGACGGAACAGATTGGCCTGCACGCCGAGGATGGGCGGCAACGGCCCGAACACGTGGAGGCGAATGCCCGCCTCGGTCAGGCTGGCAACGAAGTCCTTGGCCAGCGGGGCCGAGCCGTAGCCGTCCACCGTGATGTCGACCTTCACGCCGCGTGCGGCAGCGTCCACCAACACGTCGCGCAGGGCGCGCCCTACCCTGTCATCGAACCAGATAAAGGTTTCGATGATGACCTCGTGCTTGGCAGCGGCAATGTCATCGAACACCCGAGGAAAGAAGGCCTCGCCATTTTCAAGCAGTTCCAGATCATTGCCGTGGCGCCAGTCGCGGCTGCTCATTGTGGCGAGATCTTGTGCAGCAGCAGGGGTGCGTGATCGGACAGCCGTCGCCAGGGCTTTCCGACGAGTCGCCTCGGGCCTTCAACGTGGAGATTGCGCACGTACACGCGATCGAGCCGCAACAAAGGCAGCCACACCGGGAATGTGCGCGCGGCCTGGCCAAAGGCGGTGATGAACACTTCGCCCAGACCCGCACCATCGGCCAGAACGTCGTGCGCGCGCTGACACCAATCGTTGAAATCACCCGCCACCAGCAGCGGCGCACCGGCGGGGACCTCGCGTTCGATCAGCGCACAAAGCATGGTCAACTGCTGTTGGCGATGCTTCTCGAACAGGCCCAGATGCACGCAGATCACGTGCAGTGGCTGGACCCAATCCGGCACCTCGAGCACGCTGTGCAGCAGGCCGCGCTTCTCGTGGTCGTAGACCGACACATCGTGATTCTGATGATGGACGATGGGGTACTTGGAGAGCAGCGCGTTGCCGTGATGCCCCGCCGGATACACCGCGTTCTTGCCGTACGCGTAGGCCGGCCAAAGCGTATCGGCGAGAAACTCGTACTGGCTGTGTTCCGGCCAGCGCTCCCAGCGCGTGGAATGCTCCTGGTGCGCGCCCAGTACCTCCTGAAGAAGCACCACGTCGGCGTTGGCCTCGCGGATGGCCTCACGCAACTCGTGAAGGACGAAGCGCCGGTTGCCTACCGAGAAACCCTTGTGCATGTTCAGCGTCAGAATCTTGATCGCCAACCCCTCCAGTGCGGTGTGCGGAGATACTTGCAGCCCGCTATTGGACCAGAACTCAGGTTTCCTCAACCTGACTGGGCAGTCGCCGCTTGACCCACCAGCCCAGCGCCACACAGGCCAGAACCAGGGCCACAAGAAAGCCGATGTTGGCTGCGCTGGGATCGTTGATCACCTCAGTCAACTGAAATCCGAGCACGCCCATGACCAGCAGACTGGGCAACACCCCCAAGGCCGTGCCTGCCAAGAAGACCCACAGTCCGATGCCCCCCGCGCCCAGCATCAGGTTGATCACCGGGTACGGGGCCACCGGCACCAGCCTCAGCAGAATCATGCCGGGCAGACCGCTGTTGCGGATGAAGGTCAGCGCCCGCTCGACGCGCGCAGTGGCGAGACCGCGCAAGGGTTTGCTGCCGAAGCTCCGGCCGATCCAGTAGGCGGCCAAGCCTGCCAGCAGCGTTCCATACAGTGCCGCAAGCACGCCCCACAGCGGACCCAATGCGACCATCAGCGCCAGATTCAGCGCGATGATGGGAAACATCACCGCAGTGGCCGCCAGATAGATCAGACCCAGGGTCAACGGCGCCCAGGGCGACTGCGTCAGCGTTTCGATCTGGGCCGCCACCTTCTCAGGCTGCGTCCACTCGCCCAGCGGCGAGAAGCGCCACAGCGCGCCAAAGGCCAGCACCACCGCAAGGGCCAGCAGCCAGATCAGCCATGTGCGGCGTCGGCCGGCCATCATGCGGCAACGGTGGGCAGGTGCGGGTGCGGGGCAGCGATCAGGACGTGGCCTCGGGCGGCGTGATGACGATGGGCGTCACCTTATCGCCATCCACGAGGTTGATGTCGCGATAGGCGCAGCGACCCTGGCGGCGCTGGAACAGCGAGTTGGCGATCAACCACACCGCCACCACGCGGCGCGGGCGGCGATCACCGATGGCCGTGCCGTAGTTGGCGTGCAAGGGTTGTGACTCGTCCAGCCATTGGCCCAGCGGGTCACCCGGCAGCGCGCGCACCACCCAGTGGGTTTCGCGTTCTTTCCACCACGGCAAGGGGCACTGAAACACGGTGCCGGGTTTGAGCGCCGCACTCCACATGTAGGTGAGGTCCAGACCGTTGTCGAACTCAACCGCAATCGACAGGTAGTCGTGGGTGATGTCGATGTGTTCGGCGCGCTGTGACGGCAACTGTTCCGCCCGCCAGCGCCATTGCAAGTGCAGGCCCTCGGTCAGCGGCACATCGACCGGGAACTGCAGAATGCCGACGTCGCAGTCAGTGTCGCAATGCAGGGTGTCCTGCTCGGCGTGGTACAGCTCACCCTGGCCCACTCGCCACAGATAGTGCCAATCCGCGGGCGGCTGCACGGGGCTCAGGTACCGTCGCAACGCGGCGGCGAACAAACCGGCATCGCGCTCTGCCGCGGTGCGCAGCCCGGCCTCGACCGGGCCATTCCAGCGGATCACCGCCATGCTCAGACCGCCGCTCATCAGGGTGTGCAGGGGCGAGCGTTCGATCGTGCCGTGCGTGTCGGAGAACGAGCCGGGCGGCAACGCGGCAAATTTCAACGTGCCGTCGGTGGTGGCCTGAAAGCTCCAGCTTTCACCGGGGGCGCTTTGAATGTCGGCATCGCCCACCCGCCACCACGCCACGGATTTGGGCATCAGGCTCAGCTTCAGCGCCCGCACCAGATGCACGGTGCCAACGCAGATCACCGTGACCGACTGGCCGCGTTGCAACTGCAGCCCGGTGTCAAACCAGCTCAGCGGTTTGGCGCTGACGGTGAAGCCGTCGACCGTGGCACCCGCAGGCAACGCGGCGCGCACCCGTGCCGCCAGCTGTTCTGCCGGAAGTGCAGTGTCGGCCACCGCGGGCATAGATGATGACAGCCGTTCGGCGATGCCGCCGATCCGGGCCAACAGCGTCGAGGGCGCGTTGCGCAAGGCCATGTGGGTGCGCTACCGGCCGGCTGCGTAACGCAGCAGGTCGAAGCCTTGAATGGTGGCATCGATGTCGTTGCGGGCGGCGCCGAACAGACCAAGGTTGATGCCCTGTTCCTGCAACGGGGCCGCATCATCGCCCGGCCAGTTGTGGCCATTGCCCAGCAGGCTGGCGAGCACCACGCGGCGGCCATCGGCGCAGTTGGGCGCCCAATCGAACTGCACATCGCCCGAAGCGCCGTTGAACAGCGCGGTGCGATCGTCGCCAGAACACTGGTTGAAGGCTTTGAAATCTTCGAAGTTTTCGGGAATGGTCCGCAGCACGCCACCCACGCCGCCGTAAGGCACGATGGGGTCGGCGGTGCCGTGAATCATCACCGCACCCACGGCGCGGCTGGGCTGGCAAATGGCCGCTGCCTCATTGTTCTGCGTGCCGGCCACGGCCAGAAAGGCCTCGACCTGATTGGCCCGCCCGCAGGCGTAGAAGTAGACCATCGGGATGCCATTCGACAGCCCGGCCACATAAAGCGGCGCACCGCGCGCCGAGAAGCGGTTACGGCCGTCTTCGACCACGCCGTCGAGCAGTTGCGAGAACGCTTCGACCGGTTGGGACGGTTGCGTGGGCCAGCGTGAAAGCGTGTTACCGCCGATCGGCGGTAGTCCGGGCACGTCCACCAACCCGATCCCGGCGGGCGCCTGGGGCAGCAGAACCAACACGTTGCGGGCCTTGGCCAGCTCGGTCATGCGGGTCAGGTTGCCGTAGAAGGCGGCCGAGGCATTGAGATAATGCAGCCCCAGATACACCGCCGAAGGCGTGCCGCCGCCGCTGGGGTGAATGGCGATGTATTCGGTTTCAAACCCACCACCCACCACCGGGTGAATGCTGATGTCCACGCCATCGCAGGGAATGATTTCAGTGCGGCTGCGCAGGAACTCGGAACCGGGCACCAGCGGGCAGAACATCGTGCGGTTCAGGTTGGGATCGCAGTCCTCGCCGGCGGCCACGCGCTCGGGCGTGAAATCGTTCTGGCAGGCCTTGCCCCCCGGCACGCCGCCCTCGTTGACGATGGGTTGACTGGATCCGCAGGCCACCAGGCCCAGAACCACGCTGGCCGCGAGGGCCTGTCGAATTGCAGTGATCATGACGCTTTTATAGGTGTAGTGGCGGCAGGAGAGGGGCATCATGTCATCCGCTCAATCGGCGCGGCAACTCGCCGCGCTTTCGGTCTACGCCCGCCAGTTCGCATTTTTCGCCCAGAAGTCGACGCTGCGTCGATACGCGTCGGCATCAAGCGCCACGCCGGAACCGCCCTCGTCGATGCCCAGCGCGTTGCGCATCAGGGTGATGGGCGCCATCGGCGTTTCGGCCGGGGTGGCCGTGGCCAGGCAGCCCACCACCCCCCAGTCCGCCTCGACCGCCTCCCCTTCCTTGAGCAGCTGTTCACGGTCATAAACGATCACCAGCAGATAGTCGGCGATCGGCGCCGTCACGCCCTCGAACCAGCGCACCAGCACCGGCAGTTCAGCGTCCGTTCGCGCCTCGTAGGCCGAGCGCAGCAAGTGGCGGTTGTCGTCGGTGATGGGCACCGTCGTGCAGCGGGTGGACGTCCAGTTGCGATGCACGTGCAGCTTGCAGAACGGGGCATAGCCTTCGAGCACCTTGATGGGGGCGTGGTCATTCAGGTGCGCAATGAAGGCATCGGGGCTGACGCCCTGCAATCCGTTGTTGGGGCGGCCATCGGCAGGGAACAGCCGGGGCGCGGCAAAGGCAGTAAGGACGATGGACATGCGGCGGACAAGGACGGCTGACGGCGGAACGGGCACGATAGCGTCATCGCGACCCTTGCGGAGTGCCCTGATGAACGTTCCCGGCTTTACCACCACCGAGTTCAGCCACGACGGCGTGCGCAAACCGGTGTTTCGTGCCGGCGAGGGGCCGGCCGTCATCGTCATGACCGAAGTGCCCGGCATCACCCCGCAGGTGGCGCGCTTTGCGCAATGGGTGGTCGAGGCCGGGTTCACGGTGTTCATGCCGCAGCTCATCGGCACGCCGATGCGACCGGTCACGCCCTTGGCCGTTGCCGGCAGCTTTGCGCGGCTGTGCATCAATCGCGAGTTCCGCCTGTTCGCCGCCCACCAGTCCAGCCCGGTGGTGGACTGGTTGCGGGCGCTGGCGCGCGACGCCCACGCCCAGTGCGGCGGGCCGGGTGTCGGGGCCATCGGCATGTGCCTGACCGGCAACTTCGCCCTGAGCATGATGCTCGATGCCCCGGTGCTCGCGCCGGTGCTGGCGCAACCCTCATTGCCCGTGGCAGCGACGCGCGGCATGGGCGCGGCGCTGCACGCCTCGCCGCAGGAGATCGCCGCCGCGCACGACAAGATCGATCATCACGGCGCCCGCATTCTGGGCCTGCGGTTTCAGGGCGATCCGTACTGCCCGCCGGCGCGGTTCAACACGCTGCGCGCTGAATTTGGCGACGCCTTCGAAAGCATCGAACTGGACGCCAGGCACGCCAAACCGGACGAGATGAAACCCGCCCACAGCATGCTGACCACCCACCTGATCGACGCCGCCGGCGAACCCACCCGCGCCGCGCTGGACCGCACGCTGCGCTTCTTCGCCGAGCAGCTCAAACCATGAGGGCCCGGCAGCTTCTGGCCGCAGGGTGGGTGAGCGGCGCAGTGCTGCTGGGGGGCTGCGGTGATCCCGCACCCGAGGCCCGCGATGCGCCGCCCGTTGCCTCAACCCCGGAGCCCAGTGCCGCACCCGCAGTGGCGGCGGGCGACAGCGGCGCCACCCTGGCACTGGAAGGAGACGGCCTGCGCGTGTTCGTGCTGCCGTCGGGATCGGCCCGGCCCATCCCCTTCGGCACCGACCCGGTGCAGACCCTGGAACTGCTTGAGGCGGCCCGCGGCGAGCCGCCCAGCAATCTGGGGCAGAACCCCGACTGCGGCGAGCAGTTCGCCGAATGGTCCGATGGCCTGCTGGTCTGGTTCGACCACGAGGCGTTCGCCGGCTGGTCGTTGGCCGACACCGCAGCCCCGCTCTCCACCGTGGACGGCCTGAAAATCGGATCGACGCGGGCGCAACTGCAAAGTGGTGGCCGCGTCGTCGAGATTGCCCCGTCTGCCCGGGGCGTGGCGTTCACCGCCGGCGGCGTTGCGGGCCTGCTGGCGTCTGACGCGCCCGACGCGCGCGTGACCCACCTGTGGGCCGGCATGGCCTGCATCGCGCCCTGAGCGGCGGCCTCGGCGTCACCGAGAGACGCCCACCCCAGCGCTTCGCCATCATGCCCGCGACGCCCTGCCCCGCACCACGCGCATCGGCCAGGCTCGGTAAGGTGGCCCATCCGAAACCTGCCGCACTGCCATGACCGACCTCGTCGACATTCCGCTGTTCCCCCTGGGCAACCCGCTGTTTCCCGCCGGACGCCTGTACCTGCGCATCTTCGAGCCGCGCTATGTGCAGATGACGGCCGCGTGTCTGGCCAACGACAGCGTGTTTGGCGTGTGTTTGATCGAGGGCGGATTCGAGGTGGGCGCGCCGGCCATCCCCGCGATGCTGGGTTGCAGCGCCCGCATCGTCGAGTCGGAACAGCCGGATGGCACGCATTACCTGCTGGTGGCCCGTGGTGAAACCCGCTTTCGGGTGCTGAAACGCTGGACGCTGGACTCGGGCCTGATCATGGGCCGGGTGGAATGGATAGCGCCGCCCGACCCGACGCCCGTGCCCGAACGCTTCGCGCCACTGGCGAAGCTCATCGAGCAACTGGCCAGCACCTTGGGCGAGCAGGCGCCGCTACCGCGACCCTTTCGTTTGAGCGACGCCGCATGGGTCGGCTACCGCTGGGCCGAGCTGCTGAATGTCACGCCGGAGCGCCGCCAGCAATGGCTGGCCAGCGAGGCGCCGCTGAAGGTGTTGGAAGAAGTCGCGGCCGAGTTGCAGCGGCAGTCCGAGGGCGAATAGCCCCACCGGACAGACGGGCGGCACCGTCAAATTGAGCGGGGATCGCCCTGCACCCGCCGCCCTCCCCAAGCTGCCTCCGGCCGCCTCCGCCACTAAAGCCGCGGCAAAAACCGCCCGGTCCGCGCTGCGTAGTCTTGATACGGCTGCCCCAGTTCAACCCGCAACCCGCGCTCTTCAAAGTGCACGCCGATGAAGATGTAGAGCGACATCCCGGCGCTGAACATCAGGTGGCTCATGCTCATCATCGGCACCGACCACAGGGCGATGAACAGGCCGACCATCATCGGGTGGCGTATCCACCGGTACAGCAAAATTTCGCGGAACGGCACCGGCGTGTAGCTGCGCCGCACCCAGTTGAGCCAGACCTGACGCAGGCCAAACAGGTCGAAGTGATTGGTGAGGAACGTGGCAACCAGTACCAGCAACCAGCCAAGCACGTTGAGCGCCCACAGGGCTTTGCCCCACACGGCCGATTCGATCTGCCACAGCACGCCCGGCAGCGGCTGCCAACAGGCGAACACCACCATCAGAGTGACGCTGGTCGCCAGTACGTAGGTGCTGCGCTCGGCCGATTGCGGCAACCCGCGGGTGATCCAGCGCTTGAAGCCGGGGCGCGCCATGACGCTGTGCTGCAGGCCGAACAACAGCAGCAACCCGGTGTTGATCAGCAGCGCCGGCAGCAGCGGTCCGGGGCTGCCGCTGTCGACGCTCTTCGGCACGCCAATGCCCCAGACAAAACCAACGAGGTACAGGAACACGGCGAGAAACAGCGTGTAACTGGCGATGCCATAAACCAGAGTGATGGTGCGCGACATGGACACCCTCCTTGCTGCTGCCGGCGCCGCGCGACGCGGCCTTGCATGCCCCTCTCTCCGCTGGAGACCAGGGGCATGACCTGACGCGGCCTCAGCCGCGCATCTTGGCCTGCTCCCAGGCCGGGTGCAGGCTGGCCGTGGCGCTGGGCCGCGCCTCGACCCGCTTGAACCACGCATTGATGTGCGTCAAGGCCGGGTCCAGCGGCTGGCCGACGCCCTGGGCGAAATCAAGGCAGCAGTACAGCACGATGTCGGCGATGCGCAGTTCGTCGCCACAAATGTACGGCTTGCCGGCCATCAGGCCGTCCAGCCATTTCAGGTTGCGCTTCGCAGTGGCCTTGAGGCCATCGGCGGCCTCGGGAATGCACAGCACCCGGTCCTTGAAAAGCGCCAGCCCCTCTGCAAAACGGAAACCGCCGTAGGTGGGCTCGGTGATGTTCAGCTCGACACGGCGCTGCCACATGCGGGACATGGCGCGTGCTTCGGGCGTGCTGCCGACCAGTGAGTTGCCGGGGCTGATCTCGTCGAGGTATTCGCAAATGGCGACGGTTTCGGCGATCACGGTGCCGTCATCCAGTTCCAGCGACGGCAGTTGACCCGCGGGATTCTTGTCGGTGTACGGCGGGCGGCGATTCTCGGCGCCCATCAGATCGTGCTCCTGCACGTCCAGCGTGATGCCCTTTTCAAGCATGAACATGCGCACCAGGCGCGGATTGGGGCCAAACGAGTTCAGCAGCTTCATCACATCTCCTCATTTTTGCGTTTGCGTTGAGTGCCGGAGCATGACCTGCCCGTGCCGCCCCGCCAAGCTACCCGATTGCGCAGGTGGGATCAGGGCGTGATGGCCGGCACCGTGTCGGAGAACGCGCGCACCTTGTGCCAGTCCGGGCCGAGCCGGCCCTTGAGCATCTGTTCCCAGTACAGGTAGGGCAGGTAGTGCTTTTTCAGCGCCCAGTAGATGCGGCGTGGAATTCTTGGGTCCAACGCAAAGCTCGGTGCCACCACCCCGTCGTAGACAAACTCGGCGAGCATGACCTTGCCCTTCGAGGTGGTCAGCGGGCAGGAGGCATAGCCGTCGTAGTGCGAGGATGGCCCCTGGCCGGTCATGGCCTGCAGCAAATTGTTGACCAGCACCGGCGCCTGGGCGCGCACGGCCGCGGCGGTCTTGCTGTTCGGGGTGGTGGTGCAGTCGCCCAGTCCGAAGACATTCGCGAACTGCGGGTGCTGCAAGCGATGCTTGTCCACCGCCATCCAGCCGCTGCCATCGGCCAGCGGACTGGCTTTGATCACCGCAGGCGCCGACTGCGGCGGCACCACGTGCAGCACGTCGAACGCCTCGGTGACGCGCGTTGTCTGCGCGTCCTGTTTGACCTCGAACACCGCTTCGCGGCGCGCGCCATCCACGGCCACCAGTTGATGGCCGTAGCGCGGTGTGATGCCGTAGTGGCGCACCACTTCGGCCAGCGCCTGAGCGTAGAACGGCACGCCGAACATGGCCGGGCCCGGGGTGAAGAACGACAGTTCAGCGTTGATGCCGGCGCGGCGGAAATGATCGGCAGCGAGATACAGAATCTTCTGCGGCGCCCCGGCGCATTTGATCGGCATGGCAGGCTGCGTGAACAGGGCCCGGCCACCCTTCAGCCCCTTCAGGCATTGCCAGGTGTAAGGCGCAAGGTCGACGCGATAGTTGCTGGTCACGCCGTTGCGCCCCAACGTGTCGGCAAGCCCTTCGATCTCGAGCCAGTCAAGCTCAAGGCCCATGGCGACCACCAGAAATTGATAGTGCAGCGTGCGCCCGTCGTCGAGCTGCACGTGAGAGGCCTCGGGCGCGAAGCTGGCGACGCCCTTCTGAATCCACTCGACGCCCCTCGGAATGACCTCGGCCATGGGCCGCCGGGTTTTGGCGACGTCGTAGCAGCCACCGCCTACGAGGGTCCATGCCGGTTGGTAGAAGTGCGCCGCAGCCGGGTCGACGATCGCAACCCTCGCCGTCGGGTGCTGTTTGCGCAGCAGTGCCGCAACGGTGATGCCGCCGGCGCCACCCCCCACGATCAGCACGTCAAAAGAGGTTTCGGCCATCTGTCTTCTCCAATTCAGTGAACACGTTGACGAACGGTAGCGCCCGGACGTACGTTATGCAATATCGGACATATCGTTATATCCGAATGTTATTTATATCGACCTGATCCCCCCTCGGAGGTCCACCATGATCCAGCGCCAGTTCTTTGATGCCGTCTCCAGCACCTACACCTACCTGCTGGCCTCCGGACGGGGCCGCGAAGCCGTGCTCATCGACCCTGTGAAGGAACAGGCCCATCACTATCTGGCCGCCATCGAGGCGCTGGACCTGAAGCTGGTCAACGCCATCGACACCCACACCCACGCCGACCACATCACGGCGCTGGGCGACCTGCGCGCCACCACCGGCTGCGTGACGATCATGGGCCAGTTCACCAAGGCCGAGTGCGTGTCGGAACAGGTGCGCGAGGGCGAGGTGATCAACGTCGACGGCGTGAAGCTGCACGCGCTCTACACGCCCGGTCACACCGATGAATCCTTCAGCTTCGTACTCAATCCCGATGCGCCAATCGGGGTGTTCACCGGCGACGTGCTGCTGATTCGCGGCACCGGGCGCACCGACTTTCAGGGCGGCGACCCGCACAAGAGCTGGGACTCCATCGTCAACAAACTGTTTGCCCTGCCGGACGACACGCTGGTGTGGGCCGCGCACGACTACAAGGGCTGGATGACCTCCAGCATCGGCGAAGAGAAGCGCCACAACCCGCGACTGGCCGGCAAGACCGAGGCTGAGTACGTCGACATCATGCGCAACCTCAAGCTGCCCAATCCCAAGCTGATGGACGTTGCCGTGCCGGCCAACCTGGCCTGCGGTCGCTAAGCCGGTGATCCGCTTCTCGCCGCTGCTCACCGACCTGCGCAGCGGCGGCGCTCGCGGTGCCGGCACCGATGCGCTGGCCGGCACCCTGACCGCGATTCTGCTCATTCCACAGGCCTTGGCCTACGCCCTGCTGGCGGGCTTGCCGCCGCAGATGGGCCTCTACGCCAGCGTGCTGCCGGTGATCGTTTACGCGCTGCTCGGCTCCAGCCGCACCTTGGCGGTGGGCCCGGTGGCAGTGGCGGCGGTGATGGTCAGCGCAGCGCTTACGCCGTACGCCGACGGCGACATGGACCGCTACGCGACCGGTGCGATGATCCTCTCGGCTTTGACCGGCCTCATCCTGCTGGGCTTTGCCGCGCTGCGGCTGGGCTGGCTGGCCAATCTGGTCAGTCACCCGGTGCTGTCGGGCTTCACCACCGGCGCCGCGCTCTTCATCATCGCCACCCAGATCGCGGGTTTGACCGGCATCCCCGCGCAGGGCGGCCACGCACTGCCCGACGTGGTGTGGGCCCTTGTGGAACAGGCCGGTGAGGCCCAGGGCCTGGTGATGGTGATCGGCGCGGCCAGCCTGCTGGTGCTGATGCTCGGGCGCGGCCCACTGGTGGTCGCGCTCACCCGCGCGGGGCTGGCACCGGCCCTCGCCACGGCGATCAGCCGCGTGGTGCCGCTGCTGGTGATCTTCGCCGTCACCGGCCTGTCGGCCCTGCTGGATTGGTCGGCGCAGGGCGTGGCCGTGGTCGGCGCGGTGCCGCAGGGCCTGCCGCTGCCCACCCTGCGCTTTGTGACCGAACCCGGCTGGCTGATGCTGCTGCCCTCGGCGGTGATGATTGCCGTGATCGGCTACGTGGAAAGCATTTCGGTGGCCAAGACCCTGGCCTTTCGGCGCAAGGAAAAGGTCTCCCCCGACCGCGAGCTGGCGGCGCTCGGCGCCGCCAATCTCATGGCGGCGGTGGCCAGCACCATGCCGGTGGCGGGCGGATTCTCGCGATCCATGGTCAATTTCGATGCCGGCGCGCGGACCCAGTTTGCCGCCGTGATCACCGCACTATGGGTGGCCGCAGCGGCCTTTCTGTTCACCGGAGTGCTGGCCGAACTGCCCAAGGCGGTGCTGTCGGCGCTGATCGTGGTGGCGGTGTGGCAATTGGTCGACCTTGCCAGCCTGCGCCGCAATCTTGCCTACGATCGCATGGAGGGCGCCGCGCAATTCATGACCGGAGTCGGCGTGCTGGGCCTGGGCATCGAGCCTGGGCTGCTGCTGGGCGTCAGCGTCGCCATGCTCAGCTTTCTGTACCGCACCAGCCGCCCGCACATTGCCGTGGTGGGGCGTATGGCCGACCAGGCGCACTTTCGCAACATCCGCCGCCACCCGGTGCAGACCTTCCCCGGCCTGCTGCTGATGCGCGTCGATGAAAGCCTGTACTTTGCCAACGCGCCGTATCTGGAAGACGCGCTGCAGACACACATTCTGGAAACCCCCAACCTGCGCGCGGTGCTGCTGATCATGTCCGGCGTGAACGCGGTGGACGCCTCCGGTCTGGAGGTGCTGGAAACCCTTGAAGCGGCATTGGCCGCGCAGGGCGTTAACCTGCATCTGGCCGAAGTGAAGGGCCCGGTCACCGACCGCCTGGCCGGCACCCACCTGATGCAGCGGCTGGGCCGCCACCGACTGCACCTGTCGGCGCAGGACGCGCTGAATGATTTGATTGGAGGACCGCAGGGATGAGCCCATTGACCCAACCGACCGCCTTACGGGACCGCAACACATGAACCTTTATGACCGCTACCTGATGCCCGCCCTGATTGATCTGTGCTGCGGCCTGAAACCCATCCAGGCGCAACGTGCCGCGCTGATTCCGCGCGCCCGCGGCGATGTTCTGGAAATCGGCATCGGCACCGGCCGCAATCTGCCGTTCTACGACGGCGCGAAGCTGACGTCGTTGCAGGGACTGGACCCGGCCACCCAGATGAACGCCAAGGCCCGCGGCCGCGCCGATGCCGCTGGCCTTGCGGTGGAGCTGATCACGCTGTCGGCGGAGGCGATTCCCGCACCGGATGCGCGCTACGACACGGTGGTCTGCACGTTCACGCTGTGCACCATTCCCGATCCCATTGCCGCACTGCATGAGATGCGCCGCGTGCTCAAGCCCGATGGGCAGTTGTTGTTCTGCGAGCACGGCCGCGCCCCCGAAGCCAGCGTGCAGCAGTGGCAGGACCGCTTGACCCCGTGGTGGAAGCCGGTCGCGGGGGGCTGCCACCTCAATCGCGACGTGCCCGAGCTGCTGCGCGCGGGCGGCTTCAAGGCCATCGAGATCGAGGCCCAATACCTGAAAGGGCCCAAGCCCTGGGTCTGGGTGACGCAAGGCGTTGCGGTCGCGGCCTGACGGCCGGCGCGGACGATTCCGTTAGGCTGGCGCAACAACCACAAGGAGGAGCGCACGTCATGAAAGCCGTCTGGAACGATGTGGTCATCGCCGAAAGCGACGACACCGTGGTGGTCGAGAACAACCACTATTTTCCAATGGACGCGGTCAATTCGGCCTGTCTGCAACGCAATCCGCACCAGACCGTGTGCGGCTGGAAGGGCACGGCGCATTATTTCGACGTGGTGGCCGATGGTCAGCTGAACCCCAACGCCGCCTGGTGCTACCCGGAGCCGCTTGCGGCGGCCGAGGCCATCCGCAACCGTGTGGCGTTCTGGAACGGCGTGCGCGTCAGCGACTCATGAGGCGTGGCGTTCGGTGTGGCGAAGAGCGACCTGCTTACTTCTTGCCGAAAACCAACAAGGCCAGACCGGCCGCGGCGGCCACGCCGCCGCCAATCAGGTAGGTCATCGTGTCGTCGGTGAACCTGCCGGTCACGCCCTCGACGACCTGCTCGCCCAGGCTCTCGGTGGCATTGAAGCCGAAGTACAGGGCAATCGCGCCCCCGACCAACAGCACCAACCCCAGCAATTTCGCAATGCCCATGTCCTGCTCCCGGTGAGGTGATGTCGGGCACGCATGCCCATGCGCCGACCGGCCAGTGTGGCGCAATTCGCCGCCGTCAACCGGTGGGGGCGGCGCGCTGCAGCATCACCAGGGCAAAACGGTCGTCGGCGTCAGTCCAGGTGCGGGCCACGCGCAGGCCGGCCGCCCGGGCCATGGCGGCGAAGTCTGCCGGCGCGTACTTGCAGCTGTACTCAACCTGCATTGCCTCCTGCTCGGCAAAGGCAAATTGGCGGCCTTCAACGGTGACGCACTGCGCACGCAGACTGACCAATGAGGTCTCGATGCGGCCCAGCACCGCGTTGTAGCGCGCCCGGTGCGCAAACTGGGTTGCATCGAAGTCGGTGCCCAGCTCGCGATTCAGCCGCGTCAGCAGATTCAGGGTGAAGGCGGCGGTCACGCCTGCGGCGTCGTTGTAAGCCGCTTCGATCACGGCCGGGTCTTTCTGCAGATCGATGCCCACCAGTGCCGCGCCGTCATCGCCCATGTCGGCGTGCATCACCCGCAGCAGTTCGATGGCCTCGGCGCGCTCGAAATTGCCGAGCGTCGAGCCCGGAAAAAAGATCAACACCCGCTGAGGCCGACGCTGCGGCACCGGCAGCTGCAGGGGCTGGTTGAAGTCGGCGCACAGGGGCATCAGTTCGAGGTCGGGAAAGCGCGCCTGCAACTGGTCGAGGCTGCCGCGCAGCGCGCTGGCCGAAATCTCGATGGGCACGAACGCCAGCGGGGCCTGCAGCGCCGCGAGCAGCAGTTCGGTCTTGATGCCGCTGCCGCTGCCGAATTCCACCACCATGGCGCCGGGGCCGACGGCCTCGGCAATCGCCGCCGACTCGGCGTCCAGCAGGCCCAGCTCGGTGCGCGTCAGGTAGTACTCGGGCTGCTCGCAAATCTGTTCGAACAGGGCCGAGCCGCGCGCGTCGTAGAAGTACTTCGACGGCAGGCGCTTCGGCGACTGGGCCAGTCCGTGGCGCACGTCGGCCAGCATTTCGGCGCGGGCATCGGCGGGCGGATCAAAGCGGGTGTGTGCGGCGTCGTTCATCGGTCCTGCCCCAGTCGCAGCCCCAAGAACTGCCAGCGGTCGGGCGGCATGAAGAAATTGCGATAGCTGGCCCGCATGTGTCCTTCAGGCGTGGCGCACGACCCGCCGCGCAACACAAACTGGCCACACATGAACTTGCCGTTGTATTCCCCCAGCGACCCCGGCAGCGGCCGATAGCCCGGATAGGCGGTGAACGGGCTGGCGGTCCACTCCCAGACATCGCCAAACAGTTGTGCAAAACCGTCGGTGACCGCGGGCGCCAGCGGCTGGTAGATGCCGGCATCGGCCCAGTGGCCGGCCACGGCGTGCGGGGCGGCGGCCACCTCCCACTCGGCCTCGGTGGGCAGTCGCGCGCCGGCCCAGCGGGCAAAGGCCTCGGCCTCGAAGTAGCTGACGTGGCACACCGGCGCGTGCGGGTCCAGCGCCCGGCGCCCCGACAGGGTGAACGCGGTTTCCAGATCCTCGGACCAGTACAGCGGCTGGGCCCAGCCGCAGGCCTGCACCGTGGCCCAGCCGGCCGAGAGCCACAGCAGGGGATTGCGGTAGCCGCCGTCTTCGACGAAGGCGCGGAACTCGGCGTTGGTCACCGGGCGATTGGCCAGCGCGTGAGGGTGCAGCAGGGCCTGGTGGCGCGGGGTTTCGCAATCAAAGGTGAAGCCCGCCCCATCGTGGCCGATGGCCTGCGGCCCCTCGGCACCGTCGATGAAGCGCAGCGGCAAGGCCGTGGACGCCGTGGCCGTTGCCGCAGGGGGTTGAAACGCCGGTTCCAGCGGGTTCAGCGACAGCAGATGCTTCAGGTCGGTGAGCAACAATTCCTGATGCTGCTGCTCATGGTGCAGGCCCAGCGTGATGCGGCGGCGCAATTCGGGGTCGTCGTTGCGGGCCAGCAGGGCGGCGATGCGCTGTTCCACTTCATCGCGATAGTCCAGCACCTCGGCCAGCGCCGGCCGCGACAGCAAACCGCGCTGCGGCCGCGCGTGCATCGGCCCCACGCTCTGGTAATAAGAATTGAACAGGTAGTCCCAGCGTGGATGGACCGGGGCGTAAGCGGCGTCGGTGCCCAGCACGAACTGCTCGAAAAACCAGGTGGTGTGGGCCAGATGCCATTTGGCCGGGCTGGCATCGGGCATCGACTGCAACGCCGCATCTTCGGCGCTGAGCCCCGCCACCAGCGCACGGCTGCGCGCCCGCACGGTGCGGAACTGGGCCAGCGTGGAATCCACCGGGGCGACCGCGGTCGGCGCCTCGGCGCGGCATGGAGCGTCAATCATGAAGGGCTGCTGTTCGGTCGCAGAAATGAAGGGGCAGAATGCCAAAGATCGGTTTGCAGGGTGCGCGCGGCCGATCGCGGCCCGATTACGATGCACGCCATGACGCCCGCCGATGCCCGCCTCTTCGACCTTCCGCCCGAGGTGATTTACCTCAACACCTGCGGCGCCGGCCCGCGCCTGCACGCGGTCAATGCCGCTGCGCAGCGCGCCCTCAGCAGCAGTGCCCACGCGGGTTCGGCACGCCCGGACGACGACCCGCGCGCGCCCGTCGAGGCCCTGCGCCAGCGCACCGCCGAGACCCTGGGCACCGAGGCGGATGCGCTGGCCTACTGCCCCTCGGTGAGTTACGGCATGAGCACCGCGGCACGCAACCTGACGGTCGCCGCAGGCCAGAACGTCGTGGTGGTCGACCGCGAGCATCCCTCCAACCACATGGCGTGGCAGCACGCGTGCGCCGAGGCTGCGGCGCAGCTGCGCACCGCCCGCCGTGGCAACGATGACGACTGGACCGCAGCCGTGATCCGGCAGATTGATGCCCGCAGCGCCGTGGTCTGCGTGCCGCAGGCGCACTGGATCGACGGCACGCTGCTCGACCTTGAGCGCATCGCCCGCGCCGCCCGGGCGGTCGGCGCGGCGCTGGTGATCGATGCCAGCCAGTCGCTGGGCCTGTTGCCCATGGCCTTCGAGACCGTGCAGCCCGATTTCGTCATCGCCCCCGGCCACAAATGGCTGCTGGGCGCCTACGGCCTGGGCTGGCTGTGGGCGGCCCCGAAGTGGCGTGCGCACGGCCAGCCGCTGGAGTGCAGCATCGCCGCCCGCCAGGCCGACGGCGACTTCGCCGCGCTGCGCCACCTGCCGCCCTATCGCGAAGGCGCCCGCCGCTTCGACTTTGGCGCACACGCGCATCCCATCGCCGTGCCCATGGCCCTGGCCGCCATCACCCAGATGCAACAGTGGGGGCTCACGGCGCTGCGCACCCGCGTCGCCGCGCTCATCACCCACCTTGAAACGCGGCTGGCGCAGCGCGGTCTGGCCGACGGGCTGGTGCCCGGCCACGCGCCGCATTTCTGCGCCTGGGTGCCACCGCCGGCACGGCTGGAAGACGTCACCGCCGCCGTTCGTGACGCCGGCTGCATCGTCGCCCGCCGCGCCGGCGCCTTGCGCATTGCGCCGTATCTGCACATCGACGAAGCGCAGCTCGACCACCTGGTCGACACGCTGGCACGGTCGGTATGAGCGACGCACCGCCCTGCGGACTGATTCTGGCCGGCGGTCGCGGCCAGCGCCTCGGCGGCCGCGACAAGGGCCTGGTCGCCCTGCAGGGTCGCCCGCTGATCGCCCACATTGCCGAGCGGCTGACGCCGCAGGTGGGCGCGATGCTGATCAGCGCCAACCGCAATGCCGCCGACTACGCGCCTTACGGCACCGTCATCGCCGACAGCGTGCCCGGCCAGCCCGGCCCGCTGGCGGGGCTGCTGGCCGGACTTGACCATTGCCCCGGCGACTGGCTGCTGGCGGTGCCCTGCGACGCGCTGGGTCTGCCGCTGGACCTGGGGCGGCAACTGGCCCGTGCGGCCTCCGCGGCCGGTGTCAAGGCCGCCTATGCCCAGATCGGCGACGACGCGCTGTATCCCTGCTGCCTGCTGCACCGCGATCTGCAACCCGCGCTCGACGCCTGGCTGCGCGGCGGCCAGCGGGCGGTTCGCCACTGGCTGCACGCCGAAGGCGCGATCGCGGTGCCGCTGCGCGGCTGGCGCGCCGACATGTTCAACCTCAACACCGAGGCCGACCTGGCCCGCGCAACGCGCCGCCTCGATCCCGGCAGGTCGGAAGGCAAATCAGGGGGCGGGTCCGGTGGCCGATCCGGTGGTGGGTCCGATCCGGCCGCCGATTGAGTGCGCCTCAGCCCAGCAGGCGGGTGAGCTTGTCGTTGAGCCGCGTCACCTGCCGGGCGTGTTCGGCTTCGAGGCTGCGGTAGGCGTCAACCAGCCGTTGACCCGCCTCGCTGAGGGTGGCGCCGCCGCCGCCCTTGCCGCCGGTGGCGCGGTTCACCAGCGGCCCGCCCAGCCGCTTTTCCATGGTCTGCACCGCGCCCCAGGCGGCGCGATAGCTCATGCCCATGGCGATGGCCGCCTGACGGATCGAACCACTCTGCCGTATGCGTTCCAGCAGCTCGATGCGGCCGTGGCCCCCCACGCTGCACCCGTCGGCCAGCAACCAGAAGTTGGCCTGCACGGTCAGCCTGGGCGACGAAGAAGACGAAGCTGGGGAGGGCGATTGGGCCAAGCGAGCGGTTTCCGTTATGCTGAGCGGTGTATAACGTGAAGACACTGCAACCGATGAAATCCACGTGCTGAATGCTGTTTTACCTGATCGCCCGCGCGCCCGTCTGCCCGCCCCGCGGGCCGGCGACCTGACGCTGCGTGACCAGCATGGCCGGGTCAAACGCAAGCTGCGTCTGTCACTCACCGATCGCTGCAATTTCAGGTGCAGTTACTGCATGCCGGAACATCCGGTCTGGCTGCCCAAAGCCAGCCTGCTGACACGCGCCGAACTGCTGCGGCTGGCGCGGTTGGCGGTGGCCCAAGGCATCACCCACATTCGGCTCACCGGCGGCGAGCCGCTGCTGCGCGCCGACGTGGTCGAGGTGGTCGCCGACCTGCAATCCCTGCGCCCCACGGGGCTGCAACGGCTGTCGATGACCAGCAACGCCGAGCGGCTTGGCGCGCTGGCCCAGCCCTTGGCGGATGCCGGCCTGGATGACCTGAACATCAGCCTCGATGCCATTGACGCCGACATCTTCACGCGACTCACCGGCCGCCCGATTGCCCCGGTGCTGGCCGGCATCAAGGCTGCCGTTGCCGCCGGCCTGCCGGTCAAGCTCAATGCGGTGCTGATGCGCGGTCGCAACGACGACCAGATTCTGCCGCTCACCCGCTGGGCGCTGGCGCAGAACCTGAGCCTGCGCTTCATCGAGTACATGCCGCTGGACCAGCCTGGCCGCTGGCAGCCCGGGTCGGTGCTCAGCGAGGCCGAAGTGCTGGCCGTGCTGCGCCGCCAGCACGCGGTCGAAGCCTTGCCGCGCAGCGCCGAACCGGCCACCCGCTACCGCATCGACGGGCAGGACCGTGTCGGCGTGATCGCCACCGTGTCGAATCCGTTCTGCAGCAGTTGCGACCGCATCCGCTTCACCGCCACCGGCGAGTTGTTCACCTGCCTGTTTGCGAAAACCGGCACGCCCATGGGCGCCCAGATGCGCGCCGGGGCCGACGACGATGCCCTGACCGCCACCCTGCGCCGCGCCGTCTGGCACAAGCAGGCAGGTTATGCGGCGACGCCGGGCCCGGTGGAGCGCCCCATCCTCATGCATGGGATGGGGGGGTGAGCATTGCCGCTTTGCGCGCACCGCGCGCAGGCAATGCGAACGCCCGGCCAGCGAGCTGGGGTAGCCAAGCATCCAGTGAATGCTTGGCCCAGCGAGCGGCCGGGCCGGGGGTCAATCGAGCCTTGAAGTTGCGCCATGGATGGCTTCAACCCAGGTGTTCTGGCCGGCGCGCAGGCAATGCGAACGCCCGGCCAGCGAGCTGGGGTAGCCAAGCATCCAGTGAATGCTTGGCCCAGCGAGCGGCCGGGCCGGGGGTCAATCGAGCCATGAAGTTGCGCCATGGATGGCTTCAACCCAGGTGTTCCGGCCGGCGCGCAGGCGCGGCGAACGCCCCGCTCCGACACCCAACTTTCAGGCATCGACGACCCGCATGAACATCACCTTCACCTTTTACGGCGGCCTGACCCGCCGCTGCCAGGACGCGCCGCTCACCCTGACCCTGCCTGACGGCACCGCCACGCTGGGCGATGCCGTGGCCGAACTCGGCAACCGCTTTCCCGATGCCTGGGAAGCACTGGAGCGGGCGGCACTGGCCGTTGATGACCAGATCGTGTCGCGGCGGACGGTTGCCCAGGACGGCATGACCGTCGCCCTGTTGCCGCCTGTTGCGGGGGGGTGAGCATTGCCGCTTTGCGCGCACCGCGCGCAGGCAATGCGAACGCCCGGCCATGGACGGCCGGGCCGGGGGTCAATCGAGCCATGAAGTTGCGCCATGGATGGCTTCAAGACAGGTGTTTCGGCCTGCGCACAGGCAATGCGAACGCCCGGCCAGCGAGCTGGGGTAGCCAAGCATCCAGTGAATGCTTGGCCCAGCGAGCGGCCGGGCCGGGGGTCAATCGAGCCATGAAGTTGCGCCATGGATGGCTTCAACCCAGGTGTTCTGGCCTGCGCGCAGGCAATGCGAACGCCCGGCCAGCGAGCTGGGGTAGCCAAGCATCCAGTGAATGCTTGGCCCAGCGAGCGGCCGGGCCGGGAATCCATCGAGCAGTGCAGTCGCGCCGAGGAAGGCAACTGCAGGGCTCGAACCTTGCCGCCCGCGCGCGTTCATCGCGCTCATCGCCCGACCCCCGGATACCGGATCAAGCATGCCCCGGCAGGTTGTCGGCCGGGGGCCGGCATGACGGCACAAGACAAGTGAGATGACCATGACGCTCTCCAGCAAGCCTTTAGCACTCGACCCGCTCCTCGCCGAAGGCCAGTTCCCCGACTGTGGTGGGCTGGCGATTTTCGGCGGGGCGGTGCGCAACCACCACGAAGGCAAGCCCGTGCTGCGCCTGCGCTATTCGGCGTATCCGCCGCTCGCGGAACGGCTGATGCGCGAAATCGAGGCCGAAACCCGCGCCAAATTCGATCTGCCCTACTGCCGCGTCGTGCACCGCACCGGCCTGCTGGAAATTGGCGACGTCGCCATCTACTGCGTGGTCCGCGCCGCCCACCGCGCCGAAGCCTTCGCCGGCTGCCGCCATGCGGTCGATGCCGTAAAGCACCGCGTGCCGATCTGGAAGGAAGAGTTCTACGCCGACGGCAGCAGCGCCTTCGTCGACGGTTGCTGCATCAACCCCGACCTTGGCGAACCCCGCTTTGGTGCGGCCGCCGAACCCTGCGATCACCTCCATCATCATCACGGCCACAAACACGCATGAAAGACGTTGGCAGCAAACCCGAAACCCGCCGCAGCGCCCGCGCCAGTTGTGTGCTGCACGCACCCGATCACTGCATCACCCGCCTGCGCGAAGCCAACACCGACAAGGGCGATGCCCTGAAGACCGCGCGCGTCGCCGGCATCCTTGCCGCCAAGCGCACCGACGAGCTGATTCCGCTCTGCCATCCGCTGCCGATCTACCGCGCCGACATCGACTTCGAGCTGGCCGACACCTCGGTGAAGGTCATCGCCACCGTCGAAACGATTGGCCCCACCGGGGTGGAGATGGAAGCGCTCACCGCCGCCAGCCTGGCCGCGCTCACGCTCTACGACATGCTCAAGCCGCACTGCCAGCCGGCCGAGCTGCGCATTACCGACACGCATCTGGAAGAGAAAAAGGGCGGCAAGTCGCAGTTTGGCCGCGCGCTGCGGGTGGCCGCCACCGCGCGGGTCATTGTGCTGTCCGACACCGTGGCCGCCGGGCGCAAACCCGACACCGCAGGCCGCGCGGTAGAAGCCGCCCTTCAGAAGTCTGGATTCACCGAGATCGGCTACACCGTGATTCCCGACGAGCCGGATCAACTGCGCGCCGAACTTGATGCCGCGCTCGACGCCGGCGTGGCGCTGATCATGACCGTGGGCGGCACCGGCGTGTCGCCGCGCGACTGCACCGTGGAAACCGTCACGCCCTACCTGCAGCAACCGCTGCCCGGCCTGATGGAAGCCGCCCGCGCCTTCGGCCAGCGGCGCACGCCCTATGCCGCGCTGTCGCGCGGCGTGGCCGGCTACGCACGCAACAACAGCCTCATCGTCACCTGCCCCGGCAGCAAAGGCGGCGCCAGCGAAACCCTGGCGGCCATCCAGCCGGCGCTGATCCACCTGATCGAAGTCTGCCGGCCCGGCAAGCCGCATGCGGGTGGGTATCAGTAGCGGTATGGCGGCGCTGCTGCTACCGCTGGGCCTGCTGCTGATTGCGGTGCTGTATGCCAGCGTCGGCCACGGCGGCGCGTCTGGCTATATCGCGGTGATGGCGCTGACCGGGTTGCCGCCCGAAACCATCCGCCCCACGGCCCTGATGATGAACGTGGCGGTGGCCGGCATCGCCACCGCGCAGTTCGCCGGCGCCGGGCACTTCCGCTGGGCCGTGCTGTGGCCGTTCGCCGTGGCGGCGGTGCCGTTTGCCTGGCTGGGGGGGCGGCTGCCGCTGGGGGCGGGCGTGTTCGGAATACTGGTGGGCGGGGTTCTGCTGCTGTCGGCGGCGCGGTTGTTCTGGAGGCCGAAAGAGGCTGGGACCACGCGCCCGCTCACCCTGGCCTGGGCGCTGCCGGTGGGTGCGGTGCTGGGTCTGCTCTCCGGTCTGGTCGGTGTCGGCGGCGGCATCTTCCTCACGCCGCTGCTGCTGATGGCCGGATGGGCGCGCGCCAAGGTGGCCGCCGCGGTGTCGGCGCCGTTCATCCTGCTCAATTCGCTGGCCGGCCTGCTCGGCTGGTGGGGACAGGGGCAGGGCTGGCCTTCGCCCCAGTTCCTTGCGCCGCTGCTACTGGCTGCAATCGTCGGAGGCAGCTTGGGGGGCTGGCTGGGCAGCCGTCGTCTGGCGCCCGAAGGCATCAAACGCGCGCTGGCCGTGGTGTTGCTGGTGGCCGGCCTGAAAATGCTCGGAACTGGATTAGCACCATGATCACCCTCGACGACGCCCTGGGCGCCTACGCACAAGCGGTCTCACCTTTGCCCGCCCAAGCCACGCCACTGGCCCAGGCCCTGGGTCGGGTGCTGGCCGCAGCGCCGGTGGCCACCACCGACCTGCCCATGTTCACGCAGAGCGCGGTGGACGGTTACGCGCTGCGCAGCGCCGACCTTGCACCGGCACGAAGTGGGTCACCGGTGACGCTCGCGCTGATCGGCGAAGTGGCTGCGGGCGCCGGTGAGCTGCCCAACATCGGCCCGGGTCAGGCCGCGCGCATCTTTACCGGCGGCCGCCTGCCGCCCGGCGCCGACACCGTGGCGCGGCAGGAAATCGTCACCCGTGACGCGCACCGAATCGTGCTCGAAGCCGCCCTGTCACCGGGCGAAGACACGCGCTTGCGCGGCGAAGAACTGCGGGCCGGAACCGCTCTGGCCACCCCCGGCACCCGGCTCACCCCGGGCGGCGTTGCGGCGCTGGCCATGGCCGGCATTGGCGAGGTGAACTGCCATCGCGCCCCGCGCCTCGCCCTGCTGGTCACCGGCGATGAGGTGGTGCCGCCGGGCGGCGCCATCGCGGCCGGGCAAATCTTCGACGCCAACGGGCCGCTGCTGCACGCCTGGTTTCAGGCGCGGGGTGGGGCGGTGCCGCAGGTGCGCTATGTGGCCGACACGCTGGATGCCGTCAGCGCCGCCCTGGGTGCGGCGCTGGCCGAGGCCGATCTGGTCATCACCACCGGCGGCGTGTCGGTGGGCGACAAAGACTTTCTGCGCGCGGCCGCCACCGCGCTGGGTGTGACCGAGCGCTTCTGGCGGGTCGCCCAGAAGCCCGGCATGCCGCTGTACTTCGGACAGCGCGGGGACCCGCGCGGGGACCCGCGCAGGGATCCGCGCGACGGGCCGTTCATCCTCGGCTTGCCCGGCAACCCCGGCGCGGTGCTGGTGGGACTGGAAGTGCACGCCGCACGCGTGCTGGCGCTGATGGAGGGCGAAACCCCGCCCGGCCCGCACTGGCACCACGCACCCCTTGCTGAAGACTTCCGGGGTGATAGCCGCCGCGACCTGCTGGCACGCATGCGTCTGGCAGTTGATGCCGATGGACAGGCGCGACTGCAGCCGCTGGGCCGCCAGGGCTCGCACATGCTCAGCAACCTGATCGAGGCCAATGTGATCGTGCGCGTGCCGCCGGGCGAGCACGCTGCGGGCGCGCGGCTGGCATGGGTGGCCTTGACCGGCTGAGGGGCCTCTTGGTGGGCGTGGGGAATCGAACGATTGCCCGCCTGCGCCGGTGTTGCGCTTCAGGCGGCGCCGACGGCAACGCGCACCTGGCGTGCAACGGCGCTTGCAGCGGCCGGAACCTTCGTCGACGCGAGGCCGACGACTGCGCGCACGGACCGGCTCACGCACCACTGCGTCACGGTGGAGAGCGACAACGCGCCTCACCGCGACCGCCACAGCAGCAACATCCCCAGAGCCGAATCAGATTCGGTGAGAAGGCCAAGACCCAGCGCGGTTCGGACGCGCCATTCTGATCAGCCCCGCCCCGCACTCGATCCGCGCGGAAACTGACGCCGACGCCCCCGACCGGGTGGAATTGCGCGGACGCAAACAGCAGAGGGGCAGTGTTCAGTCGCCACAAACACGCCGCCGAGCTTTGATTCGCGACCCTGGTCCGCGCCTCTATGATGCGAGTGATTCTCATTGCTGTTAGAGTCTTGCGCAATGGGGATGCTCGAACAGGTTCAATTTCGACTGCGGGACGGCGACTTCGCCGGTGCCGTCACGGACTGCCGCGCCCGGCTCGCCGCCGAGCCTGGCTGCGCCGACGCTCATCGCCAGCTCGGACTGATTTTGGCGTCTCAAGGCGACTTCTTTCCTGCATTGCGCCACGCGCGACAGGCCTGCGAGCGGGCTCCGGATGACCCGCGGGCCTGGTCGGACTGCGGGCGCGTGCACGCGATGCAGCGGCAATACGTTGAGGCGGCGCGATGCTTCAGCACGGCCATCCGGGTTGATCCAAAACATGCTGACGCCTGGCACAACCTAGGTACCGCCCTGCGCAGACTCGGCGACAACAAGGGCGCGTTCACTGCACTCAAGAACGCCCTGTTGATCGACCCCTCGCGGGCCGAGACCTACCTCAACCTGGGCAATCTGCTGATCGACGCAGGCCAGCTTGAAGATGCCCTCGAATGTTTCGAGCGCGCGGCGCATCACAGCCCGCAGCTTGCCCACGCGCGCACGCGCCTGGCCCATCGCTTCTCCGAGGCCGGCAAGGTCAGGCGCGCGGAATCGCTATTCCGCCAGGCGATCGGACTGGACCCGGGGCAGGTGCAGGGCTGGTTCGGATTGGGGCGCACGCTAGAGGATCTTGGCGAAGCCGAGGGCGCACTGGGCTGTTATTTGCAGGTGCTCTCGCGTCGTCCTGCGCATGCGCAGGCACTGGGCCAGTATCTGGCACTGGTGAAGGATGAACCGGTCCTGCAGGCCGTTGCCAGTGCAGAATCTCTGCTGCGCGATACAGGCGCGAACGCCGAATCCCGCGCGCTGGTTGGTTACGGGCTCTGCAAGTACCACGACCGGCGCAAGGCATATGCGCGTGCCGCCGAGACCGGACGGGTCGCGAACGCAGCCCGTCGCGCTGCCACAGGGCCGCTGGACCGCAAGGCGCTCGCCGAGCGGGTGGACCGCATCATCCAGACCTACGACGCCGCGTTCTTCTCTTCCCAGCGACGGCTCGGGCTCGGCACGGACCAACCCGTCTTCATCGTTGGCTTGCCGCGCTCAGGCACGACCTTGACCGAGCAGATCCTGTCCGCGCACCCGCTGATGCACGGGGCCGGCGAACTGCCGGATCTGTCGCGCGTCGCCGCGCGTTGTGTGGCGGTGAACGAGCAACCCTGGCAGGCGGCAGGCCGGCTCGACGAGATGGGCTCTCGCGACCGAGCGCACGAGTATCTGAATGCGCTGCGCGACGGCGCACCGGACGGCAGCCTGCGCATCAGCGACAAGTCGCCGCTCAACTTCTTTCAGCTTGCCTTGGCCGCCGTCCTGTTTCCGAACGCCCGCGTCATCCACTGCAGGCGCGGTGCGCGCGACAACGCGCTGTCGATCTGGATGGAAAACTTCAACCCGGATCAGCGTTATGCGACCGACTTCTCAGATCTTGCGTTCTTCCGCGCGCAATACGAACGCCTGATGGCGCACTGGCAGGCGCACCTGCCGCTGCAGATGATCGAGCTTCGCTACGAAGACACCGTGGCTGATCTAGCAGGGCAGGCGCGCAAACTCGTCGCCTTCCTCGGCGCGCGGTGGAACGCCCGGTGTCTCGACTTCCATAAGGCCGAGCGCGCTGTGCAGACCCCCAGCCGCTGGCAGGTGCGCGAACCGATCTACACAAAGTCGGTGGAGCGCTGGCGTGCCTACGCGCCGTACCTGCCAGATCTTGATCGCGCGTTCCGCATGCCGGGTCACGCAACGTCCTTGTCCTGAATTCCTGCCTTCTCCGCGCCCATGTCCGCTCAAGCTCTCCCTGTCCGAATTGTCCTGGCCCGCGTGCTCGCCGGCGTCTTCGGTGGCTATCTGTTCGTGTGGGGTTTCAGCACCCTGATAATCGGTGTGCTGGTCGCAGCGGGCGTCGGTTACGGCGAGGCGCAGACCGGTGTGATGCTGGTCGCCTTTCTGGTCTTTCTGTGCGTGTTCTGCTGGGCCTTCGCGGCGCGGCGACTCATTCAGGTGTACGCACTGCTGTTCGGCGGTGGCGCCCTGATGAGCGCCCTGGCGTGGTGGCTCGCGGCGACGCTCAACTAAACCCGGAGACGACATGTTCGCGTCCTTTCGCCTCTCGATGACCTGGCTGCACACCTGGTTCGGTCTGGTGCTCGGCTTTGTGCTGATGGTGTGTTTCTTCTTCGGCGCGCTGTCCGTGTTCGACCGCGAGATTGATCGCTGGGCGATGCCGGATACGCGCTTCGAGGCGCAGCCGATGCCGTCGTTCGACCGTGTTCTGGCCCCGGCCTTCACCCGCTTGCGCGCCCACCCGGCGGACATGGCCCGGACCGCACAACGCGTCCACGGCGCGCTGCCGCATCCCGACGCCATGCCGCTTCAATCGGTTTGGGCGTACACCACGCACCGCGACCCCGTGCTCGCCGTAGGCGGGGAGTTCGGCATTCCGAACCAGCCGATCGATCCGACCGACGAGCATCTTCATGTCCACGGCTGGACCACGCTGGACCCGCGCACCGGCATGGAGTTGCCGCAGACCTCGCGCAAGATCGGCAGCGAGTTCTTCTACCCCATGCACTACAGCCTGCACCTGCGCTGGAAGAATCTCGGCATCTGGATCGTCGGCTTCGCCGCGCTGTCCATGCTCGCAGCGCTGGTCAGCGGCGTGGTCATGCATCGCAAGATCTTTCGCGAGCTGTTCACGTTTCGGCCGGAGCGGCGCACGCAGCGCAGCGCGCTGGACCTGCACAACCTCACCGGCGTGGTGGCGCTGCCGTTTCACTTCATCTTCGCGCTGTCGGGCCTGATGATCTTTGCCGCGATCTATTTCCCCGTCGGCCAGACTTTGTACAAACCGGTGGCCAAGGCCTTCGAGGAATCCGAGGCCGCGCGCACCGGCCTGCCGCATGATCCAGCCGGCGTGGCCGCGCCGCTGGCCTCGGTGGACGCGATGGTGGTCGAGGCCCAGCGTCGTTGGGCCGAGCGCGGCATGGCCGGCGATGTCGGCCTTCTCACCGTCGAGCACATCGGTGATGCCAACGCCTATGTCAGCGTATTTCGCGCCGGCACTGACCGTATTGCTCTGGTCGGAGAGGGCATCCATTTCAAGGGGACCACCGGCGAGGTGGTGTACGAAGACCCACCAAAGACGGTGGTGTCCGGCATCAACGAATTCCTCACCGGTCTGCACCTGCAGCACTTCCGCCACTGGATGCTGCGCGCGCTGTACTTTTTCGGCGGCATGGCGGGCTGCGTCTGTATCGCCACCGGATTCATCTTCTTCGTGGAAAAGCGCAAGCGCCAGCACGCGATGCGCGGCCTGCGGGGCGCGCGCTGGGTGGACGCGCTCGCCGTCACCAGCGTCACCGGCATGGTGATTGCGGCGCTGTCGCTGCTGGTGTTCAACCGCCTGCTGCCGATGGACCTGCCGGATCGCACCTACTGGGAAGAAGCCTCGTTCTGGCTCGCCTGGCTGCTCGCCTTCGTCCACGCGGCCTTGCGCACGTCCGTCGTGGCACGCGGCGCGGGTCTGGCACCGGCCTGGCGCGAACAGGCCTATGCGATCAGTCTGCTGGCAATTCTGGCGGTCGTCCTCAACGCCGTGACGACCGGTGATCATCTGGTGCGCACGCTGAGCATCGGATACTGGCCGGTCGCGGGCGTTGATCTAGGCCTGCTCGCCACGGCCTTGATCGCAATGATCGCGGCAAGGCGCCTGGCTCGAGCCGAGAAGGGGCTCGAGCGGGAAGCGTCCACCCAGGATGGCGACCAAAGCCTGGAGGCCTCCCGTGTCTGAGGGCGCACTGCTGACACTTGCCTTGCTCTGCAGTGCTGCGGGAGCGGGGTGGATGGCGTTGGCCATGGAGACCCATTGGAAGCAGGTGCAGGTGCACACCGCGCCGGTGCCGGACAGGGGTAAAGCGCGGCTTCTGCGTGTACTCGGGGGCCTTGCGCTGTCAGCGTCGCTTGGCCTGTGTCTGAGCGTCGATCATCCCTCGATGGCCGCGCTGGTCTGGATCATGACCTTGGCCGCTTCAGCGCTCTTGATCGCACTGACCCTTGCCTGGCGACCGCGGCTGCTCCGCGTCTTGCCGGTGGGAGCCTGATGGATCGGGACGTCGTGAACCGACTCAGGGCTGGTCTTCGAGCAGACGGGTGAGCAATCGGCGTTTGAATTCGACTGCCCGGCAGGTCCGACGGTAGTCGGTCCCGTCTTTGCGTCGTCAGCGGCGTTGCGATCTCGCGATCCGTGATCCTGCGCACCGCGCATCGCCGGGGCGATGCGCGGTGCGACTCCAACCCGACCCGATTGTGCACATCAGCCCCAGGCCTGGGGCTTGAGGTCACTGGCCGACACCAGGCAGGTTCGATGCAAAAGCGCGCCACGATGCCGGCACTCCCAGCACGACACGGAGCATGGCCCCCTCATGCGGATGGTCGCCGTTTCGGCTGGAGCCTGCGGGACACTCCCCCGCAAGGGCGCGGCCATGCGCGGAAGGCCTCAGGGCGACCACTGAAATCCCAACCAGAGCGTGCGTGGGTTGAGCAGGACGGCCCGGTCGGCAGCGGCGTCCGCACCGACCGGATTGATGAACGTCGCCCTGTCGGAATCCAGCAGGTTGATCACCGTGCCGTACAGCCGTATCTGACCCCAGCGGTACCCGAGTTGCGCATTGACGACCGTATACGGGTCGACCTTGGCGCGCCGCACGTTGGCGATCGCCGAGTGATAGGAGTCCGAGTAGCGCGCGCCGAGGTTGGCGTCCCAGCCGCCATGGGTCCAGATGAAGCCGCCACCGCCGGAAACCGGTGCCGACTGAGGCAGATGATTGCCCTCGAAACCCGAGTCTGGGTAGCTCGTGATCTTTGTCTTCAGCAGGCCGAGATTGGCGTAAACCTCGAATTCCCGTGTCAGCCGCCAGTTCAGACTGCCCTCGACGCCATAGGTCTTCACTTCGTCGGCGTTGTCGACCAGGAAGGCGAAATCGGAGGGATTCTCCGGCGTCAGGTCGAACCTCAGTTGCATGTCGGTGTAGTCGGAATAGAACAGGTTTGCGGCCAGCCGCAGGCGGCCGTCGGCGAGTTCCTGCCGACCGAAGAGTTCGTAGGTCACCACGTATTCCGGATCGAACTGGTAGTTGGTGGTCACGCCGCGCACGGTGTCGAAGTTCGCGCCGCCGCCGCCGCCGTTGTAGCCGCGCGAGACCTGCACGCCCAGCGTGGTGCTGTCCTGCGGATGCCAGGCCAGTCCGAGTTTGGGCAGGAAGGCGCGGTAGGTTTCATCAATGTCTACGACAATCGCCACCACCGGGTCCGGGTTGCCGCCGCTGCGATCGCGCCGCTCTTCTTCGTAGCGCGCGCCGGCAATCAGGTCGAGCATGTGGGTCAGTGGCCAGGTGACCTCGCCAAAGACGGCTGCGGTCAGCGTCTGGTCTTCAAACTTCACGTTGCCGAAATCGCTGGAACCAGGCTCGTCGGCGTGGAACAGATGGATTCCCGCGACGCCGGAGGCGCGGCCCTCGCCCGAGAAGCGCAGCCGCGGTTCGACGACGTAGTTGCGGCCTTTCCCCGGACCGTTGCCTTGACCCGGCAGGGTCTTGCGCTCGCCGCGGAAGTCGGTGGTGGACACCAGTCCCTCGAAGCTGAGGTTCGGGTTGATTTCATAGCTCAGGTCGGCAATGGCGCTATCGCTGGAGATGTCGAAGATGGGAAGTCTGGTGCCGAAGGCATCCACGCGCTTGCCGAAGGGCCGACTCACGAATTCGGTCTGGGGCCCGACAAACTCGGAGTGGTTCAAGGTCAGCAGCGCGCGCAGCTGCGGCAGCGCGCGCGGCTCCCAGAGCAGCTTGCCGCGCAGGATCTGGTTCTCAATGTCCCCCGTATCGTCCACCCCGGGAAACCCCACGGTGCCTTTCATCCAACTACTCCGCTCGACCCGGTCTGCTGCGACGCGAAACGCCAGCTCCTCGGTGAGCGGACCCCCGACCACGCCCGAGTAGCGCCGCTGGTCGTAGTTGCCGCCGCCGACCCGCAGCGCATAGTCCCGTGTGAACTCGGGGTCGTTGGTCTTGATGACCATGCTGCCGGCAATGGCATTGCGCCCTTGCAAGGTGCTTTGCGCGCCGCGCAGCACCTCCACCTGCTGCACGTCCCACAGGTCGGAATCGCCATAAACAATTTCGTTGAAGGTCGAGGGTCGGCCGTCGATCTGCACACCCACGCGCGCGCGTACCGGCGACCGCGGCATCGAAGCCCGCGACGGGGCCGTTGCCGTCAATGCCACGCACCACCGGCGCGAAGCCTGCGCCGACCAGGTTGACGTTCGGCACGCTTGTAAGCACGTCGCGCGCGCTTTCCAGTCCAGCACGTTTATCAAGGTCCGTCTGTTCGAGGACGACGGCGCTGGTGGCCGTGTCCTGCAACGAGCGGCCGGATTTTTCGGCGGTGACGGTTACGGTAGGCAGGGCGACGGGATCGTCGCTCGCGGTTTGTTGCTCCGGCACCGGTTCGGTTGCGGGCATCACAGCCTCCTGAGCGAGGGCGGGGAACAGCGGCATCACTACGGACGCGCTCAGTACCAGCACGGTGACAGGCTTCATCGTTCAACTCTCTTGAGTAATGGCAGACACGGGTGGCACAGGCAGGGGAGGCCGGGTCAGGTGGCGCCCAACCGGTACCGGAGACTTAGCAGCACCGCCGTCGGCGAGCCGAACTGCGCGTAGTTGTTCTTGCGATCCGCGCCCTCGACGTAGCGCTCGTCGGTGATATTGCGCACGACGACATGGATCTCGGCCTTGCGCAGGCCCTTGTACGAGGCGTGCAGATCCACGCGCTCGTAACCAGGGATGGTGCCGGCTACGAAGGTGCTGACGCCGCGATCGTCGATGGCAAACAAGCTGGCGCCAAAGCCCAGATCCTTGAGTGGACCGTTCTGAATTTCGTAGCCCGAGTAGATGCCGAGCTGCCAGTCCGGCGTGCCGCCGGGCTGGATGCCGAAGAAGGGATCGCGCGGGTCCTTGAACGCCGAATCGACCTGGTTGTAGGCCAGGCTCAGATCCCAGCCCGGTAACGGACGGCCGTTGATCTCGATCTCGAAACCCTCGGAACGCTGCAAGCCGCTGGAAATCGAGAAAGGGTCGTCCCCCGGCGGCACATCCGCCCCCACGGGCACCTTGTCGCGGTCCACGCGATAGACTGCTGCGTTCACGCCCAGTCGGCGATCAAACCACTCGGTCTTGGCACCGACCTCGTAGATGTCGCCGGTCTCCGGGTCGAGCAGCTGCCCGTTCTGGTCGAAGTCGAAGAGCACCGGGGAGAACGACTGCGCGTACAGCGTGTACAGCGACGCGTTCTGGTTGAGATCGAACGTGAGCCCGACGCGACCGGTGACATCGCTCACGGTTTCCTCGTCAATCGGCGCATCACCGCTGTAGGAACGCAGTTTGACCTCGTCGTAGCGGGCGCCCAGCAGCACCTTCAGGCGTTCCGTGGCCGAGATTTGCGCCTGCGCGTAGTACCCGGTGGCGCGCGGGTCGCCACCAAAGTCGGCACCGGGTGTGAACTCGCCCGTGGGACGCTCGAAGTTGCCGTCGTAGAGATTGAACTCGGTGCTCGTACCGGAGAAGCCCTCGATGTTCTGGTACGCGCCGCGCCGCGAATAGGCGTTGTCGTTCACCTCTGCGCCGAAGCCGGTCTTGACCGCGCGGCCACCCACCTCGAACTCGCCCGTGAGCCGCAACTCGCCGCTCCAGATGTCGCGGTCGATGAAGTGCTCGCTGCCGATGATGCGGGTGTCGCCGCGGCGCTCGATCTCCGGCGTGTCTGGATCGTCACCGGTCTCGCGAAAGCCATAGGTGTAGGCATCGACCTTGATCGGTGTGTCGGTGTTCGCGACCGACAGTCGCAGCGTGGCGAGCCATCGATCGTCGAGCGCGTGTTCGAGCTGCGCCTGCGCCGACTCGATGGTCCACTGGTAGGGATTGCGCGCCGCCACGCCATTGAGCTGGCTGCGACTGATGTTCGGCGCATCGAAGCCGTCGCCAGACACGCGCAGCGGCATGCCGGTGTTGGGCACGATGTCCTCGGTCTGACGCAGCGCCTGCAACAGCAGGCGCGTGCTTGCGGTCAGATCGAATTCCACGCTCGGTGCCAGCACCGTGCGCTGGGTTTCGGCGCCATCGACGAACGATCCTGAATCGTCGAACACCGCGATGAACCGTCCGCGTGCGGTCTTCGAATCGCCAAGGGCGCCCGTCATGTCGAGTTCGACGCGCCGCGTATCGAAGCTGCCGACGCTGAGCTCCACGTCGGTGCGGCGTTCGGCCAGCGGCTTCTTGCGGATGCGGTTGATGATGCCGCCGACACTGCCGCGGCCGTAAAGCACGGAGTTCGCGCCCTTGATGACCTCGATGCGCTCGTAGATTCCCAGATCAGGGATCGCGAAGAACGAACCGCTGACGAAACCGTCGTCACGAAAATCGTACAGATCGTCGATTGCGATGCCGCGAATCGTGGTCTGGTTGAAACCGAAGGAGGGCTGGCCGGCGAAAGGGCCGTTGCCGCTGTACTGCGTAACGCCGGCCGAGAGTTCCAGCGCCTGCATCAGGTTGATGACCTGACGCTGCTCCAGAGATTCGGCGGTGATGACAGACACCGACTGGGGTGTCTCGCGGATCGACATGGGCAGCTTGCCGCTGCGCTGATCCTCCACCTTGAAACCCTCGTCTACCCGTTCACCGGTGACCGTGATCGTGTCGAGGGGGGTGTTGTCCTGCCCGTTGGACTTCTCGGAGGAAACATCCGGCAGCTGCGGGTCCGTCGCGCGGACCGGCAGGGTAAAGCTCGCCACGGCAGCGGCGAGCAGAGTTTTCTTGAAGAGCATGGCCAAACAACTCCCTGGTAAGCGGAATTCGTCTTGGCTGGCGGCTCTTTGGGAGCGTGCTGGCTGTGGGGTGGCGTGACCGGAGGCCACGTTGAAGCTGTGTTGCGTCGTTACCTGGGCTCTCCCCAAGGCAGCCGTGCCATGACGGAACGACAGGTCCGCACGCCTCAGAAGTTACTAAGACCTTCTAAAGTAAAGCCTCATAGATTATAATTGGGCATGGAATGCAAGAAGACGATCGACCTGCGCAAGTTTTCGCACGAGGCGCTTGAGCAGCTTCGTGTATCGGCGG
>Ga0207884_1000296_pt1 | contig 36308 bp, 33 predicted proteins | sample MalvirmetaMSP144_FD_184236 | JGI IMG/M metagenome (GOLD analysis project Ga0207884, IMG submission 184236) | Marine viral communities from the Deep Pacific Ocean - MSP-144 (SPAdes) | ecosystem: Environmental > Aquatic > Marine > Oceanic | place: Pacific Ocean | collected 2011-07-08 | reverse complement strand
CTTCCATCAAGGCCAGAGGCGACAAAGCCGCCTCATCAAACAGGCCGGATATACGGGCGCAAACCTGTCCCTGACATCCAACGCTGAGACCTTGCAAACGGGGAGGAGACCATATACGGATTAGCAAAGCGTAATCCGACAATGGTTTTAATCTGCACGGTTCGGGATCTAATCCGGCTTACGGCGCTGTCAGTGCCGTGGCAGCCGCAGAATGATCATCGCCGCAATCGCCAGCAGCACAATAGCCGCGGCTTCGAAGAGTATGTTCTGTGGGTCCATGTCCTTGCCCTGCAGCACAATCAGTCGTGCCAGAGCGGTCATGGCGATGAATATCGGATAGACAAACACCGAGCCCTGTCCGGTGTAGGACACGATCACCATGGCGACCACCTCGGTGTACAGAAACAGCAGCAGAATATCGGCAAGTTCAATAACGCCCCGTTCGTAGACGCCCAGAATCTCTGCGCCGGCGGCGCCCAGGGTCAGCAGCCCGGTCACAATCAGCAGCAGCTTCTGGATTACATTGAAGCCACCGACCACAACAACCCGCTCTCTATCGCTTATGTTCGGACTTTCAGGCCGTTTTGCGGCCGCTTTACCAATATGACGCCCGCTCTCGTTATCCGATTCTGACTCGCTCATGCTGAACCTTTTGTGGCTTCCGCCCGGGATGGGGGAATCCGCTCAGCTTAGATAACAATCGCCGGTGGGGCCAGAAAGCGCGGCCGTTTCAGGCAGGGAAACGGTTCCGTGTCTTGTTGGCAATCCGCACCAGAACCAGCATCAATGGCACTTCCACCAGAACGCCCACCACCGTTGCCAATGCCGCCCCTGACTGCAGACCAAACAGCGCAATGGCCGCCGCCACCGCCAGTTCGAAGAAGTTACTGGCGCCAATCATGGCGCCCGGCGCGGCGATGCAATGGCGTACTTTCCACAGCCGTGCCCAGCCGTAAGCGAGGAAGAAGATCAGGAAGGTCTGGACAATCAACGGTACGGCGATCAGGGCGATATGCAGCGGGTTGTTCAGAATCACTTCGCCCTGAAACGCAAACAAAAGCACCAGGGTGACGATCAGTGCCGCCGGTGTAACCGGCCCCAGACGCTTCATGAACTCGTCGTCGTACCATTGCTGGCCACGTCTGGCGATCAGGGTGCGCCGGGTCAGATAACCGGCGGCCAGCGGAATCACGATGTAAAGCACCACGGACAACAGCACCGTATTCCAGGGTACCTGGATGTCGGAAATGCCCAGCAGGAACACCACGATGGGCGCGAAGGCGAACAGCATGATGATGTCGTTCAGGGACACCTGCACCAGGGTGTAGGCAGCATCGCCTTTGGTCAGGTAGCTCCAGACAAACACCATGGCAGTGCAGGGCGCGGCACCCAGGAGGATGGCGCCCGCCAGGTATTCGCTGGCCAGTTCCGGGGCGATCAGCGGCTCGAACACCACCATCAGGAAGAACCAGGCGATGGCAAACATCGTGAAGGGCTTGATCAGCCAGTTGACGATGGTGGTAATGGCCAGGCCCCTGGGTTCTTTTCTGACACCCACCACCGCACTGAAATCGATCTGCGCCATCATCGGGAAGATCATTGCCCAGATCAGAATCGCGATGGGGATGGATACCTGGGCGTATTCAAAGCGGGAGAGGGTTTCCGGCACAACCGGGGCCAATTGGCCGAGGGCCACGCCGGCAATGATCGCCAGCGCCACCCACACCGACAGGTAGCGGCCGAACAGGTCCATGCCCTCTTTGGTATCTACTGTCGCGGTTTCAGTATGGCTGCTCATCGATGTTCCCTCACATGCTGCGCTGGTTGACGCGTTTCGAGACGTCTTCGGCGCTTTCCACCCGCTCGGAATAGCGATCGGTCAGGTAGTCGCTGCGGTCCCGTATCAGCAGTGTGAATTTCATCAGTTCTTCCATCACATCCACGATTCGGTTGTAGAAGGGCGACGGCATCATGCGGTCATTGTCGTCGAACTCCGTAAATGCTCGGGGCACTGACGACTGATTGGGTATGGTCACCATCCGCATCCAGCGGCCCAGCACGCGCAGTTGGTTCACTGCATTGAAGGACTGGGAGCCGCCGCACACCTGCATCACCGCAAGGGTTTTGCCCTGGGTGGGGCGCATGCCGCCGATGGACAGGGGAATCCAGTCGATCTGGGTTTTCATGATGCCGGTCATGGCACCGTGACGTTCCGGCGAGCACCACACCATGCCTTCCGACCAATGGGCCAGGTCCCGCAATTCCTGGACTTTAGGGTGGGAGGCTTCTTCGGCGTCCGCCAGAGGCAATCCTTTTGGGTTAAAGACGCGGGTTTCGGCCCCCATGGCCTCCAGCAGTCGGGCGGCTTCCTCAACGGCCAGGCGGCTGAATGAGCGTTCCCTTAGCGAACCGTAGAGCAGCAGAATCCGGGGTGGGTGCGTCGAAGGCGTGGCGGCGAACACCTGGTCGGTTGACGGTTGGCTGAACTGTTCCCGGTTGATGTTGGGCAGGTCCTGATCACTCATGTCACAAAATCTTCCCTTTACGGGTGGTGGAGTTGGCCCTAGTATGCACTAAAATAGATATACATAAAAACAGATATGCGAGGAATTGAATATGAAGCGCCGGGTATTGTTTGTCTGCACTGCCAACAGTGCGCGGTCACTGATGGCAGAAGTCCTGCTGCGGGACATGGCAGGGGATCAGTTCGAGGTGGCTAGCGCCGGCACAGAGCCGGGCCGGCCCCATCCGATGACCATCCAGGTGCTGGAAGAGTCGGGTTACCCGGTTGAAGACCTTCACAGCAGGTCACTGGCGGAGCTGGAGAACCAGCACTGGGACTATGTGATCACCCTGTGTGAAAAAGCCGCCCAGGAATGCACCAGCGTCTGCAAGACGGCCCAGCAGATTGCCTGGGATTTTCCCGACCCGGTTCCCGCAGGCCGCCACGCCACCTTTGCGCTGACACTGAAGGAAATCCGTGAGCGCATTGGCCTGTTTACCCTGGTGCATCGCAAGCAGACCGGCATGAAACCGGAAAACTTCGACCCGGCCACGGTATTCAAGGCGCTGGGTGAGGAGCTCCGGCTGGCAGCGCTGATGCTGATTCGCGAGCAGAAAAAGCTGTGCGTCTGCGAACTGACGGAAGCGCTGGAGATTCCCCAGCCCAAGGCCAGCCGTCATCTGGCAACCCTGCGGGAGGCCGGATTACTGGACACCGAGCGTCAGGGCCAGTGGGTCTACTACTCACTCAATCCCCGGCTGCCGCACTGGCTGTTGCGGGTGCTGGACGAGACTGCCTACGGCAACGCCGCCATAATTCAGCCGCAGCTGGAGCGGCTGGCGGCCATGCCTGACCGGCCCGAAGTCAGGTGTCTTTGACGTTATTGGAACGGATTCACGTTTTATTTCATCGAGGAACAGATCATGAGCAAGGTAAAAGTTGGCATTAACGGGTTCGGTCGTATTGGAAGGCTGGCGCTGAGGGCAGCCTGGGGCTGGCCGGAAATGGAGTTTGTTGCCATTAACGATCCCGGGGCAGACACCCACACTCTGGCCCATCTGCTGAATTTTGACAGTGTGCATGGCCGCTGGGACCACGAAGCTACCGCCGATGGCAATGGTATGGTGATCGAAGGCCAGCGTATCCGCGTGACCCACAACAGGGTGATTGCCGACACTGACTGGTCCGGCTGTGACCTGGTCATCGAAGCCAGCGGCGCGAATAAAAAAGTGGCGGTGCTGCAGGACTATCTTGATCAGGGCGTGAAACGTGTGGTGGTTACGGCTCCGGTGAAGGAAGCCGGGGCGAAGAACATCGTGCTGGGCGTGAATGAACACATATTCGACCCGGCCAACGACCGTATCATCACCGCGGCTTCCTGCACCACCAACTGCCTGGCCCCGGTGGTGAAGGTGATTCATGAGCATCTGGGTATCAAGCACGGCTCCCTGACCACCATCCACAGCCTGACCAACACCCAGACCATCATTGATGCACCCCACAAAGACCTGCGCCGGGCGAGGGCCTGTGGCAGCTCGCTGATTCCCACCAGTACCGGTTCTGCGACTGCGATTATCGAGATTTTCCCGGAACTCAAGGGCCGCCTCGATGGGCACGCGGTGCGGATTCCGTTGATCAACGCGTCGCTGACCGACTGTGTGTTTGAAGTAAACCAGCCTACGGACAGAGACACGGTGAACCGGTTGTTGAAAGAAGCTGCCGAGGGCGAGTTGAAAGGCATTCTGGGCTATGAAGAGCGCCCGCTGGTGTCCATCGACTACAAGACCGACCCCCGTTCTTCCATTGTCGATGCCCTGTCCACCCTGGTCGTCAATGGCACCCATGTGAAAATCTACGCCTGGTACGATAACGAGTGGGGCTACGCCAACCGAACGGTCGAGCTGGCCCGCAAGGTAGGTTCTGCCTGATATGACGGCCGCCATCCGACAGTACCTGGTGATCACTGGCAACTACTGGGCCTTCACCCTGACGGATGGGGCCCTGCGGATGCTGGTGGTGCTGCACTTTCACCAGCTGGGCTATTCGCCCCTGGAAATTGCCCTGTTGTTTATTTTCTACGAGTTTTTCGGGGTAGTAACCAATCTGGTGGGTGGCTACCTGGGTGCCCGCATGGGCCTGAATCGCACCATGAATATTGGCTTGTTCCTGCAGATTGTGGCGCTGGGTATGCTGGCGGTACCGGCAGCCATGTTGACAGTACCCTGGGTGATGGCTGCGCAGGCGCTCTCAGGGATTGCCAAGGACCTGAACAAGATGTCCGCCAAGAGCGGTATCAAGCTGCTGGTGCCGGACACGGAACAGGGCAAACTCTACAAGTGGGTGGCAATTCTCACCGGCTCCAAGAACACCCTCAAGGGTGTGGGCTTCTTCCTCGGTGGTGTCCTGCTGATGGCGGCGGGCTTTAAGGGTGCGGTCATCATCATGGCAGTAGCGCTGGGACTGGTCTGGCTGGCCAGCTTGTTTCTGTTGGGGCAGGACCTGGGCAAGAGCAAGGCCAAGCCGAAGTTCAGTGAGATCCTCTCCAAAAGCCGGGCCATCAATGTGCTCTCGGCTGCCCGCATGTTCCTGTTCGGAGCAAGGGATGTCTGGTTTGTGGTGGCTTTACCGGTCTACCTGCACACGGTCTTTGGCTGGGACTTCTGGAAAGTGGGCGGCTTTATGGCCACCTGGATTATCGGCTATGGCTTTATCCAGACCATCGCCCCGCGCATCACCGGCAACATGGAAGGCAAGCAGCCTGCTGTGCTCTGGGCCGCGGCCCTGGCTCTGATTCCTGCAGCGATTGCCATTGGCCTGACGGCGGGCTGGTCGTCCCAGTTCGTGATTGTTGGTGGCCTGCTGTTGTTTGGCGTGCTGTTTGCCGTCAACTCGTCCCTGCACAGCTATCTTATCGTTAGCTATGCCCGCGGCGATGGCGTGTCGCTGGATGTGGGTTTCTATTACATGTCGAACGCTGCCGGGCGTTTGTTGGGCACCATTTTGTCGGGCTGGGTCTATCAGGCTTATGGCCTGGAGGCCTGCTTGTGGATATCGTCCGGACTGGTGGCCATGGCCGCGCTGCTGTCCCTGATGTTGCCGGAGCGGCGGCCAGTGACAGCCTGAGGAGCGGGCCTCAGAACCGAATGGCCAGCCCTGCGGCGGGTTCCACCTGCAGGTAGCCGCTGCTGTCGAATCTGAGTTCGCAGCCGCCGGAGCAGAACGCGGAACCTCCGGAATTCAGGGCTGTGTAAACGCCGCGCAGATCCAGCCGCAGGCGCAGTTGTTCCGTCAGATAAAACTGATAGCCACCACCCAGAGACAGGGCGGCCCGGTGGTGGGTTTCGTACTTCGAATCGTCCGGTTCCAGCCGGGTAACCCCGAACACACCAGAGACAAACCCGCCGTGATTCTGACCGCCCGGGAAATACAGCCCGCCGAACTGGAGCTGGTAGATGGTCAGGTCGATGGACTCCACGCCCGATGCAAACAGACCATTGTCCAGCCTGGCGGAGGTGGTCTGTCGTCCGAAATAGAGTTCGCCCTGTTTGCCGGCCTCCGGCAGATCAAAATTGAATACCAGCCCCTGGCTTGTGGAATCCCGGAAGTTGATCCGGTCTGATGTGCTGGCGCCGGCGGTCGCGATATCCACCGAACTGCTCATTCGGAAACCTGCAAATGGCGTAAGGCTGACGTCCGCTGCGACCGGAGGGGCGATCAGTGAAGATGCCAAAGCGAACGGGAAAAGAGATCGAAGCTTCATACATCCGTGGCCTCTGTGGCTGGTTGTCGGCAGGACACTGTGCAATGGTATAGCCGTTACAAATTTTGGTTAGCCCTGGTAATACTATCTTGACAGATCTTGTGCTTGAAAATCTCAGCGTTGGCACTCTCGATAAGGTGTCACTGACGGTGCCGCGAGGCCAGGTTGTCTGCCTGTCTGGGCCTTCGGGCAGTGGCAAAAGCCGACTGCTGAGAGCCGTGGCGGACCTGGAGCCACACGACGGCAGGGTCTCTCTGGGTCATGCAATCCAGTTGGATGTTCCCGCCCATCAGTGGCGACGCCGGGTGGCGATGGTGCCAGCAGACAGTCAGTGGTGGTTTGATGAAGTGGCAGGGCACTTTCCGGATGATGCCGTTTCGAGACTGCCTTCCGCTCTGGGTTTTCCGCCGGAAGTGATGGGCTGGTCGGTGAGCCGGCTGTCCTCCGGCGAGCGCCAGCGGCTTGCACTCTGGCGCGCCCTGGTGCTTGAGCCGGAGGCGCTATTGCTGGACGAGCCCACCGCCAATCTGGATAACGACACCACGGCAACCATCGAAGCCTGGTTGCTGACCGAGATCCGGATGCGGCAGATCGCTGTGCTGTGGGTCGCTCACGACCCGGGGCAGATCCACCGGGTGGCCGATGCCCACTACCGGATTCAGGGGACCAGTCTGGAGCGCACCCATGGAAGTGATTGATCTGGCCTGGTGGAAACTGGGGCTGGCGGCGCTACTGGTTCTGGCCCTTGCGGGGACTGGTTATCTCGCTAGTCTCGGCATCACCCGGAACCTGCTGATTGCCGCACTGCGCACAGTGATTCAACTGGCGTTGATAGGGCTGGTGCTGGAAGCGCTGTTCGCGTCCTCTGCGTTCTACTGGATTGCCCTGCTGGCCGTGGTCATGTTGCTGGTCGCCGGGCGGGAAGTGGTGGCCCGTCAGGGGCGGCGGTTGCAGGGCTGGTGGGCGTTCGGTATTGGCACCGGGGCGATGTTCGTCTCGTCTTTTACCGTCACGGTTCTGGCACTGACGGTGGTGATCGGCCCTGAACCCTGGTATGCCCCGCAATACGCCATTCCCTTGTTGGGCATGATGCTGGGCAACACCATGACGGGCGTCAGTCTGGCGCTGGATCGGTTGAATGAGTCGGTCTGGCGCCAGCGGGCGGTTATCGAGAACCGGCTGATGCTGGGGCAGACCTGGAGCAAGGCGCTGGAAGATATCCGCAAGGACGCCATGCGCAGCGGTATGATGCCGTCCATCAACGCCATGGCCGCCGCCGGCATTGTCAGCCTGCCCGGAATGATGACAGGACAGATCCTTGCCGGTAGCCCGCCGGCGGTGGCGGTTAAATATCAGATTCTGGTGATGCTGATCATCACCGTCGGTACCGGCTTCGGGGCGGTGATGGCGGTCACCTGGGGCGGTCGCCGGCTGTTCGACGACCGGGAACGTCTGCGGCTGGATCGACTGGTGAAACCATGAAAGACCTTTTGCGGCGGTATCCGCTGCCGGTGATTGTGCTGGCCCAGCTGTTCGGTACCTCGCTCTGGTTCAGCATCAACGGCGTCTGGCTGTCGCTGTCGGCAGAACTGGGGCTGACAGAAACCGACCTGGGCCGGCTGACGCTGGCGGTTCAGGCGGGTTTTATCGCCGGTACCCTGACCATCGCCGTCACCGGGCTGGCGGACCGCTTCGGCGCCAGCCGGATTTTTGCCCTGTCGAGCCTGCTTGGGGCACTGGTCAACGGCGGGTTCATTTTCGCCGCAGGCCAGCCGCCGCTGGATTTCATCCTGCGGTTCGCCACCGGGCTTTGCCTGGCGGGTATTTACCCCCTGGGCATGAAACTGGTGATCGCCTGGATTCCCCGCTACGCCGGAGCGGCGCTGGCCTGGCTGGTGGGTATGCTGACACTGGGCACGGCGCTGCCGCACCTGATGCGTGGGGCAACCCTGGGCATGCCCTGGCAGTGGCCGCTAATGGCAGCGTCTGTTCTCGCCCTGGCCGGAGGCCTGCTGGTGTTTTTTCTGGGGGACGGGCCGCACCTTCCCAAAGGCAATGGCCGCCTGCCTCTGAGCCAGGGCCTGGCGGCGTTGCGCATGCCCCGGTTTCGCGCAGCGGCAGGGGGCTATTTCGGCCACATGTGGGAGCTCTACGCCTTCTGGACTCTGGTGCCCCTGCTGATCGGCCGTGAGCTGCAGCGCCTGGGGCAGGGGGATGCAATGGTTCCCTGGCTGGCGTTTGCGGTGATCGGCATTGGGGCCGCTGGCTGTGTCGGTGGCGGCCGGCTCAGCCGAACCCTCGGTAGTGAGTGGGTGGCCCGGTGGGCACTGACACTGTCGGGGCTGGTCTGCCTGCTGTATCCCTGGTTGAACGGTTTGCCGCCGATGTTGCTGATTAGCCTGCTGCTGGTCTGGGGCATTGCGGTGGTTGCGGATTCGCCACAGTTTTCCGCACTGGCGGCGGCAACGGCGCCAAAGGAGTCAGTGGGCTCTTCCCTGGCGGTGATGAACGCGGTCGGCTTTGGTCTGACGTTGCCGGCGATCTGGCTGACCAGCGGGCTTTGGGGTCAGTACGGTGTCTGGGTAGTGCTTTTGCTGGTGCCAGGGCCTGTGTTTGGGCTCTGGTCGCTGGCACGGATGAGTCGGGGCAGCCATTTGACGTAGCCGGTCATGCCGAACAGCTCTACCAGCGACTGGAACACAATCACCACCACCGCCGATGCCCAGAGGTCTGGTAAGGCAATGGCGAAAGGCAGCACCACAAAGGAATTGCGGGTACCGAAACTGTACGCCAGGGTGCGTCCGCGGGCGCCCGGCAGATTAAGAATCCGGCCGAGCAGCTTGCCCACCAGGGCTGCCGCCACCAGATAGAGCGTGAAAATCACCAGCAGTCGCCAGAGGATGCCGCCGCTTTCCGTCACCAGGGCAATCTGGGAACCGGCGACCAGGAAAACCACCAGGGTCAGAGCGGGAACCGGCAGCCAGCCCAGAGCCGAAACCAGGCGCTCAACTTTGGGCCGCTTTTCCGCGCCCTTTTCCGTCAGCCAGGCCAGCAGTAGCGGGGTCAGTATCAGCCCGAAGAAGACGGGCAGCAGGTGACCGGCCAGATTTGCCTCCACCATGGCCTCACCCAGAAACAGCCAGAGATAGAGCGGCAGCAGAACGATCTGCAGAATCAGCAGGATCGGGCTGGCAGCAATGGCCCGGGTTCCATCCCCTCCGCCCAGATGGGTAAAACTGATAAACCAGTCGGTACAGGGCACCAGCAGAACCAGCAGTATGCCCAGTTGCACCGCCGGATCCCTCGGCGCCAGGAACATCAGTAGCCAGACAATACCGGGCATGACCAGGAAATTGCCCAGCACCAGCGCGGCGTTGAATCGCCTGTCCCGGAACGCTTGGCCCAGATGAGTCAGGGGTACCTGAGTGAAGGTGGCGTAGAGCAGCACGCCCAGTAGCGGCCAGAGCAGGTCCTCAAAATGCACAGTGGCCTCAGGCAGGGCCCAGCCAACGGCCATTCCGGCCAATATGCCAGACAGATAAAACCAGACCTGATACCTTTCCAGTGTGTCGCGCATGAATTCCTCGCCTTTGTCAGCCGGGCTACCTTGACCGCCCTGCGACCGGTTTTTATGCTGAATCGGGTACCGTTCCTCCAGGGAGACAGTTATGGACAGCAGAATAAAGGTACAGTCGCCTCTGGTCATCCTTCATGGTGACGAAATGGCGCAGGTTGCTTTCGAGCATATTCTGGAAAAATTCGTTTCAGCGCGTCTGGATATACAGCTTGAGGAAATCGACCTGTCCGCGGAGAACCGTCTGCTGACCAACGGCCAGGTGGTGATTGATGCCGTTGACGCCCTGCAACGCTATGGCGTCGGGGTAAAGAACGCCGGCATGACCGTCAATCGCAGTCAGCTGGAAGAGTTGCTGCGCAAGCACCCGGATGTTGATGCCAACAACCTGCATTCGCTGGCCACCAAATCTCCCAATGGCGCAATCCGCAAGGGTATCAGCGGCAATATTACCCGCGAGGACATTCAGTTCCGCAACCTGAAGATCAGCCGGCCGGACTGGGTTGGCCGCGACATTGAAGTCGACACCATGGAATTCGGCGGTATCAAGGATAGCTTTAACCAGCTCTCCGAGGCCACCGGTGTTGTTAAACTGGTGTTTGTGGGTAGCAGCGGGGACCCGGTGGAGCTGCATCGCCGTGAAGTTCGCAAGGGCGATCCCTGGCTACTGGCTACCAACGATGTGGAGGATGTGCGCGCCTGGGCCCATCGTTTCTTCCAGCGCGCCATTGACGAGAAACGGGATGTCTACCTGGGGTTGAAGGACACCGTCATCCCCGGCTACGACGGCGCCATGCGTACCGTCATCGAAGATGTCTACCACAGCGACTATCGCAGGCAGCTGGAGAATCTGGGGCTGAACTACCACTACGAACTGATTGACGCCCAGGCCGCGCGCATCGTGTCGAATCCGCCGGAACGGGCGCTCTGGGGTGTGCCCGACAACACCACCGGGCGTAAACTTTTCAAACTGGTCAACCAACTCCGGGAATTCGGCATTCCCAGCCGTGGGGCCCATGTGTCCATTTCCCGCATGAGTGCCGGCGGCGGCGACCAGTACGGCAGTTTCAACATGCCCGCAACGGAAGACGGCATTCTCAAGGTCATTGTCGATGGGGACGAGAAACATGCCCGGCGGGTCAGGGAAGGCGATCCGATACTGCTTATGTCCAATGACCGGGAAGCCATCAAGGACTGGGTAACCCAGGTGTTCCGTGACGCGTCCCGTAAAGACAAAGAGGTCTATTTCGGGCTCAAACGGGAGTACATGGAGTACGACGAGGTGTTCAGCAACGTGATCACCGAGGTGCGCCGGGACCTTGCCCGGGAGCACACGCCGCCGCCGTCCTTCATGATCATGCGGCCGTCCAGCCAGCTCAAGAAAATGATCACCGACCCACCCAGAAACGCGCTCTACCCCTCCCAGAATCTGGACGGCGATATTTTCTCCGACATCTCCGCGGCACTCGGGGGCAGCCTGGCCACGGCCAGTTCCATCATCGAGAGCAAGGACGGCACCATGCTGTTCGAGGCACCCCACGGCACCGCCCATGACCTTTATCTCAAATACCTCGAAAGTGAGGGGCGCGAAGCCCACTTCAACCCGTCGGCCCTGATTTTTGCCCTGGCCAACGCCCTGGAAACCCTGGGGGAACGCGAGGGCAACACGTCACTTGCCGACTATGCGAACCGGCTTAAAACTGCCCTCACCGATACGGTTGACGGGGGGGTGGTAACAGCGGACCTGAAGGGCAAGACGGTTGATCCGGCGTCCGAGCAGGTGGTGGACATGGCGGGATTTCTGTCCGCGGTGGAAGGAAATCTGACCTGACTTGAAAAATGCACTGGAAATGCCACATTGTAGTAAGTGACTTCATAAACAATGAGGCATTTCAAGGATGAGACTGGCAGAGTTTATTCGTGCCCACACGGAGCATATCCTTCAGATATGGGAGTTCGACGCTAAACATATTCTTCCCGTTGAACGCCTATCCAGAGACGAATTACGGGACCATATCGAGGAGATCTTGCTCGGCATTACCGTGACACTTGAGCAGTCCCCCGACGAAGAGGGGCGGCTTCCTGACTTTTGCCCCTATAACCCCGAATGTGGGGATTCCGCCCGTATTCATGGCTCTGAACGGCACGACCTGGGCGCTGACATCGTCCACGTGGCGGCGGAATTCCGCGCACTTCGTCACACGGTGGTCGAACTCTGGGTCCAGTTTAATGGCGATATTGGCAAGGACGGAATGAGGGAAGTAATCCGGTTCGACAACGAAATCGACCAGGCCCTGGCGCAGTCCATCGAGAACTACGTCGATAAAAAACAGAAACAGGGGCGCCGATTCGAAGCCATGCTGTCATCACTTCCGGACCCCTGTTATGTGCTGAACCTGGACGGTACTTTCCTCTATGCCAACACGGCCATGGCCGAACTCTGCCAGGTGCCGGCCGAAGAGATTGTTGGTCGGCCTTGCTCGGAAATGCCGTTACCTGCCCGGTATGATGGTGAGAACAAGCTGAAGGACGTGGCCCGTTTCCAGGAGCAGCGGGAGGGTGAGGTTGAAATCCAGAGCCCTTCCGGCGAGACCCGCTATTACGAGAGCCTCTATGCGCCGGTACTGGATGAACAGGGCGAGGTGGAAGCGGTGTCCGGCATCGCCCATGATATAACCCAGCGCAAGGATTCGGAAGCAAGGATCTGGCGCCATGCCAATTACGACCTGTTGACCGGGCTGCCCAACCGCCGGTTGTTCATGGATCGGCTGAACCAGCATGCCGCCCACTCCGATCGTACCGGCGATCCGTTTGCCCTGCTTTTCATTGATCTGGATCATTTCAAGGACATCAACGACCGGCTCGGGCATGAGGCCGGTGACGACCTGTTGAAGGAGATCGCCGCGCGGGTCAGTGCCTGTGTGCGGCAGACGGACACGGTAGCCCGCATCGGCGGCGATGAGTTCACCGTGTTGCTGCTGGATACCGGCGATCGGCAGCTGATTGAGGGCATCGCCGACAATATCCTTGCTGAACTCGATCGCCCTTTCCAGTTGGGGGAGGACGAGGCGAGTATCTCGGGCAGTATCGGCATAACCCTCTTCCCCGGGGATGCTGGCACAGCCCAGCAGCTATTGAGCGATGCGGATCAGGCCATGTACCTGGCCAAGCACTCCGGCCGCAACCGGGTGTGCTATTTCACGGATATCATGAAAACAGCCCGTACCGAGCGCCAGCAGATGCTCAATGACCTCCGCCTGGCCTCCGCGAATGGCCAACTAAGGCTTTACTATCAGCCTATTGTCGATCTGGCCAGTGACCGTATCGTCAAGGCCGAGGCATTGTTGCGCTGGCAGCATCCCGAACAGGGGCTCAAATTGCCGGATGAATTCATGGCCCTGGCGGAGGAATCCGGCCTGATGTGTAAACTGGAGCACTGGGTGTTTTCCGAGGTCGCCAATCAGTCTGCCCGTTGGTCGGAGTTCACGGACGGCCAGTTTCAGCTCACCATCAATTCATCGCCGGTGCAGTTTACCCGGAATACTCACAGCAAACCCTGGGAGGCACACCTGGAAACCTTCTCGCGCTCTGATAGTGGCTTCGTGATTGAGCTTACAGAGAACGTTTTTCTGAACGATTCAGAGCAGCTTGAAAGCAATTTTTCCGAGCTCAGGGACGCCGGTGTCCAGTTGGCGCTGGATGATTTCGGTACCGGGTACTCCTCACTGGCCTATCTGAAGCGCTTTCATGTGAACTACCTGAAAATTGACCAGAGCTTTATACGCAAGGACGGGCCCGGATCAAGCAGTGGCACCATTGCTGAGACGATCATTATGATGGCCCATAAGCTAGGGATAAAGGTGGTGGCAGAAGGGGTAGAGACGGAACATCAGAGGGACTGGCTCAAAGCCACCGGTTGCGACTTTGCCCAGGGTTTTTATTTTTCAAAGCCACTGCCTGGCCCAGAGTTTGAAGAGTTGCTCCGTGCCGGCCAGATCCATCACTGACGCTGGCCGTATCGACTTTCGGCAAAGCCCTGTTGGGCGCCGCTGGCAGAGTAAACTACACTCTTCTGTAAACCGGTTATTGCCCACCGCCCTGTCAGGGAGATGCACCCGTTATGGCAATCAGGTCCAACCACGGGCAGCAAATTGCCACGTCCGCCGGCTTTTTCCAGAAGCTGGCTTCAGGCGTTCCCGGTGTGCTTTTCACCTATTGGCTCAGTGCCGATGGCCAGTCCCACCATTACCCGTTTGTCAGCAACCAGGTCCAGGCGTTGTTCGGGGTCGATTCGTCGATACTGAACCAGAGCGCCGACTCGGTGTTCTCGGTGATTCACCCCGCTGATGCGGGAGAAGTGGTACAAACCATCCAGCAGTCGGCCCTGACCCTGGAACCCTGGCGCTACCGCGCCCGCCTGAAGCTCATCAGCGACGAGTACGAATGGTTCGAAGTGCATGCCCGGCCCGAGCGCCAGGAGGATGGCAGCACCGTCTGGTATGGCCAGTTTCACAACATCCAGCATTACAAGAACCTGGAGCAGAGCCTGCGGGAAAGCGAGGCGGAATTTTCCTTTCAGGCCGGCTTCCAGAAACTGATTGCCCGCCTGTCCACGGAGTTCATCAATCTCGGGTTTGGCACCATTGACCAGTGCATTGATGAAGTGCTGAAAAGTATCGGGGAATTTTTCGAGACAGACCGGGCCTATCTCTACAATTTTTCCGAAGACTACAGGCTGATGTCCAATACCCATGAGTGGTGCCGACAGGGAGTGCCCTCGCTGATCGGTGACCAGCAGCAGGTGCCGATCGCAGACTTCCAGTGGTGGCACCAGCAGATAGAAGGCATGGTGGCGGGAAACCGGGTGGTGTTTATTGAGGATGTAGGCGGGCTGCCTGCAAATGCCTCGTCCGAACAGGCCATGCTGCGGGAGCAGGGTGTGTCGTCCATGTTCTGTGTGCCGATCAGGGTGCGTGGCAGGGTCAACGGATTTTTCGGCGTGGATTCCCTGAGACGCCGAAGCTGGCGCCAGGACCAGGCGGATCTGCTCATTATCGTATCAGGCCTGCTGTCGGGGGCGCTGGAGCGTTTCCGGCTGGAAGAAGAACTGCTGAACCAGTCCATCCGCGACCCCCTGACCGGCCTGCACAACCGTCGCTATCTGATGCCCCGGCTGGATGAAATGCTGGGCCGGCGGGATCGTCGCGGCGAGCCGTTTGCCCTGGCCATCTTCGATCTTGACCGGTTCAAGGCGATTAATGACTCCACTGGGCATCTGGGTGGGGATCATATCCTGCAGCGATTCGCCGGTATTCTGCTGAACCACGTCCGGCCCATGGACGTGGTTACCCGCTTTGGCGGAGAGGAATTCATCATAGTGTTCAGTGACGTGGAAGGCGTTGATGTACGGCATCTGGTGCAGCGGATTCTGAATGCGTTGCGCCGGGAAACCTTTGTCTTTGATGGGCAGACCATTCCGGTCACTGTCAGCGCGGGGGTGGCGGGCATCAGCGAGTTCACCGACGGCGCGACGACCCCCGATGCGCTCATATCCCTGGCAGACGACCGGCTTTATCAGTCCAAACAGGCTGGTCGGGATTGCCTGACCGATTTATCGGGAACCTGCTTCGAATAGCCCGGGCAGACGCTCAGATGGTCGGTGCAATCCAGTCTGGCGTAATGCCTGACTGCCGGACGCAGTCATCGATATCCATGCCTTTCAGTGAGCCGTGGTTGACCACCAGCAGCGTGGCCAGGCCGGCAGCCTGAGCACCGAGAATGTCGGTGTGGAGGGTGTCCCCCACCATCAGAATACGATCCGGCTGGATGGCACCAAGCCGATCCAGAGCGGCTGCGAACGCCGGGGAATAGGGCTTGCCGAAGAATTCCGGCTGAACGCCCGTGGCTTCGCGAAGTTGATGGGCAAAGTACCCTGGCTCCAGGGTCAGGCAGTCGCCCCGTGGGGCAACCAGATCCGGGTTGGCTACTTTCAGCGGTCGGTTGCGCCTTTCAAGGCTTGCCGCCAGTTGCGCGTGGCGTGTTTCGTTCCAGTCTTCACTGCTCATGAAGATGAAGCCGTCGAATCCGTCCAGTTCCTGGTCGGTAATGTCCGACAGCACCGGTTGCTGGTTTATTCTCGGGAGCGAGTGGCTGCCCGAATGGGGTGGTGCGATCACGCCCCAGAGATCGTCCTGCCGTGGTGCCCGTGCCAGGGCGTCCTCCAGCAGCCAGCGGCTGGAGGCAATCTGGTGATCGGTCAGATCGAACCCCATGTGACGATACTTCGCCGCCAGATTCTGCACGCTGGCGGTGGCGGCGTTGGACAGCACCAGAACCGGCTTGCCGCTGGCCTGCAGGGATGCCAGCCGCTCAACCGCACCGGTGACTACCGAAGGCCCCGTGTTCAGAACACCAAAGGCGTCAAACACAAAGGCATCGAAGCGGCCCGACAGTGGCTCAAGGGATGGCAGCCACCGGGGTTCTTTCGTGCCGGGTGCGGCCGGCGGAAGCTGATCACGCAGGCGCTGGTACTGGTTAAATGCCCAGGTGGGCGTGGGGATGATGCCCTCAAAAGAGGTAGGATGGGTGTCTTTCATGACGGCAAGACCATAAGACGGCGTTTCTATGAGAGGACGGGCTGGTCCGGCACTTCGCGAATGCGGCCGTGTTCGTCAATGGCCACATAGATGAAGAGCCCCTCGGTGACTTTGCGGGGGGCTCTTGCACTGCGGTCCAGGGTCCAGACTTCGATGTTGATTTTCATGGAGCTGCGGCCCACTTCCACCAGTTCGCCATAACAGCCAACCTGGGAGCCCACCCTCAGTGGTGACAGAAATTCCATCCTGTCCATGGCCACAGTGGCGTTGCGGCCCTGGGACGTACGGCCGGCCAGGGTGGCGGCGGCAATGTCCATGTGGCGGACCAGCCAGCCGGCGAAGACGTCGCCATTCGGGTTGGTGTCGGAGGGCAGGGGAATAATCTGGGTAATCAGTTCGCCGCGGGGCGCAGGAATATCATCATTCAGGGCTGTCATGGGTACTGCCTATTTATTATGGTGGCGCTGGAATTATTTTTGATACTCGCATGGTAGCGTCCCTCCGGGCGTCTGCAAGAAAAATCCACGGGCCTGTTCTATATTTCAGGTGTTGTCACAAAGCTGTCACAAAACGTCTTTAAGGTTTGTCTATCGGTGAAGCAACCCGACCATAAAAGTCAAAATGACAGCTAGATGGAGACTCAACGTGATCAAACTTAAAACAGCCCTCACCTCGGTAGCACTGGCAGGCAGCATCGCTGCCATGTCGAGTCCTGCCATGGCTCGCGACACTATCAGCATCGTCGGTTCTTCCACTGTTTATCCGTTCGCCACCGTTGTGGCCGAGCGTTTCGGCACCAAGACTGACTTTCCGACGCCCAAGCTTGAATCCACCGGTTCCGGTGGCGGCATGAAGCTGTTCTGTCAGGGCATCGGCACCCAGCACCCCGACATCACCAACGCGTCACGTCGCATGAAATCGTCCGAGTACGATCTGTGCATGGGCAACGGCGTTAAGGACATTACCGAATTCCGTATCGGTTCCGACGGTATTGTGATTGCCAGCTCCCAGGAAGCTCAGAACCTGCAGCTGACTCTTGAACAGCTGTTCCTTGCCCTGGGCAAGCAGGTGCCGAACCCGGACAACCAGAACGAACTGATCCCGAATCCTTACAAGACCTGGTCAGAGGTTGATTCTGATCTGCCGAATGTCAAAATTCGCGTGATGGGTCCGCCCCCGACTTCCGGTACCCGTGACTCGTTCAACGAGCTGGCCCTGCAGGGTGGCTGTGAAGATCTGCCGGCCGTTGCCGACATGAGCGAGGACGAGATGGAGTCGGTCTGTCAGAGCGTCCGTGAAGACGGCGCGTTCATCGAAGCCGGCGAGAACGACAACCTGATCGTGCAAAAGCTGATCGACGATGACGGCATGTACGGTGTGTTCGGTTACAGCTTCCTGGAAGAAAACGCGGATCGTCTGCAGGCTGCCACCCTCAACGGTGTAGAGCCGACGAATGAAGCGATCGCGAGCGATGAATACCCGGTCGCACGTTCACTGTTCTTCTACGTCAAGAAAGCACACGTTGGCGTTATTCCCGGCATTGCTGAATACGTTGAAGAGTTCACCAGCGGTGCGGCGATGGGACCAAACGGCTACCTCAAGAGCGTCGGCCTGATCGTGCCCACCCGTGATGCCCTGATGAACCTCCAGGAGAAAGCTGAGAAAATGCCGAACCTGGCCAAAGAAGAGCTGATGTAAGCAGGTAAGCGTTACACTGCTTACCTGACAGGGTGCGGGCCGAAATTGGCCCGCACCCTTTTGTACGTTTAAAGCTCACAATGCGAAACCTGTTTTAAATCTTTACACTTGGCGCCCATCAAAGTGTCAGACGGGAATATACATGCAAGCATCCACGCTCCTTTTACTGACCCTCGTACTGGCCCTGGTGGCCTACGGTCTGGGCTACGCACGGTCCCGGTCGCTGGCGATGCCCCTGGGTGGTATTCGCCACCTCAAGTCACTGCCGTTTTATTACGGTGCCCGGGCAGCGCTCTGGTGTGTCATTCCCGGGTTACTGGTGCTGGTAAGCTGGGCGGCATTTCAGGATAAAGTCATCCAGACGCTGATTATTGGTTCATTGCCGCAGGACATGGTGCCGGAGTCGGAGGGCGAAGCCAGTCTACTGCTCAGCAAGATCAGCAACGTTGCCAGTGGTGCATTGCCACCGGCGTTCGTGGATGGCCCCATTGCCGCGGCGGCGGAGCGTCTTGAGTCGCTGCGTCAGCAAAGCCGGTTTCTGATGAGCTCGTTGGTCATTTCGGTGACGGTACTGGCGGGATTTCTGGGCTGGATACGAGTCGGGCCAAGAGTCAACGCCCGGGCACAGGTGGAGTCGATCCTCAAGTGGCTGTTTTTCTCCTGCGCAGCCCTGGCGATTCTGACCACCATGGGCATCATTTTTTCCGTGGCTTTCGAGACCTTCCGGTTTTTCCAACAGATCTCGTTTATCGAGTTCTTCTTCGGCACCAACTGGAGCCCCCAGACAGCCCTTCGGGCAGATCAGGTAGCGGCCCAGGGCGCCTTCGGCATGATTCCGCTGTTTACCGGCACCCTGTTGATCTCCGCAATTGCGATGGTGGTTGCGGTGCCGGTGGGCCTGCTGTCGGCTATCTATCTGTCGGAATACGCCAACAAGCGGGTGCGGGGTGTCGTCAAGCCCCTGCTGGAAATGCTGGCGGGCATTCCCACTGTGGTTTATGGCTTCTTCGCGGCATTGACGGTGGCGCCGTTTATTGCCGATTTCGCCGCTTCCCTGGGCATTGATGCTTCTTCCCAGAGTGCACTGGCGGCTGGCGGTGTTATGGGCATCATGATCATTCCCTTCGTGTCCTCCCTGTCTGACGACGTCATCAACGCGGTACCCCAGACCCTGCGGGACGGCTCTCTGGCCCTGGGTGCCACCCAGTCGGAAACCATGAAAAAGGTGATTTTCCCGGCGGCCTTGCCCGGCATTATGGGTGGCATTCTGCTGGCGGTTTCCCGGGCTATCGGCGAAACCATGATTGTAGTCATGGCGGCGGGACTGGCTGCAAATCTCACCGCCAACCCGCTGGAGACCGTCACTACGGTTACCGTCCAGATTGTCACGCTGCTGACCGGCGACCAGGAATTCGACAGCGCCAAAACCCTGGCCGCGTTCGCGCTGGGCGCGATGCTCTTCCTCGCGACCCTGTTGCTGAATGTGGTGGCCCTGAAAATTGTCCGCAAATATCGGGAACAGTATGACTGATCAACGTTCACAGGCGGAGATTGTCCGCAAGTCACTCAAAGCCCGTTACCGGAAAGAAATGCGTTTCCGGTCCTACGGCATACTGGCCATTGCCATCGCCCTCTCGGCTCTGGTTGTGCTGTTTGCAGACATCATCGGCAAGGGTTATACCGGCTTTATCAAGACCACCATCGCCATGGATGTGGCGCTGGACGGCGAGATGATGTATCTGGACGACGCCACCGATGCGCGTCAGCTCAAGAATGCTGATTTTGTCGAGCCACTGCTGCAGGCCCTGATCAAGCAGGTGCCTGGGGCCACCCAGGAGGACAAGGACGCGGTCCGGGATCTGCTCAACCCCTATGCCTCCATTGAGCTGCGCAATATTCTGAAGGAGCATCCGGACTGGCTGGGCACCACCAGGCAGATCACGGTGCTGGCGAGCACGGAAGTTGATGTCTACGTGAAGCATGCCGGTGACGATGCCTATTCCATCAAGCTCACCGAGCGCCAGCAGCGATGGGTGGATCAACTGGTGGAGAAGGGCGTGGTGGACACTTCCTTCAACGACGTGTTCTTTACCAGTGGCGATTCCCGTGATCCGTCCCGGGCCGGTGTGCTGGGAGCGATTGTTGGTTCGCTGCTGACCATGTTCGTCACGCTGGTACTGTCGTTCCCGATTGGTATCGCGGCGGCTATCTACCTTGAAGAGTTCGCGCCCCAGAACAAGTTCACCGATTTCATTGAAGTGAATATCAACAACCTGGCGGCGGTGCCATCGATCATCTTCGGTCTGCTGGGTCTGGCGGTCTTCATCAATCTGTTCGGCCTGCCCCGCTCGGTCCCGTTTGTGGGTGGCCTGGTGCTGACGCTGATGACCCTGCCCACCATCATTATATCCAGTCGGGCCGCCATCAAGAGTGTGCCGCCGTCCATCCGGGAAGCGGCGGAAGGCATCGGTGCCTCGAAAATGCAGGTGGTTCTGCACCATGTGTTGCCCCTGGCCATGCCGGGCATGCTCACCGGTTCCATCATCGGCATGGCCCAGGCCCTGGGTGAGACCGCACCGCTGCTGCTGATTGGCATGGTGGCCTTTATCGTGGATGTGCCCGATGGGTTTTTTGACTCGGCAACGGTACTCCCGGTTCAGGTGTTTCTCTGGGCAGGCAGCCCGGAACTTGCCTTTATAGAACGCGCGTCGGCGGCCATTATGGTGCTGCTGGCCTTCCTGATTAGCATGAATGCACTGGCCGTCTGGCTTCGCAAGCGCCTTGAGCGCCGTTGGTAAGAAGCTTTAGAGTCGGTTTTGAGGAGATAAACCATGAGTACGATAAACCCTGCAGCACCGGATTTAGCCAATGGTCGTGCGGTTGAGGAAGAGCAGGCTGCTCCTGTGCGCGAGCAACCGGAAGAAACGGTCATCGAGGAAGGGAAAACGGTCGGTAAGCCGTTCGCAGACAATCCCAAATTCAAACTACGGAACGTGAGCGTCTCCTACGGCAATGATCGCGCTATCAAGGACATCAGCCTGGATATTGGCCAGAACGAGGTTATCTCGTTTATCGGTCCGTCCGGCTGCGGTAAGTCGACCTTTCTACGTTGTCTGAACCGTATGAATGACAGCATCGATATCTGTCGCATCAAGGGTCAGCTGATGCTGGATGACGAGGATATCTACAGCTCCAAGCGCGATGTCGTTGAACTGCGTGCCCGGGTCGGCATGGTGTTCCAGAAGCCGAACCCGTTTCCCAAATCCATCTACGACAACGTCGCCTATGGCCCGCGTATTCATGGCCTGGCCAACCGCAAGTCGGAACTGGACGAGATCGTTGAAAACAGCCTGCGCAAAGCCGGCCTGTGGAACGAGGTCAAAGACCGGCTGGATTCGGTGGCCACGGGTATGTCGGGCGGCCAGCAGCAGCGCCTGTGTATTGCCAGGGCCATTGCGGTCAGCCCCGAGGTGATCCTGATGGACGAGCCTTGCTCGGCGCTGGACCCGATTGCCACGGCTCGTGTGGAAGAGCTCATCTCCGAGATGTCGGAAAGCTACACCATTGTCATTGTGACCCACTCGATGCAGCAGGCGGCGCGGGTGTCCCATCGCACGGCCTATTTCCACCTGGGGCACCTGGTGGAAGTGAATGAAACCAACAAGGTGTTTACCTCACCGGAACACCCGCTTACCGAATCCTACATCACCGGGCGTTTTGGTTAACGCCGGTGCGGTTGAATACTGGAGAACATAGCTATGCCAGATAAAAAGGACGATGTTTACGGCGATCACATCTCGCACAAGTTCAATGACGAACTCATGGCCCTGAAGAGCGAGTTCCTGGAGATGGGCGGGCTGGTGGAGTCCCAGGTCGACCGTGCCATCAATGCGCTGGTGGACAATGACGGTCACCTGGCGGATGAGGTGCGTGCCACCGACAAGAAAGTCGACCAGATGGAAATCGAGCTGGACGAAGAGGCCACACTGATCCTGGCCCGGCGCCAGCCTACTGCGCGAGACCTGCGCCTGGTGGTTGCGGTCATCAAGATGGTGTCGGACCTTGAGCGTGTTGGGGACGAAGCCAAGAAGATCGCCAAGTTTGCCATCAAGCTGTCAGAGGAAGGTCAGGCGCCCCGGGGCTATGTGGAAGTCCGCCATATCGGCAACCACGTGCTGGGCATGCTGCACGATGCCCTGGATGCCTTTGCGCGCCTGGATTCTGAACAGGCGCTACGGATCATGAAAGAAGACAAGCGGGTAGACGAAGAATACCAGGCGGCTACCCGCACCTTGCTGACTTTCATGATGGAAGACACCCGTAACATTTCCCGCTGCATGTCGGTCATGTGGATTCTGCGCGCTCTGGAGCGGGTAGGTGACCATGCCTGTAACATCGCCGAAAATGTGATCTTCATGGTTAAAGGCGAGGACGTGCGGCACACGCCGGTGGAAGAAGCCGAGAAAGTCGTCGGTCGATAAGTCTTGCACCGAGGCTGCTGCAAGCGGGCCGGTCACGCTGTTCGGGATCTATCTTTGGCCATGGATGGCCAAAGCTAAGCGCGCAGGATGCCTTGAGCGTGTCCCGAACAGCGTGACCGGCCCGCTTGCCTCCCCCCAAGGTCAGAACACCTCAGGCCTGCTTCATTTTATCGGTATAGGGCGGCCAGCCCAGGGGTTTGCCGGCCAGTACGTGCAGGTGGATGTGAAACACCGACTGGCCAGCGCTTTCGCCGCAGTTCATCACCGTTCGATAGCCCTCGTCGGCAAAGCCCATCTCTTTGGCCAGCTTGGCCGCAACCCAGTAAAGATGACCGACCAGCTCGCGGTCGCCTTCCTCCATATCGTTGATCGTCGCGATTTCCTTTTTCGGGATGATCAGCAGATGGACCGGTGCCTGCGGGTTGATATCGCGAAAAGCCAGGCTGACGTCGTCTTCATGGACGATATCCGCCGGAATCTCGCGGTTCATGATCTTGGTAAAGATTGTGCCTGACATGAGTTCTCCCTCTCTCTGAAGCTAAAGGTGTCTGAGCCCGGGCAGCCGCTGAGCGATCTGACGGGCCAGGGGCGGTAATTCGTCGTCGATACCCATAGCGTAGCGGGCGACCTGATTGCGGGCAAAGGGCATGGCTTTGGCGGCGCCCAGGCCCAGGTTGCGCAACAGGTGCAACGGCGGCGTTTCGTTGCTGAACAGATGGTAGAACAGATCCATGGCCATCATCATCCGGCGGTTGGCCGGGCGACGCTGGTTTTCATAGGTAGTCAGCCACTGTGCGTCGGCCAGGTCACTGCCGGCCCGACGCGCTTCTCGCAGTTGGGTCTGCAGACACTGGGCATCCTGAAAGCCCAGGTTAACACCCTGTCCGGCCAGCGGGTTGATGGTATGGGCGGCATCGCCGACCAGCACAACCCGTTGATTCACATAGCGTTTGGCATGCTGGCGGGCAATGGGGAAGCTGGCCTTTGCTTCGATATGGGTCAGGGGCGGCAGTTCCGGTGGAAAGGCACTGACAATTTCCCGCAGCAGTTGATCATCGGGAAGTGCTTTCAGGCGAGCCAGCACCTCCGGTGAGTCATACCACACCAGGGATGCCCAGCTTTCCCCGTTGCCCGCGCTGTGCAGGGGGAGAAAAGCCCTTGGGCCGGTAGGAAAGAAACCCTGCCAGGTGATGTCTTCGACCGGTCCCTGGTATCGGGCGGAGATCACCATCGCCTGCTGCTGGTACTGGTTGCGGCTTACGCCGATACCGGCCAGATTCCGCACGCCCGAGCCGGCGCCGTCTGCTCCGACGACTAACTGACTTTCCAGAGTGTCGCCGTTATCAAGGGTCACTCTGGCGGACGTGGCATCGTTTTCCAATGCAGTCAGGGTTCGCCCCGGGAAAACGCTGACGGTGGGCTGGCTGCTGGCAGCGTCCCAGAGGGCGCGTTGGGTCACCGAGTTCTCGACAATGTGCCCCAGGTGGCTGGCGGACAGGTTGCGGGCATCGAAGGTGACGTCCGCTAATTTGCGCGGAAGCAGGTTGCTCAGGGGATGACGGGTTTCGTCCCACACGGCAAGCCGGGTGTAACGGGTGGCGCGCATGGCATTAATGGCCGACCACACACCCAGTTGATCGAGATAGCGTTCGCTCCCCGCACTGATGGCGGAAACGCGGATATCCGGCGCCCGCCCTTCCTGGAATTGTGCAGGTTCCGCCTGGTCGATCAGGGCTACAGTGAAGCCGCTCTGCCCCAGGCCAGTAGCCAGTGCTGCGCCCACCATGCCGGCACCGACAACCACAATGTCGAAAGCTTGAGTCATAAAGATGTCCTGTCTGAGGCGTCCAGTTTACGCAAACAACCGGATCAGACAAGCAATACGACCCAGGCCCGGGCTTTGGCCTGTCGGTGCTCAGTAGCCTGCCATATTGGCAGCGTGACCTTCTGCCAGGGCGTCTCCTGTCGTTGTCCGTTTACGGGTAAGCCAGGCGGGCTTCTGGGTACCGGGTCTGACAAAACCCTGCTCCAGCACCATGGGACGAACAAGTTCCAGAAAATCGCTGGTTTTCATGTGGATGGATTCGGTGTGGCTGCCAGCGGCAAAGGCCAGCTCCGGCTGCCTGGTCAGCGCTTCAGCGCAATACACCGGCATGTTGAAAAGATTGCCGAAAGGGGGCATGGCGCCGACTTCGCAATCGGGGAAACTGTCCTGGAATTCCTGTTCGTCGGCCAGGTCGACAAAATCCGTGTCGAGGATTCGGGTCAGGCGATCCCAGCGTATCCGCCAGGTTGCCGGCATCACCAGCATAGCCATCTTGCCGTCGAGCTCCAGAATCACTGTCTTGACCACCCGGTCTCCGGCGATTTTTACGTGGTGGGCAAGTTCCTGGGCAGTGAAAGCGGGGGGGTGAGACAGGCACATATATTCAACGCCTGCGTGATCGAGGTGCTTCTTCAACTGCTGTACCGGCATAGTGACAACCTCCTACCAGCAATGACAGCGGTACTGAAGCCGCGGGCTTCAATGACCTGGCGGCGGCATTAGTGCTTTGCCGCCGCCATCATTGGTCAGCTTAGTTGAGGCATTCAGGAATGCGAGTAACAGATTGTGTAAATGAGAGTTCAGTCACCCGTCAGTCGATCTTGCTGTTGTAGACATGCACATCCCGCTGAGGGAACGGAATGGTGATGCCGGCCTCGTCAAAGGCTTTCTTGACCTTCTCATGCATATCCCAGTAGTAGGGCCACAGATCATCCGTGGCCACCCAGGGACGGAACATCAGGTTGACGGAGTTGTCGCCCAGGCTGCCGACACAGATCCGCGGCGCAGGGTCTTGAAGTGAGCGTTCGTCTTCGTCGAAAAGACGCTTGAGAATGGCCTTGGCCTTGTCGATGTCGTCGTCATAGTGAATGCCGAAGGTCATGTCGCACCGGCGCTTGTCATAGATGCTGACGTTCACCAGCGTGGCGTTGGACAGGCTGCCGTTGGGGATGACAATACGACGGTTATCGAAGGTATTCACAATGGTGTAAAGGATCTGGATTTCAGCCACGGCGCCCAGATGGCCCTGGGCTTCAATGGTATCGCCGACCTTGAACGGCTTGAAGATCAGGATCAGTACGCCACCCGCGAAGTTGGACAGACTGCCCTGTAGTGCCAGACCAATCGCTAGGCCGGCGGCACCAATAACGGCAATAAAGGAGGTGGTTTCGATGCCGATCATGGATGCGACCGAGATCAGCAGCATGATCTTGAGGATGGCGCCGATCAGTCCGCACAGGAACTTGTTCAGCGTGGGGTCTTTTGCGCCAAGCTTCTTGTCCATCACGCCAATAACGCGGTTGATCAGCCAGAGACCGACCACTAGCGTCACAATCGCCAGCAGCAGCTTCGGGGCATAGGCCATGATCAGGCCGCTGGCCTGCTCATAAAGTTCCGGCACATTAATGTTGCCTACAAGATCTTCCATCTATTCGCTCCTTTGGAATGGAATGTTGTTTTCGAACAAAGATTGTCTGCGAATGGTTATAGCAGACGAGTCTGACAACGCTAGTTACTCCCCGAAACCGCGAATAGTTTCAGGACCACCCCGCACAAGAATCCGTCCGGCCCTCTGGGCCAGTTGATAGTCGTACATGGGGTCGTAATAGTGTTCCAGCAGTGTCGCGATCCAATAATCGTGGCCACTTACGTCGCCGGTAGCTTGCTGGTTCTCAAGGGCCTCCTGCATTGACTGGCGCAGGTGCTGGTGGCGCTCGCCTCCCAGGCGTTTGCGGATTCGGTCCAGGGCGCTCAACAGGTAGTCCTCGAAACTGTGCCAGCCCGCTTCCTGGCCATCGCGCTGTGCATAGTCGGCCGCCATTTTCACCACGTAGTCCTCGCGGATGATCCGCACCCGTTCCTCAAGCGGTTGCTCCAGCACCAGCAAAGGTGCAGCGGCCATGCGCTCTCTGAGGCTATGGGGCAGGGCGCAGCGACCCACCAGGCGGCTTTCGTCCTCAAGGTAAACAGGACCGCCCACCCTGTGATGGGCTTTCAGCATGGCCACGGCCAGGCGGTTTTCGAAATCAATCTGGGTGGGCTGGGGTGTCACTTCACGGCCAAAGCTGGAGCCCCGATGGTTTGCCAGGCCTTCCAGGTCCACCGGGTTGGGAAGCTGGTTCAATACCCGGGTTTTCCCGGTGCCGGTGCGCCCGCTGACAATAAGGAATTCCGATTGGGCGATGCGTTCTTCCAGCTGGTCAATCAGAAAACGACGTAGGGCCTTATAACCGCCTTTGATCAGGGGGTAATCAAGGCCGGCCTGCTGGATCCATTGCTGGGTCAGCCTGGATCGAAGTCCACCACGAAAACAGAACAGGTAGCCGTCCGGGTGATCCGCGACAAAACGCCGCCAGGCCTCGATACGTGCCTCTTTAACCGACCCTGAGACCAGTCGGTGCCCCAGCTCGATCGCGGCATCCTGTCCCTCTTCCTTGTAGCAGATGCCCACCTGATGGCGCTCGTCGTCATTCATCAGAGGGGCATTGGTGGCACCGGGAAAGCTGCCCCTGTCGAATTCCACCGGAGCACGGACATCCAGTAGTGGTGTGTCGTTCAGAAAAATCGAGAGGTAATCTTCGGTGTCTGGTCTGGACCGCATAGGTGAAGATCGTCGGCAAAAAATGAGGCGCCAGTATAACGGAAGTGCCGCGCCCTTGTCCGGCGCGGGTGCCTGAGCCCCGCAGACGGTCTACAATGGCGCCTGTTCAGCTGTTTCAGGAGCAACTATGACGTCTGCGGAAGTCCTTAATGGCCATCTCGCCAAAACCCTGAGTCGGGGCAGGGTCGCTGCGACGCGACCGGCGGGTTGTCCGCAGATTTCCCTGTATCTGTTTGATCCGGACGCTCTGGAAGGGCCCATAAGCCATGATGAGGCGCAGGCGGTGGTTGCGGAGCCCGCTTACTGGTCCTTCTGTTGGGCCAGCGGTCAGGCTCTGGCTGCTTATATACTGACAAACCCGCATCTGGTGGCGGGCAAGCGGGTGCTGGATTTCGGTTCCGGCTCTGGCATTGTCGCCATCGCCGCGGCGATGATGGGCGCCCGCGAGGCAATTGCCTGTGATATTGATCCGGCCGCCCTGGATGCGGCGGCGGCAAACGCCCGTCTTAACAACATCCGCCTGACTCTGTGCGAGGACTGGGAAAACCGGCCGCCCGGAGTCGATATCATGACGGCGGCGGACGTGCTCTACGATCCGGACAACCGCCCGTTGCTTGAAAAGTTCCGGCAGTCCGCACCTCAGGTTTTACTGGCAGACTCGCGCCTGGCCTGCCTGGGCAACGATGCCTACATACAGCAGGCAGTGCTGCATTCAAGAACCTGGCCGGATCTTCATGAATTCGAGGAGTTCAACAGGGTGAGGATCTATCTGACGGCGACTGACGACGCGGAACGCTGACATAAAAAAAGGGCAACTGTTAAGTTGCCCTTTCCGGAACAGGTCATCGCATCCTTGCGTTATCGGCAGCAGCCCTGCTGCCGAATATCTGTCCATAATCCCTGTATAACCCGTCCGTGGTGTCAGCGTCCGAGCCGACAATCCAATTAGTTTCCCTTAAGCGCGAGGCGTCCCTGTGTCCTTGCCTCTCCCTGCGTCCAGTGCAGGGGTGCGTCCGTTGCGTCGTCCCTTTCCCTGTCATCCTTGATGGGAGAACTATATCAATCTGCAGGTCTCGTTCGTGTGAAACAGTTCGGGGTTTTCAGCGAGCACTGAAAGTGGGTTTTAGAAAAAGTTTTAAAAACAGGGGGTTAAGATTTTCCCATGAGGAGTTGAAGGTATTACGTATGATAGACAACCGTGCTTTCTCACGGCAACGTGAGAGATATCGCACAAGGAGGTAGGGCAATATCGCAAATCCAGAAACCGGTGCAGAGCTCAGCGTCTGGAAGAATAGGGCTCACGGTTAAAAATAAACCGGCAGGGCAGCAGGCCCAGGGCGATTCCGCCTCCGTCTGCTGCCAGATCAAGGAGAGAGAATTCACGATGCGGCAGGTATGCCTGAGTGATCTCGATGAGCAGACCGAAACCCAGAACCCCGAGCGCAACCCAGGTTCGCGACAGATAGGGCCAGGCCAGACGGGTCACTACCGTTAGCTGAATAAATGCCAGCAGATGATTGATCTTGTCACTGGAAGCCGAGGGTACGGGGTAAGGCTCGCTGGTGGTTGCCAGAAAGAGAATGACCATGGCCGAAAGCACAAGGCCGGTGCGCCAGAACGGCTGGCACCGGAGAAGGCGCTGCAGGTTATTTGCGATAGAACTCATGAAGACGGTCGGGCTGTGGTGAAGTTTGCATCATGATATGCTCTGCAACCCTTACTGTCATTGAAGCTGAGGTGCTGCGAACCATGTTGAAAGGCAATTTTGTCCGCGGCCTGGGATATCTCGGAGAAGGTTTTGGTCTTATCCGGCAGCCGGGTCTGAGATTGTTCGTTGTCATTCCGCTGATTATCAACGTGCTGTTATTCGGCCTGCTGTTCTACTTCATGGCGGAACTGTTCGCCGGCATGATCGCCGCTGCCATGAGCTGGCTCCCCGACTGGGCCTGGCTGCAAAGCCTGGACTGGCTGTTCTGGCTGCTCTACGGCGTGGTTATCCTGCTGATGCTTGCCTATGGCTTTGTGATCGTTGCCAACCTGATCGGTTCTCCGTTCTACGGCTACCTGTCCGAGTTGACCGAGAAACACCTGACCGGGCAGGAAATCAACACTGACGACAGCTGGGCGCAAATTGTTCGCGATATTCCCCGAGCCCTCTGGCGTGAAGTCCAGAAGATTCTCTATTACGTGCCCCGGGCACTGGTTCTGCTGATTATAGGTCTCATCCCGGTGGTGAATCTTGTCGCTGCGGTGCTCTGGCTCGGTTTTAACAGCTGGATGATGGCGCTTCAGTATGTGGACTTTCCCGCGGATAACCACCGGGTCAGTTTTCCGGCTCTGCGCCGGTCGCTGGGTGCCTCGCGGCTTTCCGCCCTGGGCTTTGGCCTGCCGGTGGCGCTGGCGGCCATGGTGCCGGTCCTGAACCTGATCGTGGTGCCTGCTGCAGTCTGTGGTGCTACCGCTTTCTGGGTTCGTGAGAACCAGTCCAGCTGACGTTCAGCTTTCTCGCATTTATTTCCATTTTCTGGAGGCTTCTTGGATACATCGGATTTTGTCATTGGCCAGCGCTGGGTCAGCCACAGTGATACCGGACTCGGGCTCGGCATCGTAACCGAGCTTTCCGGGCGCAGAGTGACGCTGGGATTCCCGGCAGCCGATGAGGAGCGCACCTATGCTATTGATAACGCGCCCCTTTCCCGCATCATGTATCAGATCGGCGAGGAGATTGAAACCTTCGACGGCGAGCGTTTCGTGGTTCGGGCAGTGGAGGATCTTGGCGGCGTCCTGATGTACTACGCCGACGACGGTGGCGAGGAACTTGCGCGCGTATCGGAAGTAAAACTCAGCAGCGCCGTTGATTTTTCCGCACCCCATCAGCGACTTTTCGCCGGGCAGTTTGACCGTAACGGCGCCTTTCGCCTGCGCATGGCCACCGTTCGCCATCAGGACCGGTTGCGGGCGTCAGACGCCCAGGGACTGATCGGTGCCCGCACCCAGCATCTTCCGCATCAGATCTACATTGCCCATGAGGTAGCGACGCGTTTTGCTCCCCGCGTGTTGCTGGCGGATGAAGTGGGCCTGGGCAAAACTATCGAGGCGGGCCTGATTCTTCACTATCAGCTGCAAACCCAGCGGGCGCGCCGTGTGCTCATTGTGGTGCCGGATTCACTGGTGCACCAGTGGCTGGTGGAGATGCTGCGGCGCTTTAACCTGCGGTTCTCGATTATCGACCAGGGCCGCTACGAGGCCGAGTCGGCGTTCGCTGACCTGCCCGATGAGGACGATGAGGACTTTGCCGACGACCCGTCGGCCAATCCGTTTGAGGCTGAACAACTGGCCCTGTGCAGTCTGGATTTCCTGATGAGCAATGCACAGGCCCAGGAAAACGCTCGCCATGCTGGCTGGGATCTGATGGTGGTCGACGAGGCCCATCACCTGGCCTGGAGCCCGGAAGCGGCAAGCCCGGAATACCAGCTGGTTGAACAACTGTCCACGGCCAGTCAGGGCCTGCTGTTGCTGACGGCAACTCCGGAGCAGGTGGGGGTGGCCAGCCACTTTGCGCGCCTGCGCCTGCTGGACCCGGCGCGTTTCCACGATCTTGAAACCTTCCGCAAGGAAGAAGCCCGTTATGAAGCAATCAATAACGCGGTAACGCAACTGAGAGAGCAGGGCACGGATCTTGACGAAAGCGCCCGCAAATCCCTTAAGGGGTGGCTGGGTGACGATTTTGACCGGTTGATCTCTGCTCCCGACCCGGTTCAGGGCATTATTGATGCACTGCTTGATCGCCACGGTACCGGGCGCGTGCTGTTCCGCAACACGCGGGCCGCCATCGCCGGCTTTCCGGAGCGCAGGCCTGCCGCCATCCCGCTCCCGTGTCCGGAAATCTACGACCCGTCCGCCCGCTATGGCCTGACGGCGCTGACGCCGGAAATCACCGTTGATGAAGAACTTTGGCTGGCTGAAGACCCCAGGGTCGGCTGGCTGGAGCAAACGCTGACCCGGCTGAAGCCGGCCAAGGTAGTGGTTATCTGTGCCCACGCGTCAACGGCGGTGGCCCTGGAGCACTATCTGCAGTTACGGGCCGGCATTCGCAGCACCGCGTTTCATGAACACCTGAGTCTGGTGGAGCGGGACCGGGCTGCGGCCTATTTTTCCGATGACCAACAGGGCGCCCATGCACTGATCTGCTCGGAAATCGGCAGCGAGGGTCGCAACTTTCAGTTTGCTCACCATCTGGTGCTGTTCGATCTGCCGGCAAACCCGGATCTGCTTGAGCAGCGCATCGGTCGCCTGGACCGCATCGGCCAGACCGAGGCCATCGACATCCACGTACCCTATCTGGAAAACACCGCTCAGGCGGTTCAGTTCCGCTGGTTTGACGAGGGGTTAAATGCCTTTGCGGCCAGTTGCTCGGTGGGGGTTGCGGTCCAGGACAAGGTGTCGGAGCAGTGGGAACAAGCGATCGGCGGCGGCAGTAGCGAAGAGCTGTCAGCGCTTCTTGACGCCTCGCAGACCGAGGCCGATCGCTTGCGGGAGCTGCTGCGCAAGGGTCGGGACGCCTTGATCGAGCTCAACTCCTGTCGCCCGGAGGTGGCCCAAACCCTGATTGAAGCGATTGAAGCCGAGGAAAGCGGTGACCCGGTGCGGCAGTACATGCTGGACGCCTGCGACATTCTGGGCGTGGATATTGAAGACCATTCTGAGCATGCCGATATCTTGCGTCCTGGTGAGCAGTACCAGGCCGGGCACGTCACCGAGCTTCCGGAAGACGGCCTGACCGTGACCTGGGATCGCCAGCAGGCGCTTCAACGGGAGGACATGGCGTTCATGAGCTGGGAGCACCCACTGGTGAGTGGCATCATGGAATCGGTCACCAGTTCCGGTCTGGGCAAAGCGGCCCTGGCGACCATGACGGTGAAAGCCCTGCCCGCAGGAACCCTGTTGCTGGAGGCCCTCTACACGGTGCACTGCCCGGCGCCTGAATCGCTTCAGCTGTCCCGATTCCTGCCGGTGTCGCCACTGCGTCTGCTGGTAGACGTCAATGGCCGGGACCTGTCCGCGACATTGCCCCATGACCGACTGAACGATATGTGTTCCAACATCCGCCGCCGGACTGCACAGTCCATCGTGCCGCAGATCCGTCCCCAGGTAGAAACCATGGTGGATCACGCCGAGCGCCTTGCGGCACCGCATCTTGAGCCCTTGCGGGCAGAAGCGCTTGAAGGCCTGAGCCAGTTGCTGACGCCGGAGATCCAGAGGCTTGAATCCCTGAAACAGGTCAATCCGGCGATCCGGGACGAGGAAATTGCGTTCTTCCGGGAGCAACTGGCGGCGGCGGAGTCGGCTATCGGTCAGGCAAGCCTGTCGCTGGAGGGTATTCGGGTGATTGTAACTGCCTGAAAGTGAATCGGTTGCTATTCAATCATCATCTGTTGATGTACTTTAGTCGTAGATGGTTGTGGTTATCTTTATTCAAGTTATTGAAAACAGAGAGTGTTGAAAATGACGATTATTCTGCTTGTGGTTGCTGTAGTCGGGCTTTTGGCCCTGATGCGCAAGGAAGCCGGCGCCAAACCCGTGATCGGCCTGCTTGGCATTACCGGCGTTCTATCGCTGATCTTCGCCTCCGGTCTGCTGGGCCTGATTCTGCTTATTGGCGCAGCAGCCACCGCCGTGGCCGGCCTTCCCGGTTTCCGCCAGAGCTGGTTGACTCCGCGGGTTTTCGCCATGTTCAAGAAAGTGGCGCCGAAGGTGTCGGATACCGAAAAAGTAGCCCTGGAAGCGGGCACCGTGGGCTGGGACGGCGAGCTTTTTACCGGTCGTCCCGACTGGCACAACCTGCTGATCAATCGCAATACAGGACTCACTGAAAGGGAGCAGGCGTTCGTCGACAACCAGTGCGTCAAAGCCGCGTCCATGTGTAACGCCTGGGATATTGGCGTTGAGCGGGCCGACTTGCCTCCCGAGCTCTGGGAATATCTGAAGAAAGAAGGCTTCTTCGGCATGATTATTCCCGAGGAATACGGCGGCCTGCATTTCTCCGCAAAGGCCCAGAGTGCCGTGCTGCAGCGTCTGGCCTGCAATGAGACCCTGATGGTTACCGTTGGCGTGCCGAACTCCCTCGGCCCCGGTGAGCTGCTGGTGAAATACGGCACCGAAGAGCAGAAGAACCACTATTTGCCCCGCCTGGCCGACGGCCGCGAGATTCCCTGCTTCGGCCTGACCGGCCCCCGTGCCGGCTCTGACGCTACCTCGCTGCCGGACACCGGCATCGTTTGCAAGCAGAAGTTCAACGGCAAGGAAACTGTCGGCATCAAGCTGAATTTCGAGAAGCGCTGGATCACCCTGGCGCCCATCGCCACGGTGGTGGGCCTGGCCTTCCGCATGTTCGACCCGGACGGCCTGCTGGGTGATACCAAGGACTACGGCATTACCTGCGCGCTGATTCCCCGCGACACCGATGGTATGGAAATCGGTCGTCGCCATTGCCCCATTGGCAGCCCGTTCATGAATGGCCCGATCAAGGGCAAAGACGTGTTCATTCCACTGGATTACATCATCGGCGGCCAGGAAATGGCTGGCCAGGGCTGGCGCATGCTGGTGGAGTGCCTGTCGGTCGGGCGCTGTATCACCCTGCCGTCTGGCGCCGCAGGCGCTGCTGCCTATTCCGTGGGTACCTCGGGTGGCTTTACCCGTATTCGCCGCCAGTTCAATACGCCGGTGGCGGATATGGAAGGTGTGCAGGAGCCTCTGGCCCGCATCGCCTCAAGCACCTACATCGCCCAGTGCGCGGTGAACCAGACCGCCAATATGATCGACAAGGGCGAGAAACCTGCTGTGCCCTCGGCGATTCTGAAATACCATCTCACCGAAATGCAGCGTAGCGTGCTCACGGATGCGATGGATGTCCACGGCGGCAAAACCGTGACCCTTGGCCCGCGCAACTATCTGGGCATCGGTTACAGCGGCGCTGCCGTTTCCATCACGGTTGAGGGCGCGAATATCATGACCCGCAGCCTGATGATCTTCGGGCAGGGCGCAATCCGTTGTCATCCCTACGTGCTGAAAGAGCTGGCTGCCAAGGACAATGACGACGTCAAAGCATTCGACGAGGCCTTCTTCGGTCATGCCGGCCTGATTTTCGGCAATGCCGCCCGGGCACTGACCCTGGCATTCGGTATCGGCAAAACCGACGTGCCGTTCGACAACGTTGCCCGCAAATACGCCCAGGGCGTTGCCCGCTTCAGTGCGGCCTTCGGCCTGTGTTCTGATGCGGCCATGACCACGCTGGGCTCAGAGCTGAAGATGCGGGAGCTGATTTCGGCCCGCCTCGGCGACATTCTGGCGAACATGTACCTGGCGTCCATGGTGCTGAAGCAGTGGCACGAGAACCAGCCGGTGGACGGCGAGCGGGACTTGATGGAATACAGCCTGTCGATGCTGCTAAATCGCGCAGAAAACGCTCTGGATGAATTCCTGCAGAACCTGCCGAACCGCGCCGTGGCGCTGGTCCTGCGTGGCATTACCATGCCGCTGGGACGTCGCTGGGACAAGCCCCACGACGATCTTTCCAGAAGCCTGGCCCGTGCCATTTCCACTGATAGCCCGGTACGCACCAAGCTGCTTGAAAGCGTCTGGAGTACCAACGAGGAAGGCACGGTGGAGAACCCGGTGGCTCGTTATAACGGTCTGCTGAAAGACTACGACAAGGCTGAAGTCCTGTACCGCAAGGTCACCAAGGCTTACGCCAAAGGCCAGCTGCCGATGACCGCGTTGCATCCGGAGGAGCGCTTTGAAGAAGCTCTGAAGGCGGATATCTTCTCCAAGGAAGAGGCCGACTTCATGCGTCAGTATGAAGAAGTCGTTCTTGAAATGCTGACCGTCGACGACTTCCCGTTTGAGGCGTTCGCCGCTAACAAGGACAGCCTGATCAGCCACAACGTAGGCTGACAAATCGGGCAAGGTCGTAAAAAGGGCGCCCTCGTGGCGCCCTTTTTTTTGGTAGTATCCGGAGGGAACGCCAATTGATGGAACTCCAGGAAACGGGAAAAGAGCCATGTGGTTATCAGTCATTGCAGTCAGCGCTGGAGCGGTCATCGGTGCCAACCTCAGATGGTTCCTGGGCCTGTGGCTCAATACCAGCTATCACGCCGTTCCCTACGGCACCCTGGTTGCCAATCTGTCTGGCGGCTGGCTGATTGGCCTGCTTATTGGTTATTTCGCCCAGGGCACCTCGCTGTCGCCGGAATGGCGACTGTTTGCCATTACCGGCCTGTGTGGCGCACTGACAACCTTCTCTACGTTTTCCCTGGAAATGCTCACTGCGCTGCAGGAAGGCAAATGGGGTATGGCCGTAGCGGGAATCGCCGCTCACGTTGTCGGATCGCTGCTGATGACGGCCATTGGCATCTACACCTTTGGCCTGCTGCGGGGATAATGGGTACCACTACTTATCCAATAACATAAAATTACCCTTGGCAACGGCATTAACTAAGAGTAGAGTCAGTCCTGTAGGAAAGATTAGTAAAGCATTCATGATCAAGACGAATCTCCGCAGTAAGTAGTGAACGTCCTGTTTTTGATTCCGCGAGTTCTGTTTTTCCGTAAACGCTGACCGTTCATCATGGTGATGCCCGGCAGCACATTAAGTGATTGATTTCAGGAAGTTTAAGATATGTCTACTACTACCGGTACTGTTAAGTTCTTCAACGAAGCTAAAGGCTTTGGCTTTATCACTCGTGAAGGCGGCCCGGACGTATTCGTTCACTACAGCGCAATTCAGGGCAGCGGTTTCAAGACCCTGGCAGAAGGCCAGCAGGTTGAGTTCACCGTTACCCAGGGCCAGAAAGGTCCTCAGGCGGAAAACGTAACTGCCGTCTAACTGACCGCAGATTCGTGAAAAAGGCAGCTTCGGCTGCCTTTTTTTGTTTGCCCGGCGAAGCCGGCAAACCCGTCCGCCTGAAAGAAGGCGGAGTCACCCCGACTGAGGGGAAGACAATCCGATTGGCAAGGGCGTCACTGGCCAACGGTGGGGTCTGAAGGAAGCC
>Ga0207884_1000294_pt1 | contig 36332 bp, 27 predicted proteins | sample MalvirmetaMSP144_FD_184236 | JGI IMG/M metagenome (GOLD analysis project Ga0207884, IMG submission 184236) | Marine viral communities from the Deep Pacific Ocean - MSP-144 (SPAdes) | ecosystem: Environmental > Aquatic > Marine > Oceanic | place: Pacific Ocean | collected 2011-07-08 | reverse complement strand
CCAACTACAAAAAACCTTTAGATCATACACAGCTTTTTGCTTGGCACGAAATGCTCACCAAAGGCCGAAGAGATTTACTTGACATTGGCCAATACCGCAGCCATGATGACTCAATGCAAATTGTTTCTGGCTCCATCAATCGGCATAAAGTTCATTTTGAAGCACCACCCTCGGCCAGTGTGAAGCAAGAAATGGACGCGTTTATAGAATGGTTCAACACAACTAAAATCGAAAATGTACTTGTACGTTCTGGCATCGCTCATTTATACTTTGAGAGCATTCACCCCTTTGAAGATGGTAACGGCAGAATTGGCAGGGCGCTTTCTGAAAAGATCCTTTCTCAGCATTTAGAACGCCCTACGCTTATTGCCATCTCGCAAATCATTCAGTCCGATAAAAAGAGTTATTACGAAGCCCTCCACACCAACAGTTTTAAGCTGGACATTAATAAATGGCTTAAATACTTCTGCAAAATGGTTCTGGAGGCGCAAGACTATACGCAAAGAATGATTGATTTTCTGATTCAAAAAGGAAAGTTCTATCACAGATTTAATGCGCAACTGAATGAGCGACAAAGCAAAGTGATTGAACGTATGTTCAGGGAAGGCATTGAAGGATTTAAGGGTGGCTTAAGTGCCGAAAACTATATCCGGATAACAGGGACAACCCCTTCTACCGCTACAAGAGATTTGCAAAAGCTAGTAGAAATGGGAGCCCTCTTTCGAAAAGGAGAAAGAAAGAGCACACGTTATTTTCTTGACTTAAAATGATCCTATCCACTATAGAAAAGGGAAATTGGAGGTTTGCTTACTGCACCTCACAAACTGTGAGTTATAAACTTCCTCAAAACCTCAATCTTTTGTATGTTTAAAGCGTAAGAACTAACGTTTCTAAAACTCAAGCTTATGGCAACTCCTGAAGAAATGGTACAAACCATGATCAATAACCTTCCTGAAAAAACGGGCAAATCTTTAACTGAATGGCAAGCTTTGCTCACAGCAGCGGGACTACAAAAACATGGCGAAATCATGAAGTTGCTGAAAGGGGAGTATAACGTTACACATGGTTTTGCTAATCTTTTAGCGCAAGTACACCTTAAACCAGAGTTGCTCGAAAATAAAGTAGCTGAAAATCCTGATGAAGGTTTGTTAGCTGGAAAAGAGGCCATTGCAGAGGTATACAAAAAAGCCAAAGCACTTTTTGAAAACGTAAATGGCGAGGTTGAATTTGCCTACAAGAAAACTTACATCAGTCTTCGGACACCCAAAAAACAATTTGCTTTACTGCAGCCTAGTACCAAAACTAGGGTAGATATTGGTCTCAATTTAAAAGGGGTTGAACCAGAAGGAATTGTTGAAGCAGCAGGCAGTTGGAACAGCATGGTTACCCACAGAATCAAGCTTTCTTCGGTTGAAGAAGTGGATACCTCTTTGGCCACTTGGGTGCAAAAAGCCTACGATGCCAATAGCTAATGAATAAGTTTCAGCCTGTCGATTTTCAGGATTTAGATGATCTTTTCGCCTATCTTCCAGAAAATGAACTCAAGATTGTTCTTGCTTTAAGAAGCTTGGTCTATCAGTGTATTCCTCATGTAAAAGAAAAGCTTTCTTACAACGTTCCGTTTTTCAAGGTGCGCAAAACCATCTGCTTTATTTGGCCGGGAGCTGTGCCTTGGGGTGGCACTTTCGAAGGCGTTCAATTCGGTTTTACTTATGGCCATTTACTCACCGATGAAAATGGGTATTTGGCTGCTGGAAAAAGGAAGTACGTCCGCACCAAAACTTTCAAGTCTTTAAAAGACATTAATTTCGACCAATTGAGAATCTTGCTTTTTGAGGCCACAGAAGTAGACACCCAGAAAAGGTAATTACGAACAATTTTTCAAGGAAGTTGAGATAGAATCAATCGGCATTTATTAAACTTATAGTCAGAATCTGGTTAAGGCAGAGAAACCCTCCAAAAGTTGTTATAATTAAATCTTCCGTGGTAAATTATTCCATCTAAAGTTGAAGCGAGAACTTTTGGAGGGTTCTGTCAATAGAGACTGTCCCAAAAAATAACCAGGATTTTATTTCAAACCCGAAAACAGCAATTCCATGTCGAACCAAGGTTTAATTATTGAAGAACGCAGCCGAGATATTGGCGATTTTATAGTAGGACGATTGATTCCTTTTAGGAAAAAGCGCATGGTAGGTCCCTTCATCTTTATCGATCACATGGGGCCTGTCACGATTAAGCCTGGCCATTATATGGACGTTGGGCAGCATCCGCACATTGGTCTTTCTACCCTCACTTATTTGTTGGAAGGCGAGATTACTCACCGCGACACCTTGGGCACTGAGCAATTGGTCACTCCCGGCTCTGTAGGTTGGATGACGGCCGGAAAAGGAATTGTACATACCGAACGCACACCCCAAAACAGACGAGACGGCAGCGAATTTACAGCCCACGGTTATCAAATCTGGGTCGCCCTTCCGAAGGAATTAGAGTTTATGGAACCTCAGTTTTCTTATACTCCAAAAGAAGATTTACCTACCTGGAAAGAAAACGGTTTACAATTTAAGCTAGTCGCTGGCCAAGGTTTTGGACATCAATCGCCTGTGCCCGTTCATTCCGAATTGTTTATGGTAGAAGTAAAATCTACTGCGGAAACCCTACTTCATATTGATGGTCAGCTTTCTGGCGAAATAGGAATTTGTATTGTGGAAGGGCATATTCTGGCTTGCGATGAGCGCATAAGCAAAGGCAATATGTTGGTTTCTAAAGAAGAAGATCTTTGTAAGATTACGCTTGGAGAAAACACACATTTATTGATTTTTGGTGGGCAGCCTTTTCCAGAAGAAAGACATATCTACTGGAATTTTGTAGCCTCAGAAAAGGCCACCCTTGAAGCCGCCAAAGAACGCTGGAAGGCCAAAGTCTTTGATATGGTGCCCGGTGAAACAGGCTATATTCCGTTGCCTAATTAAAACTGTCAAAATGAAAAAGCGACACTGCCTTCTGCTAATTATTATTGTTCTTATTAAATCTAATGGTCTTTATGGTCAAAATAGATATGCTCTAATCAACTATGCAAACTCCCTGTTAGAAGAAAAAAATTACAATAAACTAATTGAAGTCTCAAAAGATATTATCTCTAGCGACTCATTGGTATTTCAAGCCCTTGGATACCAAATTATGGCTTCAGCCTACGGATATCTAGAAATGGATAGTTTAGCTTTAGAGTACTTTCAAAAATCAGAATTTGCAGTTAAGGAAAACTCAAACCTCTATGGAGCAAAAGGGCAGTTTTTTCTCAATAGAAACGAATTAGATAGTGCCCTTAGTAATTACGGTAAGGCTCTCCTATATCTACAAGAATATCATGATTCTTCATATGTCGCTGACATTTTACTAGATGCCGGCATCATTTTAAAAACAAAAATTAGATATGAAGAAGCCATCGAAGCATTGAGAGTTTCAATTGATTACGACCCCGCGGATTGGAAGGCTTCCTATCATTTATCAGAGACATACCTGTTTTCTGATTCCTTAAACAAAGCACTTGAGTTTAGTAAAAAGGCTCGTGACCTCAACAATACTAATAGTTTAGAGCCTCAATATATTGAAGCAAGTGCCATGTTCTTATTGGGAGATACAGAGAGTTCTTTATCACTAGCAAAAGAGGTATTGAATGACCCATTGCTCATTTACGAAGCAAACTACTTATTGTCTGATATTCACAGAAGTCTAGGTAACCATAACCTCGCAATAGAACATTTGAGAGAGTGTTTAAAGATAGACTCAGAGTCCGTGCCGGTTTTAAACAACATTGCCTTTATCAATATGTCTTCTGGTGATTATACAGAGGCAATTTCTTACTTCGATAAATGTATAGCACTAGACCCAGATTTTGCCTACGCCTATAACAACAAAGCCTGGTGTCTTTATCAGCAAGGCTTTCACCAAGAGGCGCTAACGAATTGCGATAAGTCAATTTCTTTGGATCCAGAAAACTCATGGGCTTATGCAAATCGAGCGAAAATATACTTCGCCTTAAACATGAATACAAAAGGTTGTGAAGATGTGAACAAAGCTGAGGAATTAAAATATCCAGAGACAGAAGATCTTAAGACTCTAAAATCTAAATGTGGTTAAAGATTATGCCCACCTATGACTCCCTTATTTCTCGGCTTCAAGAAAAGCTTCAAGATGAAAAACACTTGACCTGTCACAAAATCATTAATCAGCTGATTCATCTTTTTGAGCAGTTAAAGTCGCGTGAAATTCCGATTGAAGCACTGGGTGAGCCGATAGATAGGCTTGACAAGTTTTTGGAAATAGAACCCTTACGTTTTGGGCAACTAAGAACACTTAAAGGTAATATCCATGGTGTATTGAGGAAGAAATTCAAAATACTTCCTCCACACTACTATAAAGGTCAGTGGATGACTTTGGGTATGGTAATTTTTGGGATACCATTGGGAACCGCCTTAGGCAATATTGCTTTTATGGGTGTGGGCATTCCTATTGGGCTCGCTATTGGTGTTGCCAAAGACAAAAAAGCCCAAGAGGAGGGTAAAATGCTAACGGACATTTAACCCTTCAAAGCCTCTTTAATTCCATTGTAAGTTGCTTCTATTTCGGCAATACGAACACTGAGTTCATCAAAGGTTTCTTTTCCGGCTTTCATTTGCAAGGTTTCTAAAGCCTTTACTAAATCGGTAGCTCCAAGATGGCGGGCAGGAGGAAGCATTTTATGCGCTTCGTTTTTTAAGCTATCTCTAATTTTTAACTTAATTGCCTTCTTCAAATTCTCAATACTTCGGGCAGAGCTCGACTTAAAAATATCGACCATCTCGTTCACAAAGTCGTCATCTCCCATTTCGCGCAAGCCTGTTAAGTCAAACTTTGGTACTTCTGCCACAACTTTTGCAGGCGATGATTTTTTCATGTTTGTTTTCATAGTCTCCATTCTAATGAGTTCAAGCAATTCATTTTCATCAAAGGGCTTACGGAGAATTTGATCAAAGCCTGAATCTAAACTCTCTTTCATTTCTTGTTCAGAAACGGTGGCTGTAAGGGCTACCATCGGAATTTGACTGTTATTACCTTTTGCTTTTCGAATTTGCTTCACTACTTCCAAACCACTCATTCCTGGCATTTTCACATCCAATATGGCAATATCAAATGCCTGATTTTGAAGTGCGGCAAGGGCTTCGGTTCCGTCTTGCGCCTGTACCAACTTTATATCATGGGTCTTAAAAATGGTTTCTAAAAGTTTTAGGTTGAAGGGCTCGTCATCGGCTACTAAAACCGAAATTCCCGACAAATGAATTAGTTTCTTATCCTTTTCTTTGGCTTCTTCTTTCAAACCTTCACCAATCGTAAATGGTAGAATCAGAATCATTTCTGTGCCTTGACCAAGCTCACTTTCAATCAAAAATTCTCCTTTATGAAGCTTTACCAGCATGGCAGAAATAGCCAAACCGAGTCCTGTGCCTTTGGCTTCATCGGTTACAGAGGCTTGCTCAAACTCTTCAAAAATTCTCGTCTGCTTCTCTTTTGGAATTCCCACTCCGCTATCCTTTACCGCTATTCTCAAACTTACGTTTTCTCCTGTTTTAGACTGAACCGAAACACTCAATTGAACATAACCTTTATCGGTAAACTTGATGGCATTATGCAGTAGGTTCAAAACAATTTGACGTAGGCGGTGCTCATCGCCAAGTACAAATTGAGGAATGCTGTCAAACTCTGTCTTCAGTTTCAACCCCTTTTCATCTGCCATTTCTTCAAAAATGCGCAAGGTTTCATGCATCAAAAGCTTAAGATCGAATGGAGCTTGATTTAACTTTACTTTGTTGGCCTGCAGCTTAGAGAAATCAAGAATATCGTTCAGTAAATGAAGTAAATGGTCTGACGAGCTTTTAATAATCTGGAGCTGTTCTTTTTGCTCTCCTGGTTGAGCCGTTTTTAATAGTTGGTTGGTAAAGCCTGAAATGGCATTCATTGGGGTACGAATTTCATGACTCATATTGGCCAAGAACTTCTCTTTGGCATCGGCCAGTTCTTCTGCGTTCTTCTTAGCTTCGCGAAGAATGGCTTGGTACTTTCTGTTTCGGCCTACATAGTTTAGTTGGCTGATAAGCGTAATGAGTAAAAGCGCACTAGATAGTGCTGAAAAAATAACAACCTCTCGGTTGGTATCATTGGCCAAACCCTGAATATCCTTTACATGATCTCTTCCTTCTTTGAGTTCATGAGATTCAAGTGTATTGATCAAGTCAATGATTTTATTCTGAAATACCTGCGATTCCTTTTCCAAAGTGGACAGCTGATACCGCAATTCAGACCCTTTTTCCATACTTTCTTCTTTCGCTTTGGCCAGTTCTGACATAATTTCGGTTTGGAGTATTTCTGATTGACTTAGTTTGGTTACCGTATCTTCTTTAGGTTTTTTGGTAAAAATTCTTTTCAGAAGCCCTCTTTTTGGAGTCACTTCTATCAATGTATCAGCCTCTGATATTGCCTTTGGCAACGCCTCTATTTTTTGCGTCAGGTCTTCCAAAGTATTTTCAAGCAAATCCGAATTAATGGCCGTCAATTTGGTTTGTACTTTAGCTCTCTCCTTAATCAAATAAGAAAGAGAATCGCAAAGCCCAATCATTTCTTCTCTTTCGTAGTTTGTTTTGAGTGAATCAATCAGGTATTGGCTATTATCTAAAGAGGCATTAAAATTCCGGATATAGTCTGACTTGGGATTATTTCGGTAAGCATCAATTTGTGTTTCCATTTCATTTACATAGAAGGATACATCCTTCAGGATCAATAAATTATAGTTCTGCTCTGCATTTTGCTGCAGTTCGCTTACCATATTGTCTAGTCTCTGATAGGCTTTATACCCTGCTACCGAAATAATAATGGTAAGCACGATCAAAGCCAGGTTTACCAACCAGGCCCAGGTAAGTCTATTATTGAGTTTGAAACGGGTCATCTATCGCCTAACGTAAAAAAAATAAAATATTGAAAAAATACTTTCTCAATATACGCTAGATAACTTCTCTATTGACAATATGTTCAACTCAAAAAAGAGAAAGGCACCCAACTGAAAGTATTCAGCGGGCGCCTTTCGATAATCAATTACTGAAATAAGTTGATTAGTAAATTAGTTACTACTCTTGCTTGTACTTCAATAACTGATGTGGTTGTTCCTCCTATTGAAACTTCAACTTTAGTGGCAGATTCAAACTCTAATTCACCTAGTAGTTGATCTTCTTTGTAAGTAGCTACAATTAGCTCATAATCTCCTTCTGGCATAAAAGCCAAAGTAAAATTACCGTTTAGCTTACTTGCTACAGCACTATTAACTGAATTCTCAAATCTTGCATTTCCCTCAGTTGGTTCATCCATTTCAGAATCCTGGAAAGTACCTTCCAAGTAAGCATATACTACTACTTTATCAGCATCTTGCATATTGTCTTCATCTACAGCTCCTTTAATCATACCTGCAGAAGATTTAGTAATCAATCTAGCAGTTGGTCTTAAATTAAACTCACCGTTTCCTCTTTTAACAAGGGCTTTTCTCAAATCTACATCAAGAACAAGTTCAGTCATGCTGTTGGCCATTACATCAAAGTCACCCATAATTTTGTACCCTGAAGTTGAACCACTTGGTACTTCAATTTGATCTTTTGTTCCGTTGACATACTTCACGTAAGCCTGATTAGATGAGGTCAAGATCAAACGAATTTCATCGTAAGCTCCAGCTTCCAACTCTGTCTCACCCAAAATGTAAGTTTCACCATTCTGATAATCCATTAGGTTAAACTCTTTTGGAGAATCAAATGTGATTGAATTTTGAATTTGTCCATTAGCAATAAATTGAGCTTCCTCTACTGATAAGAAAACCCCAGTTATATTTTCTGCATCCACTGCAGCATCCGTTGCTTCCAGCCTAGCGGTTCCTGTTCCGTCAAGTTCATTTGAGTTGTCGTCATCGCAGCTGGTAAAGATTAATGTTGGTATAATTAAAAGTGTTGCGATTAATAATTTTAGATTTTTCATAACTCTCAGTTTTGTTTAGAATTTTACTGACTATCATTAGGCGAACTTGATGCCGTTCGTGCCAAAGCCTACCAATTGACCTATTTTGAGCTTTTGAGAGAGTTGAACTCATTGTTTTTCTTTCACTTCGAGAAAACCTTTGTCATTTTGAAAAGGAAGCGGGTTAAACTAAGCGTTTCGTTAACTAGCCTCCTTTTGATGAGCATGTGACACCTTCTATTTCCAGACTTTTGTAAATAGACAATTGAAAGCGCAGTGGATTTTTCTATTTTTGAAGAAGCACAAAATTCAATTTCAATTTATGGCGAAGGCAAAGGCAGAAGTAAAGGAAACCCCGTTGATGAAGCAGTACAATGCCATCAAAGCCAAACATCCTGGGGCACTATTGCTTTTTAGGGTGGGTGATTTTTACGAAACTTTTGGTGAAGATGCCATCAAAGCCAGTAAGGTATTGGACATTGTGCTTACCAAACGTGCCAATGGCTCTGCCAGCCATATTGAATTGGCCGGCTTTCCGCATCATTCGCTCGATAATTACCTGCCGAAACTAGTAAGAGCGGGTAATCGCGTTGCCATTTGCGATCAGCTAGAAGACCCGAAGTCGGTAAAAGGAATTGTGAAACGTGGGGTAACTGAATTGGTAACTCCTGGCCTTTCCTTCAACGATAATGTGTTAGACAAAAAGCGAAACAACTACTTGGCTTCGCTCTTCTTCGAAAAAGACCAAGTGGGTATTTCTTTCCTTGATCTTTCTACCGGTGAATTTTTAACTGCCCAAGGTTCTAAAGAGTACATCGACAAGCTAGTCCAGAGTTTGAATCCTTCAGAGTTTATTTTCTGTAAATCGAATCGAGAGGTTTTTTACGATCGATTTAAGGAATCGCACAACACCTACCATTTAGACGACTGGGTGTTTGCCTACGACTATACTTACGAAAAGCTGACTAGCCATTTTGAAACCGCCAACCTTAAGGGTTTTGGTATTGAAAATATGGGTTTGGGCATTATAGCTTCGGGAGCAATTCTTCACTATTTGGAAGAAACTGAACACAAAGAAGTAAAGCACATTGCTTCTATCAGCCGAATTGAAGAAGACAAGTACGTTTGGCTCGATAAATTCACTATCAGAAATCTTGAGCTTGTTTATCCGCAGCAGGAAGGAGGCGTTCCATTGATTAGTATTCTTGATAAAACGCACACTCCTATGGGTAGCCGTTTGATGAAGCGCTGGATGGTGCTTCCATTAAAAGAGAAAAGCAAAATAGAGGAACGCCTTTCTATTGTAGATGCTTTTGCCGAAAACTCCGATTTGAGAGATGAAATTTCTCAGCACCTAAAAGACATTGGGGATTTGGAACGATTGATTTCCAAAGTGGCCGTGGGCAGAATTAACCCTCGCGAAATGAACCAACTGCGCAAGGCGCTAGAAAACATTAGTCCTATTCAAGGCTTTGCCGCTCATGCTTCACATAAATCATTGCAGGCACTTGCCCGCCAATTAGACCCTTGCGAAAAACTTTTAGCTCGTATACAAGAACAGCTCAAGGAAGAGGCGCCCATGTTAGTGCATCAAGGCAATTTTGTACAAGATGGTGTGGATGAAGAACTGGATGAGCTCCGAAAAATATCGCATTCAGGAAAAGATTATCTGTTGCAAATTCAGAAAAGAGAAACCGAACGTACAGGCATTACATCTTTAAAAATCGCTTACAATAAAGTATTCGGTTATTACTTAGAGGTTACCAATTCGCATAAAGACAAAGTGCCTGCGGAATGGATCAGAAAGCAAACCTTGGTGAATGCCGAGCGCTACATTACGGAAGAACTGAAAACTTACGAAGACAAGATTTTAACGGCTGAGGATAAAATTCAAGCCATTGAGCAGCAGATTTTCTTCGAGTTGGTTTCGTTTGCGGCTGAATACACCGCACAAGTACAGCAAAACGCTAAGGTAATTGGAATGTTAGATTGCCTTATTTCGTTTGCCAATGTAGCTCAAAGTAATAATTATTGTCGCCCGAATATCAATGAGAAAATGATCCTTGATATACATGAAGGACGCCACCCAGTGATTGAAAAGCAACTGCCTGTAGGCGAAAGTTATGTACCTAATGATGTTTTTCTAGACGATCACACACACCAAATCTTGATTATTACGGGTCCAAACATGGCGGGTAAGTCTGCACTCTTGCGTCAAACTGCCCTGATTGTGTTGATGGCTCAAATGGGTTGTTATGTGCCTGCCAAATCGGCCACTCTGGGTATTACCGACAAAGTATTTACCAGAGTAGGGGCGAGTGACAACCTTTCGAAGGGTGAATCTACTTTTATGGTAGAAATGACCGAAACGGCAAGTATACTTAACAATTTGAGCGATCGAAGTTTGGTGCTGATGGACGAAATTGGCCGAGGCACTAGTACTTACGATGGAATTTCAATTGCATGGTCCATTGTAGAATACTTGCACAACCACGACAAGTTCAAACCAAAAACACTTTTTGCTACGCATTACCATGAACTGAATCAATTGCAAGAAGACTTCCCTGCCATTAAGAACTTCAATGTTTCGGTAAAGGAAGTGGGCAACAAGGTGATTTTTATGCGCAAGCTCAAAGAAGGGGGTAGCGAACACAGTTTTGGTATTCACGTGGCGCAAATGGCGGGTATGCCAAACCCCGTTGTGATTCGTGCAGCAGAAATTATGCACCATTTGGAAAAAGATAAAATCCGCAACCAAACGGAGGATAAGATCAAGGATATGCCAAAAAACAACTTTCAGCTGAACCTCTTTGAAGCCGACCCTACTTTTAATGAGATCAAGGAAATTCTTGAGACGCTAGATATCAATACCATTTCACCAGTGGAAGCATTACTAAAGCTGAATGAGATTAAAGGAAAGTTGAAGAAGTAGAAATTCAGAAGTCAATGCTCCATCAGAGTCACGGTTGGTTTAGTGTTATTCTAGAAGACTAGGCAACTGATACATAAGAATGGTTTACATATTTTCGTTATTTTTGATAAAAAGACCCGTATGAGCAGCGCAGATATCAGGGAGAGACTACACGATTTTATCAACAAGGCAGATGACAAAGCACTTGAAGCGCTGTATTCAATCGTGCAATCTGGTATTGACGAATCTGATTATACATTGAGCAGTGAACATAAAACTCTTCTTGAAGAAAGACTTGAAGAACATGAAAAGTACCCAAACTCTGGTTCAAGTTGGGAAGAAGTAAAAGACCGAGTGAAACTGTTAGTTGTTTAGCTCTTCCGCTCCGATCATACAGACTCTCGCGGTTTCGTTTTTCAAACTCAACCTCAGAGTGACGGTTAATAAACAAAAAAAGCCCTCTTTCAAGGGCCTTTGTAATCTTTCAGTTTGGTAAAGGCTATTCCTTTCCGTAAAGTGTTTTTCCTATTTCGTAGTATTTATCACTTTCTATCCAAAAAGGTGTTTCATCGGCATTTCCGATAAGGCGCGAAGCCAAAACATAACTGCTGAAGAATTTATACAGATAGTCATAGTCTACGGTTTCTGGATTGTCGCCTGCTTTGTGGTAGTACTTGGTTACTTCACCATCGAAAGAGCGGAAGCCCAAGCTATAAGTTGGCGCTGGAATTCCTTTTCGGGCAAAGCTCACATTATCCGATCTATCGAATAGCCCTTGCTCTCCCGCAGGATCGTCAATAGCAGTTAGGCCATAAGCCGTATTGGCATCTTTTATCAATTGTGGCACTATGGTAAATCTTTCTAAACCAACCACAGTAGAAATGGTGGTATCGTTATAGCCTGCGTTGTCGCTGTTCCAGCAAAACACAATTTCATTCAAAGGAACAATTGGGTTATCGGCCATCCAACGGCTTCCTAAAAGTCCTTTCTCTTCGCCAGTGTAAAGCACGAAAAGTGCAGATCTTCTCATTGGATATTTGCCAATATTTTCAGCCGCAGAAAGCACTGTTACTGTGCCAATCGCGTTGTCGCGAGTACCATTGTAAATAGAGTCTCCTGCTTCATCTGGTCTTCCAATTCCTACGTGATCGTAGTGTGCAGAAAACATGATGAACTCATCCTTCAACTCAGGATCGGTTCCTTCAATCATGGCCAACACATTTTTATCTTTGGTCAGCTCATTCACCATTCCCTTGATTTCAATATTCGCTCTTTTAATGCTGCGCGTCATCATAAATCTTTGGGTAGAGTTGTCGGCATCCTTCAACCAAAGCTGAGGAATAATTCTTCCTTCATCACCATCAGGGTCGATACTCAAGCTAGTGCTTCTAAAACGAGCTCCTACTTGCTCAAATGAAGTAGGAAGGTTATAGAATTCCACAATTCCAGCTGCGCCATTGTCTAAAGCCAACTGGTATTTCTGACGGCTCAACTGAAGAATTTGACGTGTATCGGTATTTTCTCCATCGCCAATTTTAGCAAATACGATTTTCCCTTCTACTTCCTTGCCTTCATAATCAGCTGCCAGTGCATAGTTTAAGAATACAATTTCGCCTTCCACTGTTTCGCTTTGACCTTCAAGTACTAAAAGGTTTGTACCCAACTCGAAATGCTTACCCGAGAAATCTAAGGTAGCAGAAGTAGCTGGGCTCTTCTTTCTTAAAGGTACTGGCTGAAAATAGCCATCGGCACCAGGTACAGGCTTAGCGCCATACGCTTTAAGTTGGTCAGCGATATAATCGGCTGCTTTCAAAATTTCTGGAGAGCCCGTGTTTCGACCCTTCATTTCATCAGAAGCCAAATAGTAAATATGTTCCTTGATGGTTTCTTGGCTTACGGTAGCATCGGTTTTTTCTTTGTCCGTAAGAGGACTACAGGCAGTACCAATAAACAGCAACAGGCCTGAAAAAAGGATTGTCTTTTTCATATTATTTCAATTCAAAATATTTGAAAACAGGGTATTCTACAGCTTTTTGATCAATGCCATTCTTCTGGAAATGCTCATCAAAGAAGTTCCATGTCACCAACCCATCATCTGATTCTGGTTCTAACATATAGAAAATAAGGTTGGCCAAGGGCTGAGCTAAGTCTACCCAATAATCGCCTTTACCAAACTTCTTAGTGGTGTTTTCATAAGCTCCTTCAATGGTCGCCATTTTGTGCATTTCGAAAGGTCGTCGTGCTATTGCAAGCTTGGTGGCTTTATACGATTGGCCTGTTGCTCTCACATTCTTTTCGAGTTTAGTCACCTTCACACCGTTCTTCATCAGGTGTTCGGCAATGTTGGCAAACTCGGCTGGAATAATGTAGCCCTTTGGTAAAATGGCAGTAACTGTTGGGGTAAACGCACTGTAATTCACTACATCAGGCAACTCAACAATTTCTGGCTTTCTCAAGTAACGTTTTCCAGGTCTGTTGCCTTCAGTTTCTTCATACTCTACGTAATTGTATGCTCGGTAAGCAGGAATTTTTTCTTCTAAAGGTGTCATTTCGAATCTCACTCCTTTGCTTACTTTTCCTCCTTGCTCTTTCACCAATTGAATGGCTGCGGCTTCTGCTTGCGCATTTACCTTCAACATTTCCTTTCCATTCTTATTGGTGAATTCCAAAATCTCTCTTATAAACGCATAGGTAGAATTTATTCGTTGGTACAAACGCTCATGAGCAAAGGCTTCACTCAAAATTGCCATTCTGTTTCTTAAACCAAACTGGTTCACCAAATAGCGTGGGTGGTGGTTATAAGTACTAATGGATTTAATCGGCCAGCCTTCTCTCTGTGGGTAGAAGTAACCATATGGGCCGAGGTATACATTATCCTTCTTTTTTACTTGCTCGGTTACCTCCGGAAGAATTCTATCCCAAGTAAAATCATATGGTGCTTTTTCGCCTGCTGTGTGGTAACTCGGAGCCCATGTCAGTGAGTAGCCATGCCAAACACCGTTAGTGGTGTGTAGGTCTACAAAAAGCGCAGGATCCCAAGGCACAATGATATTTTGAATTAGGCCATTTGTTTCTAAAGCTTCTTGCTTGATCCCGTCTCGGTTCAAATCCCAACCTTGGCTATTTTCTCTAATACCTACTTCTTTTGGGCTGTCTTCTTGCGAGGGTCTACGACCGGCTTCCATTTTGTCGTTGGAATCGGTGTTATAAATCGGTGCAAAAAGGATGATTTGATTGTCCAAAAGATATCCCTTATCACCATAAAGGATTTCGCGAAGCATTACTTGTACCGCTTCTTTTCCTTCTACTTCACCAGAGTGAATATTTCCTTGGATATAAATGATGGGCTTGCCACTTGCTTTTGCTTCGGCTGGGGTGCTTACTTTTGGATTGGCCAAAACCAACACAGGAATGTCTTTTCCTTCCAAGCTCTTGCCCATCGAAAGTCGGGTTACTTTGTTGCTCCCTTTGGTGGCAGCATCAATAAAGGCTATTACATCGGCATAGCTCGAGGTTTTCTCATAATTAGAAAGCTCTGGGGTGGTCAATAATGCTTTTGGTAGGTCTTGCGCAGCGACTGAAAAGGCAAAACAGCTTAACATCAAAAGATAAAAAAGTCTCATAATTATCAATTTAGGGTCGGTGAAATTACCAAAAACAAGCTGATGTTTTGCTATGTTCAAATTGCTTTTATTTCGCTTTTATATAGGCGGTACTGCCTTTAATCGTATCCTTTTATAATTTCAATAGACCAATCCTACCCTTATGAACAGACGCAATTTTGTAAAACAGACAAGTTTAATTACTGGTATTGGCGCCACTACGGGGTTCTCCTTTCTTAATGCGCTCTTTGCTCAAGACGGTTATAAAATGACCCCTCTGAGAAATAATGTTGGCTTTTTTACGGAAAAGGGAGGAACGATTGGTTGGATGGCTTCCAATAATGGAATTGTGGTGGTAGATACTCAGTACCAAGATTCGGCCACACATCTGATTGAAGAGCTTAAGAAAAAGACGGGCAGACAAATTGACCTTTTGATCAACACGCATCATCATGGCGACCATACTTCTGGAAATATTGCATTTAAGGGTCTGGCAAAGCAGGTTGTGGCACATGAAAACTCAAAAGCCAATCAAGAAAGAACTGCTAGAAACCCTGAGAGTACACTTTTGCCTGATACCACCTATAAATCAGGAAAGTGGAGTAAAAAGGTAGGGGATGAAACCATGGCACTGCATTATTTTGGCGCTGGCCATACGGATGGTGATTCTGTTGTTCATTTTGAAAACGCCAACATAGTACATATGGGCGACCTTCTTTTTAACCGAAGACCTCCTTTTGTTGATAAATCGGCTGGGGCAAATATGGGCAATTGGCAGTCGGTTCTTGAAAAAACTTATAATACCTTTGACCGCGATACGATTTTCATCTATGGCCACTCTGGCGAGGGTTATGATATTCAAGGAAATCGTGAAGATTTGAGGGCTTTTCAAAATTATTTGCAGAAGGCTCTTGAGTATGTAAAAAAGGGAATTGATGGAGGAAAGACGAAGGAAGCTTTGTCTGAAGTGAATGAGATTCCGGGTGCTCCTGAATGGAAAGGAAACCAATCTAGAATAATTGATGCAGCCTATATAGAGCTGTTTGAAGGAAAATAATGATTTTAAAAAAACTCATCTTACCTGTTATAGTATTACTTTTTGCCATTCCGACTAAGCAAGGAGGTGACGGGCTCAGTTTGCTGGAAAAAATGAATAAGCGTTATCAAGGCAAATGGTATAAAACCCTCACCTTTGATCAGCAGACTACCCGCTATGATGAAAATGGAAAAGTAACAAGTGACAATGTTTGGTACGAAGCCATACAAATGCCTGATAAACTAGCCATTAAGTTTGATCATATGGATCAGGGAACGGGCATTATCTTCAGAAATGACTCCATCTACCAGCTAACAGATGGCCAAGTTACAGGCTCTAGATTAATGTACCACCCACTCCTTATTTTAGGGTTTTCGGTTTACGACCAGCCTGCGGCAAAAACCGCCAAAGCATTAACTATATTGAATTTTGATCTTGAAAAGGCTTATCAGCGAGACTACAATGGAAAGAAGGTTTATGTTGTAGGCGCATTGGAAGGGGACGAAAGCTCTAACCAGTTTTGGATAGATAAAGAAACGCTCCTTTTTGTTAGAATGATTCAGAATTTTGGAAACGGCCGAAATCAGGATGTTCACTTCAACAAATATGAAAAACTGGGTGGTGGCTGGGTAGCCACAGAAGTAAAGTTTTATACCGACAATAAACTAAGACTTTTGGAGGTGTACTCTAACATCAAATCTCCTGAACACATTTCTAATAAAGCATTCGAGCCTAAGAATTTTACTGAGGCCAAATGGCTGCCATAAAAGTATATTGAGGAATAAGTTTGGTCTGAATATCTGAGCGATTGAACATAGAATGATATTCCAAAAACATTTTAAATAAGCGCTTTCTGTTTGGCTTATGCGCAATAAAAAATGCCTCCAAAATCAATTTTGGAGGCATTTTTTATATAGAATCGAATCTGATCAAAGATCGAACAAATGCGTATTCAGCTTTCTAAGCGCTTCTACCTTAGAGCCCTCATCTGTTAGTAAGGAGATATTGTGACGACTACCTCCATACGAAATCATTCGAATTGGAATGCTGGTTAGGGCTTCAAAAATATTATTAACCACTCCTTTTCTTTCGGCTACAAAATTACCCACTACACAAATGATGGTTTGATTCTTATCTACCTCCACGGTACCGAATTTCTCTAGTTCCGTAAGTATTTTATTCAAATAAGTATCGTCATCTATGGTTACCGAAACCGCTACCTCAGAGGTAGTAATCATATCGATTGGTGTCTTATATTTTTCAAAAATCTCGAACACCTTTCTCAAGAAACCATAGGCCAAAAGCATTCGGCTCGACTTGATCTTAATAGCGATAATTCCATCTTTGGCGGCCAAGGCTTTAACATCATCAGAAGTGGTTGCCGTGCTAATCACAGTTCCCTTTGCTTCTGGCTGCATGGTATTGAGCAAGCGCACGGTAATTCCCATTTTTTGCGCTGGCCAAATAGAAGCAGGGTGCAAGATTTTAGCCCCAAAATAGGCTAGCTCAGCAGCCTCATCAAAAGAGAGTTCTGCAATTGGGAAGGTTTTGTCTACCACCCTTGGATCGTTATTGTGCATTCCATCAATGTCCGTCCAAATCTGAATTTCAGTCGCATTAATGGCTGCACCTACCAAAGAAGCTGTATAGTCACTTCCTCCACGCTGCAAATTGTCAATTTCACCCTTATGGTTTTTACATATATAACCTTGGGTAATAAAAATTGAGGCATCGTTTTCCTTTGCTAGAATAGCCGTCAGTTTTTCAGAAATCAAGTCTAAATCTGGCTCCTCCTCTTCGTTGGTACGCATAAACTCAAGGGCAGGGAGTAACTTTGCGTTTACACCAATTTCTTCCAAATAAAGTGTAAACAGCTTGGTCGACATCAGCTCACCTTGTGCCAGAATATCTCTGTTCAATGCTTCGTTGAAAGATATTTTAAGGGTGATTAACAGAAACTCAAAATGCTCATCGATGATATCATTTGCTTCTGCTGCTTTCTCTTTTGTTGAAAACAGAGTCTCTATAAAAGTGGCATAATGAACTCTAAGTGTTTCAATCTTACTTTTTGCCTCTTCCTTATCGCTTTTTGCCAACGACTCTCCAATAGACACTAAAGCATTGGTAGTACCCGAAAGGGCAGATAAAACAACAATTTTTGAGTGCTCATCTTTAGTAATAAGCTGAGCCACTTGATGCATTCGTTCCGGTTTCCCAACCGAAGTTCCTCCGAATTTTAAGACCTGCATAAATTGATCTAGAAAAATAAATAGTGAAAAAATTAATGATTAAAAGCCGAGCATTTTCACAGCCGTAATTGCCGCTTCATCTCCCTTGTTGCCGTGTTTTCCTCCTGCCCTGTCTAAGGCTTGTTTTTGAGTGTTTGGTGTAAGCACTCCAAAAATTACAGGCTTATTGTACTTCAATGATACGTTAGTTATACCATGGGCTACGGCATCGCAGATAAAATCGAAGTGACGGGTTTCGCCTTGAATTACACAGCCTAAACAGATTACCGCGTCAATTTCTTCTTTTTGAGCCATCCATTGCGCTCCCATTGAAAGCTCGAAGCTACCTGGTACCATCTTTTTAATGATGTTTTCTTTATTTGCGCCCTGCGAAATCAATGTTTCATATGCACCTTGGTAAAGCGATTCCGTTACTTCTTCATTCCATTCTGAAACTACAATAGCGAACTTCTTCTTACTCATATCGGTAATATTTCTATCGCTGTAATCGCTTAGGTTTTTAAGGTTCGATGCCATAATGTTGGTATAAAGTTTTTGATGTTAGAGAATGTTCTGTTTGGCTTCTCGCCAAATAAAAAAGGTAAGACCTTACGACCTTACCTTCATTGTTAATTTTTTGAATTAAGAATTAACTCCCGGCAAGGCCTTCAAGGCGAGCCTTATGCTTTCGTGCGCTAGCGTACTCAGCAGTTCCAAAGTGGTTCTTAATAATATTGTCTAGAGGCTTAACAGCCGCTTTTAGGTCTCCTTGTTTTTCGTAAGCCAAAGAAGCTTTCAATAAATAAGCAGGAGAAAAGGCATCGTCATCAGCAGTGCTTGCTGCTTTTTCGTATTGGCTCGCTGCATCACTAAAGTTACCCAATTCCATGTAAGCATCGCCTGTTAGCTTATAAGCTCTTGCTTGAATCAATTCTTCAGAAGAACTAAAGTCTTTCAAATGATCTAAAGCCAATTGAAATTTTTGCTCTTTTAAATAAATCGCTCCAACATAATAGTTAGACAGGTTTGCAGCTTCTGTTCCACCGTAAATATCAATGATACTCAAGAAACCAAGGTTTCTGCCATCACCATTCAAGGCCAAATCAAGGCTATCTTGCTCAAAGTAATATTGCGCTTGAAACATGTCTGCCTGAGCAGTTGTGTTCTTGCTAGTCTTGGTATAATTAATAAAGAAAACACCACTGGCAATTACTATAATCACCAATCCAACTATCATCCCAACAAAACCTGTTGGGCCTAGCTCTCTCTTCATTTTTCCAACTGCTGAGTTGGTGTCGTTATGCGTGTCGTGTGCTTCTTCTGAAGTCTTCTTTGCCATCTCTTGAAAATTAGGTCGCAAATATAAGGAAAATGTTGAACAACAAGGGATTAAATCCTATTCGGTGATGAACGGATAGTCTTCTTGTACATAAACGTCTTTGTAAGCCTCAGATGGATCTGGATAATCAGACTCTTCTGCAAACTTAACTGACTCTTCCACAGTAGCTTTGATCTTCTTGTCGATCTCTTTCAATTCTGCTTCAGTAGCCCATTTGTTCTCCAAAATCTTAGCTCTTACTTGCTCAATTGGGTCTCTATCTTTGTATTCGTTTAACTCTTCTTTGGTTCTGTATTTCGCAGGGTCAGACATTGAATGCCCTTTATAACGGTAAGTTCTGAACTCCAATAAGGTTGGGCCATCACCTCTCCTTGCTCTATCGGCAGCTTCTTCAACCGCAATGTGAACGTTTTCAGGGTTCATAGCATCAACGGCAGCAGAAGGCATATCATATGATTCACCTAAAGTATGAAGGTCGGTTACATTAGAAGTTCGTTGTACCGAAGTTCCCATGGCGTAACCATTGTTTTCAATTACGAAAATCACTGGCAATTTCCAGTTCATGGCCATGTTGAGCGCTTCGTGGAATGCTCCCTGACGCACAGCGCCATCACCCATCATACAGATACAAAGCTTACCTGTTTTATTATATTTTTCGGCAAAGGCAATACCTGCGCCCAAAGGCACCTGACCACCTACAATACCGTGACCGCCCATAAATCCAACTTCTTTGTCGAACATGTGCATAGAGCCACCTTTTCCTTTAGAAACACCTGTTTCTTTGGCCATAAGCTCGGCCATAATTGCATTTGGGCTAGTACCTAAAGCCAATGGCTGACCGTGATCTCTGTAAGCAGTAATCCACTTATCTCCTTTTTCTAATGCAGTAACCGAACCACTTGAACAAGCTTCTTGGCCAATGTATAAATGGCAAAAACCTTTGATTTTTTGCTGTCCGTAAAGCTGTCCTGCTTTCTCCTCGAACCTTCTTTGTAACAACATGTTCTCGAACCAGAACATATAAGTCTCCTTAGAGAACTTTGTCGCCTTTTTTGCTTTTGCTTTAGATGTTGCTTTAGTTGCGGCCATTCGTCAATATATTTGAAGGAAATCTCCGTTTCCTTTGCTTGTACAAGTTTAAATCGGAGTGCGAAAATAAGACAAAAACGTTCAACTTCGAAATTAATGCATCTCGAATCTATCGGCCTTAACAATTTCAAGAACTACGAAAGTTTAAAGATCGACTTTTCGAAGGAAATTAACTGCTTGGTGGGTAAGAACGGAAGCGGCAAAACCAACCTATTGGATGCCATTTATTACCTTTGCATCACCAAAAGCGCCTTTAATCCTCAAGACGTCCAATGCGCCCTTCACGGCCAAGACTATTTTTCTTTACGAGGAAAAATTATTCTAAGCGATCGAAGGCACACCATAGTTTGTGGCTTGCAATTGGGCAAAAAGAAATTAATTAAGCTAGACGAGAAGCCTTATAAGAAAGCGAGCGAACATATTGGTAAGTTTCCGGTGGTACTTATTGCTCCCAACGACACGGATGTAATCCGAAACGGAAGCGAAGATAGACGAAGGTTTTTTGATGGAATTATTTCGCAAACCAGCCAAAGCTACCTAAACGATCTGATTCAATATAACCACGTACTAAAGCAGCGCAACAGCTTACTGAAACAGTTTGCCGACCGTGATTTTTTCGATGCGGCCCTACTTCAACAATACACCGATCAGCTGATTGAAATTGGCCAGCGCATTTATGAAGTCAGAAAAGGCTTTACCCAGGCTTTCCGTCCGTTGGTGCAAAAGCACTATGCACTGCTTTCAGAAGAAAGTGAACAAGTGGATTTACAATATGAATCGGACTTTGGTCAGGACATTGCCGCCTTGTTTAAGCAAAGTCAGAAAAAGGATTTAATTCTGAAACGCACCAATGTGGGGATTCATAAAGATGAGTTTCTCTTTGAAATGGAAGGCGAGCTGATTAAAAAATTCGGGTCGCAAGGGCAGCAGAAGTCTTATTTGATTGCACTTAAGCTGGCGCACTTCGACTATATTTTTACTGAAACGGAAATTAAGCCCATGCTCCTGCTCGATGATATTTTCGATAAGCTAGATGATTTCCGCATTACCAAGTTGATGGAAATGGTGGCCTCCGATGCTTTCGGGCAAATTTTTGTTACCGATGCCCGCCCTGAACGCAGCCAAAAAATATTTGAAGCCATTGGCCATGAAGTGAAGTTTTTTGAGGTGGTGGAGGGAAAGTTGAGTTGATATTTAACCATTATTCTTTTCTCCTTTCCAAGTATAATTCAGGCAGTACAATTTTCACTTCTTTGTCAGAGTCTTCAGCTTTCCAGTAAAGAAGGTAGTTTATCTTACAGCCTTTGGTATTGAAGCCCTTTTCTTCGAATTCTTTGAGCTTTTCTTTGAAGCTTTTTGAAAACTTGAGAACTAACTCTGTGTTGTTATTAAGGCCACCTTCTTCGGATAGTAATAGTACATCTCCACTTAATAGTCCGCGTATCCGATGTTGTACAAATTCAAAATACCCCAGTTGAATATCCCGGTGAGTCAATTGAAGGAGAATTTCATCTGGTGGTGAATAGACAGAGGTATCAATAGTCTTGATCATGTTTTGACTATTAATATGCTCAAGTACGCGGCTATTTAAATGAATGGAAAGGTTTTGCTTTGCTCTAGTTAAGGCTACATATACTTGTCTTTTTGCCTCATCAGTATTGAGATTAAAGTTATCAAGGAGAAGAAATATACTATCGAACTCTTTTCCCTTTGCTTTGTGAATAGTGGATACAAAAATTGTCTCGACATCCTCACCATAAAAGTCTTCCAACTTTGATTCTCTAATAAAAACCTCAAAGTCAGAACGATATTTCTTTTTAGGATTGGTGACTTCAAAGTCTCTTATAATACTTTGACATAGTGCCAAAGTAGTGCTGCTTTGAAATTGATTTCGAAGCTCTCTTTTCGCTTCCTCCCAGTTTTCTTCATGGACTATATAAGAAGACTCGTCCAAGTTTAATTGACCAATGAAAAACCGAACCTCCACAAGGTTATATAAACTGAATCCATCATTGGTTTGAATGAGCTTAGCCTTCCTCTTTTTCTTAAGAAGCAATCCGGTAACAAGCATTGCCTCTTCATTAGTTTTTGTCAGAACACAGGTTGAGCCTGTCAGCTCACTTTCAAGTATATTTTGAACTAAGGGAGTAACCAGGTTTGTACTTTGGTATTGAACAATTTTGATAACACCTAGGTCTGGTTGTCGGGCAATGATCGGAGTACTCTTTAACCTATGATCAATTGTTCTTACAAATTGATTAGTAAATTCTACCAAATTTGATTTGCTCCTATAATTCTCAACTAGTTCATATTTCACAGCCTTATTGGTTTGAATGAATTGCTCTAAATATTTGGAACTTGCCCCTCTGAATTCGTAGATATTTTGATCGTCATCACCAACTGCTATTACTCTCATATCTTCATTTTGCTCCATCAAAACCTGAATGAGTTCAAACTCATCTGAATTCATATCTTGAGCTTCATCAATAACCAAAACTGCACGAGCTACCCTGTTTGACTCTACCTCTTCTGCTCGAATTCGCTCAACAGTTCTTTTAAGAATCCCGTATGATTTCTCTAGAGTTCCAACCTTGCCCAATAAATCGAAACAGTAAGAATGAAATGTCTTTATATCTACATACAATGCAGCATTTCCAATTAATTGTAAGAGGCGTTTCTTAAACTCTGTTGCAGCTGCTCTAGAAAATGTAAGCATCAACAATTGCTCGTGCTTTACATCCTCCATTAAAAGAAGTGAAGCCAGCTTATGGACTAAAACCCTTGTTTTGCCACTCCCAGGACCCGCTGCAACTACAATGTGTTTAGACTCTCTGTCATTTATAATTTTTAATTGGGTAGGAGATAGTTCTCCAAAGAGCTGTCTGAACTTGGAGGGGGTAATATTTCTCTTAATCTCATTTTGCCTACTTCCTTTAAAGTACTTTGACAAAAAGGATTGATCATTCAACTGAAAGTAGTCCTCCACAAATTGCAAGGCATCTTTATAATCGCTGATCATTTTTTTAGCATATTCCCCTACAATGTGTATTTGCTGAACCTTGGATTCATAGAATTGATTGAGCTTTTGATAGTCCTCTATTTTGTACCTTTTTTTATTGTCCTGCTCAATTCGCTCTACTGTTAATTTGTTGTAGACCACCAGAAACCCGCCTTCAATTTTTATTGCTTCAATTCTTGATAGATAAAAGAGAGTATCTTCAATATCATCCGTTGAAATATTTAGTTTGAATAGCGATTGATGGCTGTCATAGGCATTTTTTAGCTCATGAACTGAAAACTCCACTAATACCTCTTTCTCATTATTCGATTTTAAAGAAGAGCTCTTTTGATGGAGTAATTCAATTATGAATCGAGCCAACTCATGGCGCTTCTCCAGTTTTTCTTGAAGTGCCAATTTTGAGTGGCTGCATATTACGGTTATGTGGTTTTTGGATGGGTCTAGATGTCTTTTAATCCAGTTTTTGATCGCCCAAAAATTGATGATTGTTTTAAGCTTCTGAGGACTGACTTCATTACAGCCATTTTCCTCAGCTGTTTCATTCAGTTCCTTGATATGAAAAGTCCTTTCTTCCTCTTGAAAAACTGATAGCAGAAACTTTTCAATTTTAGCATATACTTCAACTATATGAAGTGAACGATTTACACTTTCGTCTTTTTGAATAAAAGCCGTTAAATCCTTCGCGTCTGCCAGAATTTTTTCCTCCCTGAGAAGCTTCACAATATTGATGACTTCTTCTTTAACTATTCCAAGATGATCAGATATGTAATCAACCCGAGATTCAGCTACGTCATCATTACTCTGTTTTCTGCTCTTGCTTGAGAAAAGAGACTTAATTATTCGAACTCCCTTCTCCTTTTGATTTTCCTGAAACTTTTCAGAAGAGTTTATTCTATTTATTGCCTCTTGTGCATTCTTAGCTAGAATGCTGTTAGCAAATATCCTTGGCATATTTTGTCCCCTTTTCAAATAGCCAGCATCTTCTAAGGCGGCAATAGCCGTTGTAACTCTAGTCTCTATATCTCTTATATTGTCATCCCACCCTGCCTTTCGAGCAATTTCTAAAGCTGAATTGGAGGCTGTTGAACGAAACCTTGTGATATGCTTAATTGCTTTCCAGATTTGTTGAATTTCTTTGATACTCAGCTTTGTTTGATTGAGTAGAATGAAGTGCTTGCTGAGGTCTTCTTCATTGAACAGCACGTAACAATCAGCAGTAATGCTTTCATCTCTTCCAGCTCGCCCAGCTTCTTGTACATAATTTTCAAGTGAATCGGAGATTTCATAATGAATGACCATACCAACGTCTTTCTTGTCAACACCCATTCCAAAGGCGGAAGTTGCGACCATTATTTGTACCTCTCCATTTATGAAAGCATCCTGATTGGCAGACTTTTCTTGCTTCTCCATTCTACCATGGTAAGGCCTGGCTTTATAACCATCTTTTACTAGTCGCTCTGCTAATTCATATGCCCTCCGCGTTCGGGAAACATAAATGATTGTTGGGCAATTTTTCTCATCTACCAAATCCCTTGCGGTATTGTATTTGTCTTCTTCATTTTCCTTTTCGAATACCTGATAGTGAAGATTTTTTCTGGACTCTTTTGAGCTAAAGAGCTCCAAGTTCAAGTCTAACTTGTCTTTAAAATACTCTCGTATATCACTAATTACTTTCCTCTTCGCTGTAGCGGTGAAACAAGAAACAGGAATCCCTTCCTCTAAATTTTTCTGCTGTTGAATTGATTTTATAAAATCTCCTATGTATAAATAATCTACCCGAAAGTCTTGTCCCCATGAGGAAAAGCAATGGGCTTCATCTATTACAAATCGGGAGATTTTCCTACCCAATATCAACCGCTCAATAGTTTTTGATCTCAAAGATTCGGGGGATATATAGAGTATTGATGCCGAGCCATCCTGAACTCGCTCAAGCGACTTGCTTCTTTCAATAGGATCAAGTAAGCCGTTAATAGTCACGGCCTCAGTAATTCCAGTCTTTTCCAAATTGTCAACCTGATCTTTCATTAAAGATTGAAGTGGTGAAATGACAACGGTTAAACCTCTGGTATTTTCTCCACTCATTAATGCAGGGATTTGAAAGGTAATGGACTTTCCTCCTCCTGTTGGAAAAACTGTTAATATTGATTTGTTATCAATTGCTGCCTTAACAGCTTTCTCTTGCAATGGTTCTCCACCATATTTTCTGTATGAATCGAAACCGAAAAACCGCTTTAAGCCTGCATGAATGTCTAAAGCTTTATCACAATAAGTACAACCTATTAAGCATGGCTTGTTCCTAAGAAGGAATACAATACGTTCTACCTCTGGATAGTTTTTCAACACCCAAGGTGGAGTAATAGAATACTTGTTCTTAGAATCAATTAGAGCTAATGCGTACGCTAATTCAATTGGGTGCTCTGCAATCAACCTTTCAAGATTTGAACTCTCACAAATTTTGGAATGAAAGTGTTTAAGAATCAGCTCTTTTAGGTTTTCATCATTGGAGTAATAGCCAATAAAATCAAAAAAAGAGGAGAACTCCCTTTTGTTGTTTAAAAGGTGGTAAAGGATTTGTCTAAAGGCATCTTCAGTGTTTTGAAACGCTGAAAGCTCATCATAAAACAAATTTTTGGCCTTAATAGAATCGTTGAGGGGATTGTTAATGTCCTCTGTTTGCAGTTTATCATCTTTTAATAAACTGTGGTAAGGCTTTGAAGGAAATAATAAAGGCGATAAATGAAGTGTATCTATTACTTTTTTTGAATTAATAGCCCTTTGGGCTTGAGAGTTCTGAAGGTATTTTAAATCATGTATTAAAATATTATGCCCACAAATAAAATCCGTATCAGTTAAAAACCTTTCAAAGTCATTTATAGAATTGGAATGAAATGACTGTTCATCTGACTTGATGGCTCCTATATCAAGAATTCGATGACTCTTTTGGTCAATTTCAGTATCAATAAAGACTATGTTGCTCATTTAAAAACATTAACCCCATGCCATTCCAAATTCTCTTTGTTTGGCCAATAATTTTGATTTGCAGGAAGGCCGATTTTCTTATCAACAAATTGTTTGAGAGAGTAATGTCCCTCTTCTATAAAGCTATCTGATAAACGCACCTTGTAGTCAGGAGTGATGGACATCAAACCGCGATCAAATGCCCTATGCAGATTAGGGCATAAGGCAATTCCATTGGTTACAGTATCATCATAACTTTCACTAAAAGGAATTATATGGCATGCATCAATCATTGAAATGTTATGCATTGTATCAATCTTCAAACCTGATATGCAACATGTATTATTATATATTTTTGGGATTTCCCGTTTAAAAACGGAGCCCCGAAGAAATATCTCTTCATCTTCCTTTTGATCCAATAGGAATCTTATCCGCTCCTTATACAACTCAGAAGGGTCATTTAAAAAACTGTTCTCCAAACCTTCAAAAACTGAAGTGTGACTTTGTTCAGAGAAAGCATTTTTAGTGTTTGGGAAATACTCTTCCAATAAAACCTGTACCAGTATCTGCCTTGAAGCATTATCACTTAGTAGTTCACAAAGATCCTTTTCAATTTCAGCATAGGCCACCGCAGCATTGAGGTTCGCAAAACTCTTTACCAATGAACCCATTGTGTTGAGATTACTGAATCCGGACTTTGGTTTAAGCTTCCAGAAGCCCTCGCTCTTCATGTAGAAAAACGGATAAGAAATTCGACAATCATGATTAGTTTCAACTAGGCTGTTCCATGCCGTTTTGAAATGAGCAACCAGCTCAGGGGTAAGGTAAACTTTGCATTCGGTTATTTGTCCTGCATGGTATGACTGAATGATTGAAATAAGTAAAATCGGTTTATGGGGAGCTATCCCATGGGAGCGGTCTACTCTTAGCTTTTTAAATGCAAGACAATATTTTGACAGAGTATTACTCACTAAACATCTTTAATAAAGTTAGTAAGGTAATAATTCAAAATAATATTAATAACATCTCCAATTATAAAGTCAACTAATAGCGGAGGCCCAGATCAAATCTTACAAATCGACAACCAAATATGTAATCACTTACGTATAATCTTTATTTTACATTTAACTACCACTTATGAAAAGCAAACTAAAACAAAGAGCCATTCCGGCTTTCGCTCTCTGTCTATTGGCCATTGGACTCACCAGCTCAACCTTAAAGCCAGTAGATGGCGGTTATGATTACCTCAAACAAAGGTTAGAAGTTACCAAAGCCTTCACCATTGAGGTTTTTAATGCCATGCCAGAGGCAGATTACAACTTCAAGCCCAATGAGGAGCAACGCACTTTTGGGGCACAGGCCTATCACATTGCCTATAGCATCGATTATTTCCGAAGGGCTTTCGAGAACAAAGGGCAAGCGGCATGGAGCCCAGGCGATGAAAACGCTAAAAGTAAAGCGGAACTGATCAAATGGACTGAGGAGCAATTTGATGCTATGCACAAATTGATTCTCTCGAGTGAGTCAAGTGACACGGCTACCGCCCAAGTTATTTCTTACTTAGACCATAACGCCCATCATCGAGGCCAAATGATTACCTACTTAAGAATGAAAGGAATTAAGCCTCCTGCTTATCGCTAAACGAATTGTATTGTGTATTGGAATGGGCTGTGCCGAAAGGTGCAGCCTTTTTTTATTTCAAATCACCCCCCTACAAAACAGCATTACATCTTCTCAACAGTTCAGTGCAGGCAAATTACAGTTCATTGCATTGCGGTTTTTTCTTGCGCAGCATCTTCCCATCATTGTAAGGTCGATTAGCCATTTGGCGCATCGGCAAGAGGTCAAGCCCGATAGGTCATCGGGAACTCAAAGCAACAAAGACAGTTGAAAGGCAGGTTTGGTCACCTGCCGGCAACTGCCTAAAAACAAAAGAAATTATGAAAAACCGAAGCACAAAAACTCGAAGTATGATTATGGGAATGGCCGTTGCCTTATGGGCAATGCTTTCCTTGGCAAATGATCTTTCTGCACGCCAAATCTCTATTTCAACCTCTAGGTCTAATTCCAATTCAACAAGCATTTCACAAAAGAACGGCACCTATCGCTATACTAGCAAACAAGGCAGCAACGGCTTTGAAATAGAGTATGAAGGCGACATTGAATTTACAGATGATGACAAAGCCATCAAATCCATTTCCCGAGACGGATATATCAAAATAAGAAAAACCTCTTTCGGAGAAAGAAGAGAGTTATTGGCCGAAGGAAATTCTGCTGGAACTATTGATTATCAGTTTTATGAAGGCAGAAGAAGGGCCGATTTTGATGCCGCTGCACAAAAATGGCTGGCCGATGTATTGCCCGAAGCCATTCGCGCCACGGGAATTGGAGCTGAAAGCAGAACCCTAAGAATTTACGCCAAAGGTGGTCTTGATGCCGTTTTGAAAGAAACGAGTGAAATCAAAAGCGACCATGTAAGCCAAATGTACCTTAAAGCAGTACTCAGCAAACAAAACCTAAGCAATAAGGAGTTGGTAAAAATTGCGGCCTATGTACCTGCTAACTTAAGCTCTGACCATTACATCACCGAAGTTTTTAAGGATTACAGCACCTTGTTTCTTAAGAATAATGAAACTACAGAAGCATTCTTGAATGCGATTAGTAGAATGGATTCCGACCATTATGTGAGCCTCATTTTAATGCGTGCTTTGAAAGAAGACTTAAGTGATGCTATGATTTCTAAAGTGTTAGATGCTGCCGAGAGAATGGATTCTGACCATTACAAAACTGAGGTAATTAAAAGAGTAATGGATAGAAAAGAGCTTTCGAGCAACGCAGTAAATAGAATAGTGAAAGCCACTTCAGATATTGACTCTGATCATTATTCAACTTTGATTTTACGCCAAGCACTAGACAGGCCCAACTTAACAGACGAGGCTTTTGAAAGCTTGATGGAGGCCATTTCAAATATTGATTCTGATCATTATGTAACCGAAACCATGCGTGGCCTTTTAAGACAGAACAACCCTTCTGACAGAGTAGTAGAAGCGGTAATAAAAAGAGTAAGCCGAATGGATTCAGACCATTACAGAAGCTTAGTAATCAATGATTTGATGAAGAATCAGCAGATTTCTAAAAAATACTTTAATGACTTATTGGTCACTGTCAATAATGTAGACTCCGACAATTATGCTTCCAAAATATTGAAAAGCATATTAAGTGAACAAGACCTTTCAGACGAAGACTACGACAAGGTATTAAGCCGAGTGGCCAACATTGATTCGGACTTTTACAAGCTTAGCATTTTGAAAGATCTGCTTAATGCCAGAAACTTGAATAAAAAGCACATGATCAGCATACTGAAAACAATATCCACCATTGAATCAGATTATTATAAGTCTGAAGTATTGAAAGGCGCTTGTAGTTCGGTAAGTGGTGCTGATGCAGAAGTAAAAGACTTGTTCAGATCGGTAGCTAAAACTATTAAATCAGATACTTATTACGGCAAGGTAGCCCGTTGTATCGACTAAAATTTTCTGTCCAAAAGAGAGGGAAGTGAAAATACGGCTTTTGAATATATTTCGATAGACCGTTATTTTGCCCCTCTCTTTTTCTTAAATTTCTATCCAACCAACTTTTAATGTATGCCCAAGCTTATCAGGCTTGTACTTTTTACCGTCATAGGAATTCTATTTCTAGAATACCTCTATTATAGTGAATATGATTTATTGCCCAATGTATATAAAGAGGCTCCGCTATATATATTTACCATTGTTACCAGTATTATCTCTGGCTGGGTTATTAGCAGCATTAACCTAAAGCTCAACGAAAAACTACCCTGGCGTAAAAGTATCATGCAGCGATTTATCGCGGGTTTAGCCTTCGATTTTATAGCCCTCGCCATTATACTTTTGACCTTAAACTGGTTGGCGAGAATTTCCGGTATTATCGACTTTCACTTGTTCGAAGCAGCACTTACGGAAAGCCAACTAGAAGTAAAAGTGATCATCCTGTGCTTTATCACATTATTTATAGTTACGCTGGTTGAATTCAATACTTATTCCTACAGCGAGTTTTCCGTAGGGCAAATTCGGAAGTTAAAATCGGAACGAAAACAACTTGAATTTCAGTTTGAAGCCTTAAAAAGTCAGCTCAGTCCGCATTATTTGTTCAATAGCATGAACACCATTTCATCGCTCATTTATCGCGATCCTCAAATTGCAGAGAACTTTATCCGCAATCTGGCTGAAACCTTCAACTATGTTTTGAATACCAAAAATGTAAAGCTGGTCAGTCTAAAAGAAGAAATTGAAGCCCTGAGAGATTTTAACTATCTGTTGGGCATCCGCTACGGAAATGCGCTGGATCTTAAAATTGAAATTGATGATGCTACGCTCTCTTACCCAATTCCGCCTTTAAGCCTTCAACTGTTGGTAGAAAATGCGGTAAAACACAATGTAATTTCTGATGACGAACCGCTGCGGATCAACATTAGAAACGATGATCATCACCTCATTGTTTTGAACAACAAAACCGAAGCGCCAACTAATACCAGTTCACATAAAGTAGGCCTCGACAATATAAAAAAGCGATATGCCTTTTTCACCGTGCGAGAAGTGGAGGTAAAAGACGAAGATTATTTTGAAGTAAAACTGCCGATTCTGAAAGATTCATGAAAAAGAACCTACTAGATCAGCCGCTTTTCCGCATTACAGTGCCTCCCATTTATGGGCTGATGATGTATTTTTTGATTCTGTTGCTCAACAACGACCTCAGCCAAATTACAGAAACCGTCCTTACCCAAGAGCTACTGCTTTGCGTGGTACTCGCCTTTCTTACTTCTGAATCGTTGCGTTTTACCATTGTGCTCTTCGAGAAAAAAGTGGGGCATGAACTAAGGCGAACAGGCAATATTACTTTGCTCTTTTTTACTTCTTTACTGATTTCAGCAACGATCATCTTCGCTGCGGTATATTATTACTTCTCTGAGATTGAAGGCAATTCTTACTTTGTGCTTTTTAAATCGAACTTGATTAAACTGGTTTCAATTTACTCCATTAGCGGCCTGCTTTACACGCTATTCTACCTGAGCATTTATTTCCTTTCCGTTAAAAACGAAACTGAAATAAAGCGCGAAGACCTCAAGCGCCAAAACCTCGAACATCAGCTCGAAATTTTCAATAATGAAATCAACCCGAGCCTACTTTTCCAAAGTTTGGAGACACTCATTTCGTTAGTACATCACAATATAGACGCTGCAGAAGATTTTGTGGACAGGCTGTCGCTGGTCTATCGTTATATTTTAGATAACCGAAAAAAGGAATTGGTAAAAGTGGAAGATGAGCTTCAGGCCACCAAAAACCTATTCCTCCTTTTCAAAGAAAAGTATCCTGAGCAAATCAGCTTAACTATTGCCCCTTGGACTGGAGAAAAAGGAAAATTATTGGTGCCGAATTCATTGTCGATGCTGCTAGATTGTGTGGTCAACAGCACCATTATTTCTAGCTACCAACCTTTAAATATTCGAATTAGCTTTGATGAAGAAGGTTACCTGGTACTTCAATACCAAGAAAATGATAAATTGAGTTTGGATGCGATGATTAAGAAAAGGCACAAAAACCTGCATCAGGCCTTTGCTTATTTTTCAGACAAACCCGTAATCCAAATCAAGGCCTATGGTGACGCCTTTATAAAACTGCCATTGCTCGAATTGAAAGAAGAACTATGAAGGTATTTATTATAGAAGATGAAATTCCGGCAGCCGAAAAGATTCAACGCTATTTAAAGCGCTATGATGAAAACATAGAAATCTTGGGTCAGGCCATGAGCGTAAAACAAGCCGTAAGTTGGCTTGATGAAAACCATGATGTAGACCTGCTGCTTATGGACATTCAATTGACAGACGGCCTCAGCTTTGATATTTTCAAGTCGGTAAAAATTGATATTCCCGTGATTTTCACTACGGCTTATAATGAATACGCCATCGAAGCCTTTAAGGCCAACGGCATAGATTACCTCCTCAAGCCCGTTACTTTCGATGCCCTTTCGGAAAGTTTAGACAAGTTCAAAAACCTTAAAAACCGCCTTTCAGAACATGGAAAAGTAGAAACAGAATCGGTCATTGATTTACAAGCGGCCCTACAAATGCTAAGCAAGCGCGAATACAAAACACGTTTTATGGTGAAAATTGGGGAACACATTCGATCCGTAACCACCGATACTATTCACCTGTTTTATGCCGAAGGGCGAAATGCTTATATCGTTACTGAAGAGGGCAAGCGCCTGATCATTGATTACAAGTTGGAAACGCTGGAAGAAATGCTCGATCCCAAAAAATTCTTCCGAGTAAACCGTAGCTATATCATCGAAATCAATGCAATTAAAGACGTGCTTGTCTATTCTAACAGTCGCCTAAAAATCATTCTTCACCTAAATTTCGACCGCGAAATTATTGTTAGCCGCGAGAAGGTTAACGCCTTTAAGACTTGGTTTGATGGGGAATAGTTAGTGCTCAGTGCTTAGTTATTAGTACTTAGTAATTCCTTTAAGCATCTTTGGTAAAGCCAACATAGAAAGAGCTCCATTTCATTTTCAGCCAAAGTATCGCTATTTTGGTTTATGAAATTTTTTGGAATAAGTAATAGGATTAAAATTTTTTCACTGGCCTTCTGTCTTTTATCATTCTATCTTCAGTCTCAGACAGCGAAGCAGGTAGTTTACGGAGATGACTTTGTTTTCAAGCTTGATTTTAAAACCTCCTACGATGCGTACGGCCCTGTGAAATACAAAAACTTCTATGCTTTTTTTACCTATCAAGGCAAAACAATCAACTTTTATAACGACAAAACACTTGAGTCAGCTGGAACTATTTCTTTAGCCCAAGAAGGGCCTAATGCGGAAAGAAACCCTTCTGGTGTATTTACAGATGGCGATCAATTATATGTTTTCAATCAGTATCAAAGCCTTCTCTCTGCTATAGATATGGACGGAAAAGCATCTACCGCTTATAGATTCAAACAGGAAGACCATTATCTGGGTAGCTATATGCCTTTTAGCGCTAACCTTGCTTTTAGTGATGAGAAGTTCATCTATATCCCTTATCAACCAGGTGTTGATTTTAAAACAAAACTGATAGATCACAGCTACCCAACAGTCCTAAGAATTAATAAAGCGGACTCTTCGATAACTACATTCTTAAATTACCCTTCCAATTATAAAAATATAATCAGTGGAGGTTTTCAATCCTTCATTATCACAGCTTTCAATAACAAAACGAGTTCCCTTTTTGTTGGTTACCCTTTGAGTCATACTGTTTTAGAGCTTACTCAAAATGGCCAAGTAAAAGAGCATTTAATGCAGTCTAAAGCAATAGAGGGATTTGAAAATCACTACTTCAAATCGGAGTCGGAGCTAAAAACAGCAAATATAAAAATCAAATTTCTGAAAAATCCATCTTATTGGAGACTCCATTATGATAGCTATTCCGACACCTACTGGCGCTTTATCAATTTACCGCTAACATACTCTCAAATGAATGAAGTGGAGATTAATGAAGCAGAAACTAGAAACTACAAAGTGGTGGTATTCGATGCTAATTTTAAGAAAATAGCCGAAAGTGATATTTTGAAGAATATCAACCTCACCCTTTCAACACCTCTTGTTTTCTCCACAGAAAAAGGAATTCACATCTACGCAAAAAGTCAAGAAAATGAAGAAGAAATGAGGTTTAAAACGCTGAAGATCAAGTAGACCAAAACAATTCAAAATATATAAGTGGTTACCATTTTTACAGTGAATCAGAGTAATTTTACTTAAGCAACCATTTTTTATGTTGAAAACTCTTTTTTACTCGGTCATTGCGTTTGTTGTTCTTTTTAAATTTCAGGCAAACGCTCAAATTAAGTCGGTCTATGTAGAAACACCCCCAAAAATAGATGGGGTTTTAGATGAGGACATTTGGAAAAATAGTCCCAATGTAACTGGCTATAAAACCTTTGTGCCAGATTTTGGAAAGGACATGCCTTTTCAAACCATCGCTTATATGGCACATGACGATGAAAACTTATACTTCGCCTTTAAGTGTTTTGACGACCCCAAACTAATAAAAACATCCATTGCAGCACGCGATAAAATTTCGGCTGATGATTGGATTTGCATCAACCTCGACTCGTTTAACAGTGCCCAATCACTCTATGGCTTGTATGTAAACCCGAATGGCATTCAAATGGACACGCGATTTGCTGCAGGTAATGAGGACGTTGGTCTAGATTTGATATGGTACAGCGCAGCTAAAATAGTGGAATATGGCTACGTGGTAGAAGCCAAAATTCCTTTTAAAAGTATTCGCTATACTGTTAAGGACGGTCAGGTAGAAATGGGTGTAATTTTCGAACGAAAGATTAGCCGTTTTTCTACACAGGGCACTTTTCCGGCACTAGACCCAAAACAAGGCTTTGCTTTTCTTACCCAAATGATGCCACTACAATATGATAGGGTAAAGAAACCTAAATTAGTGGAGGTATTGCCTGCAGTTACTTACGCCATCAATAAAGAACATATAAACGGAGCATACAAAAAGGAGTATAATTTTGAACCCAGCTTAACGGCCAAAATCGGTATTACGCCCGAACTGGTTTTTGATGCTACCATCAACCCTGATTTTAGCCAAGTAGAATCTGATGCGCAACAGGTAGAGGTAAACCAGCGCTTTCCTGTTAACTATCCTGAAAGAAGACCTTTCTTTTTGGAAGGAAACGAGAACTTCAATTTTGCTGGAACAGGTGGTTTCTCTCCTGTAAATTCAGTGGTCAATTCTAGATCAATTGTATCTCCGAAAAGAGCCGCCAAACTGACAGGTAAGATTGGCGATAAAAACATTATTTCAAGCATATATGCAGTAGACAGAGCAGATGAAACTTTGGCCGACTTTGCCCAAGACGAAACTGCGGATGTTGGTGTAATGCGTTATATGCGCTCTCTTTCTCAAGACAGCTATGTAGGCTTAATTGGCACAACTCGAAGAAGAAATGGGGCTTCGAATGATGTATTAGGTTTTGACGGCCAATACCGTTTCAATCAGTCGAACCAAGTGACAGGTCATTTTTTGAACTCCCGAACCAAACTTACAGAAGACGGCCCTTTGGCTAACAGTATTTCTAGCTCCATTAGTGTTTCGAAAAACACCCGAAATTTCAATGGCTCTTTTAGTCTGTTAGATATTGGTGAAGACTTTAGGTCAGAGGTAGGCTATATTACCCGAACAGGCATTAGTCGTGCTACGCTAAGCTTAAACCCAAAAATATTTCCAAAAGGAGATGGCTTAATCAAACGCATAGATCCACAGCTTTATACCTCGCTCACCAAAGACAAACCCAGCGGGCTTAACGAACACGTGCTTTACCTTTCACTGGCAGCTACATTGCCCAGAAACACACGTTTGTCTGTTTCTGCAGACCATTCTTCGGAAATTTACTTAGGTCAAGAATTTAAAGACGGAACCATCAGTTTACAGGCGAGTTCGCAGATTACAAAACGTATTTTCTTTAGAACTAGCTACGACTGGGACAACGGGACTTACTATAGAGAATTGGCCCAAGGGTATGGTAAGCGCATTAGCAACAACCTGACCCTTCAGTTGTCAGACAAGTTTAGCGCGCAGTTCACCCACACTTTTAACTCGCTTTATAATTCGGACACGGATGTAAAATACTATGATATTCACATCGCTCGTGGACGCGTGGTTTACCAAATGAATAAGTACCTTTTCTTTAGAGGCATTGCCCAATACAATAGCCTTTCTAAAGTACTTAGCCCTAATTTCTTGGTGTCATTTACCTACATTCCTGGTACTGTAGTTCACCTAGGCTGGGGTTCTGTATATGAAAAAACCCGCTGGGATGGCGCCCAGTATGTAAATGATGACCAATACCTACAAAAAGCCAGCGGCTTCTTCTTTAAAGCCAGCTATTTGTGGAGATGGTAGGCGGGTGTGTAGTTAAGAGGGATTGGTTAGTGAAGAATATCCCTTCCTAAGGCCTCATCAGCTTGTTCGTGAAGAACAGCAACAAAGGCAATTTTTTTAATCTCCATTACACATTCCAGACATGGCGCTAGATCGGAAGAGCA
>Ga0207884_1000287_pt1 | contig 37404 bp, 28 predicted proteins | sample MalvirmetaMSP144_FD_184236 | JGI IMG/M metagenome (GOLD analysis project Ga0207884, IMG submission 184236) | Marine viral communities from the Deep Pacific Ocean - MSP-144 (SPAdes) | ecosystem: Environmental > Aquatic > Marine > Oceanic | place: Pacific Ocean | collected 2011-07-08 | reverse complement strand
TACTACGGACCTCTCAAACCGCCCCTCTACTCTCCCTTCGCCCGATTGCGGGGAATTTGCGGGAGTTTTCACTTCGTATCAAGGTCAAGGTCGGTGTTGACCGGTCTGACCAGCTCACTTTCTCTACCGCTTCAATCAATTCGCCGATTTCCGGCGATGAATAGTAGGTCGTGATCTGACCGTTTTTATGACCCAGCAAAACCTGCCGTGTCTCATGACTCACACCTCTGGATCGTAACCGCCGTCCAAACGTGTGTTTCAGGTCATGCACCCGCACTTGAGGTAATCCTGCCTCCTCTCGCGCTCTTCGCCAGGCCTTGGTGTTGATCCGGTCAGTGGGTTTGCCATTGGTATAGGTAAACACAAACTCCGGGTGCTTACCTCGCTGGCGATTGATGACAGCACGTGCTTCTGTATTCATCACCACCAATCGATCTTCACCGTTCTTAACACCATTACCCGGAATCACAAAGACACTGGTTTTGAGCTCTGGAATCGACACCTCCCAATCCCATCGCAAACAAGTGACTTCCTGTTCCCGTAAACCCGTGTTGACCTTAAATAAAACCATCTCCCTCAAATGGTCTGGCAGACGTTCAAACAACCTCGCCTGCTCCTCCCACGATAAGGGGTAGGGTTTTCGGGCATCATCACAATCCAACATTTGCAACAAAGGTGCGGTTTCCAGCCAGGTTAATCCGTATTCATCCCGCCATAATCGCGCGGCCAGGTTCAAAATGCGCCTGACCACCGCCAAATCACGGTTGATGGTATTGGCTTTTATACCCTGTTTTCGACGGGACTGGATAAACTCATCCAGCGTTCCCTGATGAACCTGGCGTAACGGCAAGTCACCGATTACTGGATCCAGAGCCTTCAGGGATTGTGCGTAGCGGCCAACACTGCGTTTATGCTGATAATCCAGCAAAATTTTTGTCGCCGCCTGCCGAAAAGTGCGCTCAGGCCGAATACCATAGACACTCGCTTTACGCATCTCTTCCAATCGTCGAATCAGGTACTGCTCCGCTTCCTTGAGGTTGCTTGATCCAGTGCTCTCAAGAAATCGGCCGTATCCTTTGACGCATTTATCAATGTGCCAGATGCCCTGTTTGCCTCGTTTGTAGAGGCCCGGGATTCGCTTTGACATAGTAGATCTCCTCTATGCTTCTGCGAACGCCCACAGCGGGACTTATAATCCTCCACCCAGCCGTCCAATTCAAGTCGGTCCACCGCCTTGCCCTGCGTACCGATGGGGATCACCGTCAACTGGGGCCGGACTTCCCGGTTAAACCGATTCCGGTCCATGCCGAGGTAATAGGGGGCATCCCGCAGCCGGATCAGGCGAGGCGGAAAGGATGGTAGCTTATCTCGCTGATTTGCCATGGATTTTCTGACCGTTCGCCAAAAGACACGACCAGATTACCGGCAAGGCCTAAAATCCTTGAGAACCCGAAACAGCGACTTCACTTCCTTTAAGGGCTTCGAACCTGACGAAAAAGCTTTTTAAGGCCAGCGTAAGGGTCGTCGCTGTCGTGGGGGTACAGCCCCAGGTGGTCGATAAAGATCTCGCAGAGTTCATCCTGGGTAAGGCCCTCCAGGGCACCCAGGTCCTCTAGGGTCCCGTACAGGTCACGGATAGGGTCATAGTCCGCTTTCGGCCGCCGAGGTTTGGCCCCTGTCAGGGCCTTGGCCAGGGAATCAAAGAATGCCTGATCACCCACCAAGGCCGCCTGTGCCAGCCGCGACTGAGCCGTGAATGCTCCCAATACGGCCGGGTCTACCCGCACCGCTTTAAACAGCGCCTCATCGTCCCCAGCCCGCACCTCGGCCAACAATTGATCAATGCTCCGGTTGTACAGGTCGAAGGCGCGAAGCTGGCCCTGCCAGGCCATGATCATAAGCATCAAAAAGCCTTCGTGGCCTTCAGGCACTTCGATCTCATCGAACCGATCTGTCACTCGACCATCGAGCAGCCCGTGGTCTAATTCAGAAGACGCAGGCAATAACGATTGTGCCTCCAGGCCCATCAGGTCGCACATCTCCGTCAATAACTGTTGCCACGGCCGGTTATAAACCCAGCCCCAGCTGCCCGCCTGCTGAACCCAGGGAAGAAGCCCAACCTTGACCCTCCCGAATTGATCAACTTTGGACTGGTATTCGTCAGAAGCCGACAGAAGGTTTCGACAAAGTTGAATGACCTGCTCCTTGGTGTAGCGTCCGCTCATAACGCGATCTCCGAACAAGTAGGATGTTACTGGATTGACGGCATGGGTAAGGGAGTGTTTAGGAATCCTTGTGACTGAGTTATAAGTGCCTTATGCGGACGTTTTGAATACCTTCTGCCCGTCCTTATACACGTAAAGCGAACTATCCGCTTTTTACCAGGAGCGGACCTTAGATCCAATAGCGGCCATCAGCAATTTGAAAATTGTATGGACGCCGTATCACATATTATTGAGTATATAGCGTTCTATAATCGGGAGCGTTTGCACTCATCGCTAGGCTACCAATCCCCCGAAGAATATGAAAAGGTATGTGCGTAAAGTGTCCACAGAAGTGATGCAAGTTCACAACCGAAAATTTGTCCGACAGCAGCACTTTGTTATATGCCCTGCCCATAATCGCCTCAGAGGTATTGTTTCGAGTTGGTCAGGCATTTTCGTTTGGTCAACGGTGCCGTTACATAATCTTCATCAAGAAATCGGATGAGTTCTTTCAGTTGTTTCTTGTCTTCGGGGATGACCAGCTTGCCGTCGTCGTTGACGGCAATGCTGATGTGGTGTTCTTCGGGCAGCTCGGCGTTGAAGTTGTTGGCGACGGTCTGGATATCGGCGACAGCGAGGTCTTTCAGCACTTCATTCTTTTGCAAAAGGGCGATTTTCTTGCGGATGATAGAGTCGGCCTGCTCCTTGAAGGCTGCTTCGTCTTCGAAGGCAAAGAGATCGGTGGCGGCGAAGTCGTCGAGGTCGGTATCGGTGGCTTCGCGGTAGTAGTCCGCCAGGTCCAGAAAGCGTTTGGTGTTGTGGTAGGAGCTGAAATACAGGATGTCGTTGTGGAAGTGGGCGGTGAGTTTGTCTTGCAGTATCAGGCCGGGCTCTTCAAGGCGCTTGTAGGTATCGCCCGCGTGAATCGGTAAGCCGATCAGCGTCCAGCGATTGGAAAGCAGTTTGCCGGCATCGAATACCTGAAAGTTCACGCTTTGGTTCGCGGCGGTCCAGATGCCGCTGAACAGCGCCTTGATACGGTGGGTTTCGGTCGCAAGGTTGAGCACCGGGCAGGTCAGCGGGTTGCCGATGGCCTGGCCGATGGCTTGCGGCATTGGGTAATCGGCAATGGTAAAGATCTCGCCCTCAGCCACGTTATAGCTGCCAGTGAAGGCGATGGACTGTTTGTCGGCAAGCAGTGCCGACTGTTGCTCGGCAAAGAGTTGTGCCAGCTCGCTGTTGAGCGCGGCAGTCAGTGGAATGCGACGGATGGGAACATCTTCGTCATCGACCAGGGCGAACAGGTTGGACGGATTATTGTTATTCGGCATGATTGGCATCCAAGATCATGTATTCGGTTAATTGCACCACCTGCGAGACGGCCTTGCAGTCGGTGATATTCTGGCGAGTAATCAGCACATAGGTGATGTCACCCTCGATAGTCACTTCAAAGAAGTGATAGCCGAAGAACCCCAGCAAGGGGTTGAAGTGGTAGGCGTGGGAGTTGTAGACGATAAAGAAGAAGATCACCGCCACAAACACCAGTACCGGCACACTAATGGTGCTCTGGCCCTGGTTGATCAGTGGTAGCAGGTAGACCAGAAGAAAGCCAACGATCTCCTTGTCCACGGTTTTGACCGATTTAATCTTCACTGGTAGCCGCTCCAGCCCGTGGCGCGAGGCCGACAGCCATACCAGACCAAAGCAAAGGCCACTTAACACCAGCGCGGCCAGCAGATAGCCGCTGCCAACCAGCCAATGAGAGGCCAGATTCTCCGACCACGGCACACCGCGCTGCCAGGCGCTGCTGATTTCAACAAACCAGAGCGTCAGGCAGATGGGCGCCAGTGCGGTGGATACCAGCGCCAACTTCGCAAGCCGGTTAAGCACGAATGACCTCCGGGGCATCAGCGCTGACAGTGCTATTCTGCTTTTCGGTTTCGGCCTCGCTGTTATGGGCAAAGGCCTCTTTTAATACTGTCTGCATTAGTTGCTCGGCGTGGCTTTGGTTTCGGGTGATCTGAGTTTCGAGTTGGTCACAGATGGCGAGCAGTTTTTCGACTTTGGTGACAATGGCTTGTTGTTCTTCCATGGGAGGCAATGGAACAAGCCAAGATCGCAAAGTATTCGAGCCAATATTTGCTTGATTCGCAGCACCCGTGGCTGTTGAAAATATCTGATCAAGTAGTCGGTCATCTTTTAGGCAATAGTCGTAGTATTTCTTAATAATACTAGGACAAAACCGAAAACACCCGACTCGTTGATTCAAATAGAGATCGGAACCCTGAAAGTCCTTTTCCTCCAACAACACTGTATAGCAATAATCACGCTTCCCACGAGTACCTGTCATTGTTATGAGGATATCGCCAGCACTCAACTTTACGCCTTCAGTCTCCTTAGCATACTCACCGTCGATGTAAACAGGCTTCTCATCGAGACGGAGTGTGTAGGGCCGTATATTTCCGAGCCTCAAAACCTGATTTGTTCCACCTTTCTTGAAAAGAGGGCTCTTGAATGCATGCCCGCCAAGCAAGACAACCAATATCTGCTCTAAACGACACCACTCCCATCCCTGAGGAAGTTCGAACGGCTTTTCTTCATCCGTGATCGGTGGCAACGGTTTTTGCGCTCTGATTTTTTTTTGTTTAACCAGTTGCGCTTTTTCGGCGGCGATGCGTTTGAGCAGTTCGCTGGCCGGTTCCACATCGTGGTGTTGCGCTCGCCAGTCGGCGGTGAGTTTGCCTTCAATGGCTTCCTGCAATATCTGCTGGCGCAGTTTTTTTAGCAGGGTTTGTTGGTGGGTGAGTTCCGACTTGAGTTCATCTTCCTCAGCCACGATGGATTTAAATCTTTCAACAATCTCGCGCTGCCGGCCTATGCGTGGCAGAGGGATTTCAATGTTCTGTATTTTCTTAACAGACAAAGCCACATTCGCAGCGCCACTCATCAACGGAACCAACACCTGATCTTTCAACTGCGATAGATACAAATGAAGAAACTGGATATCCAACTTATTATCATCTTTGCTGGTTAGTGCAACAAGAATAGAACCGAGGGCGAACTTCCCCTCCTCGTAGTGAACATTTTTCAGGCTAGCATGGCCATGCCCGCTAGAAGATACAAGCGGTATGCAAACTGCCTTAGTATCAAATTGATAAGTGTTGCAACTTTTCCTTTCCGCACCTGTTGTCACTAATGGGTAATCGCCGGGCTCGGCCTTGGCTAGACCTGTGGAACCTTTCTCAAATTCGCAAAGTTCTTTAAGCATTAAAAATTGCACTACACCAACTCCTTGTGCAATTGCTCTAGCAATTCATCACCCTTGGCAAAGGACTGATGCAACAGGTCAAGCAGTTCGGTACTGCTGTGCTGCTTTCCTTCCTCGGCGCGGTGCGGGTTTTTGATGTCGAGGTTGTAGCCGTTGGCCTTGATGGTGTCGATATTCACCTGCCACGCCTGTTCATTGGACTCACGGTTCGCCCACCAACTTTTCAGGGTATCGAACTCGGCCAATTGAATCGGCTTGGTTTTGGAGTAGGCCTTGTAGCCTTCCGGCAGTATGTGCTCGTAGTACCAGATGTTCTGAGTCGGCTCGCCCTTGGTGAAGAACAGCAGGTTGGTGGCTACCGAGGCATAGGGCTGGAACACGGAATTGGGCAGCCGCACGATGGTGTGCAGGTTGCAGTCTTCCAGCAGCTTCTGGCGGATGCGTTGCTTGACGCCATCGCCGGTAAGGGAACCATCGGGAAGAACAATGGACGCACGGCCACCGTCTTTAAGCAGGTGAATCATCAGGATCAGAAACAGGTCTGCCGATTCCTTGGTACGGTAAGTTTGCGGGAAGTTGTTTTCGTTGTTGTTGGAAACCACGCCACCAAAGGGCGGGTTAGCGATGATCACGTCTACCCGATCTTTGCGTGTGTATTCGCTCAGGGGGCGTTGCAGGGAGTCGCCAAACTGGATGTTGGGGGTGATGATGTCGTGCAGGATCAGGTTAGTGTTGGCCAGCATGTAGGGCAGCGGCTTGTATTCCCAGCCGCGTACATTGTGGGCAATGGCTTCGCGCTCTGCCACGGTGCTGGCACTGGCCTTCAGGTGCTCAATCACCGCCGACAGGAAGCCGCCAGTGCCGCAAGCTGGGTCGAGCACGGTTTCGCCGTGTTCGGGATTTACCATTTCGGTCATGAGCTGGGTGACGGCACGGGGGGTGTAAAACTCGCCCAGGGTGCCAGCGCTTTGCAGTTCGCTCAGGAATGTTTCATAGATCTGGCCGAACAGGTGCAGGTCTTTGCTGTTGTTGAAATCGATTTCGTTCAGCTTGTTAATCACCTGGCGCAGGTGAATGCCGGATTTCATGTAGTTGTAGTTGTTGGCAAACACTTCATGCACCAGCACGGCGCGGCGCTTGGCAGTGGACAGATCAATCTCGGAGAGCGTGGGGAACAGTTTGCGATCGACAAACTGCAACAGCTCGTCGCCGGTCATGCCTTCGTCATCCCCGGCCCACTCGTCCCAGTGCAGTTCAGTGGGGATGGGCGAGGTGTAGTTGTCGTCCATCAACTCCAGCTCTTTGTCCTTATCGCTGAAGATTTTGAGAAAAAGCATCCAGCCCAGTTGCAGGATGCGCAGCTCGTCGCTGCCGGTGCCGGTGTCTTGGCGCATGATATTGCGGGCAGATTTTACGATGCCTGATATGTTTGCCATGTTTAGTTATTGCTCCAATGTGATTTTTCGTAGGCGCTTTGTTCTTCTCGACCTAATGGCTGGGATGAGCAGCCACTGCGCACGAAAAAGTCTTCTCTGCCTTCATGTTGCGTAAATACTGGCTTGCCACTCTTGGAGACTTTGATACGGCAAATCTGGGTGTCTTCAACGATTGGGAAGCTTATTTTGATATGAGAGATTAAGCCTGCACCGATGTATTTTTTGATAACTTCTACCAAATGCAATTCAAAGCCATCAACATTGGGCTTTGATAGCGTCGAAATATCATCGACCAGCCCCAACATGTTCTGGTTATCGTCTACGCCGATAAACAGATTGCCGCCTGCACTATTCATAAAAGCAGCGATAGTTTTGGCAATCACGTATTCCAGTTTTTTATTTACTTCTTTGCTGCGCAAGTCATAACGTAATGTTGACTTGAATTCGACGGTATCGCTTTCACCGGCCAGTATCAGCTCCTGCACTTCTTCATTGGCGGGTTCTTTATGACTGAGGTCGATACGTGATTTTAGCTCTGTGTAGATAAGTTTGGCGCGTGCGTGTAAAAAAGTATCGTAGTCATTGCTTTCGATACCGAAACCATCCATATCGATAAAGTGGGTTTGCAGTGCTTTGTTGATCTGGCTGTTTTCATCATGGAAGTCTGCAATGTACTGAGATGGTGCTTTGGCACCGATCTTGCGCTTGTTCAGGTGGTCGCTAACAAAGGTGATGTTGACTAGGCTGTTACTGTTAAGCACTGTTTTATTTTTCAGATAGGCTTTAGGAAAGAAATGGTGATAATTTTTGCTGCTTGCCACTTTTAGCCAGGAATTATCGAGGATGACCTTGCCGTTATCCTGAAAATCTTTTGGTTCCTGATAGGCCAGCAGACATAAAACTGCCTTGCAGTAACTGTTGCCGGCGCTGAAGTTGGTATCTATCAATTCCTGTGGTGAATCGAGATAAACCTTGATGTCACTGTAATCGGGCCGCTGGCCGGCGAGAATCTGGTCGATGCGCTTGATGTCCTGTGCCAGCTTTGATTCCGTTGAGCTGGAGTAGCGGGACGATAAGGAAATACGCCAAAAGAACTCCTCAAGGTACTTGCGCTGGTCGCTACTTGGCTTGCCCTTATTGACGTGAAAGAAATAGGCAAAAGGCACCAAAAGTGAGTCATAAGGGAGCAACTGGGAAACCGGGATGCGATAGGTTGTGCGGAAATAATCGACACTATCTTTTAACGCAGAAATTACGCCCTCCCAACTCTCAATAATGTTTTGCTTATCCAGAGCGAGAATGGTTTTACGTTTGCATTCCTTGGTGCGACTTAACAGCAACGCTAAAAGACTAAGAACGACACTGCTTGATACGCCTTCATACTTGATCTCTTTAAGTTCTTTGATGAAGTTTTCCCATTTCACCTGCATGTCGAACTGTTGTGGCTCGTCGTAAGTCTTGGCGGACATGATCTCAAATAGGGTCAGGGTTTGGCCGCCGGTATTGATGCGAGTGAAAACTTCGATTGCCGAATCGATATCTTCCTTTCTAAGAATGACGGTTGAAAAGTCGTACGTATCAAACGCTCTAGAATAAGAATGAATCTTTTTGAAGTCTGCATCGGAAAAGCGCTCCTTGATATCAGTCATTCTATCCATGAAATTTAATACGTCTGATAAAGAAATATAGTTATCACCAGACGGTTCCTCGGTGATAACTTGCTCGTCGTTGTCATTGATATCGGCATCCAGGTTCACAACGATGTTGCCGTAGTCAGTAATCTTCTTCTCACCCACTTTCTGGATGTGTGCACCCAGATAGGCAGCAAACAGTGAGGTGATGCGCTGTTGGCCATCAAGGACATACTGCACTTTGACGCCGTCTGGGGTTTCTGGAATATTCAGGTTCCCGACATTCTTGATGTCGTTAATACGCTCATCGGTCTGCCACAGAATAAAAGTGCCGATTGGGTAACCTTTTAAAATGCTGTCTAACAGCTTGGCTGTTTTATCTATGGTCCAGACAAAATCCCTCTGAAACTTAGGGATCTTGATAATGCCTTTTTGAATTTCATTAATCAGGTCTGAATATTTTTTGGAGTCAGGTTTTGGTTGCTCAAAGCTCATATTATTTCTTCTCACGCCGCCTGATAGAGGACTTGTTCCAATTGGGTTAAGGCTTGCAAGTATTGTGGCTTGCCGCCAAAAAACTTGATGATTTCTGTCGGAGTGCCAATCTGGTCAAAGGGATTGACCTTGAGTACCTTGATGTCTTCGATGTTCTCTATGCCTTCGTCGGCGTATTTGTCCAGCAGGGCTTCGAGTACTTTTCTCGCCTGCTCACTATACTGGGTGAAAACATCTCTCTTTCTGACCTGCTTGGCACGCTCTGCACGAGTAAGTGGCGGCTGGTCGAAGGCTGTGTGGCAGATCATGTCGAAGATGTCCATTTCCTTGCCGATGGCGTCCTTTAAGTTTTCCAGCACGATGCCTTGCTCGGTGAGTTCCTCGATGATGACCTGTTTTTTGTCAGCGCTGTGCCATTTATTCAAAAAGTCATCCAACGTTTGGTATTGCTCGCGCACTTTCTGGCGGGTGTAGTCCTTCAGGCTGCCGGTGATCAGCTTGCCGTTGCCGTCCATGTACTGGATACGCTCGTTGAGAATGGCGACATTGACGCCGTTGACGTAATACTTGGAGCGCGGTTCGCTGATGATGTCGCCCCCAGTGATAATTTCTGGCGGCTCCGGAACTGGCTCAAAGATGATTTCTTCACCGGTTTCGTCGGTGATGGTTTCGCCGTCAACGATTTCCTCTTCCAGGGTATCAAATTCTTCATCTTCACCCAGCTCTTTCACACGCACCGGGTCGCCATCGAAGTCAGGGTCTGCGAACAAGTCGGTGACATTGCGAAAATCAAGTATGGTGAAAAAGGTTTTGCCGAACTCCTCGTTGATGCGGGTGCCTCGCCCGATAATCTGCTTGAACTCGGTCATAGAGCCGATATTGCTATCAAGCACAATCAGTTTGCAGGTTTGGGCATCGATGCCAGTGGTCATCAGCTTGGAGGTAGTGGCAATGACTGGGTAGCGCTCTTCCGGGTTGATGAAGTTGTCCAGTTCGCGTTTGCCTTCGTCGTTGTCGCCGGTGATCTGCATGATGTATTTAGGGTTTTGCGCCATCAGGTCGCTGTTGGCGTTGGCCAGGGCGGTGCGCATACGCTGGGCGTGGTCGATATCCACGCAGAACACAATGACTTTGTCGAAGCGGTTGGTCTTGGTCAGGTATTCGGTGATCTTGTTGGCCACGGCTTCGGTGCGTTCGTCAATGACGAGGCTTTTATCGTAATCCTTGCGGTTGTAGATACGGTCATCCACCAACTCGCCGCTTTTGTCGGTTTTGCCCACCTCCGGTCGCCAGCCTTCCAGATCGACATTCAGGCCAACTCGCAGCACCTTGTAGGGGGCGAGGAAGCCGTCCTGTATGCCCTGCTTGAGCGAGTAGGTGTAAATGGGGTCGCCGAAGTATTCTATGCTGGAAATAGTTTCGGTTTCCTTGGGTGTGGCGGTGAGGCCAATGTGGGTGGCGGTTTTAAAATAATCCAGAATCTCGCGCCAGGCGCTGTCTTCCGAGGCGCTGCCACGGTGGCACTCGTCAATGACGATCAGATCGAAAAAATCCGGGCTGAATTCGCGGTAGGCGTCCTTGTCTTCATCGTAGTTGGTGAGCCCTTGATAGAGCGCTAAATAGATTTCGTAAGATTTGTCGATCTTCTTCTGCTTGATGACCGTCATTTTGTCTTTGAAATGGCGGAAATCACCGCGCCGGGTCTGGTCGATTAGCGCGTTACGATCCGCCAAAAACAAGATGCGTTTTTTCGCACCCGCCTTCCATAGGCGGTGGATAATCTGAAAAGCGGTGTAAGTTTTACCGGTCCCGGTCGCCATGGTGATTAGAATACGCGGCTGGCCTTTGGCAATGGCCTCTACTGTGCGGTTGATGGCGATTTGCTGGTAGTAGCGCGGGCTGCGGTTGGTACCGTCGAAGAAGTAATCCTGAGCGCTGATTCGTTCGGCTTCCGGTGTGGAGATGCCTTTGTAGCGCTTATAACGCTCCCAGAGTTGTTCCGGTGTTGGGAATTCGCCCAGTAGGAGATCGCTCTCGACATTACCACGGGCGGCGGTGCGATCATGCTCAAAAAATCCATCACCGTTGCTGCTGAATACCGTGGGTATATCCAGAATGGTGGCGTAATCCAGCCCTTGCTGTATGCCTGCTCTGACTGAATGCTTATTATCCTTGGCCTCGATGATGGCGACAGGGATATTCGGCTTATAATAAAGAATATAATCTGCCCGCTTGCGCTTGCCACGGGTGGTGAGATTGCCCTTCACATAGATACGGCCATCGGTGAAGCCGACTTCCTCACGGACTTGTTTCTGCATGTCCCAGCCCGCCTGTTCCAGCGCAGGCGTGATGAACTTGGTGCAGATGTCGCGTTCTGATAGTTCTTTTTTATTCGTCATCAGATGGTCGAGTTCCCTTTGTTAGTTCGGGCTGGGTTGGGCATTGGTCCTGCCCACAAAAAGTAGACACCCTAACTATGCGGCTACTGCCGCAATCCTTTCAAACTCTGCCGGGCTGACATAGCCATTGGCAGAGTGCCTGCGCAGTCGGTTATAAAAAACTTCGATGTACGCAAAGATACCGGACCTCGCTTCACTGATCGAGTCATTCAATGACCAGCCAACTATCGCTCGGGAGAATAAATCCATTACTGTCGCCAGATAAAGCCATTGGTCACCCACCCAGATGTAGGTGATATCCGTTGTCCATTTTTGGTTGGGGCGACTCGCTCCAAATTTTCGCCACAGAAGGTTGTCGGAGACATTATGCATTGTCAGGGCATGGCTACCGTAGTTGAAGGCTTTGCCGTTGCGCGCTTTGAGACCTTGCTTGTTCAAGATGTCGGCAACGTAATTGACCGAACAGGGCATGCCGAGTTCTTTCAGTTCCCTGGCAATGCGGGGTGCCCCATAGCGGGCTTTGAACGTGGCATAGGTATCCATCACCTGATCTTCCATGTGCTTGCGTCGCAACGCTCTTGTGCTCACCGGGCCCCCCAGCCAGCGATAATAACCAGCTCTGGAAACATCCAATACCCGGCACATGAGGGCAATGGTATACGCACCCCTGTGTTCACGGATTAAGGGCGTACTTCACTCTTGGTGATTCGCGAAGTACGCCGCTGCCTTTTTTAGAAAATCGACCTCTTTTTCAAGGGCTGCTTTCTCTCGCCTGAGTTTGCGAATATCTTCGCTTTCCTTCTTGGCGTAATCAACACCATTCAAGGAATTAAATTGCTTGTCAGATAACCGGTTGAACTGACGGCGCCAGTTATAGATCTGCTGTGCGCTGACGTCCAATTCTCTAGCGACAGAGACTGTTGTGTTTCCTTATTTTTCTGCTCGCTTTACCGCCTCTCGACGGAATTCCTCGGTATATGCCTGGTTTTTTTTGCGTGCCATGATAAAGCACCTCCATATAGGTCGATCTAACTATACAGAGTGTCTACAAGTCATGGGTATCTCGGACTGCTAACGCCTGCATAAACGGCGGCCTTTGCGTAGCGAAGCGCAGAAAAGGACGTCCGGTGGAGGCCCTTCAGGGCCGGAACGAATTTAATGCACTAGTTAGGACTTGACCAAACCACTGTTCGGACCATCAATTGTTGATGAAACTGCTCTGCCCAGCAAGTCCGTACTGATCTTCACCAATTCTCCTTGAGATACACGCGACCCTTACTTGGACCCCCGGTTTTGGCGGAGGCTGACAGCTATGGTGCATGGTTGTCAGTCTTTGATAAAGCCCGCAACAACGTAAGCACCACACATTGGCACACCCCTTTCGCCTAAACATCAGCTTTGCGAATGATTCAGGACTAGTACAGGGTCGCTCCAACAAGGCAAATAGTCGTTGAACTAAAACCTAATCGCACATTTACTACTCAGAGACTATTATTAGACTTTTTTTTTTCGCTTTATTATCAATTGCTTGAATGTATTTTTATAACATAATAGTATTTTTTTAGGACTTTTCCCATTTTTCGCTTGCGCAGACTTCGGCGTGAGGTTACTATTTGACCACGATAAGTGAAAAGGTGTGCGACATGCCGAAGCAAATTGATTACCCACATGCGTCAGTGGCGAAAAGCATTGAGCTAGCAGAGGCCGTATATGACCTTGGTGGCTCTTGTGGCCTTGAGATGTGTGCCGAAAAGATGGGTAGAAAAGTAGGTGGGGGATTTAAAGCCATTGTATCCGCCGCCACGAAATTCGGGTTAGTAACAAATAACCGGGGGCAGTTGGGAACCACAAAGCTTTTTCAGGATTATTACTTGGGCTATTCACCAGAAGAAAAAGCCCAAATCCTACAACAAGCCTTTTTGCGTGTACCGTTGTTCCAGGAAATATATGAGCGGTTTAAGAACCAAAAGCTACCGGTCGAGATTTTCGACAAGCTCCTTGTTCGTGAATTTCAGGTGAACCAACAGGTAGCGAGCCGAGTAGCGAAGTATTTTATTGAAGGTGCAAAAGCAACCAAGCTATTAAATGGAGACAACACATTTCATCTTATCTCAAGCTTCGGTGGTCATCCTGAGGATGATAATGAAGAGAATGCTCTTGACGATTCAGATGGTAATGAAGATCTAGCTCAAGAAATTGAAGCTCAGGAACATGTTGATTTAAATGATTTTTCAGTCCGAATAGCAGGGCCAGGAATGAACTCAACCATCATTATTAGGGAAGAGGAAGATCTTGATATAGTTGAGGTGATGCTCAAAAAAGTGAGGAAAAAATTAGAACCTCAAAAATAAGAAAGGCCGATCAGGGTATAGCCCTGATCAGCCTTTTGAAATCTCCTAGGACAAACAAGCCGTCCAATAGGAGGCTAGAACTATCTAGCGTCATTTCAACGTGAGAATTGCAATGATGGGTCTGGATGGAGCTAGTGTCAAGTGGCTTGGGTGTTTATGGAGGGCACATCATGTCCCAACAACCACCATTTCCGGCTCCGGCAGGTAAGCGATGGATTTTCGTAAAATCTTTCAAACATTACCGTACCGGCAAGCAGGTGTACCCCAAAAAGGCTAGTTGTTTTTGCTTTCTAGTCAACGGGTAGTTGTCACTGCTTAGGACTGGGGGAGCCACTACAGGCTCCCCCTCTCTTCTTTATGAAACCTAACGCCGCCAGCACGTGCGGCTTTGTAGTGAAGGCGAAGCCGGAATGGAAAAGCCGTCGCCGTGCCTGGCCTTTTTAACTTTAATGGCCGAATAGTTCAGACGAGACATCGGGAAAACCATAGTTACGAGAGCCACGATTGCCTGGGTTGCCCGGATTACCTGCGCTACCGGGGTTCCCTGGATTGCCTATGTTGCCAGGATTTCCCATATGCTTATTTAGGATCATTTGCTCATGTAGTTCTCCAACGTACTGACCGGACAACTTATGAACATGGGTTCCATTCAGTTGGCCAACTGCGTGGCCATTTAAGGAGTGGATGTACTTCCCGCGAATATATCCCACTGCATTACCGCGCGAGTTGTAAATGTAATCCGTCATTTCGCAGCCTCGATTTGAAAGTTAACAGCTAATTATAAGGACTCGGGCCCTATAACACTTTGACACCCTATCTCGGAAGGGCCAACGATGCTGCCTCTTAAATTTAAGATTAAACAAGGTGTTGAGAGGAGCTGTAAATTTTTTGAATTGACATATAGTGCCTTTTTTAATTTTAGTTATTAATTGCATTTCTCACCATCATATAAATCTGTTTCGTTAAATAACAAGAGGTTACGCCATGTTTAAATGTGTTATGACGACACCGTCTGAACCCCTCTGCGCTACGTAAGAAAATAAACAGGCGGTTATAGCTGCGGGCATCAATAAAACCCGCGAAGTCCCATAGTTTCAGGCACAGCTGTGCCACACACTTACTAGAATCAGGCTACAATCTTCGTACCATTCAAGAATTATTAGGTCACTCTGATGTAGCCACTACAGCAATTTATACACATGTGGTCAATCGTGGTAGAAAAGGGGTGTTAAGCCCAGCCGACAACTTGATGATTTAATTCCGCAGCTCACTTCTATCGAACAAACTATCTATCTGTGTTGATCAAATGCTCAGGCAAGAATACGTCATGGGTAACTGGAGCAACAGTTGCGGGAGTTTTGCGGGAAATAGTCCCGCACTGTTGTGCTTTGTTGTGCAAATTTGCTGTGAGCGCCCGCATTAACAGTTAATAAAAACAATAAGCTATTGATATATATACGAATTCATAATGCTGGGGTCGGTGGTTCAAGTCCACCCGTAGCTACCATCCCTTATACCCTACCTCTAACACCTCTTCAGGCACTTCATATAATAAGGTCAAGGGCATTTTAACCCTGCAACGATCTCCCCCCCCTAACCCACCAACCAATTCTCTGTTCAACCGCGTTCAGCATGCACCGCTTTTAATTCACACTGTGCGCACCAGACTATAAGATGCAAACTCTATCGCAACATCCCAGGGCAACTTAACCTGGCTGACTCAGATCGATCACAAAACAGGCTGACATAAAAAAACCCGCAATTAGCGGGTTTTTTTATTGGCGCGGAGAGCCGCTGGTATCAGCTTGCCCGACGACGGCGACGCAGGGCCATGGCAAGGAGGCCGGCTGCAAGCAAGGCCAGCGGAGCCGGCTCGGGAATCTCGTTGCTCTCGAACTGATAGGAGGCAAAATGATTATTGACGTCCGTGGCATCCACCCCAGTCAACTGGAACAAGAAGCCACCACTGGCATCAAGAAAATTAAAGTCGTAAATATCACGATTCGAACAGCAATCATCTGTCCGTCCAAAAATCGCAATACTGCTCAGATCCACCGCTTCAAGAAAGGTAATCGTCAGCGTGTCACCTGTTTTTGGGTTGCCTTCATGGAAGACACTGCCGTTGGAAAATACACCATCAGTATTTCCATCAATGGCTTTGTCCGGCGTGGAGGATGCGTCCCAGCTATCGGGCGCTGACGCCGTTGCTGTCAGCGCAACATTCACATTACTCATGTCAAAAGCCTGAAACTCAGCCACCTGCAACCATTCATTAATACTGTTGGAAATCTCAACGCTTTTCACGCCCATCAAACCAGCATTGGCACCCGCCATAAAAGAAACGGCTACGGCACAAACGGCAACCTGACTAGCAAAACGACGCAAACGCGATGTGATTTTGGAGTTGAACATACTTATGGCCTTATTCAATCTGTTTAAAGGATGCTATTGATATAATCAACACAACAAGCAAAAACTGGGCCAAAAAATAAATATCTTTTATATCAGATAGATACACAAATTACACAAAACAGTCGTCAAGTGCCTGTAAAAAAACCTGACGCAAGATTACTGTCACAACTCTCTTTAACCCAAATGTTTTTAACCTGAGCGCTATCAACCCACTTTATATCCGCCATACCAGGGATCTGACCACTGTGCCCCACTACCACATGACCCGTTCAACAACCTGCGGGGCACCAAACAGGTAAAAACTGTTCTGGGCTAAAGTACCGGGTAAAGCACACGACTCCGACACTCCGGCTTATTTGCTTTTAGCCCCATTTTCTTTCGGTCACAGCAGTATGACGATACTGTTCCCGTGAATCACTTAGATCGTTAGAATGATGAAAATAAATCACAGGGATGACCGTGCATATTTCCTTCAGCAATACTAGTCAGTGGGTAGCAACCCTTTCACTACTGATGCTAACCGGCCTCGGCTGGGCCGGGCCGCATAATCCAGCTGTGGCCAATGCCAATCCGAAAAGTGAAGGCCTCAAACTGGCTCAGGCTGTCTATGACAATCCTACCGGCCAGGATGCCAGCTCACAGGTAGTCATGGTGCTGGAAGGTAGCGGTTCGACCAGACAGCGCATGCTGTTCAGCTATGCGCTGGATAAGGGCAATGCCGAACGATGGACACTACTCCGCTTTGTGAAACCGAACGATGTCGCAGGGACCGGTCTGCTGACCAAGGATTATCCCGGCGACGAGAGTGACCAATGGCTGTATCTGCCTGCTCTGGAACGGGTTCGCCGCATCGCCTCTTCGAGAAAAGGCGGCCGGTTCGTTGGCTCCGACTTCTACTATGAAGATTTGTCCGACCGGGAAGTTTCCATGGATCACCACCGGATTATCGGCAAGGACAAGGTCGGCGGTGCCGACTGCACCCTACTGGAGAGTATTCCGGTCGACAAATCCAACTCGGTTTACAGCAAACGTATCCTCTGCATTCATCCGGGAATTCTCGTTCCCCTCCGCATCGATTACTACGAAAACAACCGGCAAGAACCCACCAAAAGACTCCAGGCGCGCAAAATCAAACGGGTCCAGGGCTACTGGACCATTTTTGATAGTACGATGTATGACCTGCAATCTGGTCGAAGCACCAAGTTAATCACCATTGATATCAAATACGATCAGGGAATTCCCGAGACACTCTTCAGCCAGAGAGGTCTCTCTGATGACAGCCGGGAAATACCCTTCCGCCCGCAGAGCGAAGACAGCCAGGAAAATTGATATGAAAACAACTGTCCGTGGATTAGCAACTTTTTTTGCCACCCTACTGTTGACCACGATTGTGTCTCCAGTCAGTGCTGAAGATTTTGACCTGCTGATTATTGAAGAGGAGTCAGATGAACTATTGATCCTTGACGATCAACCGGATTCGGTCGTCAACGACGAAGATCCCGGCGGCTTACTAATCCTCGATTCCAGTGAGGACGAAAACGGGTTATTCATTGATGAGGGCGACGGCACTCCCACCGAGTCACCCCAGTTCACGAGCTACACCGCTGATAAATCAGCGGGCCCCACGATCAAGCTGAACCGGTTATGGGTCGAGTACGGCCACTTTACCCAACAAAGCGCTGACAAGAACCATCAGGGCTACATGCACGGTCTGGCCACAGCCGAATGGTCGCCATCATCGGCGTGGGAATTCCACGCCTCGGTTCGTGCGGATGGCTACAGGGAATCCGGCAGGAACGACTGGAGTGATTTTCGCCTGGATTACGATGAAATCTATGCACGCTACAAAACAGCCAGCTCCATCTTTACCGTTGGCACTCAGCGAGTGCTATGGGGCAGAATTGATGAGCTTCCCCCTACTGATCGCCTGAGCACTCAGGACTTTCGACGATTCGTGATCGATGACCTCGAGGATCGTCGGCTCGCCTCTCCCGCCCTCCGCATGGAGCATTTTTTTGGGGACAGCAAAATAGACTTCGTGCTTTACCCCCACTTTCGTGAAACACAACTGGCCGACAGGGACAGCACCTGGTACCCCGTCAACAAGCGCACGGGTGAAATTCTCAGCCTGAAAACCACCGCTCTCGCAGAAACCATCGTAAAAAATGTACCCATCAAGGAAAATGCCCCCGACTCAGAGGGCGGTGCCGGTATCCGTTTCAGCACACTGGGTTCCGGTTTTGACTATGCACTGACTGTGCAAAAGGGGCGTCAGACCGTACCCTACTTCAGCTACAACCCCGACCGGAATATTATTGAGGGCAAGTACCCACGCACCTGGATAGTCGGTGGTGACTTCGGCATTGAAGCCCTGGGTGGCACCGTCAAGTTCGAGGCGGCCTGGCTGAGCGACACACCCGTCACCCGGGTAGATGGCAGCTATACCACGGTTAAAAGCATCAGCTGGGGTGCAGCACTGGAACTGTTCCCTGGAGACGGCGATGCCAGGCTCAACCTGCAGTTGACCGGCGTCAGACTGCTCAGGGCACCGGTTGTGATGGACCGCGCGGAAATCTATGCCCTGAATGGCTCCTACGACGTACCTTTTGCCCAAAATCGCTGGCGAGCCAAATTCCGCTTCAATGTCGGTCTGGATAAAAAAGATATCTACTTTAACCCGGAAATCGCCTATACCGGCTGGGAGGCCCAGGAGGTGTATCTGGAGTTCCACTTCTTTGACGGCAGCCTCGGCACACCGGGCGGGTTTTATCAGGATAACGGTATCCTTACCCTGGGCTGGCGGGCAGATTATTGAACAGCCTGGCGCCGGGCCAAATGATCAGGAATTACTGACATCAATAAAGAGCTACAGGATTATCGCCAGCAGCTAAGCAATGAGCACCAACCTGTGGCGCTCATTCAGGACGGCATTCTGCTGGTCGTCAATGAACCCTTTGCAAAACATGCAGGTTTTGAATCACCGGCAGAACTGGAATCGACCCCATTACTGGACCTACTGGAGGGGCTGACCAAGGAGCAAACCCGCGACTTTCTGGCGAGCGCCAGCCACACCGATAAAAATACCCGCGACATTCCCCGAACAAAAGTCACCTTGCGACGCAATGATGGCACGCACCTTCCAGCGGAAATTTACGCCCACCAAAGCAGTCCGAACGGGGAAAAAGTCGTCAAGCTCTACCTGCTGACGGCAGACGACCTGACGCCGTCACGGCGTATGCTCAGACTGCCCTGGAAGCTGTATTTCTGCTTGCTTGGCCTGTTACTCATCGCGGCATTGCCCAACCTGTTACTCCCCAACCTGAATATCAATAACGCGCCCAGAACCTACCTTCCAGCCGATGCGCCCTCTGTTTTAATCGATCAACAGATACGGGAAACTTTTCCCGACGACGAAGTCATCGTGATGCTGTTTGAAGGTCTGGCGATGTTTTCAGACGATTTCCTGCTGGCCTACCACCAGCTGTCCCAGTCGCTGTCTGCACACCCCCTGATCGACAGCGTGATCGGGATCACCCGACAGGACCACATCAGTGGTTCCGCTGACGGATTTCTGGTTGAGCCACTTATCAATACCGACACCCTGGCAGATACCCTACCTGCAGAGCGCCGCGAAAGAGCACTCTCAGACCGGTTCGCCATAAATTCCCTGATCTCAGCAGACGGCTCGGCGATCGCGCTCGTGGTGATCCCCCAGTCACTGGACGACAGTTTTCGCCACCTGGCCCTGGAGCAGGAAATTGTCGCGCTGGTTGAGAAAAACCGGCTGGACGGCTACCTGACGGCAATGGCTGGCGAAATCGCTACGGATGTGGCGCAGATGCGGGCCATACTGCGCGACAACATGATTTTTATTCCCACCACTGTGGTGGTCGGCCTGATCTTGATCTGGTGGCTGTTTCATCGCTGGATGGCCGTCATTATTACCGGCATCGTCACCGGGGCCGTGGTCAGCTCAACCATTGCTTTCTACGTCATTTTTCGACAACCGTTCAATTCCATTGCAGGCATTATTCCACCGCTGTTGTCAGCGCTCACGATTGCCGCCCTGGTGCATTTTTTCAATGCGCTGCAGTACGCTTCCAGGCGAGGTCTGTCCGGCAATGACAGGGTACAGTCCGCCCTGTCACAGATTCGTCGACCCGCGCTGTTCAGTGCCCTGACAACCTCTGCCGGACTCGCCTCGCTCGGGCTGAGCCCGATTCCGCCCATCAGCACTTTCGGACTCACCGCAGCTGCCGGAGTCTTTCTGATTTACCTGATTGTCATACACCTGCTGCCACCGATCTTCTCCCGCTACGACAACCGGCAATGGCCCCACCATAAAGCCGGACTCGGGTTGATGGATGTCATGGTGAAAGGGCTTTTTCACACCGGCATTCGCTATCCGATATGGGTGTTGGGTTTCACGTTAATCATCATGGCAGCAACAATCCCGCAGATATTCAAGGTCGATGTAGAAACAAATATTCTTGAGTTCTTTCCTCCCAGCCATTCTCTTCGCCAGGCGACAGAACACATTGAGGAAAAACTTGTCGGCACCACACCACTGGAAGTGTTCTTCAGCTCCGACCAACCGGACGCGCTGATAACACCGGAGGCACTCCAGGGCATAAGGGGTTTTCAGAACTGGCTGGGCCGACAACCCGAAGTGGACAAAAGCATGTCGGCAGCTGATTTCGTGGAAGAAATGCACTGGGGTTTTCACGAAGAGAACGACAGATTCAGGAAAATCCCACAGAACGCCGACCTAATCAGCCAATACCTGTTTATTTATGACGGCACAGATTTGTATGACTTTATCGATCAGGACTTCCGCCAGGCACGGGTCGCCATCAACGTCAACGTGCACGGCGCAAATGAGATTGGCGACCTGATGGAACGGATTCGTTATTACCTCACAGCAAGCCCGATAGCCGGAGCGGATTGGGAGCTGGCGGGAGCTGGCAGAATGTTCGCCGATCAGGAAGACCTACTGGTAAAAGGTCAGATATACAGTCTTGGCGGAGCCCTGCTACTGATTTTATTACTAATGCTGGGCCTGTGGCGATCCGTTCAGGATACCCTCATTTGCATGATTCCAAACATCTCACCCATTATTGTTATTTTTATCATCATGGGGTTTCTGGGTATTTGGCTGGACATGGCCACAGCGATGATTGCCAGCGTAGCGGTAGGTATCGCGATTGACGATACCATCCACCTGTACCATGGTTTTATCGACCGTATCAAACAGGGTCACAGCCCTGTCTATGCCCTGGCGCGAACATACAGCCTGGCAGGCCGGGCAGTGATGACAACCACCATCATTCTGTGCGCCCAGTTCAGCTTGCTGATGGCCAGCGCTTTTGTCCCTATGGGACATTTTGGCATACTGACCAGTATCGGTTTGCTCACCGCACTGCTGTTCGACCTACTGTTGCTGCCCGCTCTGCTGATTACGATCTATCGAACCAGGCGCTTTATCAGCTCGAATTAGTTTTTTTCTGTCAATGTTGCCAACAGCTTTTCTGCCTCAGCTCTCTCGGAGAAGTCTTTTTTCTCTGACAACAATGTCTGCAAGGTCTCAATAGCCGCTTCAGTATTCCCCGCAGCCTGGTCAATCATGGCGCTGTGATAATACATGGCAGGACTGCCATTGCCATCGGCCAGGGCACGTTCGATAGAACGCTGGGCCTTGATCAATTGATTGTTTTTCAACTGCACTATCGCCAGCGTATCGAGTGTTGATGATGTCCGGCCGCTGATTTCTACAGCTTTCTCGGCATAACCCAGCGCTTTTTCGGGGTCGGAATCACGCAATAACCAGGCGAGATTGTTCAGCACCACCACGCTCTCCGGAGCGACCTTCAGAGCGGCCTCATACTGCGCAATGGCCTTATCATCGTCTCCTTTCCCCATGTACAAACTCGCCAGCTCATGTCTGGCCGCAACGTCATTCGGATGCTCATTGAGCCAATCCGTCATCATCCCTTCAGCAGTATCCTTCTCTCCAGCCATCCAGTGTTGCTGGGCGAGAAACAACATGTTTCGGCTGGTAGGCGCTTTTTCAAATACTTTTTCCGATAGTTCCAGCGCTCGCGCCCTGTCCCCACCCTCAAGGGCATAGACTGCCTCCAGCTGCATAACCTCCGAATTTTCCGGCGCCAATCTTTTCAAAATAGTGAGGTTTTCTTCTACCGCCGACTGGTCTTTCTCGCGGAGAAATATACGGGTTAGCTCGATACGCGGTTCAATATAGCCGGGAGATATCTGAAGCGCTTTTTCAAATTCTGCTTTTTCCCGATCGACGTTATTCAGACCACGATAGGTCATACCCAGATGATAATGCGGCTGGGGCGCATCAGGACGAAGGGCTATCAACTGCTCAAAGGCAGGTCTGGCGCCAGAAAAATCGTTTCGGGCAAGCAACGACAACCCCTTCACATTGAGCACCTCGGGATTATTTTGTAACGCAGGATCCAGGCCATTGAGAAGATTTGGTACCCGCTGCGGCTCACCTTTAGTCAGATAATAGCGGGCCAGCACAACCCGGGGCTGGGTCGCTTTTGGATGCGCCTCCATCGCCTGTTTCAGACTTTCCTCTATACCCTTATCATCTTTTTCCAGTTCAGCCAGGGCTGCCAGCTTCATAAGTGTTGGTAGATTATCCGGGAGCACCTCCAGTATTTTCTGGTAGTAACCTCTGGCAGTATCAAGATTATTCTCCCGAATGGACAGGAGTGCCAGCTTGTCATTGGCAGTGACATCGTCAGGGGCTACTGACAACGCCTGATTAAACGCGGTCTTCGCCTCAGCAGGTTTGTCCTGTGAAAGATAGACCTGTCCACGCAGATTATGGGGCGCGGCACTATCGGGCATTTTCTGTTCAAAGGCATCTACCGCAGCCAGTGCCCCCACCACGTCTCCCTCCCTGAGATAGGCGGTTACCAGCAGTATGTCTGCCTGTTCAAACTCCGGATCAAGTTTGAGGGCTGCCTCAATATGTTCAAAACTGCTCGCCACCTGACCGCTTGCAAGCAAGCCTGCGCCCAGCCTGACCTGCGCTTCCGGGGAATCGGGCTGCAATGAAGCCACTTTAGCTAAAAGTGTTAACGCCTCCTCGGTTTTACCCTGCTTTATCAGGGCTCCTGCCAGCAGATTGAGCGCATCCACATCCTCAGGGTTTGCCTCAACAACGGCACGCATCAACTCTTCAGCTTCCGCGCCTTCATCCTCTCGCAGTTTCATATTGGCGAGAAGTTTCCTTCCGGGAGCACTGTCCGGCGCGATGGAAAGGTAGCGATAGGCAAAATCTTCTGCCTGCCCAGAATTACCCAGTTTGTCGTGAGCTGTCGCCAGATAAAATAGCGACATGGGGTAGCGGTCTCCATCCGTTTGTGCCAAGTCAAAAGCACCTGTGGCGGCTTTCATCTCCCCTTTACGGAAGTGAAGGATCCCCTGTAAATAATTGGCGGCCGGGCTTTTGGGCGAACGTTTGATCAGCGCCGATGCATCCTCAGCTGCACCGATGTTGTCCTCCTTTTGCAACCTTACCAGCGCTCGTTTATAGCGGTCCTCAAAGCGATCATCGTCACTGGCCAGAGCCCTTGAATAAGCAGCCTCTGCAGCATCCAGGTTCAAACTTTGCAGCTCAATATCACCAAGCAGGCTTAACGCCGGGGCATATTCCGGCTCCAGATCAAACACCTTATCCAGCAAGCCTCTGGCTTCAGTCCAGTCTCCGCCAGACTGCGTACCTTTCAGCTTGGCCTGGGCCACCAGTGCATAGGGAAGTTCCGGGGCCGCTGAAATTGCTTTATCTATCAGTAGCGCAGCCTCTTCTTCCTGTCCCCGTGCCAGCAAACCCAGTCCCTGTGATGCGAGCACCATTGAAAGATCAGCACCAGAGAGAGTGTCTACCGGCAGTTCCTGCAGGGGTTCAAACTGGTTTTGTGAAAAATGTGCCTGAGCAAGAAGAGGCAACACATCACTATCCGGCTGACCCAGCTCATGAGCCACTTTCAATTCTTTTTCAGCATTGGCGTAGGCTCCTTCGCTGAAATAGTATTCACCCAACAACCATCTTGCCTGCTGGTTGTTACCATTCTTCTGCAATGCATTTTTCAACTCGATAACGGCGGCATTGTTCCTGCCTTCCTCAAAATAGGCCTCCGCCTTGGCAACCTCCTCATTTCCCGTCATGTCACTGGAACAGGCCAGAATCAAACCTGCCGCAATCATCAGAAACCCTACCCGAAAAAACCTGCTCATAGAAAATTCCCTTTGTACCTGCCAGAGATTACTGCTTGCTTGAAGGTGATTAGCATTGTTGCGAAAAATAAAGCTGTGACTTTGATAATAAAACTTCGTCCAAGGTTAAAGCAAACAGGGTTTGCGGACAAATAGATAGTAGCTGAATGGATAGCAGCTGAGTGGACAGTGGCCAGACCAGACAACGTATGTGAGATATGCGATAGAAGCCCGTTATACATTCCAGTCAAAAAAGCCAAACAAAAAGAGCCAGGCAAAAAAACGGCGACCAAAGGTCGCCGCTCTCGTACTCACACTTACTTACAGATAGATCAGGCAGACAGGCTACCGTTTACTTTTCTGCGACGAACCAGGCCCATCAACAACAGGCTGGCTGCCAGCAGGCCCAGAGTAGCGGGCTCAGGGATGTTTTCAGTGGCGAGAATTGCAAACTCGAGCTGAAAGCTATTGGACTCATTTTCTGCAGTTGTGAAACCAATGCAGTTTTCACCAGCGTCAGCTGCTGCGCAAGCCCCTGGGCTAAGAGGGCCCAGACCCAGTGCTGCAACGTATACGTCGTAGGTGAAGCCATCAACCGAGAATGAATCGATCAGGAAGCCCAATGTTGTACCGTTAAAGAGTTGCGCCGTGGCCAAATCAAGCAAGTCGCTGGTGAGCGCGAAGATATCACCACAGCCAAACCCGTTGAAGGGAACACCCGCCGGGCAGGCACCGGGATTGCCGGGGTTATTGGTTGTTTCGGTAAAGCTCACACCGAACGTCACTTCCTGAATCTGATCAGAGCCACCACCGTTTGGCGTCAGGACAACATAATCCTGAGCTGCCGTGTTTTGCAGAGACTGGTTGGCGGGGTCAGTAATCACAAAGTTGTTGTGGGTAACTACCGGGCCCAGGGCGAAAGTTGTAGCATTCACATCAGTCGAAACCTGCAGGCCAGTCGCGCCACTCCCACTGGTCAGGCTATTACTCGGGGTAGTGCTGTCGCCAGCTTCTGGATTGATGACGAGACTGCTGGGCAGATTGAAGTTGTTGGAAGGAACACCCCAGCTCAGCTTGGTATAACCATCGACATCAGAAACGCCAGAGGTTGCACCTTCTTTCACTACACCGGCCGGATTGATCGGTTCTACCCACTCAAATTCCTGGGTGTAATCAAAGGAGGTGATCATGGTTGCCGCTGAAGCGCTGCCCACCATTGCAGCACTGAGGCCCAAGCCTATAGCTAACTGCTTTACAAAATTGTTCGTTTTCATTTATTCACTCCTAGAACCTTACAGTTCCATTGTTTGCCGAAAAGATGACTCTATGTCTAAACGTCTTTAGTCGTTCTGTTTAGAGGATTATCAGATTAAAACTGATCAACCTTTCCGTAATAGTTAGCACAAAGCATGCCAGTATCAAAAGCTCCTCCAAAAAAACCACCATCTTGCTGATATAAAAAGATTTTTTTTCAGACTCCCCTCGGGAGGCCAGATAGGGATTTGAGAAAAATTCACCGCCTGTAAAGAAACCTGACGGTGCCGGCAGACTATCCATAGCACAAGAAGCACGAGCAGCATGGTGAGAGGCCGACAAGGCTATCAAAGATAGTTTTGACCCTGCATCACAGGCGGCCCATAATCCGGGCATGACAGACAGAAATACGATCCTGCAATTGGTCAATGCCGGGCATCGCGCGCCCTCCGCCGACAATTCACAACCCTGGCATTTCCACTGGAACGGCGAACAGCTGTCATTGCGCTACGATCACGCCAGGGTCACCGGCCGCACTTTCCCCCCCGACAACCAGGCAACACTGTTATCGATGGGCGCCGCAGTGGAAAACATCGTCAATGCTGCGCAGCAGAGGGATCTGAAAACGGAGATTCACTGGTGGCCCGAAGGTGAGGCCAACCGGGCCTACTACGCGGCTCTGGCCTTTAAGCCATCACCCGTCAAGCCTTTGCTGGAGCGCACCAAACAATACCCATCGATTCGTCATACCAATCGCTTTCCCTACAAGAACACGCCGCTTCCCCGGGATGTTCTGGATAGCCTGGGAGAGCTGTCCGAGGGCAGCGCCAGACTGATAGCCATCAATGAACCCGGACAGATCAGGCAGGTCGGGCAACTGGTTAAATCAGCCTCGGAGATTCGCTTTCAGACCAGAGAGGTTCACGAGTGGCTGATGGCAAGCCTGCGCTTTTCCGAAGATAGTGTAAAAGAAGCTGACGGACTGGATTTAAAGACGCTGGCATTACCGCCGGGCGGCTCGTACCTGCTGAAATTTATCGGTGACTGGAACCGTATGAAAATACTCAACCGCCTCGGCATCTACAAGTTTCTGGCAGCAGTGGATTCTGCACCTGTCGCTGGCGCACCGGCACTACTGGCGGTAATTGCCCCGCCGGATGTCACCGGCGCACTTGATGCCGGAATGCTCCTTAACCGAAGCTGGAGCTTTCTCAATGGCCAGCATATCGCCGCTCACCCTTACTATGTAATATCTGACCAGCTGGCGAGACTGTCCACAGGCACTGTCCCTTCTGATCTTGTTGGCGCAGCGACAACGCTGGCAAACAACTGCCAGAACACACTGGGCCTGTCCGAGGGAGAAAGCCTGCACATGCTGCTCAGAGTCGGCTATCCCAAAAAGCAGACACCACCCTCTTCGCTGCGATTACCGATCGAAAAAGTTTTCACTGATACTTCTACTCGATAAGTAGGGCAAATCGGGCAATCCTTACCGGATACCGAGCCTTTTTCTGGCAATGAATAAACCAAGTTTTTGTATCGGGTTGGCATTTCCCCAGGGTCGCCAGGTTGTTTTCATACAGTTGCGATAGGCATCAAAGTGAAGCCCAAAAGGAGCTGCCAGTACTTTACCCCGCTTGAGGAGAACTTTGAGGACATGGGTGGCAGCAACACCTGCACAGAGTTCGCAGGCCATATTGGTTGACGGGCCTTTGTGGGCTGCCAGGTCGACCCTGCTATCATCCACCAGATAGGCAGACTGCAACATGGCAGGTGACAGCCCCAGCAAAAAATGCAGGAGCTGCTCGTTTTCTGACAATCCCTTCATTCTGAAGTACTGCTCGAAGGTCATTTTTCCCGGCATAAAGCAGAGCAGGGCAACTCCCATGCCGAGAGGTGCCGCTGTAATAGCCGGGATCCCCTTGTCGGCACATGCAGCGAATACTGCCTGTCTGATATCCAGAGCAAAAAAATCCAGCCCATCAACATAGAGGTCGACACCGGCCAGAAACTCGTCGAGGTTGTTGAGAGCCACACCCTCAGGAAAGGTCTTTATGTCGAGCTCGGGATTGATAGCCGTAGCCATCTCTGTCAGCACTTCAACCTTGGCCCTTCCCAGGTTGGGAATGGTCGCTCCGACCTGACGATTAAAATTAGCCAACTCGAAGATATCCATATCAGCCACATGAAAGCTGCCGATGCCCAGCCTGGCCAGGGAAAGCAGATGGCTGCCGCCTACACCACCCAGTCCGGCAATAGCAATTCGCCTGGCGGACAACAGGTGTTGTTCGGCCTCTGTCACCCATCCCAGGTTGCGTGAAAATGCTGTTTGATAATCAAAGGTCTCTGCCAAACCTCACTCCCCCGCCAAAACTCAATCTACTGATTTATCCCTGACAACAGCTGCCTAGCCGTAGCAACAAATGACTACCTGACTATAACTGTTGCCTACCGATTCACAACTGACGCCTGATAACCGCTATTCACCACAGGGTAAATCGCTTCATACAGCCCACGCAAATTGGGCAGCATTCCTTTAATTGCCTTATCGGTCGTTGAGAAATAGGGCGCTCTAAGCCCATGATAATCAACCTCTCCTCCCACCTTTTCAAAATCAATTCCCGACTTCGCCAACAAACGGGGCAGAAAGGGTTCCATCATGGCAAATGCCATGGTCATTCCAGTGATTTCTGTAAGAGAAGTTGCCGCCAGGTATGCGGCCACCGAAATCAGGGAAAAGGTACGGCGCTCATGAAATGAACAGTCAACTGCATCCAGATCACCGAAACGAGTTCGTCCCTCCCCCGCACGCCGCCTGAAAGCTCCGTCAACCGCCAGCCTGGAAACCTCACAGATCGTCTCGCGATTGAGATGGAGGCTGTCGAGAAGCTTTCTGTCCAGGTTGTCACCACAAAAAGCCTCCATCGGGAGGTGTGAAATGCCTTTATTACCGGCTGGCACCAGCCTCACACAGCCCGCACCCCTGTTGGTTGCCTTGTGTCTAATCAGACAGTGTAAGGAGATATCATCAAAGGCATCCCATTCCTTTTTGGCGGGGAAGCGGTCTATCGGTTCGTATTTGAATTCTTCGCAATAAACACGGTATCTGATGCTATACACTTCCGCTTTCTGCTCGGGAGTTGCAGCATATTCAACGGTGAAATAACGTTGAAAATCCTCGGCTATGGACAACATACTTTCGTTCATAATGCTTCCCTGTGACCCTTGTCAGATCAGCTCTTCATCCTGCAGCAAGCTCTCACTGGTACTTTCTCACTACAGTAAAGCACAACATGCTCTTTCCAGCGAAAACCCGCTCCCCGCTTCTCCAATCACCGCAAAGTAAGCATGACTCATACGCCAGAACCAATAAATACAGATTACCCCCCCCCGGAGATTAACACCCATTATGTGAACTGTATCACTTTCCGGGCCCAGGAAAGACAACCTCTGTTAACGGCTCCACCTAACGAAGGACATTCCGGCGAAGTTCATCGATCAAGCCAGTTACTGCCGAGTCCAGCAGCTGGTAGGTATTTTCAAACCCCTTGACGCTGCCGTAAAAAGGGTCGGGGATTTCCGGTTGCTCAGTCTCCGGGCAAAAAGAGCGAATCAACGCCAGTTTGTACACGAACTCATCAGGGCACACCTGCAGCAGGTCCCGATAATTGTCCTGATCCATCGCCAGAATGTAATCAAATTTTTCAAAATCCCTGGCAACCACCTGCCTGGAACGGCCCCGTTTCAGTTTAATGCCAAACATACGGGCTACCTTTTTGGCCCGCTCGTCAGTTCTCTGGCCGGCCATACTGACGTGAGTCCCGGCAGAATCCACCTTGACCATGCGCTGCATGCCATGGGCCTTAAGTGCATGCACCAAAATTCCTTCCGCCAGAGGTGAGCGACAAATGTTATGTCGACACACCATCAATATGGCCACCCCCCTCATAGGCGTGCCTCGTCTGGCTGGCCGACATCACCGCTTTCTGCTGGTCTCAACAGGCTGGCAAAAATATACAGATAGAAAATCCAGCTCACTCTGGCGGAGTCCAGTGGCGAACCGAACAAACCAAAGACCGCGATTGCGATAACACCCACAGAAAATGCGACATACAGTGGCAATGTATTCTGTGGCAGGCATGGCACCAGTGCCGCAATGAGGCAGAGCAGCAAAAACAGCCCCAACCCGATCCAACCATTGTCATACCAGGACTGCACGTAAATATTTTTGATATGCCAGGGCAAATGCGCAAAATCATTGTAGAAAAACCAGTGATCAAGTCCTTCGGCAAAACCACCGTTGATGAGCAAATTTTCATTACCGGAACCAAATGTCACGTCGTCCAGTTCAACTACTGTGTCCCTGGAAAAGTTTTTCAGGTAGAGGGTCGTAGGCCAGCGTGCGAGCCGTGACCGCTTCCCCACATTGGCTGAATCCAGGGTGGTCGACACCGTTGTGAAATGATTGCCCGTGTCCTCAAAGCGTATGGAAGACGCGTGGCAGTTTGCCCGAAAATTACTGGCAAAAATCAGGTTTCTCTCACAGATAAACACCGCGAGGCGTGCTTTATCCGGCGCCCTGACCCGGAGCTGCACAGTGTATTCAGTGTCCGACCGAATGGGAATTCGCTGACCAAAGGCGAGATCTTCACCGGGTCCAAGCCGAAGATACGCATTACCATCGTCGCTCTCGATGGAAAAGCTGCCGACAGCACTCACCTTTTCGGGAAAGCGGTAGGCATAGTCCGCCGGGAATGAGCCAACCCCGTTCCCCAACAACCTCGCTCGCCAACTACCGGAACCCGCATCCACAACGTTTTGCCAATGACCCAACCGGGAGTCCAGGTCGCTGGCCACCGTGTCCATACGCTCGTTGAATTTATACCCACCCAGTGCCACCGCAAAAACACCCGGCAACATCACCAACAGCACTACCGCCAGAAACTGATTGAAGTATGACTGCGTCCGGAGCCGGACAAACAGAACAATTGCCAGCACATAAAATAGCAATTGTGCCAGACCAATGGTCAATGCGTGCTCGGCTGAACGGTCCACCCAGCGGCTGTCAAAATGTGCACTGACGGCGACAAACAGAAAAAGACTGCCGGCAAGCACCCAGCAAACGACCCCCAGCGCTCTGTGTCGCTGCGCCAACCAGCCACCGACCAACGCAAAAATAGCCAGTCCGGCAAAGGCGGCAAGGGCATAGCTGCCACCGCGTGAAAATGACAGCCAGGCTGCCAGTATCCCTACCATCAACGTGACGCTGATCAACAGAGAAGGGAAGCCACTCTGTCTGATTCCCGCGCGCCAGCGGCACACCATGGAGAGCACCGCATAGGCAACACAGCCAACAAAGAAACTCACATAGGTTGCGCGGGTAAATCCCACCGTGGCGCAATAGGCCAGTGCGCAAAATGCCACCAGCGCATAGATTTTCACCACCCGTCCGGAGCCATGAAAAATCCCGTACAGGGTCACCGGCAAAAGCAATAGCACAATGCCGTCAATCACCTCACCACCGGTGTGCATATCAGAAAAAATGCCGGTGGTGCGATAGGCCGATGCCAGATCAAGCAGCGAATTAACCACGTGATACCAGGCACTCCAGGACAACAGCACACCGAGCGTGCCCCGCTCCCAGAGCACGATCACCCCCAACACCAACGCTGCCGTACAGAACCCTGTCACCAGCCAGTTAACAGTCCGGTGGCGGGCACGACTGAAGACATTGAGCCAGAGGGGTGTCAACAGTAGCGCCCAGAGCATGCCCCTGATCAGTTTGTAGCCATATTCCGGCAAATAATACGGGTTACCGGTAGTGCTCACGGGCGGGAACAGGAAGACACCCCAGGCGGAAAAACCGGCCAGCACAACCGCACAATAGGCTGCGATCAGCAGCAAAGCACCCTTGCGATGGGCCAGGCGCAGATCAAAACGTCCGGACAATAGTGCGAACGCTATTGTCGTCAGCATCAACAGATCCAATTCATTAAACAGAAACCTGCCCGTATAAGTGGCAAGGTCCAGGCTGACCGTCGCAACCGGCAGCACCAGCAACCAGAGGCGTGGGACAAAAAACAGCAGCACCAGGTAAACCAGAGCGACGGCAATCGATATGTTCCCCACCAGGGGGAAAGACAGAAACGGATGCAGTGCCAGTAGCAATAATGCCAAGCCTGCCAGTTTGCCAAAGATATTGAGGGCGGGATTTGGCCCCGTATTTTTTATTGTCCGGTCAGAGGGCATCTCAGCGTTCCATTTAAATACTGTCGATCATTGGGCAGCCGCAGCAGCCTCAAGCAATGCATTGACATACGCCGAGGGGATGGCATAACTGATGGCAGAGGGATTGTGCAGCATGGCTTCTTTGGATTCTTTGACAAACACACTATTGATCACGGCAACGACCCTGCCGGTCTCGACATCGTAAACCGGGCTGCCGCTGCTGCCGGGGTAGGCTGTCGCATCAAGCTGATAAACCTCAAAAGGCTGGCGGGCACGTTTGATTTGTGCAGCCGTCAGCGTGGCAGAGGACATGGCAGGCATCACGATAGGCGTCACTGCAGACACAATCCCCCGATGCGTGACCGGCTGCAACCCCAACACCAGCCCAATCGGGAACCCGGTAAAGGCAATATCTTCACCCTCCCGGAGGGTGCGTGAACTCTCCACCACCAATGGTGGAAGAGCGGGGCCGGCAATCTCCAGCAGCGCGAGGTCGTGGGCTTCATCTGTTCGGACCAGGGTCGCCGGGTAGACACGGGAAGCTTTCCCCTCACCGCTAAACACCGCCAGCAACTCTTTTTTTTCATTATCGAGCGGTTTCTGGATGACATGGAAATTGGTCACCACCTGTCGGCCGTTACCCACCACAAAGCCGGTACCCCGAAAAGTCGGCAGTTGCCCCCGACCATCCGGCCCCTTGTTCGGGAAGACCGTGCCGATGCCGACCACCCCGCCCCTGATCTTGTCGATGGTATCCGGCAGCCCGGCCACAACCTGACCGACCGGCATCAGCGATAAACCGCACAGCAAAAGCAGGTAACGTACCAATAACCTCATGAGCTGGAATCCCCGACCGTCCGCGTTGAACTTTGGCCACAGGTTACGTGCATTTGATAAAAATCGCTATAATCCGGCATCGTCCGATAAACCGGGACAACTCAACGAACGGATCGCGCCCACCATGTCAGACCTCCTTCACCAACTCATCAGTCATCAGTCCCTACGAACACCTGATGCGATGGCGCTGTATTTCAAGGATCGTCAATTCAGTTACCGTGAGCTGCAACAGCAAATCGATGCCGTTTCGTGCGGCCTGCTATGTGCAGGCCTGAATCGCGGCGAGCGGGTCGCAACCTATCTGCCAAAAGTTCCGGAAAATGTCTTCGGTCTGTTTGGTGCTGCCCACGCCGGAGGGGTGTTTGTCCCGGTCAACCCCCTGCTCAAGGCAAACCAGGTGGCCTATATCCTGCGCGACTGCAATGTCCGGATACTGATTACCTCCGCACAACGACTGGAGCAATTGGCCGCAGTACTGGAGGAGTGCCCCGATCTGCGGACTGTAGTCATTATCGATGACAAACCCCGCCCCCCTACAGCAGCGGCTACACATTACGACCGGCTCGGCTGGGACAGCTTCCTCAGCAGTCAGCGCAGTCAGTCGCCTCACCCCCATATCGACAGCGATATGGTATCCATCCTCTATACCTCGGGCAGCACCGGCAACCCGAAAGGCGTTGTCCTCTCCCACAAAAATATGGTCACCGGCGCCAGAAGCGTTGCAACCTATTTGAACAATCATGCGGATGACCGGTTACTGGCGGCCCTGCCCTTCAGCTTCGACTATGGGCTCAGCCAACTCACCACCGCCTTCTCGGTGGGCGCCTCGGTGGCCCTGATGGACTACCTGTTGCCCCGGGATATTATTCGCAGTATTCAGCGCTACGAAATCACCGGACTGGCCGCTGTCCCGCCACTGTGGAACCAGCTGGCACAGTTGGAATGGCCCGAGGAAACTGCTCGTTCACTGCGCTATATAACCAATAGCGGCGGTGCCATGCCGGGGGCCACCACCAACAGGTTAAGAGCCTTCCTGCCCGATACAAAGGTTTTTTTGATGTATGGGCTCACCGAAGCATTCCGGTCCACTTTCCTGCCACCGGAGCAAATCGATCAACGCCCTGACTCGATTGGCAAAGCGATTCCCAACGCCGAGGTCCTGGTGGTGCGCCCGGACGGCACGCCCTGCAACGCAGGGGAACCGGGCGAACTGGTCCACCGCGGTTCACTGGTGGCCATGGGCTATTGGAACGACCCGCAGAAAACCGCTGAGCGCTTCAAGCCAAGTCCCGGCCAACCCAACGGCATCCCTCTGCCCGAAATCGCCGTATGGTCGGGAGATCAGGTGCGCAGGGACGAGGAGGGTTATCTGTATTTCATCAGCCGACTGGATGAAATGATCAAAACCTCCGGTTATCGGGTAAGCCCCTCCGAAGTCGAAGAGGTCGTCTACAACCTTAAGGGTATCAGTCAGGCCGCAGCACTCGGACTGCCTCATCCAATGCTGGGGCAGGCCATTTTGCTGGTGATAACAACACATGGCACAGTAACGGCATCAGAAGTCCTCCAGCACTGCAAAAAGGAACTGCCCAATTTTATGGTGCCCCAACAAATCGTTATCCTCGGGGAAATGCCTCACAATCAAAATGGCAAAATAGACCGAAAGCAGCTTGCCACTGAATACCGCGACCTTTTCAAGGAGCTTCAGGCGTGAAAAAAGCATTACCGGAACATGTATCGATGAACCAGTTCAAGGTGATAGACAACTGCCTTCAGGTGGGTCAGGTAGCTGTGGACAGACTTGCCGAGCGGGTGGGGCAAACACCGTTTTATGCCTACGACCGACAGCTCATGACAGATCGGGTAGCCGCTCTGAGAGCGCAGTTTCCTGAAGATATTCATTTACACTACGCCATCAAATCCAACCCGATGCCCGCCGTTGTTCAACACCTGGCGGGGCTGACTGACGGACTTGATGTAGCGTCCCTGAAGGAGCTTCGCGTGGCACTGGATACGGGTACCAGCCCACGCAATATCAGCTTTGCCGGACCGGGCAAAAGCGATGCCGAACTGAAAGCGGCGGCAGCGGCGGGCATTATTATCAATCTTGAATCCGCCGGGGAAATGGAACGGCTGGCGACCATCTGCAACCAGACCGGGCACCGGGCCAATGTCGCCGTGAGGGTTAACCCCGACTTTGAACTGAAAACCTCCGGCATGAAAATGGCCGGCGGCCCAAAACCGTTCGGCATTGATGCTGAAGAGGTTCCCGCCGTGCTGAAGCGGCTTGGGCAACTCGACCTCGCCTTCCAGGGGTTCCACATTTTCAGTGGCTCGCAGAATCTGCGACCGGACGCCATCATCGAGGCCCAGACAAACACCTTTGCCCTGGCACTGAAACTGGCCGATCACGCCCCGTCGCCAGTCCAGTGGCTGAATATCGGTGGTGGCTTTGGCATTCCCTACTTCCCAGGTGAACAACGACTCGACCTCGCCCCTGTGGCGGATAATCTTGCAACCCTGCTGGCCCGACACAGAGCCGACCTGCCGGAAGCAGAAATTGTTGTTGAGCTGGGCCGCTATCTGGTGGGTGAGGCCGGCGTCTACGTCTGCGAAGTCATCGACCTGAAAAAATCCCGGGGTGAAACCTATGCTGTGACCAATGGCGGGCTGCACCATCATCTCGCCGCATCGGGAAACTTCGGCCAGGTGATCAGAAAAAACTACCCGGTCTGTATCGGCAACCGGGTGGCAGGCGAACAACTGGCACCGGTGAATGTGGTGGGGCCGCTGTGCACCCCACTGGATATCCTCGGGGACAAATACGCGTTGCCGCCCGTTCAGATAGGCGATCTGATTGTGGTCTTTCAATCTGGCGCCTACGGTTATACCGCCAGCCCGCACCACTTTCTGAGTCACCCTGAGCCGGTTGAAGTCCTGGTCTAATCGCCCGGCCAACCTCGACTATGGCTTCGGGTGATAAAAAATCTGCACAACCTGTCACACCACTACTCAATTCCGTACTGAGCTGGCAGAATGCTATCCGGCAGGCTGAATGCCCTGGATTCATGACAAAAATGGAACACCCTCTATGAGTTTGCAAGCGGACATTATTCAAATTATCAATGACGTACTTATGCTCGACGGACAAACCACTGAGTTTGACAGTGACACCGGCCTGCTGGGATCCATACCGGAATTTGACTCCATCGCCGTGGTCTCGCTGGTGACTGCGCTGGAGGAAGAATTCGGCTGTGCTTTCGACGATGACGAACTCAATGCCGATGTGTTCGCCACCATCGGCAGTCTCACAAAAGTCGTCGAGCAAAAGCTGGACTGATGGCTCACTCCTGCAGGTTAGAACCCGCGTATATCGCCGGGAGCAGAGGCAAACTGTTTGCACTCCACTGCGCACCTGCAGCTCGAAATGACCGTGCAGAATGCGTGATTGTCGCCCCCTCCTTTGCCGAGGAAATGAACCGTTGTCGCTATATGCAGACCATGCTGGCGCAGCAACTTGCCGGCCACGGCATCGCCCTGCTATCCGTTGACCCCTTCGGTACCGGTGACAGCCAGGGCGAGTTTGTAGAAGCCGACTGGCAACAGTGGGTCAGGGACCTCATCACCGCAGCAGACTATGCCGGGCAGCTCGGTTACCGATCTGTCACCCTGCTGGGCATCCGGCTCGGTGCGCTGCTGGCAGCCGCCGCCGCACCCGAGATGAAAAACCTGCAACGGCTGGTCTTCTGGCAACCGGTCAGCAACGGCAAGATTGCCCTCAATCAGTTTCTGCGCATCAAAATTGCCGCTGCCATTGGCCGCGACGAGGACGGCGGCACCACTGCCCAGTTTGAAGAAGAGCTCAACCGGGGGAACAGTATCCAGGTGGCGGGCTACGATGTTTCTCCTGCGCTTTTCAGGGGAATCCAAACTGCCCATTTCGATCAATACCTGCCACCCGTCAACGCACCGATCAGCTGGTTTACGGTACTGGCCAGCGAAGAGCGGAGCACCCCCCGCACCGATCTTAAAACTATCGAACAATGGCGCTCCGAGGGAAAACAGATTGAACATCTGACCAGTATAGGCCCCGCCTTCTGGCAGGCTCACGAACGGACCCTGGCACCCAATCTGGTGAACGAGACCATCAGTCATCTGACCGGGGGACCCCAACATGAATGAGCACGCCGTTGTTTTCCCCTGTGAAGAGGATGCACTGTTGGGCATCGTTCACGCACCGGACCAGGCGGGAACCACCGGCGTGGTCATCATTGTGGCCGGCGGCCCTCAATACCGGGTAGGCGCCCACCGCCAGTTTGTTGTGCTGGGCAGGGAGCTGGCTCGACAGGGCATTCCGGTATTGCGCTTCGATCACCGGGGAACCGGTGACAGCGGCGGCGCTTTTCGCGGGTTCCTCGACATGGATGCCGATATTCGGAGTGCCATCGACACGCTCTTCAAACAATGTGGCAACCTGAAGCGCGTGATGCTCTGGGGCGAGTGTGAGTCCGCCTCGGCCGCCGCTTTTTATGCCTACAGGGATCCCAGGGTGGCGGGAATCTTTATGGTCAACCCCTGGATCAGAACAGAGGCAGGGCAAGCCAAAACCTACCTCAAACACTACTACTGGAACCGGCTG
>Ga0207884_1000283_pt1 | contig 37802 bp, 38 predicted proteins | sample MalvirmetaMSP144_FD_184236 | JGI IMG/M metagenome (GOLD analysis project Ga0207884, IMG submission 184236) | Marine viral communities from the Deep Pacific Ocean - MSP-144 (SPAdes) | ecosystem: Environmental > Aquatic > Marine > Oceanic | place: Pacific Ocean | collected 2011-07-08 | reverse complement strand
GGCGGTTTCTTCTGTCCACGTTTCTTTTTTCTCGGCCATCCCTGAAGTCCGGCAACCGTCATTAAACGTGCAACCCGATTTTTGCTGGCTGTTTCACCTTCCATCGTCAGATCTTCATGAATCCGCGGTGAACCCAAAATACCGCCACTATCAGTATGAAGTTCACGAATGCGCGTCAGCAATCGATTGTTATCAATCTTTCGACCACTCGGTAAACGTGCTTCCCAGCCGTAATAACCGCTAGCGGAAACGTCCAGACAACGACACATTAAGCGTACGGGAAACTCGACGCGACAACGTTGGATCGCCTGATACTTCAGGACGACTCCCTGGCAAAGAACGTCGCCGCTTCGCGTAAAAAATCCCGTTCCTTCTTCACCCGTGCCAGCTCACGCTTAAGACGGGCAACTTCTTCATCTCTGGGGCTACCCGTGCCATTAAAGGCCTGCTGGCCATTCTGATCTGCTTCACGTCGCCACCTTGTTAGCAGATTTGGGGCAAGCCCCAGTTCTTGAGCAATTTGGGCACAGCTAACACCTGGCTGCCGGGTTTGTTCAACAGCACCACGTTTGAACTCCGGACTGTATTTTCTTCTCTTCGACATAAACACTCCTTTTGCCCATTATCAGGCTTCTTTGAAGTGTCCGCAAAATCGGGGTAGAACCCTACCTACAACAGGAAAGCAGGTGGAGTATTAACTTAACAAGCGCATGTTGTCGGACTGGTTTTCCGCTGCGCTCCAAACCAGCCGCAAATACGGGCGTTAAATTTTTTTGAGAGATCAAGCATGGAAGACATTGATCGCTACATAATTGAAGTAATTCGAGTACGAAGATCGGTAGTTTTGTATTCAGAGCTCTTCGAACACCTATCATCCGTCTCCGTTCTCTCTGATAAAGCTGGTAAAGCTTTTTCAGTAATCCAACGGTCAATGCACGATGAGATTCTTATTTCGTTATCAAGGTTGTTCGACACTGATTGCTATGAAAAAAATAAGCAAAAATTCGAGTACTTGTCCCAAAGAAACATCGTTCAAAAATACCAAGCATCTTTAACTGATAAGGCAAAGGTACATCGAGACCAAACTACTGGATTAAAACAAGAAATCGATATACAAGATTACCGAAACCTAAAGGTTGCTCACAACGATAAGCCTATCTTGGTATCAAGTGATAGTTCGGTAAAGCATGGCATTTCCTCAACTAAAGTACTTGATCTGTTAGATCATTCTGTTCAGTTAATGTTATGTCTAAAGTCGTCTATTGCAAATCAAACAGAAGTGAGCGTCCCTGTAGACCTAGATAACAAATTAGTGGGTGTAGGAAATGAATTGGTTGCTAAACTTCGTAAAATATAACATGGCCAGCCAGCATCGCTCATTACACTCTCTGGAACTCGTTTCACTCGGCCGCTGCTGAAGTCATTATGTGTAATCTTACAAAGGAGTTAGTTTATGGCTGCAAGTAATGAATGGGAGATTCGGTATCTCACTGAATCAGGCTGGATTACTGGGGGTTATAAGTTAGATTGTGGTGATAAGAAGACTGATGTAAAACCAGAAGGTGCACTAATATGGGCTCGTCGTCATGTTACCGTAGGTAAACTTGGAGCACCTTCATCTATGAATGTAGATGAATCCCGCGGCAACCTTATTCAAGATAAAAATAAAATTAATAGTTTGTTAGCTAAATATGGTGGGCCTCAGTTTGGTGTTTAACCCCACTCATAATAAGACATATAAAATCGCCCACAAAAAGGCGTGGCCAGGACTCACTAACGCTCACCTTTTATTGCGGCGTTAGGTAGTTAATAAATCAGGACACTAATCGAGTATGAACCAACAAGACGAAATAGTAATTAATAATCAATTGGAGCATGACTTTTTCTTTATCGAATTACCACCAAACAATGTTGATGATGGAATTTGGAAAAATAGAAATGGCGAATTTATATTTATGGAAGAAATGGGATTGGACTATTTAAAATCATGTATCCATACATGTAAAAATGCAATATCACGATTAAAAGAATCAGCAAGACGTAAAATAGTTAAAGATACATTAATTCCACTGGCAGAAAAAAAGTTAGAAGAACTAGAGTCTGAGTTTGATAAAAAAACATGATACTCAACAATAAGTTCAAGTTTGTTCGCTCCGCTCACATGGGATGCCGCAAAAGGCGCGGCGCCTCTTAACTAGATCTTTGTATAACTAAAAGGGATTAGTCATAGACAAGTTGCTTGCGAGATCTTCAGAATTTGAAGCTTATGTAGTGTATATCCTAAGCCATACTCTTTACGATAACTCTGACAGAATAAGAGTCAGTAAAATCATGTGCAGTGTCTCTTTGGAACATGCTGAGAGCTTCAAAATTCTATTGGCTTCTAGGAATTTTACTTCAGCTATAAGTCTGCTTCGCCTCCAATTTGAGTGCTTAGTGCGTGGCATGTGGATACTTTATGCTGCTTCAGAAAAAGCATTGAGTATGCTGACGGCCGAACTGAGCGAAGATAGCCAAAAAAGAGCTAACAATCTTCCGATGCTGAGTGAAATGATTAGTCAGCTTGAAAAGAAAGCCCCTAAAAATGCTATCGACCAAATCCTAGAGTTTAAAGAATATTCTTGGAAGCCATTGAGTTCTTATGTGCATGGAGGCCTTCATGCGATTGACCGCCATAGCAAAGGCTATCCCATCCAAATACTAGAGCAAGCACTGAAAGCCTCAAATGGGGTAAATGGATTGGTTGCTGTGTTCGGGTCAATGCTTACTGGCCAACATCAGCTAACCAAAGAAGTTTATAAATCATTCGATAAATACTCAGACTGTTTCCAAGCTAAGGACGCAGTTTTATAAACAGTGATGACTTAACGCGTTTTGATTTTATTATAAAAAATACTTTCGCCATTAAAGTCTAACTTAATTAAGTTCAATAACTTAAAATGTGGTGTTTTAATACTTGGCGAAAGTGAAAAAAGGCGTAACATGTTAATATGGATAAAAACTGTTTCGGCCTTCTAAGCCGAGGGTAGCAGGTTCGAGTCCTGCCGGGCGTACCAACACTTATCTATAGCAGACAATTCAGCGGAAGTGCTCACTCACTTTACTTTCGCCATGCATCGGCCTACCGATTTATTTATTGTGTATCTCAGAACAAATTGATCATGTGAAGCTTCAGTATCTTACGATAGTTCAATTCTGCCAAGAAAATCTGGGTTGTGATTTTGCCAACCAATTGAGCACATTTGATGCCGGGTTTGACCTTCCCTTGAATTATACGCCGCCTCTTGAACATCCCAGGCGAGCCGCATAATATATCTAAATCTCCTCTTTGCCCATTATCGGGCTTATTTGAAGTGTCCGCAAAGTCAGGTTAGAACCCGGATTTGGTGCTCTGAGTTGCGCGTCTGTGGATGTTTTTTGTTCGTCATAGCGCTTCCTTTCTAGCAATATCAATTAGTTACACATAGAAAAATCTATAAACAATCCATGGAATACGATGATATTCCATGAAACCTCATGACACACGCTGTGTGCCCTAAGGTGTTGATATTGCTATTTACTACACTGTGAAACGTTGTGATGTCTGCATCACAATTTGGGACTAAAAAACTCATCTAGGGAGTCCCATCATCCACATGGCATGAATTTTTGGAAGGGTGAAAGGCCAGACTAAATAAATCTTGCAATTAGTTAGCTAACTAACTATAGTGGGAAACATGTTGGAGCTTAAAGATTTACCAGACGCGGACATCCTTAAGAAATTTGCTGATCGGTATCCCGAAGTAGATATTGATAGGGTCATGCAGTTTCTAACATTCTTGCGTGTTGGCACAGATCTCTCAAACGGCCTAGACCGCTACCTAGAGGCGCATGCTTTATTGCAAGGACGATGGTGGGTACTGGTGCTATTGATGCGAGAAGATGATGGGTGTTCTAGCCCATCCAAGCTGGCAGGAAAAGCCGGTGTCAGTCGCGCCACTATGACTGGACTCCTAAATAGTCTGCAACGTGACAAATTAGTCACCAAAATGGTCTCGCATGAGGACCGCAGACAAACACTGATCAAACTTACTACAAAAGGTCAGGCGAAACTTGATGAAGTGATGCCCGAATACTACCGGCGAGTCAACCAACTGATGTCAGTCTTGACAGAAGCGGAGAGCAAGACGCTTATGCAGATCCTGGCAAAATTGAACCAGCAGCCTGTGTTTTTATGAGTACTTTTTTATATATTTAATTAGCATCCTAACCAACCAGGAGGTTACCAATGAAAGAATCGAGAAAGAGTTCAAGAGAAATTGTCAAGAGTGCCAATCAACAGTGGAATCAGGCGCTTAACCAAGGTGAGCTGGAAAGTCTGATTGATTTATATGGTGATTCGGCGACCGTCTCGCCAGGCGATGGCACCTTGCTTGAGGGCCATGATGAGATAAGAAAATTATTCTCAGGCTTTATCGAGGGTGGTGTGCACAATCATCAGATTGAAACAGTGAAAATTATTGATGCTGAGACGCAAATTACCCAAGTAGGTTATTGGAAAGCTGAAGGCGTTAATGCCGATTCACAACCAATCGAGTTTGGTGGAGTGTTAGTTACTGTTCTGGAACAAAATGATGAGGGTGAATGGCAGCTGCAGTCTCATGTTTGGAATGTTGCTCCATAAGTCCTGCATCAGAGTTTAACTTAAATTTATTTGGTTGCTTAATTAGCTCCCTAACTAAAGAGGAAACTTATCATGAAAAATTTGATTATGGCTATTACTACACTGATGCTGAGTGGTGTTGCTTTGGCAGAAAATTCGCAAGAAATTGTCAAGAGTGCCAATCAACAGTGGAATCAGGCGCTTAACCAAGGTGAGCTGGAAAGTCTGATTGATTTATATGGTGATTCGGCGACCGTCTCGCCAGGCGATGGCACCTTGCTTGAGGGCCATGATGAGATAAGAAAATTATTCTCAGGCTTTATCGAGGGTGGTGTGCACAATCATCAGATTGAAACAGTGAAAATTATTGATGCTGAGACGCAAATTACCCAAGTAGGTTATTGGAAAGCTGAAGGCGTTAATGCCGATTCACAACCAATCGAGTTTGGTGGAGTGTTAGTTACTGTTCTGGAACAAAATGATGAGGGTGAATGGCAGCTGCAGTCTCATGTTTGGAATGTAACACCTTAAAAATATATCAATTTTTTTGCAGATAATACCGGCTTTCATGAGCTAATTTTTATAAAAGTTACGTTCCCTGATACTCATCAGGAGTTGGGCAGATATGGGGCATGTTACAAAATATGGGCTATTGAGGAGATTTTGCCTGCTTATCATTATGATAAGTGTGCCCGGAACTTCCTTCGCTGAGACATCAGTCAGTGCCAGTCTAAAATCGAAATATATTTGGGGTGGCGTACTGATGGGGGATGGCGCTGTCGTTCAATCTGACCTCAAATATACTTCTGAAAACGGTCTGTTTATCGGGGGAATGTTTTCTACGCTGGATTTTAGCAATTCCGGTAATAACCAACTTGATGTAAAAGCAGGGTACAGTGGTTCAGTGGGTGGGCTTGAGTATGAGGCTGGTTTCGTCAGGCATAGCTTCACTGGCGATGCCCCCACTGATGAGGACGCCGGTGTCCTGAGAACTTTCTTTTCAGGTTCAATTGGAAGTTTCAATTTCATTTTGAAAATTCCGCTTAACGATGCCAGCTGGACCTCGACGGGGGATATTTATACCAATATCGGTTTGGTGAAGACATTCCCGGCCGACTTTCATGTCAGCATCAGGGCAGCGGCGTATTATTTCGCTGATGATGCGGTCTTTGATAATGGCATGGTCGCTTTTGAGAAGAAACAGTCATTTGCTTTTCGCAATGCCACATTGACTATTGAGCATGCAGTTACCGGAATGCCTCTGGATTTAGGACTACATTATTCAATTGGTGGCGAGCGCCGCAATGGCATTGAGCTGGATGACCATGTCTGGATTAGTCTTAATATGCATCTCCCATGAAAACGTTGATGTTTTTTCACTAATTCTTCTAATGTTAGGAGGTAATTGAGTAAATCAGGCCGTTCAAATAATGTTTTATGTAGCCATGATTCACTGAACGTTGGTTCAGTAGCGAACTCCAACTCTCAATGGCGAGATATTTTGTTCGACTGACCTGTTCCACACTTTCTAATCCACCAAGTCCGTCCTCAGTCCCAGCTTCAGGCGGCGTGTACTGGTTCACTTAAGCCGGACACCATTTTGCGGGGAGGGGCAATATAAACATTATGGTGGATTCAAAGGGGGGAAGGACCGGTTCATTTAATGGCAAATAACAATGAAGCAGTTGCAATTATTTGAGCTAATATTACTTTCGCCATGCAATTCCAGTCCGCTTTAATTCAGTGCCTTATGAGCATAAAATAAGCGTTTTGGCGAAAGTGAAAGCGAGCCTAAGTCATTGAATGAATTATATTCCTCTGTGGCCTTCTAAGCCGAGGGTAGCAGGTTCGAGTCCTGCCGGGCGTACCATCTCTCTCTATTTCAAAATCTGCGACAAACTTTCAAGTTGATTTTTAGCCCTTGTCGGTGCTAACTTTCACGTGACCAAGGACGGCATATCTGAATTTCTCAAATTGAAAAGTGAACTCAGCAACGTGAATAAAAATACCCTGCTCGTAACTGGCGGTGCCGGTTTTATCGGCTCTGCATTGATTCGTCAATTAATTACCGAAACCGACTTCACCGTTATTAACATCGATAAACTGACCTATGCTGGCAATCTCGAATCACTAACCGAGATTGATGCTTCGCCAAACTATTATTTTGAACAAGCTGATATCTGTGATGCTGAGGCAATGGATAGAATATTCACCCAATATAAACCCAGTGCCATGATGCATCTTGCTGCCGAATCGCATGTTGATCGTTCGATAGATGGCCCCGCAGATTTTGTGCAAACCAATGTGGTTGGTACATATATTTTGCTTGAGGCGGCCAGAAAATACTGGAAATCATTATCCGCTGATGATGCCGGAAAGTTCCGCTTTCATCATATTTCAACAGACGAAGTCTATGGCACATTAGGCGAAACGGGTCTGTTTACTGAAACAACTCCTTACCAACCCAATTCACCATACTCCGCCACCAAAGCTGGCAGTGACCATTTGGTTCGTGCCTGGCACCATACATATGGTTTACCAGTATTAATGACTAACTGTTCCAATAACTATGGGCCGTATCAGTTCCCCGAAAAATTGATTCCAGTAGTAATTAACAATGCACTTGCTGGTAAACCATTGCCTATTTACGGTAAAGGCGAAAATATCCGTGATTGGTTATATGTCGATGATCATGCAAGAGCCTTAAGACTGGTGCTGGCGGAAGGCAAGTTATGCGAAAGCTATAATGTCGGAGGTTTTAATGAACATACCAATCTGGAAGTGGTACAACTGATTTGTCAGATTCTGGATGAACTATTGCCTGATTCACCCCATCGGCCACATAAAAATTTAATCGAATTTGTTACGGATCGTCCTGGTCATGATGCGCGTTATGCCATTGATGCCAGCAAAATTGAACGGGAACTGGGCTGGAAACCTCAGGAAACATTTGCCACGGGGTTACGTAAAACAGTGCAGTGGTATCTGGATAATCGCCAATGGTGTGAAAACGTGATGGATGGTAGTTATCAGCAACAAAGACTTGGACTGGGAGATAATAAATGAGTCGTAAGGGAATCGTACTGGCAGGGGGAAGCGGCACACGGTTATATCCAGTAACCCAATCCATCTGTAAACAACTGCTGCCGGTGTATGACAAACCGATGATTTATTATCCGCTGGCCACCATGATGCTGGCTGGTATGCGGGACATCTGTATTATTTCCACCCCTCAAGACACGCCACGCCTTGAACAGTTACTCGGAGATGGCAGTAAGTGGGGTTTGAATCTACAGTATATTGTTCAGGATAAACCGGAAGGTATAGCCCAGGCTTTTACTCTTGGCGCTGATTTTATCGGAGATGATGATTGCGCTTTAGTACTGGGTGATAATGTCTATTACGGTCATGATTTGGCCGATATGATGCGAGATGCTGATAACAATAAAGAAGGTGCGACCGTTTTTGCCTACCCGGTGAGTGACCCTGAACGTTATGGCGTCGTAGCGTTTGACGAAAACGGTAAAGCATTAAGTATCGAAGAAAAACCGACTAAACCTAAATCGCGCTATGCCATCACAGGTTTATACTTTTATGATAATCAGGTCGTTGAGATTGCCCGCAATCTCAAACCTTCCGCTCGTGGTGAACTTGAGATTACTGATGTGAATCAGGCTTATCTGGATAACGGCAAGCTTAACGTACAGGTAATGGGCCGTGGTATGGCCTGGCTGGATACCGGAACTCATGATTCCCTATTGGATGCTTCAATGTTCATTCAAACCCTTGAACAACGCCAGGGGTTAAAAGTGATGTGTCCTGAAGAGATTGCCTTTCGCATGGGATATATTGATGCTGAACAACTTGAACAATTGGCCCAGCCATTATTGAAAAGTGGTTATGGTAAATATTTGTTAAATATCATTAATGAGACAATTTACTAATGTTAGTCACCGAGACCAATATTCCTGACGTTAAATTACTGACGCCCAAAAAGTTTGGTGATGAACGCGGTTTTTTTCTGGAAAGTTATAACAAGAAAACCTTTCAGGATTTACTCGGTTTGGATATTGATTTTGTGCAGGATAATCACTCGCGTTCAGCGAAAGGCGTGTTACGCGGTTTGCATTATCAAATCAAGCAACCACAAGGAAAATTGGTTCGGGTAACAGCAGGAAAAGTGTTTGATGTGGCCGTTGATATGCGTCGTGATTCACCGACATATGGTCAATGGACCGGAGCGGTTTTAACTGCTGAGGGTCAGGAACAGTTCTGGGTGCCCGCCGGGTTTGCCCATGGTTTTCTGGTGTTAAGCGACAGTGCCGATTTTCTTTATAAAACAACCGATTATTACGCACCTGAATATGAAAGAACGGTAGCATGGGATGATGCCGATCTGGCAATTGACTGGCCGTTAGAGGACATAACACCGGTTTTATCAGCTAAAGATCAACAAGGTACCCCGTTTAAACTGGCTGAGACCTTTTAAGTGAAAATATTACTGATTGGCGGACAGGGACAGGTTGGATTTCAATTACAGCGTAGTCTTGCCTGCCTGGGCGAATTACACACTACGACAAGACAATCACTGGATTTGGCGGATATAACCGCAATTCGAGAGACGATTCATGCTATTCAGCCGGATCTGATTGTAAATGCTGCGGCCTATACTGCAGTAGATAAAGCCGAACAGGAAACTAAATTAGCCCAAAAAATTAATGCTATTGCCCCGGCTGTGATGGCTGAAGAAGCCAACAATTTATCGATTCCCATGGTGCATTTTTCAACTGATTATGTTTTTGATGGCAGTAAGACTTCTCCCTGGGTAGAGACCGATGCTACCGGTCCATTAAGCCATTATGGTCTGACAAAACTGGAAGGGGAGCAGGCAATTCTTGCCAGTGGATGTGATCATCTGATTTTCAGAACCAGCTGGGTATATGATCGGCGAGGTCATAACTTTTTGAATACAATGTTAAGACTGGCTGAAGAACGTGAGCAATTGAATATTGTAGATGATCAGATTGGTACTCCAACGTGGAGTAGACATATTGCTGATGTCACTGCTCAAGCATTGGCTCAGGCACATAATGATGATGCATTTTGGAAGCAAAATAGTGGTGTTTATCATTTAAGCGCAGCAGGTCAAACCAGTTGGAAAGGATTTGCCGAGGCTATCTTTCAGATAGCTGAAGCTGATGGTCGGCGTGTTCCAAAAGTAACAGGCATAACTACGGCAGAATATCCGACACCAGCCAAGCGACCATTAAATTCCTGTATGGATAATACAAAATTAAAACGCCATTTTGGTCTGCAGTTACCCGATTGGCAGGTAAGTTTACAATGGGTTTTACAGTCATAAATACTCAGTACAGATTTGCCAAAGTAGGAAAAATCGAGGGAAAGGTTCGTGATACAAACCACGTATAATAAACTAATGCAGTGGTTTTTAAGCCGTCCGCGAACCACTAAACGCATATTGAGTATTTTCATTGATTACATCGTGGTGATGCTGGTGTTATGGCTGGCATTTTCGCTGCGACTTAGTACGCTGTACCAACCGCCAGTTACCCAATTATGGTTATTTTTTCTCGCGCCGTTTATCGCGATACCGATTTTTATTAAATTGGGGTTATACCGGGCTATTGTTCGCTATATTGGGCTTGATGCCCTGTGGACAATTTTTAAGGCCATTGGACTGTTTACCGTCATTTTTGCCACCGTTGTCGTATTATCTGGACCATATGCCGGCTTAGTACCCAGAACAATTTATATTATCAATGCGCTATTACTATTTTTGGCAGTAGGTGGACTGCGTTTATATGCACGCTGGTTGTTTATCACCACAACCCGCAGTCCATTGGCAGAGTTGGATAACAAACGATATATTCCTCCCGTTTTAATATATGGGGCCGGACGAGCAGGCGCCCAACTATCAGCCTTATTAAAAATGGGTCGTCAATTGCGGCCAGTAGCGTTTATTGATGATGACCCGACGCTTTATCGCCAGCAAATTAACGGGCTGAATGTCTATCGTCCTCGTGATCTGGTGAAACTGATTGATAAATTTCATGTACGTGATGTGCTATTGGCCATGCCATCAGCTTCCAGAAGTCGGCGAAGTGAAATTTTGCGTTCTCTAGAGGAATTACCCGTACATATCCGTACCTTGCCAGATCTTACCGATATCGCCGAAGGTAAATTGGAAGTTTCAGATATTCAGGAAGTGGATATTGCAGATTTACTGGGTAGAGAAGCCGTTGCCCCTGATCCGCAATTATTAACAGCGAATATCACCGGTAAATGCGTCATGGTCACCGGTGCCGGTGGTTCGATTGGCTCCGAGTTAACACGGCAAATCATCAAACTCAAACCCAGCCGATTGTTATTGTTCGAAATCAGTGAATTTGCGTTATATCAAATCGAACAGGAGCTCTGTAATTTGGAGAGCGGAGTAGAAGTAATTGCTTTACTGGGCTCGGTTGTTGATCGGATTCGTTTGACATCAATCTGTCAGCATTTTGCGGTACAAACTATTTACCATGCCGCAGCGTATAAACATGTGCCAATGGTTGAAAAAAATGTGGGTGAAGGAATCCGTAACAATGTTTTCGGTACATTACATTGTGCCCAGGCCGCCATTGCGGCAAACGTTGAAACATTTGTGTTGATTTCTACGGACAAAGCTGTCAGACCTACTAATACCATGGGAGCCAGCAAACGGATGGCTGAGCTGGTTTTGCAGGCTTTGGCAGAAACCTCTATTACCCGATTTACAATGGTAAGATTTGGTAATGTACTGGGTTCATCCGGTTCAGTTGTGCCATTATTTCGTGAACAGATAGCCAAGGGTGGCCCTGTTACGGTTACGGATTCGCAAATCATTCGCTATTTTATGACCATTCCCGAAGCTGCCGAACTGGTAATACAAGCTGGTGCAATGGGGCAGGGAGGTGATGTGTTTGTGTTGGATATGGGTTCAGCAGTAAAAATTGTTGATCTGGCAAAACGAATGATTCATCTCAGTGGCTTTACGGTTAAGAATTCTGAAAATCCCAACGGTGATATTGAAATTACCTTTACTGGCCTGCGTCCTGGCGAAAAGTTATTTGAAGAGCTGCTAATTGGTGAAAATGTCAGCCAAACGGCACACCAGAAAATTATGCGAGCCGAAGAGCGGGTGATTGCCTGGCAGGATTTACAGTTAATTCTGACTGATTTACAGCATGCTGTCAGCGTTGCAGATTATGAGCAGGTCCGGGTACTGCTCAGCAAATATGTAGATGGATTTATGCCCCAATGCGGGATTGAGGACTGGCTGAGCAATAAAGCGGTTATCAATCAGTAATATCCACGAGTTTTATAACTTTTAAGAGACGTATTATGGAAAAAACACTCAATATTGCAGTTGCTGGAACAGGTTATGTTGGCTTATCACTTGCCGTGTTGCTGGCCCAGCATCATCATGTGACTGCTCTGGACATCGTCCCTGAAAAAGTTGATCTGATTAACGCTAAAAAATCACCCATTGTCGATAAAGAAATCGAAGATTTTCTGGCCAATAAACCGCTCAATCTGAATGCCACAACGGATAAGCAAAAAGCTTATGAAAAAGCTGATTTTGTCATTATTGCTACGCCAACCGATTACGATACGGTAACGAATACCTTTAATACCAATTCAGTTGAAGCGGTTATTCAGGATGTGCTGGCGATAAATCCATCAGCTGTTATGGTAATAAAATCAACTATTCCGGTGGGTTATACTCAAACTGTTCGAGCCAAATTTAGCACAGATAAAATTTTCTTTTCGCCTGAGTTTTTACGCGAAGGTAAAGCGTTGTACGACAATCTTTATCCTTCACGCATTGTCGTAGGGGAACAGAGTGATCGTGCACGTTTGTTTGCTGATTTGCTGTTGCAAGGCGCAGTTAAGAAAGATGTGCCCGTGTTATTTACTGATCCTACCGAAGCCGAAGCGATCAAGTTGTTTTCCAATACCTATCTGGCGATGCGGGTCGCGTATTTTAATGAACTCGACAGTTATGCTGAAACACATAACCTGAACAGCCGGCAAATCATTGAAGGTGTTGGTTTGGATCCTCGCATTGGAGATCACTACAATAATCCTTCGTTTGGTTATGGTGGGTACTGCCTGCCAAAAGATACCAGACAACTGTTGGCCAATTATGACACTGTGCCCAATAGCTTGATTCGGGCTATTGTCGATGCCAATACCACCCGCAAAGACTTTATTGCCGAACAGATTATTAAGAAAAATCCTCTAGTTGTGGGCATTTATCGACTGGTCATGAAACAGGGATCAGATAACTTTAGAGCTTCAGCTATACAAGGCATTATGAAACGTATTAAGGCCAAGGGTATAGAAGTTATCGTTTATGAACCGGTGTTGGAAGAAGCCGAGTTTTTCCGTTCAAAAGTAGTCAATGACTTGGCAGCATTCAAACAACAATCTTCTCTTATTATTGCCAATCGCATTACTGATGATATTCAGGATGTAAAAGAAAAGATTTATACCCGCGATTTATTTGGCCAGGATTAATCCCTTTTGCCTGAAACACTCAACAGTTAATACGTTTTATTGATGATAGAAGGGCATTATTTATAAGGTTGCTGATGTATAATCCTTGTTTGCTTATTTGGAGGACAGCAATCAGTGTGTGGAATAGTCGGTGGTATTGCTGAGCGAAATGTAGCGCCAATCTTGATGGAAGGTCTACGCAGGCTGGAGTATCGAGGCTACGACTCTTCCGGTGTTGCGCTTATGGACGCTGAAGCCAATATTCACCGTGTTCGTTCGCTTGGTAAAATTAAGCAGCTTGAAGCCAAAATCGATGGCGAAAACAGCAGCTTTTCCGGTCAAATGGGCATTGCCCACACGCGTTGGGCCACACATGGAATACCCTCCGAAAATAATGCCCATCCCCATATATGCAATCACCGTGTTGCTGTTGTTCACAATGGCATCATTGAAAACTATCAGGTTTTAAAACAGCAACAGACGCACCAGGGATATCGCTTTACCTCTGAAACCGATACAGAAGTGGTCGCCCATTCCATATATCAATATTTATACGGTGATGCTTCTCCAGCTGCCAGCCGCACCAATCTTTCACTTCTCGATGCCGTGGTGGAAGCCATTCATGATTTTGAAGGTGCTTATGCACTTGGAGTCATCGCCACCGACGAGCCGAATACGCTGATAGCCGCCCGCAAAGGCAGTCCATTAGTAATCGGAATTGGTATCGGTGAACATTTTATTGCTTCCGATGTATCTGCCTTACTACCCGTTACCCAGAACTTCATTTTTCTGGAAGATGGCGATGTTGCTAAACTGACACGCGAGAGCATTGAAATTTACAGCTCTGTAACCGGTGAGAAAGTAGAGCGTCCGATTAAACAATCCTCTTTAAACATTACGGCAGTAGAGCTGGGCGAACATCGTCACTACATGCACAAAGAGATCTTCGAACAGCCACAAGCTGTAATTGACACTCTTGAGGGACGAGTAACGCAGGATCAAGTGCTGGTTTCAACTTTTGGTCCTGGCGCCGAATCCATTTTCAAAAGTATTGAACGGCTGCATATTATTGCCTGCGGTACCAGTTATCATGCGGGCATGGTGGCAAAATACTGGGCTGAAGATATTGTTCGTCTTCCTTGCCAAGTTGAAGTGGCCAGTGAGTTTCGTTATCGAAATCCAGTCATCGAAGATAATACGCTTTTTGTCACCATCAGCCAGTCGGGCGAAACTGCCGACACATTGGCTGCTTTGCAGCAAATTAAAGCTTATGCTGCTGCTAGTCTTGATGCCTTCGCGGTAAAAAATATTCAAACATTATCAATCTGTAATGTAGCTGAAAGCAGCCTGACCCGTGAAGCTGATCTATGTTATCTCACCCATGCCGGGCCGGAAATCGGTGTCGCTTCCACCAAGTCTTTTACCACTCAGTTAGTAGCGTTAGCCTTATTGTTAACGTGTATTGGAAAAGTCAAAAAACGCATCACCCGCGAACGTGAAAAACACATCACGCAAGGCCTACAGAAATTACCTAATCTGATCCAGAATGCCCTGATGCATGAACAGGAAATTCAGGACATTGCTCAGGCTTTTGCAGATAAACAGCATGCACTCTTTTTGGGTCGAGGCACGATGTATCCAATAGCGTTGGAAGGTGCTTTAAAACTTAAAGAAATAAGCTACATTCATGCTGAAGCTTATCCTGCAGGTGAGCTTAAACATGGTCCGTTGGCATTGATTGATGAAAATATGCCGGTAATTGCTATTGCTCCGCTCGATGATCTTCTGGAAAAGCTCAAATCCAATCTTCAAGAAGTAAAAGCCCGTGGTGGTCAGATGATTGTGTTTGAAGATGAGCGTTCAGATATCAGTTCTGAGTCGGGTTTTAAGGTTATTAAAGCGACTACGAACGTAGGCCGTATTACTGCCCCTATAACCTACAATATTCTCCTTCAATTGCTCAGTTACCACGTTGCTTTAATTAAAGGCACAGATGTCGATCAACCACGTAATTTAGCGAAGTCGGTTACGGTTGAATAAATTAACCTAGTTAACACATAAAAAATAAGCAGAGATTTAAATGGAAAAAGTTGCATTAATAACTGGTATCACTGGTCAGGATGGTGCTTATCTAGCGGAGCTTTTATTAGAAAAAGGCTATGTAGTGCATGGCATAAAACGTCGCGCCTCTTTATTCAATACCGATCGTGTTGATCATCTATATCAGGATCCACATGTTGATAATAAAAATTTCATTTTGCACTATGGTGACTTGACTGATTCAACTAATTTGATTCGTATTATCCAGCAGGTTCAGCCCGATGAAATCTATAATCTGGCCGCAATGAGTCATGTTGCGGTCAGTTTTGAAACCCCGGAATACACAGCGAATGCTGATGGTATTGGCACGCTACGAATTCTGGAAGCGATTCGAATATTGGGGCTGGAAAAGAAAACCAAATTTTATCAGGCTTCCACTTCAGAGCTTTATGGTTTGGTACAGGAAACACCTCAGAAAGAAACGACACCTTTCTATCCACGTAGTCCTTACGCAGTTGCCAAATTGTATGGTTATTGGATCACTGTAAACTATCGCGAAGCGTATGGCATTTATGCCTGCAATGGTATTTTGTTCAATCATGAATCACCGATTCGAGGTGAAACGTTTGTTACCCGGAAAATCACCCGCGCATTAGCTCGTATCAAGCTTGGATTACAGGATTGCTTGTATCTGGGAAACCTTGATGCGTTACGCGACTGGGGACACGCCAAAGATTATGTTGAGATGCAATGGTTAATGTTACAACAAGATAAGCCAGAAGATTTTGTAATTGCTACAGGTGTGCAATACAGCGTTCGTGATTTTGTTAATACCGCTGCGAAAGAACTGGATATTACTATTCGTTGGGCAGGCGAAGGCGTTGATGAAAAGGGCTATGGCGCTGAAGGTAAATGTATTGTTCAGGTGGATCCACGTTATTTCCGTCCTACAGAGGTCGAAACTTTATTGGGCGATCCGACTAAAGCGAAAGAAAAACTTGGCTGGACACCTAAAATCAGTTTTGAAGAACTCGTAGCAGAAATGGTGCGTGAAGATTATAAATCTGCAGAGCGTGATGAATTAGTAAAAAAACATGGTTTTACTGCATATGACTACCATGAATAAATCAGACAAAATCTATGTTGCAGGTCATCGTGGTTTAGTTGGTTCAGCACTAGTTCGAAATCTTGAGGAAAAGGGGTATAGCAATATACTCAAAAGAACCCATACTGAATTAGATTTGACTGATGAAAAAGAAGTAGCAGAATTCTTCAAGACTGAAAAACCGGACTATGTATTTCTTGCGGCAGCAAAAGTCGGCGGTATCCAGGCTAACAATACTTATCCGGCTGAATTTATCCGAGATAACTTGGCCATTCAGAATAATGTAATACATCATGCGTACCTAAATAATGTAAAGCGCTTACTGTTCTTGGGATCGAGCTGCATCTATCCTAAAAACGCACCGCAGCCATTGAAAGAAGAATATTTATTAACAGGCCCGCTTGAAGAAACCAACCGTCCTTATGCATTGGCTAAAATCGCTGGCATTGAAATGTGCTGGAGTTATAACCGCCAGTACGGCACACAATATCTTGCAGCCATGCCAACCAATCTATATGGCCCTGGCGATAATTATGATTTAAATAATTCACATGTTTTACCGGCGCTTATCCGTAAATTTCATTTAGCTAAACTGGCTGGAGAAGGCAATAAAAACTCAATTCTGAAAGATGAACAAAAATATGGAAAATTGCCTGAACCATACAGAACAGAAATATTAACAGCTTGTGAAAAACAACAAACTCCAGCAGTTATGATTTGGGGGACAGGCGTACCAAAACGTGAATTTATGTATAGCGAAGATATGGCAGATGCCTGTGTGCATTTAATCAATCTAGATTATAAACAGTATCAGTCATTATTAGGTGCCAACCGAAATGATGGTGTAGCACCTGTTGTAAATATAGGTGTGGGTGAAGATCTAATGATTAAAGAATTAGCAGAAATAATCAAAGAAACTATTGGATTTAAAGGTCAAATCGTATTTGATGAGACTAAACCGGATGGAACAATGCGAAAGTTACTGGATATTGAAAGACTAAAAAAAATGGGCAGTAAAGCTCAGACCCGTTTAAAAAATGGTATTGAAACTGTTTATACGGCCTATAAAAATGCATAGCCTGATTATAGTTTTGGATTGGAATTACATTGAAAATATTAGCTTGAACGCGACTTAAAGTTTGTAATGCCCTCACTAAAAAATCAGTTTCAAACCCAGCTCAAAAAAATCACTGACAGGCCAGGACTTAATAAAATCCTACAAAACACTGGTTGGTTGTTTGCCGATAAGGTTTTGCGGATGGGCTTAGCGTTTGTCGTTACCATCTGGCTTGCACGTTATTTAGGGCCGGAACAATTTGGGTTACTCAATTTTGCCATGGCATTTGTAGCATTATTTGGTGCTATTGCCACCGTTGGTTTGAACAGTGTTGTTGTGCGCGATTTAGTAAAATTTCCCGAAAAAACTTCATCGATACTGAGTACTTCTATCTCATTGCAGATATTGGGTGGGTTAATAACGTTCAGTTTAATCGTGCTGGCTATCCATTTTTTAAAACCAGAAGATGCTTTGGCAAGAGCAATAGCTATTATCCTTGGACTGAGTATGGTCGTTAAGTTTTCAGAAACGATTAAGTATTGGTATGAATCACAAGTGCAATCTAAGTTTGTTGTTTGGGCTGAAAGTGCTGTTCTAGTCCTGTTTGCAGCAATCAAAATTCTTTTGATATTACAACAAGCACCGCTCATCAGTTTTGCATGGGCAATATTCGCAGAGACAGTGGTTTTGGCAATTGTATTAATCATTTTATATTCGATTCAATCAAAAACAAGCAAAAAATGGCAACCCCAGCTTTGTCAGGCTAAAACATTACTTCGAGAGAGTTGGCCTCTTATATTGTCAGGCTTGTCAGTAATGGTTTATATGAGAATAGATCAAGTCATGCTTGGACAAATGCTCAATAATGAGGCTGTAGGTATTTATTCTGTTGCAGTGAAAATAAGTGAAATGTGGTACTTCGTACCAATAGCAATAGTTGCTTCAGTATATCCAGCGATTATTAGCTCTAAAGAAAAAAGTGAATCGTTATATCAGCAAAGAATGCAAAATCTCTATGACTTAATGGTTTATATCTCTGTTTTTGTGGCATTAATTGTGACATTTTCAGCCGACTGGATTGTTATTTCACTTTTCGGAGATGCTTATAGTGAATCTGGATTTGTTCTAGCTGTTCATATTTGGATAGGTTTATTTGTTTCATTAGGTGTTGCAAGTAGTAAATGGTTTTTACTTGAAAATCTAAGTAAATTAATTTTTTATAGAACACTTTATGGTGCACTCTTAAACGTTTTATTAAATCTACTTCTAATCCCGTCGTTTGGTATAAAGGGGTGTTTAATCGCTACCCTAATCAGTTATTCATTCGCGGCATTATGGTTTGATGCTTTTGCAAAAAAGACAAGAAAAGCTTTTGTTATGAAAATAAAAGCATTAATTTTCAGGAGTTTATATGCCGCTTAAAACGGTGTTAGCAAAGATTATTCCCCGTAAAGTCAAAAAAAGTTTAAGAAACTTTTGGATTTTGGCTGATAAATATGGCCAAAGAAGATCAATTAAATATGACAAGTGCTTAGATAAAAAGGGCCAAGAAATACCTTGGTACACTTATCCTGCTTACGAATATCTCAATAGCCTTGATTTTAAAGACCTGGACATACTTGAGTTTGGATCAGGAGCCAGCTCAACTTGGTGGGCTGAAAGAGCCAAAAGTGTTACCTCAATCGAACATAACAAAGAGTGGTATGAAATCGTTAAGCAAAGACAAACTAATAATTTAAAAATAATTTTTGCAGAAACAGAGGAAAAGTATATTTCAGCTGGTAATTTTGAAAAATACGACATCGTAGTGATTGATGGTCAGTATCGACATGCTTGTGCAAAAAATCTTAAAAACATTATAAAAAGTGAAGGATTAATTATTTTGGACAATGCTGATAGGCATCCAACAACTGCAAAACTTTTGAGAGAAACATACAATCTTTTGCAAGTAGATATGCATGGGTTTGGTCCGATTAATGACTATACATGGACAACATCGCTTTTCTTTTCAAGAGGTTTCCAGTGCCTGCCTAAAACCAATAGATTGCCTGTTTATTCTGTTGGCGCTTTAAAAGAGCTTGCCGAATGAAAAGTATGATTAAAAAAATCTTACCAAAACAATGGTTAGAATATATTCGTATAAAAATTCTGAGTAGTTATGCGACAAAATCTTATTCTCAAGAAGGAGAGGATATGATTTTACGCCGAATATTTGAGCATAAAGCGGATGGTTTTTATGTTGATGTAGGCGCACATCACCCTGTACGATTTTCAAATACTTATTTATTTTATAAACAGGGCTGGACAGGTATTAATATTGATGCAATGCCAGGAGCAATGAAGCTATTCAATAAGATCAGACCTAAAGACATTAATCTTGAACAAGCTATTTCAGAAAAAGAAAAGACGCTGACCTATTATCAGTTTAATGATCCTGCTTTAAATGGCTTTGATGTCGAACTATCTGAGAAACGCGACTCGGAACAAAATGGTTATAACATTCAATTTAAAACTCAGTTAAAAACAAAAAGTCTTGAAACCATTCTGGATGACTATTTACCAATTAATAAAATAATTGATTTCATGTCAATTGATGTTGAAGGGCTTGATTACGAAGTGTTACGTTCCTTGAATTTAATTAAGTACAAACCCAGAGTTCTATTATTGGAAATTCTGTATACATCAGATAACAATAATAAAAATGAAATTGTTTCTTATCTTGAACAAAATGGATATGTATATTTTGCTAAAGCATTAAATACAACGTTTTTCAGGCACAAAGATTTTTTAAGATGACAGCGCCGATAGCTTTATTTGTTTACAATCGCCCCGAACATACAAAAAAAACTATAGAAGCTCTACAGAAAAATGATTTAGCTACTGAAAGCAATTTATACATATTTTCTGATGCTGCAAAGCATCAAGAAGCGACTGTCCAAGTTCAGGCAGTTAGAGAGTACATTGCAAGTATTAATGGTTTCAAGTCAGTTACAATTATTAATCGAAATTTCAACTTAGGCTTAGCTGATTCGATAGTAGATGGTGTTACAAAACTCTGTAATTCAGATGGAAAAGCTATTATTCTGGAAGACGATATTGTGACTTCTAAAGGTTTTTTGCGTTTTATGAATAATGCATTAAACCTGTATGCAGATGACGAAAAAGTTATGCATATCTCAGGATATATGTTTGGAATTGATAAACCAGAAGAAATTTCCGAAACATTTTTTTATCGTGTTCCTTCATGTTGGGGGTGGGCTACATGGAAACGTGCCTGGGAGCATTTTGAACCTGATGCAGCAAATCTGCTTGAACGGATCAATATGTCCAAGAAAAATTATGATTTTGATATTGAGAATAGTTATGCTTACAGTGAAATGCTTCAAATGCAAGCTTCAGGAAAATTAAATTCTTGGGCAATACGTTGGTATGCAAGTGTTTTTTTGAATAATGGATTATGCCTTCATCCGAACAAATCCTTTACTAATAATATTGGTATGGATGGTTCAGGGACTCACTGTGGAACAAGCAATTCTTATGAAATTTTGGACTTGAAAGAAGATTCCAGCATCAATGCCAAACTGAAATTAGAAGAGAACCAAATTGCGCTTCAAAAAATAAAGAATTTTAACAAAAGCAAATTACCACATTTTTATCGGCGTTTTGTTAGGAAGATTCTAAAAACAACTCAAAAAATACTGTTAAAAGGCTAAATAATTAATGTTAGTAAAAGCATTTTTTTATGAACCAGCTAAACATTTATATAAATTATTAACAGACGTTGACTATCGTGAATGGTGTATTCAGTCTACAAAATTAGGACGATTACGTCGATTTACTAAGTGTCATGGCAAAGTAAGGAAATGGCATGTAAATATACCTGATGCAGCATCGTTTTTATCTGCATATAAAGAAATATTTGTCAGCAAAATATATCAGTTTGAATTCGAAAATGATCAACCTGCTATTCTTGATTTGGGGGCCAATATTGGCTTAAGTGTTTTATATTTTAAAACCATTTTCCCTAAGGCAAAAATTACTGCATTTGAAGCTGATCCGAAGATATTTTCATATTTAGAATACAATATTTTGACTAATGGATTTAGCGATGTGGAATTAATCAATAAAGCCATTTGGAATCAAAATAGTATTTTGAGCTTTAATGCAGAAGGCGCAGATGGTGGGAGAATATCTGATATGCCAACTGAAAAAATGATCGAAATTGAAGCTGTTGATATACGTGATCATCTCGAACAACATCATTATGATTTTTTAAAAATGGATATTGAAGGAGCCGAAGATGAGGTTTTTCTGGCTTTAGAAAATTATCTTGTAAAATTTAAATTTATTTTTCTTGAATACCATTCAATAGTAAATAAACCCCAGAAGCTTGCACAGATGCTGGATATGATGACAAAAAATGGTTTTAGGTATGACATTCAAAGCGTAATAAATAAAAAACATCCATTTATTTTTAGTTCTAATTTCCTCGATTTTGAACAACAATTAAATATTTTCGCATGGAAAGAATAAACATAAATGTTGCTGAAATTATTAAAACCTCTGAATTGGAATTATATTCATGAAAACCTGCGTTAACATTGCATGTGGCAATTCATATTTAAAAAACTGGTTAAATTTAGATTTTTCACCACATTCAGTAGATGTCAAACAAGCAAATTTATTAAAGAGTTTACCTATTAACGAAAATTATGCTGATGTCGTTTATTCATCTCATTTTATAGAGCATATTCCTCGAGAGTTTATTTCTGGCTTTCTAGCCGAATGCTTTCGCATAACTAAACCTGGTGGGCGAATTCGACTTGTTTTGCCTGACTGGGAAGAGTTATGTGCTACTTATTTATCCCTCCGTCAGTCAGGGTCTCAGCATGATAAAGCTGATTTTTTATTAATGGAAATGCTGGATCAGTGTGTTAGAAAATTCTCTGGAGGTGAGTTAGGTGCTTATTATTCTCAGTTGCAGCAATCACCGGATAAAAACAAGGAGATGATTGATTTTTTATATTTACGTACTGGTCACAATCTCAATACTCATGATGCTATTCGCACATCAAGCCGCTTGAATGAAATGATCAAAAATCCTAATAAATTGTTGTATAAACTTCGTGAATTTTATATTGCATTTATTTTAGCGTTATTACCATCGGCCTTTCGCAATCAGAATGTTAGTCTTACTTTAGTTGGTGAAAAACATGCTTGGATGTATGATTATCATTCTATCGAAAAGCTACTAATACAGGCGGGTTTTAAAGACGTGCAGCGTGTTACAGCAAGCACATCAAATACAACAGACTTTCCTTTTTTTCCTTTGGATATTTATGAAGATGGTAATCCGCGAAAAGGAAAAGAGTCAATGTACGTTGAAGCAGTAAAAATTTGAAAATCGTCAACGTTAATACTAATGATATTCATGGTGGCGCTGCTAGAGCTGCTTATCGACTCCATAAATCGCTTTTAGCATCAGCAGTAGACTCTATAATCTTTGTGCAATCAAAAAATTCAGATGACTATACTATCATTGGGCCAAAAACTTTTCCCCAAAAAATATCAAGTAAGTTGAGTCCATTTGTTGATAGTTTGCCAGTTCGTTTTTACCAATCTCGTTCTAAAACTTTATTCAGTACTGCATTGATGCCTTCATCGTATGTTGTGCAGAAGATTAATGCACTTAAGCCTGATATAGTTCATCTTCACTGGATAAATGCCGGTTTTTTAAAAATTGAAGACATTGTAAAAATTAAAGCGCCAGTTGTTTGGAGCCTTCATGATATGTGGGCATTTACAGGGGGGTGCCATTATGATGAAGGTTGTGGGGGGTTTGTTCAATCTTGCGGTAAATGCAAAGTACTTGGTTCTGATAAACCGTTCGATCTAAGTAGTAGAATTTATAACCGCAAACGGAAATCATTTTCAAAATTCGATATCCAGTTCATTGCACTCAGCAATTGGTTATTTAATGAAGCAAAAAAAAGTAGTTTGTTAAAAGATAAAATAATACATCAAATCCCCAATCCAATTGATACAATTAAATTTGCTCCATTTGATAAAAATCAAGCTCGAAAATTACTAAATCTACCGTCAAATAAGAAATTAATTTTGTTTGGTGCTGTTAGCTCAACCAGTGATCCCCGAAAGGGATTCATTGAGTTAACTGAAGCATTAAAATTAATAAACACCGATAATGCAGAGCTGGTTGTTTTTGGAGCATCTAGACCAGAAAAAGAGAATGAATTTAAGCTCACCACTCATTTTTTAGGTCATCTTCATGATGATGTAAGTCTACGAATACTTTACTCAGCTGCGGATGTAATGGTTGTTCCAAGTCTTCAGGAAAACCTCTCAAATGCAATTATGGAATCTTTAGCATGTGGAACTCCTGTTGTTGGTTTCGATATTGGAGGAAACCCCGATATGATTGAACATATGCTAAATGGCTATCTTGCCAGAGCCTACGATATAAAAGATTTAGCGTATGGAATTAGTTGGGTTATTGAGCATCCAGAGCCATTTGTTCTTAAAAAAATGGCAAGAGAGAAAGTTCTAGATAAATTTGATAGTTCAGTTGTTGCACAACAATACATTTCAATTTATAAAAAACTTATTAGGTAAGTAAATTTTTTTAGTATGAAATCAACATTGATTATCCAACCTTGGTTTTCAGCCAACGGTCATCCTGCACAATCTGTAATCAATTCTGCAAGAATACTTGTCGATGAGAGTTACTTTTCTTATCTGGTATCTTGCATTACGAAATCCGATAGGGATATAAAAAATTTTAATCTTTTGCAGAGCATTGTTAAGGCTAATAAGTTTGCTGTGAATTCATCTTCATTAAGAGAAGGTACGTATAAATCAATTTTTGCTGTAAGGAATTATTTAAAAAAAAATCCTTCTGTAGAAAAGCTGTTTTATTTTGATGTTCACCTGGTTTTGATGGCACTAATTTGGCCTCTTTTTCGCCCAGGAAATATCAGGCAACTTTATGTTTGTTATTTGATGGGGCCAGAGCGGGTTAAACGTTTTCGCTTGATAAATTTTGTTATCGCTCAGTTTTTAAAACGACATGATGTGGTGTTGTTTCTTCGGACTCAAGAGTTGGCCCATGACTGGAAAAAAGACTTTCCAAATGCAGATATACGATGTTTGCCATCACTTGAAATATCAGAAGTAACGATTGAACCACCAAAAAATCAAGCAGTTGTGCATTCACAAATTCAACTTGGTGTTTTAGGCCAGATACGACTTGGTAAAGGTATCGAATGGTTAGTGCCACTTTTTCAAACGTATCCCCATTTAGGTGATTTGAATATTTGTGGTGCATACAGTGATCAGGCTGCGGAAATTAAGTTAAACAATCTTAAATCTTATCCAACCTTTATCAATAAATTTTTAAGTGAGAATGAATTGCTCGGACTAGCAGCTGAGCAAGATTATCTATTAATGCTATACGATGACTGGGATCCCCGTATGGAGGGCGCCGTCATGTTTCTAGCAGCCAAGGTAAGTAAACCAGTAATTGTTTATGATGAAGGCTGGTGTGGGAGAATGGTCAGAACATACAATAATGGTCTAGTTGCTCCGAAGAATAAAAATGAAATGATGGACTTTTTTAAAGGATTACCAAAGCCCGGTAGTGATGTGTATCAACAATTACTTTCCGGAGTAATTTCCTTTAAATGCGAGCACTCTGGCGACAAGCTTAAAAACGCTTTTTTAGAAGCATTTCGGGATTAATCCATGTTTATTGACAATCTCATCCCCAGTATTTTTGGAGCTCTTTCAAGTCCCTTATGCTTTATAAATCGGTTAAGACATCCAAAATTAATTTCGTTTGGGTTATATGCTAACCTAAAAAAAATGCATCAACGGCAAATAATTGAGGGTATTGATTCCATTTGGGATGTGGGTGCCAACCGTGGTCAATTTGCTTTCATGGCCCATAAAGTCTGGCCAGAGTTACCAATTTTTAGTTTTGAACCTGACCCTGAGAGTTTTGCAGGACTCAAACAGACTTTTTCTCGATTCAACATTGACGGTAAAATTTATCATTTAGCGTTAAGCGATAATTCAACGCCTAAAAACCTTCTGCGATACGCCGATGCAGTCAATAACTCTCTATTAAAGCGTCATACTGAGGACCCCACATCAGAGTCAGTTGAAGTATCTTGTTCTAAACTTGATGAAATAGCGGACACAAACAAATTTAATGCTGCTTTTTTAAAGCTGGATGTTCAAGGCTATGAAGCAAGTGTTTTAAAAGGCAGTGAATTCTTCTTATCAAAATGTCGATATGTACAGATTGAGGTTGCCTTTAGCCCAGCTTATTCAGGTGCTGCAGATATTGGGGAAATGCTCACGTTGATGAAAAGTTATGGTTTTGAATGTATACAGATTCTTGATCTTCTTAGAGATAAATCAAAGCAAAACCAGATACTAGAAATGGATTTGCTGTTCAGCAGAATAGGTAACTAACAAAAATGAAATTAACCATCGTTGTTCCTTCATTTAATTATGCTCAATTTTTGGACGCTTGCCTGACTAGTATTCAACAACAGAATTATACAAATTTTGAAGTGTTGATAGCTGATGGTGGTTCAACTGATAAATCAATAGAAATTATTCAGTCTTATTGTGAAACAGATTCTCGTTTTAAATTGGTTAGTACAGAGGATAATGGGCAGGCGGATGCGATTCAAAAGGCCTTCGTTCATGCAACAGGTGAGGTGTTTGGTTTTTTAAATGCAGACGATACATATTTGGCCAAAGATAGTTTCGCTGAAATTGTAAGAGCTTTTGAACAATATAATGATATTGGTTTGGTGAGTTTCGGAGGTTACTACATTGATGCACAGGGGAAATGGATCAAACCAATCAATTATCGTTATCATCCATTCGATGGATTTCACTTGATGAAATATCGGACAGCAGTTTTACAGCCAGCTACTTTTTGGAAGCGTGAGGTTTATAACGGGACAACTTGGCCTGCTAAGTTTAACTTTGTGTTTGATGTTGTTTTTTTCTACCGTGCATTTCAACAGTATTCATGGTTAGAGATGACTAAACCTATCGCAGGATATCGATTACATGGTGAAAATAAGTCAATGTTTGTTAAATCTAGCCGAATAACTGAGTTAGCTTCTTTTGAGGAGCTAAAGTTCGGTCAAAAAAGCTTACGAGCTAAATATCTGAAAGGAATAGCAAAATTGGCTGCTGTTTTTGAGCATTGGGGGAAAAAAGGCCAAATTCTGAATTATTGGTTATATACAGTAGTTAACGGAGTTGCATTTATTAGCTGTTACCGATTGCCAAGTATCTAAATAAATGCTGAAAATATCCATAATCACTGTTTGTTATAACGCTGCTCATACCTTACCCGACACTATTCATTCTGTAGCCAGTCAAGATTATCCTAATATTGAACATATTGTCGTTGATGGTGGTTCTACTGATGGGACATTGACCATTATTGCGAATGCACCTAGTGTCACACGTTTTGTATCTGAACCAGATAAAGGTATCTATGATGCAATGAATAAAGGGATCGCTATGGCAACAGGTGATGTTATCGGCACATTGAATGCTGATGATTTTTATGCGACGCCTTCAGCGATTGATGCAGTGGCGAAGTCTTTCTTAGACACTCAGATAGATGCTTGCTTTGCTGATCTTGTTTATGTCGATACGAATGATACCAACCAAATTATAAGATACTGGAAGTCTAGTCCCTTTCAGCCGGGAGCCTTCAAATTGGGTTGGATGCCAGCACACCCGACTTTTTTTGTTAGAAGCAGCATATATAAAAAATATGGTGTATTTGATTTACGTTATCAGCTTGCTGCAGATATGCAGCTATTATTCCGACTATTAGAAAAACATAAAATTAATACAGTTTATTTACCAAACGTATTAATAAAAATGCGAATGGGCGGCGCGACAAACAAAAGTATTAAAAATATTTTTGAACAAAATAGAGAAATACTCAGCGTTTTGGATGACTATTATGAACATAGTAGTCGTTTAAAATTCTTTTTTAACAAACTCGTTGACAGGGTTAAGCAATTTTTTCTAAGGCCAAAAAAACTTTAATGTTATGTAATCAAGATTATATGGAATTACCAAAAGTAACTGTCTTAATGGCAACTTTTAATGGAATACGCTGGGTCAAGGAACAAATCGAAAGTATTAAGTTACAAAAGTCTGTTCATGTTAATTTAGTTATTTCTGATGATGGTTCAACGGATGGAACCTATGAATGGTTAGAAGAACTGGCAAGCACTAATGAAAACATTGAGTTACATTTCAATAACAGTTCTACTAGAGGAGCTGCCGGTAACTTCTATCACTTAATTGAAAACATTAATATGGATAGTGCTGACTATATAGCACTTGCTGATCAAGACGATATATGGTTCGAAGATAAATTATATAATCAAATTCAATCTCTAAAGTTAACATCTTCTGATGGAGTCTCTTCGGATGTCATAGCATTTTGGCCTGATGGAAAAAAAGAACGGATCATTAAGTCTGATGAAATGAAAAAGTTTGATTTTTTATTTGAATCGGCTGGTCCTGGATGCAGCTATATATTTACACCCGGCCTATTTACGCTTATAAAAAAGTCGCTTGAAAAATTAAAGAAAGAAGATCGGCCAGATCTGCATGATTGGTTTATTTATGCAGTTGCCAGAGCAAATAAAAAAAACTGGACAATTGACCCAGTCCCCTTACTTAAATATCGCCAACATGAGAACAACGTGATGGGGGTAAACCGGGGGTGGCAGGCAAAGTTGAATAGATTGTCAAAAATAAACGACGGTTGGTATCGACAGGAAGTTATCAAAATTTCTCGTATCGTAGAGAAAATGACATCAGATGAAGAAGTCTTAAATGTATGCCGTATTGTTGGTGCAGATACTTTTGCAAATCGACTAAAACTAATGGCCTTACTTCCTGAAGCACGAAGAGCCAAAATGGATAGAGTAATGCTCTACTGTGCTTGTGGTTTATTTCTGTTTTAGCTCTGTATGTTGACTCGACTTAACCAAAACTCTATTTGGAGTTTTGCTGGAGGAGCTATACCAGCTTTAGCTGCTTTGGCATCAATTCCAGTTTTTATTTATTTGCTAGGTGTTGAAAGATTTGCAATCTTATCATTATTACTTTCATTAAACCTATTCTTCTTTGTATACGATTTTGGCTTAGCTCGTGCAATGCACTTTTTTGTGCCAAAAGATAAATATCAATGCCCTCAACAAGTAAAAATACTTACAAGTACTAGCCTTGCTATAGCATTTGTAATTGGAAGTGCTACATCATTATTTATATTTTTACTTAGTCCTTATTTAGTTGACTATTGGTTACATGTATCAAAAGCAGAAACTAAAGAAATTATCCTTGCCTTTCAGATTGCAGGTTTTGGAGTCCTACCCGCAGTAATGATGAGCGTATTAAGGGGAAGATTTGAGGGTGCTGGTGCATTCAAAGAGGCGAATTTAGCGAAAATATTTTCTGGTACAAGTTTATTTTTGCTTCCAATATTAGTTTCGTTTAACCAAGACTCAATTGTTTTGTTAGCTTGTGCTATTACTTTTTCACGTTATCTTTCACTTGTAATATATATAAAACTAACAAGAATCATAAACTTCAAAAGTTGGGTTCATGTAGACCTTTCTTTAGTATCCAAAATCAAAAATTATGCATTTTGGGCTGCTATATCGGGTTTTTTTTCAACGGCATTTATTTATGCCGATAGATTTTTTGTTGCGGGTTTCGTATCACAAGCTGAGTTATCGGTATATATTGCTAGCCAGGATATCATGAGTAGATATCTTATTATTCCATGGTCTATAGCGATTGTTCTAACGCCATACTTTGCCTCTGAGAAGTTCTCTTCAATTGATTTTAAGAACATCCATTTCACTTCTTTGAAAAAAATTACAATTCTTACATTATTATTTGCACTTGCAGTAGTTAGTATAATTTATGGCATATTGCCATTTTTGCTTAATGTTGAGTTTCTCGGCTTAGTGAGTAACATCTCTTTAATATTACTTTTAGGTGTTATTTTTGCCTCTATTGCACAGCTCCCACTTGTATTTTTATACGCACAGGGGAAAGCAAGGCTTTTGAGTTTAATTTTCATGAGTGAGGGAATTTTATACCTTTGTTTCGCTCCATTTATATACGGAAAATTTGGTGTGTATGGGGCCGCAGCAGTTTGGTCAACACGATTATTTATAGAAATGACAATGTTGTATTTAGTTGCTCATAGGATGATGCGAAATTGATAAATTATAATTTTTTTTCAGAGATTAGATTTAAATATATATTATTTTTCATATTAGGATTAATAGCGGTTTACTTATGTCAATCAGCTTCAAAGGACTGGAGTAATTATCAGTGGCTGTTTTCTATTGATAATCAAAAGAGTTGGACACAAATGCTTTCCGAGTTCTCTATATTTAAAGAGCCAGCATATTTTGTCTTATCAAAGCTTGGTGGGGAAGTAATTGGTTTCTCATTATTCATGGGGATTGTGACTGTAATAACTTTGGTCATTAAATTAAATTATTTGTCTAAAATTGTGGATTCTGTCCCTGCAGCATGTTTTTTTTATTTTTGTTTATATTTTTTCCTTTTTGATACAACAGTTCTTCGCGTGGCTTATGCAACAGCATTGGTTATTCCGGCATTTTATTTTTTGCAGCATAAACGCATCTCGTTAAGTTTTTTACTGGTTGGACTAGCAAGTCAAATTCATCTGACCACTATTGCTTTCATGATTATTTATCCATTGTATTGGGTTAGACAGTTAAATTTTGTGGTGCTAGGGATTTTTATACTTTCCCCAATATTGATTTGGATTGACTTTTCAGCTTTTGACTGGCTAATAAGATTTTCTATGATTTTTACTGATAAATACCAATTTTATGCACGCCCTGAATTACTTCAGCAGCAAAATTCAACGGGTTTGTATTTTTATTTTATAGGCTTTTATTATTTGCTTGTTGCAGGTATTTATTTTTACCTTAGGGATGAAATTTTGACAGATCCTTTTAAACGTGTGATGGCCTCAATCGCAATGTTGGGAGTAATTATTATGTGTCTTTTACATGATAATGTTGCTGTGGGGGCACGACTAGGTGAATTATTTTTAATCAGTACAGTTTTACTACTTAGTTGGGTATATTTAAATGCTAGAGCTAAACAACAACTTTTGATTCAAATCAGCATGATTGTAGTCTTCTCAAGTTATGCTGTAGCTAGATTCTTTTACCTATTCCCAAACTTTTTTGAATGAGAAAATTGATGAGTCAAAATATAAGTTGCTTCAAAGCCTACGATATTCGAGGAAAACTAGGCGAAGAGCTTAACCCCGATGTCGCTTATCGAATTGGATATGCCTATGCTAAAAATTTAAATGCCAGACGGGTTGTGGTTGGTGGCGATATTCGGCATACCAGTGAACCATTAAAACTGGCTTTGGCTCAAGGCCTGATGGACGCCGGAGCAGAAGTTATTGATATCGGTATGGTAGGCACAGAAGAGATTTATTTTGCCTCATTTTATCTGGATGTTGATGGTGGTATTGAAGTGACGGCAAGCCATAATCCCATGGACTATAACGGCATGAAACTGGTGGGGCGTGGTGCTTTGCCGATAAGTGGTGATAGTGGCTTAAATGAAATCCGTGATTTGGCCGAACGTATTGATTCCCCTTTTAACACATCAAAAGCAGTTGTCTCTGATAAGGTTAATACTTCTGCCACTATTACATCTGAAAACACTGTTTTCAGTGGAACGAATAATGCCAATAAATACAAACAGCAATCGATACTTCAACCCTACGTTGAGCATCTGCTGAGCTATATTGATCTGGCAAAACTTAAACCGTTAAAGCTGGTTGTGAACGCGGGTAATGGTGCCGCTGGACATGTAATTGATGCTATTGAACAATACTTTAAACCCGCTAATGTGCCAGTGGAGTTTATTAAGGTGCATCATGAAGCTGACGGCAATTTTCCGAATGGTATTCCTAACCCTTTATTACCCGAAAACCGTGCAGCAACTGCTGATGCAGTCATTGCTAATAAAGCCGATATTGGTATCGCCTGGGATGGGGATTTTGATCGGTGTTTTCTGTTTGATGAAAATGGCCGCTTTATCGAAGGGTATTACATTGTCGGTTTATTGGCTGAAGCATTTTTGCTTAAGTCACCGGGTGAAAAAATCATTCATGATCCACGGTTGACATGGAACACCATCGATCAGGTTGAAGCGGCGGGTGGCAAACCTATTCAATCCAAAACTGGCCATGCTTTCATCAAAGAACGTATGCGTCTGGAAAATGCGATTTATGGTGGTGAAATGAGCGCTCACCATTATTTCAGGGATTTTGCCTATTGTGATAGCGGCATGATTCCCTGGCTGTTGGTAGCTGAATTAATCAGTGTAGCAGGCAAGCCTTTATCTGAACTGGTTAATGAGCGAATGGCGAAATACCCGTGCAGTGGTGAAATTAATTATCGGGTAGCAGATGTTAATGTCATTCTTGATAAAATTCTTCAACATTTTTCTGCTGAAAATCCATTGATTGATAAAACAGATGGAATAAGCCTCGAGTTTGACCGATGGCGATTTAACTTACGCTCATCTAATACTGAACCATTGTTACGTCTAAATGTTGAAACTCGGGCTGATGAGGCTTTGATGAAAGCCAAAGTGGCAGAAATCGAACAGATAATTCATAGCTGATGAAGGTTTTTGTAACAGGCGCAACAGGGTTTGTCGGCAAAGCCCTAATAGATTCATTGCTGGCAGATCAACATAATGTTATTGCTGCGGTTAGGAAATTAACTAAGCAATTGCCAACATCGGTAACCCAGGTCGTGATTGGCGATTTGTCGGAGTTCGCTGAGGCTGACGATAATGAGTTTGAGACCAAATTAGCGACTTTTTTATCAGTTTCTGATGTATTAGTTCACCTTGCTGGACGAGCCCATATTACAAGTGACGACCCAATTAACGATCAATCACTTTTTGATGCAGTAAACGCTTCAGCAACTTTCAAGCTGGCAAAACTAGCTTCTAAATACAATGTTAAACGGTTTTTGTTTCTTAGCTCGATTGGTGTAAATGGCAATCAAACCAGTCAGACACCATTCACAGAGCAAGATACTCCAAACCCTCAGGAACCTTATGCAGTTTCAAAATGGCGAGCTGAGCAACTAATTACAAATCACCAATTTTCAAATCAGATGGAATGGGTCATCATCAGACCTCCTTTGATATACGGACCTGATGCGCATGGTAACTTTGCAAGTTTACTCAAGTGGACGAAAAGTGGCTTACCGTTGCCTTTTGGAGCAATACATAACAAGCGTTCAATGATCGCCCTGGATAATTTGGCGGATTTCATTACGTTGTGTCTTGATGCACCTGCCGCGGGAAATCAAACGTTTGTGATTGCCGACGATGAATCTGTTTCCTTGAGTGAATTGCTTAAAAAAGTTGCTACTAGCCAAGGAGTATCAGCAAAATTAATTCCAGTACCTGTAGGATTGATGAAAAATACTGCGAAATTACTGGGTAAATCGGCTTTAGCGATTCGATTGTTTGGAGATTTGCAGATAGATAACAGAAAAGCCCGACATTTGCTTGGCTGGAAACCCGTCACGACAATGGATCAACAGCTTAAGAAAATGGCTGAGCCGAATAAAAATAATGCTTTAATTACAAATAATAAAACGAGAAATTCATGACCCAAGTTGTTATCCGTTTACTGGATGTTATCTTTTCTATTGCTGGCCTGTTGATCGGTTTGCCTATTTTATTAATTCTGATCGTTATCGGTTGGTTTGATACTGGTTCCCCCATATTCAGGCAACAGCGTGTGGGGCGAAATCAAAAGCCCTTTACATTAGTCAAATTCCGTACCATGACAAAAGATACGGCGCATGTCGCCAGTCATCTGGCGTCAGCCTCTTCGATTACTCCCTTTGGTCGTTTTCTGCGTCGAACCAAGTTGGATGAGTTGCCACAATTATGGAATGTGTTGAAAGGGGAAATGAGTCTGGTTGGTCCCAGACCATGTCTTTTTAACCAGCTTGAATTAATTGAAGAGCGCGAAGCGAAAGGTGTGTTTAAGGTTAGACCTGGTATTACCGGACTAGCACAAATAAATGATATAGATATGTCGACACCACAATTGTTGGCAACAACTGATGCCAGAATGATTGAACAGCTCAGAGTTCGCTTTTATTTCAGCCTTATCCTGCAAACACTTACTGGTAAAGGCAGGGGAGACAGGGTAAATAAATCTATATAACCGTTCTTTGGTGCATCAATGTTAATGAAGTGAACTAAACAACGATAAATATTTTGTGAACAGCTTCTCACGTTGTCAATTTTTCCAAGGATTTTACTAGATCTGAAAAGATAAATTCCCGTACTCTTTGATTGCAGCTCTGGAGAGCTGAATTTAACTAAACAAGGAGTATGGAAAGATGTTTAAAAAATGGATTGTTTCTTTATTACTGGCGTTTTCACTTTCATCATTCGCTGCATACGCAGCAGATAAAATCAATATCAACACTGCATCAGCAGATGAATTACAACTGTTGAACGGAGTGGGGCCCTCTACTGCTAATGCTATCGTTGAGTACCGCGAGCAGAACGGGGCATTTGCCAATGTTGAAGATTTAGCAAATATCAAAGGTATTGGCGAGAAAAAAGTGGCCAATATTGCTGAGAATGTAACAGTCTCTGATTAAGTTAATGTAATTAGTTATGAAAAGGTGAGGTTATAACCTCACCTTTTTTATGCCTGTCAAAAGGCAACAGATGTTGAAACAACTGACTCTGCCTGCATGACCAGTTTGTCTTTGAGTGATTCATACACATTCTGTTGCTCTGTCTCACTTAACGCATTGTCTTCAATATTGGTGATGAAAAATACGTCTTCCACTTGATCGCCAAGAGTGACCATTTTGGCATTAATAACTTGTATTTGATGCGCCAGAAATACCTGTGCCACAGCGGACAGTAAGCCGGGTCGGTCGTGCGTATACAACTCCATAACCGTGTGATTTTGTTGTTGATTGGTTGAAAACTTGATAACGGGCTCTGTTTTGAAAAGCTTGGTGGTTCTTGGCATCAATTGCGGTTTATAACCTGAAGTAAGCTCTTTACGGGCCAGTTGTTTACTGACAGCAGTGATTATGTCTTCATAACGCTGTTGTGCACCATTAATGATAAACGTATTCAGAGCACTGTCATCACCACTGATATTGATTTTGGCGTCAAGGATGTTCAGTTGCAGTTGTTCGAGACTGGCAGTCATTGCTGCGAATAGGCCCTGCCTATTCTGTGCGTAAATGAATAATTCCAGCGTCTGTTTATCATTGTGAGGCCGCACTAAAATCAACGGCTCCTGCTCAGGATTTTCTAATCTGCCATTGGTTTGCCAGACAATTTCCTCGACTGAATGTCGAAGAAAGTAATCGAGATCGTAGCTATGCCATAAAGTCGTAATGTCTTGAGGTGGCCATCCCATTTCAGTGAGTTTGTCCAAAGCCAGCTGATACTTTTTATGGCTTTTCTCTTGAGTACTTTTCGCCTGGGCTTCAGTATGTTCTAGCCATTGATGGGTGCTGTGATAAAGCTGCTTGAGTAACGAATCACGCCAGCCATTCCAAAGATTATTATTGGTTGCCCGAATGTCTGCCACCGTCAGCAGATACAGATAATTTAATCTGTTCACACTGCCAACTAATTCAGCAAAGTCCTGAATGACCTCTGGATCTTCCAGATCTTTCTTCTGGGCAGTGGACGACATTGCCAGATGCTGCCGAACCAGAAAAGTAACAATACTGGTGTCGTAATCACTCAGATTATGCTGGGTACAAAATTTCTCTGCGTCCTGAACCCCCAAAATACTGTGATCGCCACCACGACCTTTGGCAATATCATGATAAATGCCGGCAATGTAAAGTAATTCAGGTTTTGGCAGTTGATAAAAGACTTCTGAACATAGCGGAAATTCATCCTTGAATTCAGAGCAGGAAAAACGACGTAAATTTCCCACCAGAAACAGGGTATGTTCATCTACAGTGTAAGCATGAAATAAATCATGCTGCATCTGCCCGACAATTCGACCAAACTCAGGCAAATACGCACCTAAAACGCCAAGTTGGTTCATGCGACGGAATTCATGGGTCACCCCTTTTGGTTGACGGATGATTTCCATAAACAGGCTGCGATTTCTGATATCAGTGCGAAAACGTCTATCAATCAAATGCAGGTGTGCGTGTATCTGACGAATGGTCGAGGCACGAATTCCTTTGATATGTGGATGCTGCTGCAAAATTAAAAACACCTCGAGCAGAGCATAGGGATAGTAGGCGAAAATACCGGAGTTTATGGTTTCCAGATATCCATTATGGGATTGGAAGCGGCGGTTTATCGGTTCAATATCCCGTGGCTCGTCTGCCAGAATAATATTCTCTTCAAACAGTTGTAATAACAGGGCGTTCATCTGACCCACTGCACGGACTGTTCGATAATAATCTTTCATGAAATGTTCAACAGCCATACGACTGTTGGTTTCGACATAACCCAGTTGCTTGGCCAATTCACGTTGATGATCAATCATCAACTTTTCTTGTTTGCGGCCTGCCTGATGATGCAGGGCAAAACGTACACGCCATAAAAAACGTCGTGATTGTTGCAATACCTCGAATTCACTCTCTGCCAGAAACCCCTTGGATTTAAGACCTTGCAGGTTTCGGACATCAAAATGCTGTTGCGCCACCCAGTTGATAACCTGAATATCACGAAGACCACCCGGCGATTCTTTCAGATTGGGTTCAAGGTTGTTACCGGTATCGTTGTATTTATGATGACGTTGAATCTGTTCCTGTTTTTTCCGTTCATAGAAAAGCCGGTTATCCCAGGTTTTGTTGGAAATCGTTAATTGCTGTAATTGTTCAAACAATACCCGATTACCGGATAAAAACCGTGCTTCAAGAAGATTGGTGGCTATAGTGATATCGTCTTCTGCCTGTTGGCGGCATTCGCCAATGGTGCGGACACTATGACCAATCTCCAGGCCGATATCCCACAGTTGGGTCAGGAAGACAGATAGTGCTTCTGGAGGTGTTTCAGCCACTGAATCATCCAGTAATACCAGTAAGTCGATATCCGAGTGTGGATGTAATTCGCCTCGTCCGTAACCGCCAACGGCAATCAGACTGACAGTCGTTTGAGTCGCCAGATGTTTTTGCCATAGAAACTGCAGGACCTCATCCACAAAATGTGCTTGCTGATGTACCAGCCAGTCAATATCTGCCTGATCTTCAAAAAAACATTTTTTTAGGTGTTGTGAGGCTTTGTCGAGAATATCGCGACAGCCTGTCGCATTATCCGCCTGGCCAAACTCCCAGACAGATTGTGCAGCAATTGCCATGATTGATTGCTCCTATGAGCGTTCTTCGTCCCGAAGGGTTAGAATTTCATGACCATCATCAGTCACCAGAATAGTGTGCTCCCACTGTGCAGACAAAGAACGATCTTTGGTCACTACGGTCCAGCCATCCGGAAGCTGACGTACCTGTCGTTTACCGGCATTGATCATCGGTTCAATGGTAAATGTCATGCCGGTTTGTAATGTCATCCCGGTATCCGGCATCCCGTAATGCAAAACTTGAGGCTCTTCATGAAAGACCTGCCCAATGCCATGTCCACAATATTCTCTGACAACTGAAAAATGCTCATTCTCCGCGTGTTGCTGAATAGCATGACCAATATCACCCAGCTTGATGCCGGGTTTAACCATATCAATCCCTATCAGCATACATTCGCGGGCTACTCGAGACAGGCGTTGCGCCAGAATCGAGGTCTTGCCCACATGAAACATTTTGCTGGTATCGCCGTGATAACCATCTTTTATAACCGTTATATCGATATTAATGATGTCGCCATCTTTGAGCTTTTTATCACTGGGGATACCGTGACAGATAACATGATTGACTGAGGTGCAGATAGACTTAGGGAAGCCATGATAGTTTAGTGGGGCAGGGATGGCTTTTTGTTCATTAACAATATAATCATGACAAATAGTGTTCAACTCATCAGTGGTGATTCCCGCAACCACATGTGGTTCGATCATGGTCAGAACGTCTGCGGCGAGTTTTCCTGCCACACGCATTTTTTCGATTTCTTCGGCTGTTTTAATGGTCACGCCCATGCCAGATCCTGATTACTGTTAACGATAAAAAGAGAAAGCATAGTTTGCCGCAAAAACCGCTGAACTGCCAGCAAACTGGCTTAATCCACTGTGTCGAAGGTATATGCTTTGTTTTAATCAGTAACTGTGGAATAATATGCGCGCCTTAGCA
>Ga0207884_1000282_pt1 | contig 38056 bp, 28 predicted proteins | sample MalvirmetaMSP144_FD_184236 | JGI IMG/M metagenome (GOLD analysis project Ga0207884, IMG submission 184236) | Marine viral communities from the Deep Pacific Ocean - MSP-144 (SPAdes) | ecosystem: Environmental > Aquatic > Marine > Oceanic | place: Pacific Ocean | collected 2011-07-08 | reverse complement strand
TATGGTCATACTCCTCATTGTGCCGAACGGTGACATTCAGATCGCGAAGCTGATAGCTGAGTGCATCTGAAATCTCATCATCGAGAAATGACAGCAGCCCGGAGCGACTGTTCACCAGATCGACACGGGTATCCAGTCCGGCAAAAATCGAGGCATATTCACAGCCGATCACCCCGGCACCATAAATAATAATATTGCGGGGTGTTCTATCCAGGCTCAGGATGGAATCACTATCAAAAATACAGGGATGATCAAAATCCACATCATCCGGGTGGTAGGGACTTGAACCCGTTGCGATCAAAAAGAATCGTGCCTTAATCGTTTCACGTGTGTGGTCAGGTTGTTTGATGGAAATATGATGAGTATCCGTAAAACTGGCTCGCCCTAAATGGAGTTTGATGCGATTGCGGGCATAATCTTTTGTCCGGCCTTCAACCTGTTTTCGAATGACATCATCTGCGGATTTCATCAAATCAGGGAAGGAGAACCAGCGGGGATCGCCCACTGCACGGAACATGGGCATGGTATTGAACTGCACCATGCGCCGGACGGCATGGCGCAAGGCTTTTGAAGGAATGGTCCCCAGATGGGTACAGTTACCACCCACCATAGGCCTGTCATCAACCACCGCCACTGACCAGCCCTGTTTCACTGCGGACATCGCCGCACCCTCGCCTGCCGGGCCACTGCCAATTATTACCAGATCATATTGATAATCTGCCATACTTTAAGACTCCAGATCCATCGGTTGTATATTAGGCACCAAATATTGGCTGCCACATCACAACCCCATTATCACAACACCTCCAGTGCCATCGTTTTTAACCACAGCAAGTGAGACGAACCCTGGTGGTATCGATACACCTATCTAGTATTCAGATGCGATATCTGCTTGCTCAACCAATAGGGTCTCATAAGCCTGGTAATCGCGACTGGCGGCTGTCAGGGCAACCGTGGTGGAAAGCACCTGCTTCTGCTCAGCACTCAGCTTGCTGAAGTCTCCCTCCGTCACCCGGGTCAGGGACACAATCACGTGATCGCCATTGTCAAGGGCCAAATCGCTAACGACTGCACTATCCGCAGGCTCAGCCATGGAAAAGACCCACTGGCGAATCTCTTCATTGAGTTTGCCACTGAAACGCTTTGTGTTCAGATTAACCTGCCACTCGAGTGATTCCTTTTTAGCCACTTCTTCAATTGACTCACCCGCTTTAACACGGGCGACCAATGTCTCGGCACGCTCCATCAATTGACGGTCCGCACGCTGCTTTCTGAGAATCTGCTCAATACGAGGCCTGACCTCAGCCAGGGGTTTAAGCCGTGAAGGAATTCGCTCCCGAAGCGACAGAACCACCACGTGATCATCTGCTAGATCGAGTACTTCACTGGTGAGGCCTTTTTCCAGAACCGGCTCGCTGAATGCAGCCGTGATGACCTGTGGTTTGCCTGCTATGCCCTCGCCACCGTTGCGGCTGAATGGTTCTGTAACCTGCAGTGTCAGATCAAGCCTGTCGGCAACACTTTCCAGGGAGTCCGCGTTATAGGAGAGATCTTTCAACTCTTCAATCCTCTCTGGCAACAACTCCAGTGCCAACTGCTGTTGAAGCTCACGCCGGATACCCGGCTCGATATCATCGCGGTTGGGTAAGTCAGCCTTTTGTTCTGCTACCAGCTTGACCAGATGGACACCGAGATCGGTTTCAACCGGATCAGATATCTCACCAACAGACAGGCTGTCCAGCGCCTCACTCAATGACTCGGGCAGATCTCCCCGTTGCACAAAGCCCAGATCGCCACCCTGTTCAGCCGTGCTGTAATCCTCGGAGTATTGCTCAGCAAGCACAGCAAAGTCTTCACCGGCTTCCAACTGCTTTTGAATCTCAGAAATTTTGTCGAGATGACTGTCGTCGTTCTGCTTCTCAAGCAGAATCTGTGCGACCTGTCGCGATTGCTTGGCACTGGCGGCACTGATCCTGGCCTCGATCACATCGTTGACAACATTCTCTTCCACTACGACTTCCTGCACCAGGTCCTCAGGACGCAATTCTATGTATTCCACCACCAACTGCTCGTCCGCCATAAACTGGCCTTCGTTGCTCTCATAGAAAGACTCGACTTCCTCATCAGTAACCGAAATCTCTTCCAATACCGGCGCCCGGGGAATCGTCAGGTAGTAAAAATCACGGGTTTGCTCAGTGATGCTGGCCAACAGCTGATTTTCCCGCTCCGTAGAAAATCCGGTATTGCTTACCCCCTGCATAAACTGGCTGTTCAACATATCTGCACGAAGCAATTTATTATAGGAATTCGGGGTGTAACCCATTTGCCTGAGCACAAACTCATAGCGCTGGGCATCAAACTTGCCGTCCACCTGGAAATCAGGGACCTCCAGCAGCAGGCGATAAATCATTTTGTCGTCGATAGCCATACCCTGTTCCCGGGCTGCAAGCTCAACCGCTTTCTGGCGAATCAGCTGCTGCATAACGGGGCCGCGAAGCTGCTCATCGTTTATCATGGACGGATCGAGATCTTCGTACCTGTTAAGAATCTGTTGCTTCTGAAGCGCCACGGATTGTTGCAGACGAAGCTCCGTAATGGTCTCACCATTGACGCTGGCGACTTCTTCAACAGAACTGCCGCTGAGAAAAATTGCATCCACACCGAACAGGGCAAACGGCACAATAATAATAGCGACCAATACAATTTTGGCCGAGCCTTTGAGGTTGTCTCGAAAGTCCTGCAGCATAAAAATCTCTTGATTTGGTTTTGTTTGGACGGATAGGGTTATTTTATAAAAAAAGGCGCATCGCTGATGCGCCTTTCAACATACAACAAAGACAAACAGCAAACGCCGTTTTATTTATTAACAGCGTCCTTAAGAGCTTTACCAGCTTTAAAGCTAGGTACGTTGGCAGCAGCAATCTTGATTTCTGCGCCGGTCTGAGGGTTGCGACCAGTGCGAGCGGCACGCTGTTTAACAGCAAAAGTTCCAAAACCTACCAGCGAGACCGGGTCACCTTTTTTCAGGGTACGGGTTACAGCGTCAATAGCGGCATCCAGCGCGCGGCCGGCAGACGCTTTGGAAAGATCAGCGGCATCGGCAATAGCATCAACGAGTTCAGATTTATTCACAATAATCCCCTTGTTATGTTAATAAGACTGTTCACCTGTAACACACGACTTTACTGCTTTCCCGCAGGCTGTGGCATGTAAGATGACTGCAACGTTATACCAACCCCCCGAAAACCGGTCAAGCGGTTTAGTGAGTATTTATGCGGGTTCCAGCCTCACCATGGGTTTTTGTTTCATCTTTGTCGACGCGATCATACTCTTCATCAGACAATGGTTCAGGTTTGCGAATCAACGCAATCTCCAGAACTTCATCGATCCATTTGACTGGATGTATATCAAGATCAGCTTTAATATTCTCCGGTATCTCTTTGAGGTCACGCTCATTTTCGTAGGGTATAAGCACCGTGCGAATACCGCCACGATGAGCGGCCAATAATTTTTCCTTTAGGCCTCCGATCCTTAATACCTGTCCGCGCAGGGTAATCTCTCCGGTCATGGCAACATCAGCACGCACAGGGATACCGGTGAGCACAGATACGAAAGCTGTACACATTCCGATACCTGCACTGGGGCCATCTTTGGGCGTTGCCCCTTCAGGCACATGAATATGCAGGTCTACCTTCTGGTAAAAGTCACGTTTGATGCCCAATGCTTTTGCCCGACTGCGAACCACCGTCAACGCTGCCTGGATAGATTCCTGCATCACGTCACCAAGGGAGCCGGTTTTAACCACCTGCCCCTTACCTGGTACCGCAGAAGACTCGATGGTCAACAATTCACCACCCACCTGGGTCCAGGCGAGACCGGTAACCTGGCCAATCTGACTCTCTTCCTCAGCGCGACCAAAGTCATATTTGTAAACACCAAGCAAATCTTCAAGCTCAGCGGAAGTAATGTGGTGAGACTCCCTGACACCGTCACGTACGTTCCGGGTAACCACCTTCCGACATATTTTTGCCAATTCACGCTCCAGACCTCGTACACCCGCTTCACGCGTGTAGTAACGGATAACGTCCATCACTGCAGCATCCTCCATGGTCAGCTCGTTCGGCTTCAGACCATTGGCTTTGCGTTGCTTTGGCAGCAGGTATTTTAGCGCAATATTGATCTTCTCCTGTTCGGTGTAACCGGGAATCCGGATAACTTCGAGACGATCCAGCAGAGGGCCGGGGATATTCATCGAGTTTGCCGTACAGATGAACATGACTTCAGAAAGATCGTAATCAACTTCCAGGTAGTGGTCGTTGAAACTGTTATTCTGCTCCGGATCAAGGACTTCCAGCATCGCTGAAGCGGGGTCACCGCGGTGGTCCATGCCCATCTTGTCGATTTCATCAAGCAAAAATAACGGGTTTTTCACCTCGGCCTTGGCCAGCTTCTGAATCGGCTTACCTGGCAGGGACCCGATATAGGTTCTGCGATGCCCACGAATTTCAGCTTCATCACGGACACCACCCAGAGACATACGCACGTATTTTCTGCCGGTAGCCTTGGCGATAGACTCACCCAGCGAGGTCTTGCCCACCCCCGGCGGCCCCACCAGACATAACACGGGTCCTTTGAGTTTTTTTACTCTTTGCTGAACCGCCAGAAATTCCAGAATCCGCTCCTTGACCTCCTCGAGCCCGTAGTGGTCCTCGTGGAGAATGCGTTCAGCACGCTTGAGGTCGTGGCGAACCCTGGAGCGTTTTTTCCAGGGCACACTGACCATCCAGTCAATATAGCCGCGCAAAACTGAGGCTTCAGCCGACATCGGCGACATCATTTTCAGTTTATTCAGCTCTGATTTTGCCTTGTCAAGAGCATACTTTGGCATACCGGCTTCATTGATTTTCGTTTCCAGCTGCTCGATGTCATTGCCACCCTCCTCAACATCACCGAGTTCTTTCTGGATCGCTTTCATCTGCTCGTTGAGGTAGTACTCTTTCTGGCTTTTCTCCATTTGCTTTTTGACGCGCCCACGAATTCGCTGTTCAACTTCAAAAAGCTCGATTTCGGATTCCATCAGGCCCAACAATGTCTCCAGTCGATGCGCCAGAGAAGGTGTTTCAAGTATTCCCTGCTTTTGTTCAACACTGAGAGCCATATGTGTGGCCAGGGTGTCAGCCAAACGACTGGGATCCTCAATACCTGCCACGGTACTGACAACCTCAGAGGGGATTTTTTTACTCAGATTGACATATTGTTCAAACTGGGTCAGAGCCGACCGCATCAATGCCTCGGATTCTTTACTGGATAACACCTCGTCAGACATCACTTCGTAAACGCCCACAAAGTAACCGGGCGATTCATCAATCTTCTGGATAGTAACGCGCTCGACACCTTCAACAAGCACTTTGACGGTGCCATCGGGCAGCTTCAGCATCTGTAACACCGTGGCGAGCGTGCCCACACGGTAGAGATCATCGGGTGTGGGATCGTCTTCCGCCGCAGTTTTCTGCGCCACCAGTAGAATCTGCTTGTCCTGCACCATGGCTTCTTCAAGGGCTAGAATCGATTTTTCCCGGCCGACAAACAGTGGAATCACCATATGGGGATACACCACCACGTCGCGCAGAGGCAGCATTGTCAATTGATTATGCACAGCGTTCTGTCCCATTCTCTAACCTCTTTAGCGAGCGTTTCAATACAAATTAGCTTACTGCAAATATGGGGTTTACACGGGTAAATACAAGTGACCAGCGACAGATAAATGTCTTCAGGCAAAAAAGAAGGCCCCGCAGGGCCTTTCGGGGATAAAAAAAGGCTTACTCATCACTGGCAGCTTTTTGCTGCTCTTTATTTTCGTAAACCAGTAGCGGCTCCGACTCGCCACGAATTACCGCGCTGTCGATCACCACTTTATAGACATTATCCATAGAAGGAATGCTGTACATGGTTTCCAGGAGGACGTTTTCAATAATCGATCGCAACCCACGAGCACCGGTTTTCCTCTCCAGTGCACGCTCGGCAATGGTCTCGAGCGCATCGCGACGAATATCCAACTCCACCCCTTCCATTTCAAACATGGCCTCATATTGCTTGATCAGGGAATTTTTGGGCTCGACCAGAATGTTCACCAATGCTTCCCGATCGAGCTCCTCGAGGGTGGCGATCACGGGCAGACGCCCCACGAACTCCGGTATCAGACCAAAGCGCACCAGATCTTCCGGCTCCAGGTCTGTGAGGGTCTGACCAATATTTTTGCTGGTGTCCTTGCTTTTCACCTGAGCACTGAAGCCAATACCACCTTTATCTGAGCGCTCCTGGATAACCTTCTCCAGACCGGCAAAGGCACCGCCACAAATGAAAAGGATGTTGCCGGTATCCACCTGCAAAAATTCCTGCTGGGGATGCTTTCGCCCACCCTGTGGCGGCACCGAGGCGACCGTCCCTTCAATCAATTTTAACAGGGCCTGCTGGACACCCTCGCCTGACACATCACGGGTAATGGAAGGGTTATCCGATTTGCGGGAAATCTTATCAATTTCGTCGAGATAGACGATACCACGTTGGGCTTTCTCAACGTCATAATCACACTTCTGCAATAATTTCTGAATAATATTTTCAACATCTTCCCCGACATAACCCGCTTCTGTGAGGGTTGTTGCATCGGCAATAGTAAAGGGAACATCCAGCAGGCGGGCCAGTGTTTCGGCCAGCAGGGTCTTGCCACTGCCAGTGGGGCCCACCAGCAAAATGTTACTTTTGCCCAGTTCGATATCCTTTTCGGTAACCTTGCCGCCACTCTGCAGGCGCTTGTAGTGATTGTAGACGGCAACAGAAAGGATTTTTTTGGCACGCACCTGGCCGATCACATACTGATCAAGAATCGCATTGATCTCTTTGGGTTTGGGCAACTCTTCACTGGAGGGTTCGGCATCAGCCTCCTGAATCTCTTCAGTGATAATGTCATTACAGAGGTCTACACATTCGTCACAGATAAACACCGAGGGACCTGCAATCAGCTTGCGAACTTCGTGCTGACTCTTGCCACAGAAAGAACAGTACAGCAACTTGCCGTCATCTTCCCCTTTTCCGGTTTTCTCATCACTCATAATACTATCTCTACAAATTTACTCATCTTTAACCGACAAGGGAAAATAAAATTCTTTTATATCAAACAGATAAAACATATTCTCTCTTTTAAAAAGCCTAACGACTCTAGGGACGTTTGTCCAGTACCTGGTCAATCATGCCATATTTTTGTGATTCCTCGGCACTCATAAACTTATCCCGCTCGGTATCGAGGGCGATTTGTTCTATGGACTGGCCAGTATGGAAGGCAAGACGCTCATTCAAACGCTCGCGTATCTTAAGAATCTCCTGGGCCTGAATATGAATATCGGATGCCTGTCCCTGAGAGCCACCACTGGGCTGATGAATCATGACTCTGGAATTTGGCAGGCAGTAACGTTTTCCGGCCTCACCGGCGGCCAGCAGGAAAGCACCCATACTGGCTGCCTGACCAATACACATGGTGCTGACGTGGGGCTTGATAAATTGCATGGTGTCGTAGATTGACATGCCCGCGGTCACTGACCCTCCGGGCGAGTTGATATACAGGTGAACATCCTTGTCGGGATTCTCTGATTCCAGGAACAACAACTGCGCCACCACCAGATTGGCCATGTAATCCTCTACAGGTCCCACCAGAAAAATAACGCGCTCTTTTAATAAACGGGAGTAAATGTCATAGGAACGTTCACCGCGGGCAGACTGCTCCACCACCATGGGCACCAAGCCACCTGCGTTGCTCACATCGAGACCAGACGTCGAAGATAGATCAAATTTCATAGATATTCACTCAAGAAAAAACCTGTCGAAGCATTGTAACCAGCAGTAGGGAGAAGGCAAGTAACCCGGGCCGCTCCCGATCACCCCGAAAACCAACAGGCCCCAAACATCCTTGAAGCTTGGGGCCCGTCGCTACACACCATCGGGATCACGACTGAACCCCAAGTGGCCTGTATATATGATTACTAGAAATCTGCCGTGCCATCCTGATCCGGTTGAATGGCTTTCTGGTAGCTGACTTCTTCTTCATTGACTGTCGCTACTGAAAGTACGTGGTCAATCACCTGATCCTGGAGCACTGCAGACTCTACGCCCTTCATCAGCTCCTGGCTGCTGTAGTAATATTTGACCACTTCCTCTGGCTTCTCATAAGTGGAAGCCATCTCTTCGACACGGTCGCGAACTCTTTCAGGGCTGGTTTCGATCTTCTCGGTTTTAACGATTTCATTGATGATCAGGCTGACAATGGAGCGACGCTTCGCCTGATCCATAAACAGGTCATCGGGTAGCAACTCGGGATCAAAATTGCTGGCACCACCGCCCATGCGGTCGGCCATCTGTTTTTTCATCTTGGTGACTTCGCTGGCAATCAGTACTTCCGGGATCTCTTGTTCACTGTGCAGATTACACAGCTGCTCCATGACCCGGCCTGTGGTCTTGGTTTTCAATGCCTGCTTGAGGTCACGCTCCATATTCAGGCGAACCACTTCACGGAATCGTTCTTCTGTACCCTGCTCCATACCGTACAGTGCGAAAAAGGCTTCATCCAGCGGGGGCATGACAGCCTCGGTCACTGCATTGACCTTGATGGTGAACTCGACAGGCTTTCCTTTCAACTCTTCGGCGTGATAGTTTTCAGGGAAAGTCAGCGAAAGCACTTTCTCTTCGCCGGCAGACATACCCACGACCCCTTCTTCAAACCCGGGAATCGCTTTGCTGGCACCGAGATCGAGCATGAATTCCTTGGCAGAACCCCCATCAAATTCCTTGCCATCCATGAGGCCGTTGTAGTCGATATTGACCTCATCACCATTAACGGCGGGACGGTTGACCTCTTCCCAACTTGCGTTCTGCTTGCGCAATGCGTCAATCATCGCAGTGACATCTTCTTCTGTCACTTTGGCAAGTGGCTTGGTGACGACCACTTTCGTCAAATCCGTCAAAATAACCTCAGGCATAACCTCAAAAGTCGCGACAAACTCAAGATCCTGACCCGGTTCATTTTTCACCGACTCAATTTCAGGACGCCCTGCAGGCTTAAGCTTCTCCTGGGCTACAGCTTCAGCAAATGTGCGACCCAGCACTTCACCAACAACTTCCTGTCGAATGCTCTCACCAAAACGTTTCTTTAATACATTCATGGGCACTTTGCCCTTCCGGAAACCGTCCAGCCGAACTGTCTTACTGGCTTTGTTCAGGCGCTCGTCCACCTCGGCGTCGATACGCTCAGCCGGTACGCCCAGGGTCATTTTACGTTCGAGACCAGAAGTTGTTTCGATAGAAACCTGCATGATTGTCCTCTGAATAGTTCGCTAACTTAATTAATTTTATGGTGCGGACGGAGAGACTCGAACTCTCACATCTCTCGATACCAGAACCTAAATCTGGCGCGTCTACCAGTTCCGCCACGTCCGCAATAAGCCGGGTAATATCGAATCATGCGGCAGACAGCCGCTTTCGACAAAGGGGGTGGATTTTGCCACAGCGCACACTACTGAGCAACAACCGATGGCCGTGTGGTGTGATCCGCGGAAAAGTTAAAAAACGTCAGGTTGGCCGGGCGATCAATACGACAGCATCTTCTGCAGACTGATTGATCAACAGCGTCTCCGTTCGTTCAGCGGGCAACAAAACCGCTTCTTCCTTCAGAAGGTGGTGCCCACCCAACACAACCACACCATCAATCGCCATCAACAGGCCATAATAGCCTGTAGCAGGCACCAGATAACCAGAACCCGGCAGCAGGGTCAGCCGCCACACACGGAAATCATCGAAAGCTACCACTTCAACCAACAGATAACCCAGGCCTTCCTCCAATATTGTCAGCTGTGGTAAATCCGGGGTCTCAAGCGACATCATGGTTACCGCCTGCTCCGTATCCCAATGCCCCTGGGTGAGAACTTTCTGGGCGAATGACAAAATCCTCCGCTCATAGACAGGGGTCTGAAATTCCACCGTGCGAACCCCGTGTTGCAATGCATGGGGTGTCAGCAGCGGGACCTTGACCACATTGCCTACGGAGAGTGGCAACAGTGCCGTAAACCGGTTCATGTCCTCTCGCAACTGACGCTCCTGCTGCTGCAAGTGCTCTGGCAGCTCGTCGAACCAGTCCTGCAGGCAACTGGCCGGCACCGGCACATTCGCGTCGATACCGAGCACTTCGCGCCTCTGGTCAAAAAGGTCATCGATCTTGCGGCGAACAGCTTCATAGCGTTTCACGGCCGCCAGAAAGTCCGACCTGAAATCATCCTCAGAGGCATAGGATGCCTTAACCTCGGGATCAAAACCAAAACGGATGGCACCCTTGCCTTCCGGCCAGGCCTGGCGGTCAATGTGCGTGACCACGTAGACTTCGCGTTTTTCTTCATGGAGCTCAAAATACAGATCGCCGTAGACTTCCTCCGGCAATGGGTCGAGTATCTTGAGTAGATTGATGTGGCGTTCTGCGCCAGCCGCCAGTCGTCGCGGTGCCGCCGAGAGCACCCAGGGCAACGGGCTGCGAGCGACCCCATCACTGACATAGGACTGGCCGCGTTGCTCGATACCGGTAAACCAGATTTCCCGGCCCCAAGGCTTGCCAATGGCCACCGGTTCCAGACGCATGGGACGATCGAGAAAAAGCAGAGGGAAGCCATAGGCAACACAAAAATCACCCAGGTCGAAACAATCGTAGTCCAGCACTGCCAGCTGATCGACGAGCAACTTGTCCAGCGCAGTTACAGTGAAAGTTGTCTGACCCTCCAGTTGCTGGAAAATAGCCAGTAACTCAATGACCGGCGAATCGGGCAGGTAATACTGCACATACTCATAGCGTACAGCCAGGTAATCCCAGGGGGTCACCGACTTGGCAAGCCATTGCTCCAGGGCATGTTCAGGGTTTTTCGTTCGGAGAATATCCAAGCTGATCAGCTCCGGTCATTTTGCAGCAGAGTCTAGCAAAAAAGCCGCCATCCCGCCGAGTGAAAGCAATGGCGTGACTGCTGGAAAAATGCCTACGCCGAGAAAGTCTTGTGGTGATTAACTTGACGATAGCCCATCAAGTGTCTTTACTGACGGAAGGAAAATTATAAGAACCTAAGATACACCACAACGAGTCACGCAACATTCACCGAACCAACAGGATAGTATTATGAACAAACCACGCAAATTACTGGCTTATCTGGCAACGCCAATCATAGCCGTTTTTTTACTGTCAGCCTGTGCAGAAGACGAGGGAGCCGATGAGCGCCCCATGATGGAAGAGGCTGCTCAGAATACCGAACAGGCGATGGAAGAGACTGGCGAGGCCGTTGAAGAAATGGCAGAAAACGCAAAGGAAGGCATGAAAGAAATGGCCGATGACGTGAAAGAAACCTCTTCCGAACAATGGGAAAAGACCGAAGAAGCCACTGAAGAACAGTGGGAAAAAGCCAAAGAAGCCTCTGACGAACAGTGGGAGAAAGCCAAAGAAGCCGTCGAAGAAGATAACTAATAATGGGATAACCGGGTTATCCCTGTATTCCCAACCCAAAAAAGCCGGCCTTAGGTCGGCTTTTTTGTGCTGTATCAAGTGGCGAGATTTACCCGTGAATCGACCAAAAACCCGCTGCTAACTCAAGCGCTCGAACACGGTGGTCACACCCTGCCCCAACCCGATACACATAGTTGAGACCCCCAGAGTACCGTTGTGCTGACGGAGAATATTCAACAGTGTCCCGCTGATCCTGGCACCGGAGGCGCCCAACGGGTGCCCCAGCGCAATGGCACCACCATTAACATTCACTTTCTGGTCCATCGCCTCCAGCAGACCAAGATCCTTTAACACCGGCAGGGATTGGGCGGCAAACGCCTCATTCAATTCCACATAATCGATATCAGCAATGGTCAGTCCCGCCTTTTTCAATGCCGCACGGGTAGCCGGCACTGGTCCATAGCCCATGATCGAGGGGTCAACACCCGCAGCCGCCACCGAAATGACTTTTGCCATTGGCGTCAGACCCAAAGCAGCAGCTCGCTCGGCAGACATCACCAGCATCGCCGCTGCACCATCGGTAACCTGCGAGGAAGTGCCGGCAGTGACCGTTCCGCTGACCGGATCAAACACCGTCTTCAGTTGCGATAATCCTTCCAGGCTGGTTTCAGGGCGGATCGTTTCATCCTCCTGCATTAAATAGAGGCCACCATTCTCATCGTGGGCCTCGAGCGGAATAATCTCGTCGACAAACCGGCCTGCTGTCCGTGCTTCGGACGCCAGGTGATGGGAGCGAACCCCAAATTCATCCTGCTGTTCACGGGTAATGCCGTGAATTCGGGCCAGGTACTCTGCCGTCAAACCCATCATCCCCGCCGCTTTGGCAACCCTGAGGTTCTGCGCCGGGTTCGGGTCGTGATCGTGAGTCATCGGCACATGGCCAAGGTGTTCCACCCCACCCACCAGATAAATATCGCCCAGCCCTGCCATCACATTGGCCGTGGCAATATGCAATGCCGACATGGAAGAACCGCACAAGCGGTTAATCGTCATCGCGGGAACCTGATGGGGAATGCGGGTGCGTAGCGCCGTCATTCTGGCTACATTGAAGGACTGCTCACGACCCTGCATCACACAACCCCAGAGGATGTCATCTATTTCAGCGGGATTCAGTTGCGGATTGCGATCCAGCAGTCCCTCAATCAGTGCCGCGCCGATTTCATCGGCACGGCGATTCCTGAAGGAACCATTTTTCGAGCGGCCCATGGGGGTTCGCGCGCAATCAATAATCACCGTATCTCTTGGTTTCAAACTCACAAAAAATCTCCTGTTAACCTCTGGTCCGGCGATCAGCCGTAATAACCTTCACCGCTGGCGGCCATCTCTCGCATTTTTTCAGTGGGCGCATAGAGCTTACCCAGGTGGCCAAGGCGATCGGCCATGGCGCAGAAATTGTCCAGGCCCATTTCATCCATCCAGCGGAAAACGCCACCGCGAAATGCCGGAAACCCAAGGCCATAAACCATTGCCATGTCCGCTTCGGCAGGCGAACCCACCACACCAGATTCCAGACAGTGGGCCAGCTCAATACACATGGGCACCATATAGCGGGCGACGATGTCCTCATCGGTGAGCTGGTGATAGTTGGAGACCAGGGGTTTGAACAGCTCCGTCACGGAGTCGTCGGCAAACTTTCCGGGCTTGCCGCGCCGGTCTTTTTGGTAAAGATAAAAACCCTTGCCATTTTTCTGACCCAACCGGTCGTTCTCAAACAGGGTGCGGGTGGGTGAAATATCCGCGGCATTTGCCATGCGATCCGGGTAGCCCTCGACCATGCTGGGGAAGCAGTGCACAGCGGTATCGATACCCACTACATCCAGCAGGTAGGCGGGGCCCATCGGCCAGCCCCAGGCTTCCATCACCCGGTCGATGTGCTGGTAGTCGGCACCGTCGACTATCATCATGTCAAAGCCGAACACTGCGGGGAACAGCACCCGGTTTACCAGAAAGCCGGGGCAATCATTGACCACAACGGGTTTCTTGCCGAGCGCCAGAGCATGGGCTACGACGGAGCCCACAGTCTCATCAGAGGTCTTGCTGCCGCGAATGACTTCCACCAGTGGCATGGCGTGAACCGGATTGAAAAAATGCATACCGCAGAAATTTTCCGGCCGTGTCAGGTTTTCAGCCAACAGATCAATGGAAATCGTCGAGGTGTTGGACACCAGAATAGCGTCTTGCTGGAGTCGCCCCTCAACCTCCGGAAGCACCACACTTTTGACCTTGACGTTCTCCACCACTGCCTCAATCACGATATCGGTATGCTCGATCCCGTCGTAGCTCAAAGATGGCATGATTTTCGACAGTACCGAGCCTGCTTCCAGCGGGCTCATCTGTCCACGGTCCACCCGCTTGGCCAACAACTTGTTCGCCTCGCTCATACCCAGCGTCAGAGAGTCGGTGTTGATATCTTTCATCAATACCGGAAAACCCTTGATGGCGTTTTGATAGGCGATACCGCCACCCATGATGCCCGCGCCCAAGGCCGTGGCATGGGCAATCGATTTAGTCGCCTGTTTGGCATATTTTTTCGCGACACCGCCGATAAACTGGTCGTTGAGAAACATGCCCACGAGTGCCCGACACTGGGGTGTCTGGGTCAGGTCGCTGAAAGCTTCAAATTCCACTTCAAGTGCTTCGTCACGACTCATTTCGGCAGCCTGCGACAGAACGTCAACCGCGGCCAGAGGTGCGGGATAGTTACTGCCCGCCTTCGCCATCACCGCAGCGCGACTGGTGTGCACGGACATCCCAAGCTCAATTTTATTGAGCTGTATGGGAGCCTGCTTGCGCTGACGACGGGCCGCATAATCAAGTTCACCGCTGGCGGCGCGCATCAGCATCTTCAGCGCTTCGTCTTTCAACAGGTCTGGCTCTACCACGGCATCCACAGCGCCGTCCGTGAGGGCGGCAGCCGCTTTCTTATGCTGGCCTCCGGCAATCCACTCCACTGCGTTGTCAAAACCGATCAGCCGCGGCAGCCTGACTGTCCCGCCCCAACCGGGAATAATGCCCAACTTGGTTTCCGGCAACCCCACCTGCGCTTTGCTCGACATCACCCGAAAATCACAGGCGAGACAGACCTCAAAGCCGCCACCGAGGGCAAAGCCATTGATGGCCACCACCGACGGAAACGGCAGTGACTCAATCCGGTTAAACGCCTCATTGGCGGGGGCGAGAAATTTGCGGCGGTCAGCCTCACTGCCTTTGAACACATCATCGAATTCGGTGATATCCGCCCCGGCCACAAACACGCTTTTACCACTGGTCAACAGCAATCCCTTGATATCGGTCTTTTCCGACAGCAGAGAGAGTGCTTCCAGCAACTCCATCAGCGTAGCCTGGTTGAAAATATTGACTGAGCCCTGCTGCGCATTGAAATTCAGTTCCACAAAACCGCTTTTGAGCGGCTTCAAGCTGAGGGTGTTGCCCTGAAACATGGGTGCTCCTATCCTGAAAAAGTGGTGGTGATTTGAGGCCATTGGCCGGCAGCGCGAATCAGCGAACTGCCGGGTGATAGTATGCAGGGCCACAATGACCGGCAAAGGGCATTTGTGACCCATGGGTACTGACCCGGCATTTCTGTCTGTCAGAGTTCATAGCATAAACCACGATCGGGCTTCCTGAAGAAAATTACGTCACTATCCGGCCGTTCAATACTGGCTCCCCATCGGGTGCGAAGATAATCCATGGTGACAAAGCTGAAAAAACTGATATGAGTCAGGTCATTTTTGTAGTGCCAGCGCTCAAATGCCGCTTTGTCACGCACCAGCTTGGTCATCAAACCCAGCCAGCCACCCGGCTCCAGCACTGTCCACAGATGACCTAGCACCTCGCCGGGACGGGACAGATGTTCGACCACTTCTGTGGCTGTAATGAAATCATAGCGTCTGGCCAATACGGAGGTATCCGGCGCATAGTAAATATCGTAAATCGCCACATCAAACCCGGCTTCCTGCAGCATTACCGACAGCGTCGGCCCCGGCCCTGCACCAAAATCCAGCCCACGGCTGCCCCGGACAAGCTTGTCCATCAACGGAGTGCAGAGACGGCTGAGGAATGCCCGATAGCGCTGATCTCCGGGATCGTTCTCATGGAGATCGTAATGGCTCTTTTCCTGCGCTGGCGAGAGCTGCTGCCCGGGCGGGACAAACACCAGCTGGCAATGCCCGCACTGCAAGTAATCCCGCTGCCGGTCAGACCAGTAGTGCGCCACTGCCCGGTCTTCACAGAGCGGACACTGAATACCGTCATTGTCAGCCATATTTTAATCTCGGGGACAAGTCTGTTTCGGGCCGGGAGAATCGCCCATAATCGGGCTCTTACTCTGTCATTATCAGCATTCCTGCCATAGACAATACGATGGACGATATGAATAAAATTCAGCATCAGATCGCTACGGAAATCAACGTCAAGCCAGCCCAGGTTGCCGCCGCCATACAGCTGCTGGACGACGGGGCGACGGTACCGTTTATCTCCCGCTACCGCAAGGAAGTGACCGGGGGCCTGGACGACACGCAATTGCGCACCCTGGAGGAGCGGCTCGGCTATCTGCGCGAACTGGAAGATCGCCGATCCACCATTCTTGCCAGCATTGAGGAGCAGGGGAAACTCAACCCCGAATTAAAAACGGCCATTCTCGGTGCCGACACCAAAACCCGGCTGGAAGATCTCTATCTGCCCTATAAACCCAAGCGTCGCACCAAGGGCCAGATTGCTATCGAAGCGGGTCTGGAACCGCTGGCGGACGCTTTGCTCAACGACCCCGAGCTGAATCCTGAGCAACAGGCGCAGGTCTATATCAATGCGGAACTGGGCGTCGCGGACAGCAAGTCCGCCCTGGATGGTGCCAAATATATCCTGATGGAACGCTTCAGCGAGGATGCCGACCTGATCGGCCAACTGCGCCAGCACCTTGCCGATGTAGCGTTGCTATCCGCTACCGTGATGGCTGGCAAGGCCCAGGAAGGCGAGAAATTCCGCGACTACTTCGAGCACAGTGAGCCCCTGAAAAACACCCCATCACACCGTGCACTGGCCATGTTCCGCGGCCGCCGCGAAGGTATCCTGTCGATCAAGGTAGATCTCGACGTGGATACCACCAGCCCACACCCCTGCGAAACCGCGGTTGCCCGTCATTTCAACATTGATCACAGGGGTCGCCCCGCCGATGACTGGCTGGCTGAGGTGGTGCGCTGGACCTGGAAGGTCAAGCTGCATGTGCATATCGAAACCGACCTGCTGGCAGAACTGCGACAGCGGGCCGAAACCGACGCCATCGACGTGTTTGCCACTAATATCAAGGATCTGCTGCTGGCCGCACCGGCGGGCCAAAAAGCCACCATCGGACTCGATCCCGGGCTGCGAACAGGCGTCAAGGTGGCGGTGGTAGACAGCACGGGGAAAGTCATGGATCACGATGCCATTTTTCCGACCCCACCGCAGAACAAAACCCGGGAAGCGGAAGCCAAATTGCTGGCATTTTGTCAGAAATACCAGATCGCGTTGATCGCCATCGGCAATGGCACTGCCAGCCGGGAGACCGAACGCTTCGTCAGGGATATGCTGAAAAACCACCCGGAGCTCGCCACCCAGGCGGTGGTGGTAAACGAATCCGGCGCCTCCGTGTATTCAGCCTCCGAGCTTGCCGCGCGCGAGTTTCCCCATCTGGATGTCACTATTCGCGGCGCCATTTCCATTGCCAGGCGACTGCAGGACCCGCTGGCGGAACTGGTAAAAATCGATCCAAAATCCATCGGTGTCGGCCAATACCAGCACGACGTCAGTCAGGTTGAACTGTCCCGCAGCCTGAATGCCGTGGTGGAGGATTGTGTAAACGCCGTCGGTGTCGAGGTGAATACCGCCTCCGCCGCACTGCTCAACCGAGTGGCGGGCCTGAACCAGACCATCGCCGACAATATCGTGGCTTTCCGGGATGAGCACGGCCCTTTCAAAAACCGTTCCGCCTTGAAAAAAGTACCGCGACTGGGCGACAAAACCTTCGAACAGGCGGCCGGTTTTTTGCGCATAGCCAATGGTGACAACCCATTGGATGCCTCCGCTGTTCACCCGGAGAGTTACCCGCTGGTGTCGCGTATGGCCAAAGATCTCGGCAAACCCATCCAGTCGCTGATCGGTGACGCCGCCACCCTGCGCAGCATCCCCGCAAACAACTATGTGGATGAACGGTTTGGCCTGCCCACCATCACGGATATTCTCAGCGAACTGGACAAACCCGGTCGCGATCCGCGTCCGGAGTTCAAGACTGCCACCTTCAGGGAAGGCGTTGACACCCTCAAGGATCTGGAACCCGGCATGATTCTGGAAGGCACCGCCACCAACATCACCAACTTTGGCGCATTCGTCGATATCGGGGTGCATCAGGACGGTCTGGTGCACATTTCGGCGCTGGCGGATAAATTCGTCAAAGACCCCAGGGATGTCGTCAAGGCCGGTGATATTGTGCGGGTCAAAGTGCTGGAGGTGGATATTCCGCGCAAGCGTATTGCACTGACCATGCGGCTGGGCGACGAGCCGGCAAAGAACAGAAGCCCTTCAGAAAACCCTCGCCGCAGCAACCAGGGGGCAACAAACAGGCAACGCCCCGAAAAACCCAGGCAGTCCGCGCAACAGCCCGCGAAAACCGGCACCCTCGGCGCACTGTTCGCCGAAGCGTTGAAAAAACCCTGACTTGGTCTTGCGGTGGCATACCGGGAAATAACCCAACTCGGCTCAGCGGCTGGGATGCCAATAGCCGGGAGTTGGTAAATCCAGGTACCAGCGGGTAAAGTCCTCGGCAGCCATCGGGGCTGCAATGAGATAACCCTGCAAAAGATCAAAATCCTGCGCCACCAGAAAATCCAGGGCCTCAAGGGTTTCCACCCCTTCAGCGACAATTCGCATGCCCAGCTTGTTGGCAAGGGGTCTGGCCATTTCCACAATGCTTGCAGCACTCTCATCGTCCGGCAAAGCAAAAACAAAGCTCTGGTCCACCTTAATCACCGATGCCGGTAACGCATGAAGGTACTTCAGGGACGAATAACCGGTACCGAAGTCATCAATGGCAATGGCAATATTAGCCCCTGAGAGGCTGGTCAGTTCGTTGATGCTTTGATTAGAATCAAAAATCAAACTGCCTTCCGTAATCTCCAGCTCCAACAAATGACCTGGAACACCATGTTTTTCCAACAGGCTTTTTACCCGCGCAGAAAATTCTGGGTCCACCAGGTCTCCGGCAGACACATTGACCGCCACACCCACTTCAATGCCGGCCTCACGCCAACGCACCAGCTGAGCCAGGCTGGCATCCAGAGCATAGTCAGTCAAATGATTGATCAGTGTGCTCTTCTCGGCCCTCGGAATGAATTTACCGGGTGGAATATTGCCCATTTCCGGATGGTGCCAGCGGATGAGCGCCTCCACACTTTCGATATGTCCATCCCGAGCACAGACCTTGGGTTGGTAGTACATTTCCAACTGGCCAGTCTCCAGCGCCTGCTTCAATTCGCCCAGCAAATGGATGGTGTCATTAATATCCGCCTCGTTATCACCCGTGTAGCTAGCCAGATGCTGACCTTTTTCCCGCGCGACCAGCAATGTCGACTCGGCCCGCTGTAGACAGACTTCCGCCAGACTGCCATTCTCTACACCGACCACTGCAATTTTGATATCAGTATGGAGAGGGATGTCCTGGTAAAACACGGGCTGCTGGTAAACGCCAATCAACTGGTGCAATTCCTCATCCAGGCGACCGCTATCCTGGGTGGCTACAATAAAGCAGATATCCTGGAGGCCGGTGCGACACACCAACTGCAACCCGGACAAAACCTCACCACTATAATCAGCCAGTTGACGAATAATTGTGTGAGCAACCTGGGTGCCAAAGGCTATTTTCAACTCGGAGATATTTTCTACGGATACCAGCACCAACGCCAATACCGTCGGTTTGTTATACGGCTTGGTCAGCGCATCGTTGAGGGCCAACTGGTTTGGTAGACCGGAGTGTTCATCGTGGCGTGCCACCCACCAGAGATGCCTTATATACTGGCGGATAGCGTCACTGCCAATGCCCGCGATAGCGCCAATCAGTACAAAAAAGCCTGTTCGATACAACCAATTGATCGTCAATTGCATTTCACCGGTAACCGTATCAATCGGCATCATGGGACCAAGTACGAAGCCCCCGAGAAGACCAATCAGAATGCCACCGGTAACCCCGAAAACTACCCCGCCAAGCAGTACGGGTATATACATGGAGTGGGAAAATACGTACTTGATACCGCCAGTGGCATAGACCAGCGCAAAAACCCCGATCATTAACCCCAGGATCACCGGAACCATTAGCCACCGAAGTTGACTGCTGTGCTTTTGACTCCAGGAGAAGAAACATATCGTTGTGTTGGTCATTAGCATTTCCCTACGCACAATTCCGAAAACAGGTTGACCTGTTTTATTCGTTTTTTTCAATATTTCAGAAAGCGAAACAAAGAAATAAACTTTATTAATGGCAGGTCGAACTCACAGAACTACCTGTCTAAGTATAATTTCCAACTGCACGAAAAAGACAATTCGTTAAAGCCTGATATGGTTAACCGTTAAATACCGGATTGCGGCTTTGGGAAGGTCAACAAGTCAGGTGGAAATACCCCCTGAATACACAAGGAGGTTCAACAACCCAATTCAAGTGATTGAATAGCTTTTTTCCCTGAACAATCTTAGGCAGGCAGAGGCGGCATCAATATCGTACAGTTTGCCGGCATTTTGCTCTATTTCAGCCAGAGCCACCTCAATGCCCAACCCCGGACGATAGGGACGGTGGGAGGCCATCGACTCCACCACATCGGCAATGGCAACTATTCTGGCTTCCATGGTGATTTGCTCACCTTTTAATCCTAAAGGGTAACCGCTGCCGTCGATTCGTTCGTGATGTTGCCGAGCTATATCGGCCACCGGCCAGGGAAAATCGATATTTTTCAGCACATCATGTCCGAACTCGGTGTGTTCTTTAACCAGTGCATACTCCCCGGCACTCAATCTTGATGGCTTGACAAGAATTTCTGTAGGTACACCAATTTTACCAATGTCGTGCAGCAATCCGGCGATGCGTAACCCCTCCTGAAACTTTTTATCAAAGCCCATTTCAGCCGCAATCGCCGCAGAAATTTCGCCAACCCGCTTTTCATGACCAGATGTATAGGGGTCTCTGAGTTCCGTTAATTTGGCGACGGCATCGACCGTCTCAAACATTGTTTTTTCAAGCTTCTCAGCGTATTGAGTTGCACTTTGCTCCAGTTGATATCGTTGACTGATATCCGTCCAGACCCCGATAAAACGGGGAACCGGCGAGGCTAACCGGTGCAATTCATCCTGCACGAAGATATAACTGCCATCTCCGCGCCTAAACCGGTATTCGTGTACCCCTTCACCACGCGCTAAAATCCTTTCATTGCTTTGAATGGCCTCCTCTCGATCATCCGGGTGAAGATGTTTTTCCCACCAGTCTGGTAGGAGCGCATCCTCAACGGAGTGTTGCAATATCCCCATGATATTGGGGCTCACCCATATCGCGTTAGTAGAGAAATCCCGAATCTCAAGCACATAGACAATCAAAGTGGTTGAGGCAAAAAATTCCGGCAGCGTAAACAAATTCAATTCAGAGGCAACTTCCGCCTGTTGCGCACGTTTTTCAGAGCGTTCAAGCCGATAAAGCAGGAAATAGAGTAACAGGGACATCAGTGCAACAAACAAAAGCCCCTTGATCGCGCTGCCTAAAAACGTGGTTTCAATGTCACCAAAAAGATGAAATAACAGCCAGTCACTGCCCAGTATCCAAGCCATACCAATAAAGGCATAAACCAGCACAAGCCATAACTTCTTTCGGGACAGAACGTCCATTTCCAATTATTCCTTAAATGGCAAAACATATTGTTACCGGGTTTCAGCGCCATTTTTAAAATAGCGCTCAACTTTGTATTAGTTATGGAATCTGTTAATACAGGTTTTTCCTGTTCTACATCGTAGGCTAATTTTCTTTACAGAACAGACATTAATGGAGTCAATCCCACGAACAAGAATGAGCACAGAAACAATTACCGATCACCAGCAGGCACTGCAATCCAATATATGTTCGATTAAGCAATCGATGATCAATTCAATTTGCTCGCCACTTGGTCGTTTTACGCTACCTGACTGGAAGATATACCCCCAGCCCTTATCGGTCTTCAACGCAGAATTTGTCAATAGATACACATTAACCCTACATTTTTTATGTGAATCTACCACATCCTTTTGACGGATGCCCAGCACAGCAAAGCAGAGACTTGACGGACTTTAGACTCTCTTCTACTATAAATGCGAACGATTATCATTTAACTATCTGCAGAGAATCAGAATATGGGGTACCTCATCCACACTCACCTCAAAGAAGGCCGTCCGTGCCTTCGCATAGTCGATGCCGAGTCCGGCCAGGAATGTCTGCATTGGTGCTGTGAGTGTCCTCCCGGCGCAAAAGAAGAAACCGTCCAGCAGGAGATGCACAGACTGGTCAGCAAACTGTTACTACTCAGTTGTCAGCAGACGTTGTGCAGCCCTACAGATACAACCAAAATTGAGCGAACCCGCTAAAAGGAACCGAACAAAAAAGGCGGCCCGAATGGACCGCCTTCTGGAAGATGGGGTGGCTGACGGGGATCGAACCCGCGACCACAGGAATCACAATCCTGTGCTCTACCAACTGAGCTACAGCCACCATTGTATTACTTGTTGTCTATTGCGCCAGAACTGGATGGCACGCCCGGCAGGATTCGAACCTGCGACCTACGGCTTAGAAGGCCGTTGCTCTATCCAGCTGAGCTACGGGCGCTCAACAAGCAGTTTACAACAGTTTCCGAAGATGAGGGTGGTCGGGGAAGAGGGATTCGAACCCCCGACATCCTGCTCCCAAAGCAGGCGCGCTACCAGACTGCGCTATTCCCCGTTATCACACTGAACCCTCATTTCGAGAGCAGCGCATAATACTGACGCCAACCCGCTTCGTCAATCAAAAAGCCGGATCGGGTGCCATCGGTTATTCGCTTCACAGAGAAGAGGCGAAGTGCGAAAATACACGGCTTCCCACCCGGACTCAGGAGTCAAACCCACCATGGCAGCAATCATTCTCGATGGCAAAGCCGTCGCCCAACAGACCGAGGCCGAACTGAGCGAACGGGTGGCGCGACTGAAACAGAAAAGTGGTGGCCAAGCACCGATTCTTGCCACCATTCTGGTGGGTGGCGACCCGGCATCGGCCACCTATGTGAAGATGAAGCAGAATGCCTGCAAACGGGTGGGCATGGAATCCATCGCGGTAGAAATGCCCGATTCCACCACTACCGAACAGCTGCTGGCAAAAATTCAGGAGCTGAATGCCAACCCCAACTGCCATGGCATTTTGTTGCAGCACCCGGTACCGGACCAAGTTGACGAGCGTCTCTGTTTTGACAGCATCGCGCTGGAAAAGGACGTGGACGGTGTCACCTGCCTCGGTTTTGGCCGCATGGCCATGGGTGAGTTCGCCTATGGCTCTGCCACACCCCAGGGCATTATGCGTCTGCTGGCGGCCTACGATATCTCTCTGGCAGGCAAACACGCTGTAGTCGTTGGCCGCAGCCCGATTCTCGGCAAACCCATGGCCATGATGTTGCTCAATACCAATGCCACGGTGACCATCTGCCACTCCCGGACGGAAAATTTACCAGCGATTATCGGTGGTGCCGATCTGGTGGTCGGCGCAGTGGGGAAACCCGAATTTATCAAGGCCGGCTGGATCAGGGATGGCGCGGTGGTAGTGGATGCCGGTTACCATCCGGGCGGTGTCGGCGATATCGAACTGGCGCCCCTGTACGATCGCGCTGCCGCCCTCACCCCGGTACCGGGTGGTGTCGGCCCCATGACCATCAACACACTGATTCTGCAATCAGTCGATGCCGGTGAGAAAAAACTGGGCTGAACAGCCATCGTCGACCCCGATAGCGATTGTCGTTACCCCTGCCCTGCTCTAGGATAAAGAGATAGGCGCACGACAGGATATCATCATGATAGCGAAACGACTGGTCGCCCACCGGGGCTACCCCAGGCACTACCCGGAAAACACCCTGCTCGGCATGAGCAAAGCGGTTGAAGCCCGGGCGAAATTTATCGAGACCGACATCCTGTTCAGCGCCGACCAACAGCCGGTGCTTTACCACGATACTCTCATGACCCGCATCAGCGGCGTGGAAAACGCCATTCATCTGTTGACCCTAGATGAACTGCGCCAATACCCGGCCAACGAACCGGAACGGCTGGGCCAGGCATTCTCCAGCGAGCACATCACACCCCTCTCAGCACTGGTCGGATTGCTGTCGGAGCATCCCGATGTCACGGCCTTTGTCGAATTGAAACGCACCGGGCTGGAGACTGTCGGCATCGAAAATGCCTACCGTATTGTCAGCGAAATACTTGACCCGGTTATCGGGCAGTGTGTACTGATCAGTTTCAGCGACGAATTTATCCAGTATGCCCACGAACAGCAGTTTCCCCGCCTCGGCGTGGTACTCAAGGATTGGCAGGACCGACAGGGTCCCTGGATCACCGATATCCAACCGGAATTTATTTTCTGCGACACTGACAAGGTGCCGGAAGGAGCCACATTGGACGAGCTGCCAGGTACCGTGGTGATCTACGAGGTCGAAGACCCCGATCAGGCCATCGACTGGTTCAACCGCGGTGCCGACATGGTGGAAACCTTTGATATCGGCAGCATGATTACCAATCTCGCCCACCGGACCTTCTAACCGTGGCCGACAACAACCCCAGCGAACCCCATACGGGCAACCATTTCGATGTGGTGGTGATCGGTGGCGGCATTCAGGGAGCCGGAGTGGTACAGGCCGCACAGGCCGCTGGCTACAACTGCCTGGTACTGGAAAAAAACAGCTGGGGCTCAGGCACCTCCAGCAAATCCAGCAAACTGATTCACGGCGGTCTGCGCTACCTGCAGAGCTGGGAGTTCTCGCTGGTGCGGGAAAGCCTGCGGGAGCGCACACGCCTGTTATCGCTGGCTCCACAGCTGGTTTATGGCAACTGGTTCTACATCCCCCTTTATGAAGGATCACGCTTGCGCTCCTGGCAGCTTCGCGCCGGTCTGACGCTCTACTGGCTCCTGTCTGGCTGCCGCACCGATGCCCGGTTTAACGTGGTTCCACCGGCCGAATGGCCCGAACTCACAGGTCTGAAAACAGCCGGGTTGAAAAAAGTGTATCGCTACCGCGATGCCCAGACCGATGACGCCAAACTCACCAGCGCGGTAATTCAGTCCGCCGCATCGCTCGGGGCCGAGGTTGACAGCCCGGCAGAAGTCATCGCTGCGGAAAGCACGCCGGAGGGTTACCGGGTCCTGATGAAAGCGGCGTCGGGGGAAAGAACCGTCCACTGTCGTTTTCTGGTGAATGCCGCTGGCCCATGGGCCAACCAGATCGCCCGGCGGATAACTCCAGCACCCGGTCATCTCGACGTGGATCTTGTGCAGGGAACGCACCTGTTGCTGGACAGGAAAATCAGCGATCGCTGTTTTTATCTGGAATCCCCCAGCGATGGTCGCGCCGTGTTTGTATTGCCCTGGTATAACACCACCCTGCTCGGCACTACCGAAACCGGCTTTGACGGCGACCCGGATCAAGTGCTGCCCACAGCGGCAGAGAGAGACTACCTGTTAGGTATTTTGAAGCATTATTTCCCCGACTATGATGGCCGAGTTTGCGGCGAAATGGCGGGGCTCCGGGTGCTGCCAAAAGCCGCTGAAGGATTTCACCATCGCAGCCGCGAAGTGGAGTTTGTCGAAAACGCGCACTATCTGGCGATCTATGGCGGAAAACTCACCGGCTACCGCGCCACCGCCGAAAAAGTCCTGGAACGGATTGAGAAAAAACTGGGGCCGGCCAGTGCCGGGCGACGCGGTGACACCCGCCGGTTACCCCTACCACCCGCTAAAGGGCAATCCTGACTCCAGGCCCTGTCAGACAGACCTTGCCGTCGCGTCCGCCATGGCTTTAAGCCAGTCAGTGTAACGCTGCTTGATAGCCCCATCAGGCTGCGGCTTAAACTGCTCAAATGCCGACGGCCAATCTCCCGGCTGACCTGCCAGCAAAAAAGCCGCGCCTCTCGCGGTGCTTTCCGTTTCACCACTGCGCAACACGATCAACCCGGACAGGTCTGCCAGCCGCTGACAGAAGCCGTCGATCATCGACAGACCGCCGCCGACCACTATCTCCACGACAGGATCGCGATCCTCGCGAAGGCGGGTCAGGTTCACCATCAGTAAAAACACCACGCTCTCCAGGACGGCGACTAACTTGCCCGCCGCCGAACCTTCTCCGATAAACCGGCTCCGAAAATCACTCTGCCACCAGGGGGCACCCAACCCACCTACCCCATTCAGAAATAGCGGGATGTTCTGTTCACTATCACACCAATCCGCCAGATAGCTTTGATAGTGCTCAATGCCCAATTCGGCGCTGATGCTGTCGAGGGCACTGGCCGCACCATTCACCGTGCCTTCGGCAACAAACAGACGTTGCCGGGCAGACTGATAGACGAGGGTTTTCAGTAGGCCCGCCGGTGCCGGATCATCGGCCGGCCAGGGCCTGGCGATAAATGCCCCGGTACCCGCATTGATATAAAGACGATCGGGTTGCAGCGGGCCAACACCAAAAAACGCGGCATTCTGATCGCCATTTATCAGCGCCAATGGCACTGCTTTGTCACCCAGATCAAGGTACCCGAAATCCGACTGACTGAAACAAACCGGAGGTAGCACCCTGCGGGGAATAGCAAACTGGCGCAACAGGGTTTCATCCCAGTCACCATGATGAATATTCCACAACAGGGTGCGCTGGGCATTACCGGGGTCTACTGCCACCGAGTGCTCCCGGGTAATGGCAGACAGCAGATAACTTGCCAGTGGCCCGCAAAGCAACTGATCAGCATCCATCGCCTCGCTTACTGCAGGAATATGGTCCATACACCAGCGCAATTTGCTGGCCCCATAGTGGGCATTGGGGCGCAGCCCCGTGAGATCGGCTATGGCTGCCGGGTCGAGCTTGATATCGACCAGATACGCGGCAGCGCGGGTATCCTGCCAGCTGATGACCGGGGATAGCGGCTCACCGGTTTGCCGATGCCAGCACACCAGACTGGAGCGCTGAGTGACCAACGCAGCGGACTGTAACCGTTGCAGGTTCGGCCCCAGCTTGGCGGCAACGTCAACCAGCAATTCGCGAATGGAATTCACCACGTCCGCTGGCACCTGCTCCACCCGGTTTCCCGCAATAAACCGTGTCGCCACAGCGCGCCGAAGCAACAGCGTAGTCGTGCCATTGGCATCAAACACCAACGCCCGGCTGCTTTGACCACCCTGGTCAATGACTAAATAAAGCGAATCATTCATAAGTGCATTACAGAACAGCGGGGCAAGTTACTCAACAGCTTACTCAAGAATCTCTGGCTACCCCCTCTTTTTTGAAATCCCCTTAAAGGGGTCGGTGACAACTGAGAACTATTCCCAGTTGTCACCGACCCCTTTATTGGGACCCCTTTATTGCTTATTGGACTCCATCATTGGAAATCGCCAGCGGCACCGGTTGCTGGCGATAAAACTGGCACAACAGCCGATAGACCTCGGGCATCGCTGCCTTCATGGTTTCCGGCGTCTCGAAAAATGCTTCACTGCACACCGCAAAGAATTCCGCCGGACTGGTCAGCGCATAGTCATCAAGGGGCAGTGATCGGTGGTGTTGCCGGTCATTTTGCAATCGATCCCACGCCGCCGTAAAAATATCGTGCCACTCGCCGGGGCGCATGTCGGGATGCATCGGCGGTGCACCATTGGCACCGTCGCGCAGCATATCGAGTTTGTGCGCCAACTCGTGGATCACCACGTTAGCGGCCTTGCCATGACGCGTATCCGCACCGCTGTCACAGATCGATTGCCACGATAAAATCACCGGACCACGATACCAGGCTTCGCCGCTCAGGCCGGGGCCTCTGTCGTGAACCACGCCATCCTCAGTGCGATGGGGGCGGTTCGGCACAAAATCATCTTCGTAGAGAATCACCGTCTGCCAGCGGTCATACCAGTCCAGGCCGAGATGCAGAATGGGCACACAGGCCATTGTCGCGAGTTTCAGGCACATGGCATCAGTGAACTGGAACTCACCGCCGGGAACGAACGTTTTACGCGCGAGTAACCGAAAGGTCATATCGCGCAGGGCATCGCGCTCGGACCCCTGATAACGATGCATCACCGGCCAGTCGGCAATAGCGGCCTCCCATTGCGCGGCGGTAAAACCCATCTTTTTAACGCGCCGACCTTCGAGCCAGTTGCACAATCGCTTAAACAGATAACGCACCATACCTAACTAACTGCAGCTAACGTCTTGAACGGTTCAGGAACGACAGGATTGGAACGTCTGAGAAACACGATTTTTCATGCAGACGCTCACTGCGAACAGCTTACGGAAAATTCTGCTTTCTGGCACCGCCAGTTTTCGAAAGAACGACACAGGAGTCTATGGAGCGGCCAATGACCAATCCACACACAAAATATCGTCAGGGAATCAGTGAAGCCGATAAAGAAAGGAACTCAAACCACATGAAACGAATTTCTTTACCACAATAAAACAGGTGGTAAATGCCATGTAAGCTGAACCTGTTAAAAAGATATCACACATAAAAATGTGGGCCAGGCCTCCATGAATCAGAGAAGCCTGGCCCACAAATATTTATAATCAGAGGAGCCTGTCACTCAAGTCACTTATTCATTAAATCCGAACAGCAACCGAGTCCTGCCCCATTTGACTTTATCCTGCTATCAATGGGGCTACTGGCAATCAGGCCAGAGCACGTCTCCGACGTTGCAGACCCAGGCCAGCCAGGCCCAGACCAACCAGCAACAGAGTACCGGGGACTGGAATCTGACCTGTAGTCCGGGATGCTGTATAGGCCAGATCGTCCGATGCAATCTCTGACCCGGAAATGGTGATTGACCCGATAGCAACCGTGGACAGCACGCTCACAAACTCCATAGTGCCGTCACCCGGGCCAAAGCCGGTAGCCCTGGAAACGATATCCAGCGATTCCGCGCCAAGACCAAAAAACTCGATAAACTCCGAACCGGCACCGGCAGCACTGAACCAGCCGCTGAATCCGAAAATACCGCCCAGTCCAGAAAAATCCAGGGTATAGCTACCGAACCCATACCCTACACCAAAGCGTGTACCGGAATTCGGGACAATCGCACTTGAAGACCTGAAGTCAAACCAGTTACCCGCATCAACCGACCGATGATTTACTGACCCATCAACAACACTCACGTCTCCGCCAAACAACGTGGTTAAAATTGTTCGATTGCCAGGGGTGCCTTCGTAGTCTTCAACGGCATCGGGAGTGAACAGCCCGCTGGTAATGGGACTCGCATGAACACTGAAGGCGCTAACCGACATGACCATTCCCAAGCCCAATCCGAACAGAATTTTTTTGTATTGACCACGCATTATTTAGTACCCCTTCTTTTCGATATATTAATTGTTTGACGATAAATCAACCGTCACTTTACTATATTCAAGTTTAAGACATAAGCAAAATCCAGGCCAAAAAAATAAATCTAACTATAAATCAAATGGTTAATGGAAATCCTTTGATACTGAAATCCCAGTAATGTAAAGGAATCTGACGACCTCAACTCTATGATCCTTTTACCATCTTTAGATTTAGAACAAAGCCGAAGGCTGGAACTCAAATACCGCATTGAATGAAAACTCCCCGTTTAAAACAGCGTTGAAAGTCATCGGCAATATTTATCTTTACCCTGCCACAAACTCATGCCAATCCTGAATACATTAACAACATCAGCACCCTGTCCGGCATTAGCCCATCTTTTGACCTGAGGGTTTACTGCACTGAGCTCCATGCCGCCTTTGGGTGTTTGGCACCATTGTGCATGGTAGATTTCAGACCTTTTTAGATGCGTTTCGGTACGGGTCGGGGCACCAAAAATATTAATCATAAGCGGTAAAAAATCAGATTTCATAAAGCTGAAATCTCGTGTATCGCCGCTTTTCAATGAAGCGCTGATATTACAAATAAAAGGGGGATTTATCCCGGCCGACTGTTGATGAGAAAGCCACATTTTGAATCCTTGACCGGGAATTTCTACTTCGAACTCCCAATCGTCGATGGTTTTCGTGGGTGTGCTACCCCGTGAAGGTTTATTTAAGCCATCCGCAACCAAACTGGGCATGACATGCTTGATGTCATCTGTCTGGCACAACTTGATATACTTTTCAGTCAGATCCAGCACTTCCTTTATACCGTCAGCTGCGACCGAATGAATAGAAAAGCTTAGGGTAAATAACAAGATAAAGCCTGTAAAAGCTGATTTCATAATGCCTTCTCCTTTTGACATATCAGGTTAAAATCCTCCATTCCCCACCCGATAGTTGCAATTCAAGCACATCCGGATTTTGTACATTGGAGGGTAAAAACCTCGACCGGGAAACAGGATTAAGGTATCCCCACCACCTCGTTAAACCGTACCCCATTAACTTCAGGGCTGCGTTTTATTAAAAGCTGACGTCACTGATATTAATCCAGGCCTGACCGATAATCACAAGGGCGACGATAATAAACCAGCTACCGTAAACAAGGTTATTACGGCCAATTCTGCCTTGCCGATGCAGCCTGAACCCGTACAGAATCATCGCCGAAAATATCACCTGAATTCCAAGAATTCCGAGCGCCGAAGCTAACGAGCCAATGTCCGGTTTAAACCCCAGGGCAACTGCCAGAAACCCAACGACACCAAATGTGAACAGCAACCAACTAAAAATTCGCAGAAAATTGAGCATACGCCCCCTAAAAACCACCTTATTATCACAGTCGCGTTACAGGCAGGAAATAACCTGTTGATGACCAACCTTATGAGCGTTTGCCACTTGACAGTCAAACTGCTTGATCAGCGCAAGTAGCCAAAGCAAGCAGCCAAAAGAGTCATAATGGTTCAAACATACCTCAATTATGTTAAGTGATGAAAACAGATAACAAAAAATGGTTAATAAATAATTGTGATGCCACTTTCCATTTGAATTCTCACCGCCTCCTTTAATTAATTCTCAGTTGTTAGCAATTCTTTCATGTAAAAATTGGCACCACGTACTTTCCCGGCTGTACTGTCAAAATAATTTACAGTCAGTCACCACCAACATCCCTGAATATCCACTAAGCTATTGTAATTAAATCAAATAAAAAATATGGCACACTTTATGCTTGACACAAGCCACAAGACTTGTGGCAACTTCTGGCAGTGTTTGGACACTACAGCGAAGACCACCTAACTGGCAGTAAAATTTGGAGAACAACATGATTACAAACAAATTCCTGGGGAAGTGCGCAGCCATATGTGCACTGGTATTCAGCAGCTCCCTGTTCGCAGCACCCATTTATGTCGGCAGTTGGGATACCTACAATGCCGATGGCCCGAGCTGGAGTGACTTCACAACGCCAACCTACACCGGTCAGGAAGTTGCCGCACTGCTGTTTGGCGGTAGTTTCAGCAATTACGCGATTTCGACTGTGAGCTCCGATCCCCTGGCTATCAACAACATGGTCTGGCTTGATCAGATCTATATCGGGGTCGACCTGTTCGGCGAAAGCTACCGGGTAGATTCCAACAACAACGGCATCTACGACATTAGTGGTGACACCAGTGCCTGGGTAAGAGACAACGGTCAGGGCGGCGGATACATCAATTATGCCTTTATGATTGAGCAAACTCCCGGCGGCACTGTGCCCGCACCCGGCACCTTGCTCCTGCTGGGCATTGGCCTGGCGGCCTTGAGCCTGAGAGCCCGCTTCACCGCACGCTGAACAGGAACCACTCGGGTTTCGCCCAGGGATAAACCTGGGCAGTACAGCTTGCTTCACCTTGAAGTCCGCCCCGCATCGCGGGGCTTTTTTATTTTGTTGAAAGGTCTTAATGGGATGAATATCCAGACTTTCTGACGCTCTGTTTGACTTGAATTCCTTCTTCTAACAAAGCCCAACCGCTCTAACTTTGAAATCTTTCGAACATTCCCGTGCCTTTCCCGGCTGTGTGTATGGCATGCCACCACCTCTTGAAGTCATGGCGAGTTTAGTGCTGTGTATTGGTTATGTTTCGTCATCGCCGAGCTCTGACATTCGCAATAATTGACTGCTGCGTTGTACTGTCAAAATATCAATTCGATCTCTGACACTGCAGATAATCCGATATGCCCCAACAAATACTACTTCCCTAATGCGACGCGCGCCCACCCCAGGAACAATGCGTCCACTTTCAGGGAAGTCGGCTAGCCGCCCCACTACGTCAAATATGCCGTCAACCCACTCAACCGCAGCACTGGGTTTATCTTCATGTACTTCTGTATTGTGGAGCAGGCAAGCTGGGTCGCAGTGAGTGGTTTATCGGCGCAACGCGCCGATAAACCGGTACGATGGCATGGGCTCTACACTAATCAAAATGGATGCCGGGCCCTTTGTTAAACCGTACTCAACAGGTTGAGAAAACCATGTTTTGAAGTTTAACCAGGACCCGGGGTTATTGCGCGAGGGTAGAACCCCCTGCGTCGGCGGCTACTTCAAAAGACGAGCTCTGCTGGCCCAGATCCCGGCGAGCCCAAGGAGGAAAAGGGGCAGTATCGCGGGTGTTGGCACTGGGGTCGCAAACCGGCTTGCGAGCTCTTCGGTGGAGAAAGGGCCATCAGAGGAAAAGGTCCATGTGGCGAAGTTTATGAATTGCCCTGAGAGCACCTCGTTGTTCAGGATTGCAAGGGAGAGACTGATCAGATCGTCGGTGATCTTGAATGAGAGAATGTCGGACAGCAGGTAGTCGTTCAAAAAAACGCTGTTGTTGCCTTCGCCGCCGTCGAAGATGCCGTTAATCAGCAGGCCCGAGGTCAGCCCCTCTACAGTTAGCAGGTCGTCGCCCGCACCAAAGATCACATCGCCGAAGATCTTGCTGTCGCCCGATACCAGCAGACTGCTATCGCCCTGTTCGGGGGCAAACTGGATGGCGGTGCCGGATCGGCCACGCAGGGTGCCGCTGTTCTCGATGGTGATCTCGGAGGTGCTGGCCTCATCCGTGCCGATGGCGCGGACGCCTTCGATATAGCCTTCGTTAATGATGGTCAGTGGGCCTGCAACACGGTCCTCACCCTGCGTGGGCTCGAACAAGGCATCCACGTCGATGCCGCTGCCGCCATCCATTGAGTCACTCGCAGATCCGGTGGAGACAATCACTCCGGTGGCATGGTTGTGCACCCGCCCCTCGTCAATGTCGATCCCGTCATCGGTGCCGAGAATCACGCCGTGGTTATCCGCCGTTCCGCTGGCGAACTGCACACCATCTTCGTCGTCGGTCGCAATCGAGCCATCTATAGACCAGCTGCGATTAGTCGCATCCCACTCCAGCCCGCGGATGGCAATGGTGCCGCGGTTCTCAATGGTGAAGTCCTCTCGCGCTTCGACCACTTCCTCGCCGCCCCGTAGCGTGCCGTGGTTAATCACGGTGCCGCCCGGTCCGCGGCTCTGGATGGCGCGGCCCTCGGTGCTTTCGATCAGGCCGTAATTGGTGATGTTAGCGTTTTCCAGTTCATCGCCATTGTCCAATCGCACGGCCTGACGGCGCGCGAAGATTTCACCACTTTCCCGGTTGATCAGGGTGAAATTGTCAGCATCGTCCTGAAGGCGGATACCCCGGTCTCCGCCACGGATAGTGCCGGAATTGTCAACCGTCAGGTTCGCGCCCGTGCCCCGGAACGCGTCATCGTCGCCGCTCTCAATCAGGCCCTGATTGTCGACTGACTGATCCGACCCGCCCAATTGCACCGGACGTCCTTCCGTACGGACGATCTGTGCATCACTTTCGACGGTCACTGACAGGTTGTTTCGGTCGTCGTCAATATTGCCACTGTCTGCCGCGGTGCAGGTCAGCGTCGGGGAATCGACAGTGCCGCCTTCAATACATTGTTCCGCCATTGCTGGCACGCTGGACCAGGCCAGTGCTGCAGCGAGCACCAATTTATGGGTATTTTTCACGTATGCCTCCAAGTCTGATCATTAACATCAGGACTGATGCTAGAGGTCTATCGTGACAACCCGATGAATCTTGTATGACAGGGATATGGGCCACGGCGTTTCAGAAACAGGGCACAACGCGATGGCTGCGAGGGAAAATCCACCCACGGCCAATACTCAATGGCCAGAACCTTGTAAGACTAGAAATTAAAGGAGTCGTGGCAGCTCATACAGCCTGTGGTGTGAGTTAAGTGGGACAAACATAGGGACAGTAGATATGGTTAAAAAATAATCGTTACGACCCTTTTTTGTTTCTTTTTTCAAAAAGTCTAATCTGACCCCACTTATTTGACCCCACTTATTTCTGGCCCCATAGTGGGCATTGGGGCGCAGACCCGTGAGGTCAGCTATGGCTGCCGGGTCGAGCTTGATCTCGGCCAGATACGTGGCAGCGCGGGTATCCTGCCAGCTGATGACCGGTGACAGCGGCTCACCGGTTTGCCGATGCCAGCACACCAGACTGGAGCGTTGGGTGACCAACGCAGCGGACTGCAACCGTTGCAGGTTCGGCCCCAGCTTGGCAGCAACGTCAACCAGCAGCTCGCGAATAGAACTCACCACATCCGCGGGCACCTGCTCCACCCGGTTTCCCGCAATAAACCCTGTCGCCACAGCGCGCCAAAGCAACAGCATAGTCGTGCCATGGGCATCAAACACCAGCGCCCGGCTGCTTTGACTACTCTGGTCAATGACTAAATAAAGCGAATCATTCATAAGTGCATTACAGAACAGCGGGGCAAGTTACTCAACAGCTTACTCAAGAATCTCTGGCTACCCTCACTTTTTGAAATCCCCTTTAAGGGTTATCAGGCATTTGAAGTTTTAATGAGTTTGCAATTTCCTCAACGATCATTTCTGCACCAAGAGGTGAAACATGGTTATCCCCATGAAAATAAATTTTATCGCCCTCCATAACTAGACATCTACCACTTTTAGCACGACAAAAAATGCTTTCCGGGTAAACCCTTTTGACGTTCTCGCCCTTGATCTTATCAAGGATCTCGTAAGATCTAGAAACCCGATCCCGAAATACTTTGTAGCTTGTACTTAATGTGGGCAATTCCTCCTGCCGGCTAATTACGGGCCTAATCTCAAAGAGCTTATCTTTAACGTGGAACCCTTGCTCCGGAACAGGATAGACAATAACCAAAATGTCACTTATTGCCTTAAATTCGTTTAAGGCATTAATAATTTTTTTAGTCGTTTTCGGAATTTGCTTTTCTACAAACTCAGGAGGTACCGGCTTAAATTTTGCTTCACGATCGCCCTCCAAATTATCAAACCTTTCCACCTCTACCATTAAAGGTATTCGAGAACTGTAAACAATAATTGGCTTGGGGTAGGTTTGAAGAAAACTTTGAATAGCGGTAGACCGTTGTTCGCAAAGACCGTTTTGGTACTGCACCTGAAGGCCTTTGATATGACTACAGCCAGCATTTGTTATCTGTATAAAATTCAGAGAATTAAATTCTGAAAAACTTTTCAGCCTATCCGCCAAACTTCCCGCGTGACTATCCCCAATCACCACAAGGTATTGACCATCAGGATTATTTTCAAACACACAGCTTTCATGCACCGGAAATGGAAGACTTCCGCTTCGCCCCGCATGGCATCTCTTACCATTCAAAGTCACCCAAACACGTGATGAGTCTTTGAATACATCACCTAGGTAGCCAAGACGTGGCTGACTCCCTTTATTGATGATCCAGTAGGTCATTAACGATGAAATCACTAATAAGCCGACTACCAATATTACAGCCAAGGTTACACGAGGTATTCGCTGTTTATTCCTGAACGGTTTTTCCACCAGTTTGTAAGTTATATAAGAGAACACAAAAGTGATGAAAATCCAATGAGCCTTATCATGCCAGGTCGGCGTTGAATCTAAAAATCTACCGAAGGCAAAGATCGGATAGTGCCAAAGATAAATAGAGTAGGAGAGAAGCCCTACTCCGACAAAAATTCTGCTGGAGAGAAGCGTGGTAACGAGATCATTCTTGTTGGAAAACCAGATTACCAATACCGTTCCCAGCACAGGCAAAAGCGTCACGAAACCAGGATGGTCCACATCAAAATCTAAAAAAAATATTGAGTGGACGATCAGATACATACCTAAAACAGGCATTGTCCGGTTCAATAGTGGGTGATTATATTTCTGAGGATACAGATACAATAAATTTGCAAGAACACCACCCGCCAGCAACTCCCAAAAACGGCTTGGCAGCATATAGAAAGAAAATGAGGGATTATGTGGTGTTGCAATTTCAGCAAACTGTAGACTCAGAAGCAAGCCCGTCATCAGCAATACGATGGCATGTTTTCGATACCACTTATAGATAACAAGGAGGATTACCGGATAAAAAATGTAGAACTGCTCTTCTACAGCGAGCGTCCAAGTATGTAAAAAGGGCTTCAGCAGCGCAGACTCAGCTCCATATTCCTGTAACGTTGCGTACCAATAAAAATTGGAACCAAATGCCAGTGTGCTCAATATGGATTTTGAGAAATCAACCAACTGTGCCGGAAGCATCAACTGCCAGGCAAAAGGGAGTGACACCAATATGACGGTCAACAGCGCAGGAAGTAAGCGCCGGATTCTTCTCTCGTAAAAGTTAATGAGTGAGAATTTTCGCGAACGTTCAAATTCACTCATTATGATGGATGTAATCAAAAAACCTGAAATTACAAAAAAGATATCTACACCTAAAAATCCACCAGCCAGAAACTGCTGTTTACCGATATATATTTCTGAGTGGTAAACAAGTACAGCGACAACAGCTATTGCCCTAAGCCCATCAATTTCCGGTCGGTACTTCAACTCCATGAGCAACTCTCCCCAATTCCCGCTGCCATCCCACCCAAATAATGGAGGTTAACGCATAACAGTGTGTCGCCTCTCTTCCGAAAGATCATGGCATTCACCCCTTTCTTTAAATAACGAATCTGACCACCCGCAATTCACATGCATCACAGTCCCCGCTGCCACTCCTCCCGCAACGGAATCACGCCGGGCCGCTGGATAGCGGTGCGTACCTGCTGCAACAACTGTGCTTTATCGCGGTTGAGGGTGCCTTTCAGCACCAGGTAGTTGGAGGCGTGGTCGCTACGGAATACGGTGCGCTCCAGCTCCAGGGTATCCAGCAGAATTTCCATTTCCTGAAACAGTTGCTGCTGCGTCAGCGGTTGGAATTCACCGCCAAAACCTTGCTGAAACCGTTCAATGCCTCCGGGGAAACTCACTACCAAAGTTGAAAGAAATTCCGGCTGGGCCTCGTTCATTAATTTCGCGGAGTTGATGGCGTGCTGCTCGGTGTATTGTTGCCCGCCGAGTCCATTGAGGATCATCACCGAGCTTTTCATGCCGGCCTGTTTGATTTTGTGCAGGGCATCCAGTGATGAGGCGTAGTTTTCGCCCTTGTCGATTTTTTCCAGCACCAGATCGTCGCCGGACTCACAACCCACGTACATCAGGCTGAGGCCGAGCTGTTGCAGCTCCGCCAGTTCATCCACGGATTTGTTTTTCATGTTGCTGGGCAGGCAGTAGGAGGAGATGCGCTGCACATCCGGCAGGTACTGGCGGATGGCCAGCAGAAGCTCCCTTAGGCGGCGGAAGGACAATGTCATGGCGTCGCCGTCGGCCAGAAATACCCGGCGCACGGGGTAGCCGCTGCTGGCCACCTGTTGCAGTTCCTGTTCAATCTCCGACTGGGGTTTGACGCTGAATTTTTTCTGCGGGGCGGTGTACATCTCGCAGAAGGTGCAGCGGTTCCAGGAACAGCCGTTGGTGACCTGCAGGATCAGCGAGCGGGCCTCGCTGGGGGGACGAAAAAGGGGTTCTACGTAGTTCATCAGCCTATCTTACCCTCTTGCGGGAAAGTTAGCTTTTAACTGAACCCCTTTAGGATACTTACTCCCTTCTCCATGTGGTGCCTTCTCGAGAATCTTCCAGCACCACACCTTGTGCGAGCAGATCGTCGCGAATCTGGTCGGCGCGGGCGAAGTCACGATTTTTCTTGGCAGCGACGCGCTCGGCAATCAGTGTTTCGATTTGTTCGGCGTCCGGGCCATCGCTGGCGATTCCCTGCAGAAAGGTTTTGGGTTCCACCGTGAATATACCAAACACACCGCCCAACGCTTTTAACTCGGCGGCCAGTTTCGCCGCCTGAGCCGGGTCGGTTTTGGCACAGGTGTTCATGTCCCGCACCAGGTCATACATGGCGGCCAGTGCATCGCGGGTGTTGAAGTCGTCATCCATGGATTCGACAAAACGGCGGTAGTAGTCACTGGCGTGCA
>Ga0207884_1000281_pt1 | contig 38246 bp, 29 predicted proteins | sample MalvirmetaMSP144_FD_184236 | JGI IMG/M metagenome (GOLD analysis project Ga0207884, IMG submission 184236) | Marine viral communities from the Deep Pacific Ocean - MSP-144 (SPAdes) | ecosystem: Environmental > Aquatic > Marine > Oceanic | place: Pacific Ocean | collected 2011-07-08 | reverse complement strand
GGCATTGGACGTGATGATGACTCTTGTTTCCAACAATGGAAATCAAAAAGTGAAAACGATGATGCTATTGTGACTATGGAAATGGCCGGAGCATTCTCGGCAGATAACTCATTCTTAATTTGGGGAAATGACAATGTGGCCAAAACAGGCACTAGAGCAGAAGGTAATACAGAATACAATTCTTCTCAAGTAAGTGGTCGACTGTTCAGAGAATGGTATGTGCAAGAAACTGGAACCGTTGGAAACGTAAACTTAACCTTTGAACTGGCTGACATAATGGGGCCAAGTGGTGTCGGTACAAACAACCTGAACCAAGTAAGATTAATGCTTGATGCTGACGGCAACTTTACTTCAGGAGCAACCTTGGTGGCTCCAGCTTCGATCAATGCAACCAACAAAACGGTAACTTTTACAGTCAACTTAAGTGACACGCAGTTCTTCACCTTAGGCTCATTACAAGCTGCCTCGTTACCTATTACTTTATTATCTTTTGACGCTCAAAAAACGAATGAGGATTATGTTCGACTAGATTGGAGTACAGCAGCAGAGTTCAATAATGCATACTTCACAATTGAGAGAAGTTCAAATGGAGAAGACTTTGAAAGCATACACAGACTAGTAGGGGCTGGTAGTAGTAACGAAGTGAATAACTACTTCTTTATGGACAAAGAGGCTAAATCTGGCAATAACTTCTACCGTCTTAGACAAACAGATTTCAATGGAACTTCAACTGTTTCCGAAATTAAAAGAGTATTTGTTGAGAAAAAGACTACAAGTCAAATCTTCAACGTTTTTCCTAATCCTGTAAATAGAGGAGAGCTGATTACTTTAGAATACAATGTTGAAGCAGAAAGTGAAGTACTTGTGCAAATGATTTCAAGTGCGGGTGTACTTATCAATAGCCAATCTGTAATACTTCAACCTGAAACAGGAAACCTAGAGCTGGAAACAAAAGAGTTAAGTAGAGGTTTAGTAATGGTTGTTATCACCGATAAAGTGACTCAAAAGAGACAAACCTTTAAGGTTATTGTTCGATAGAATAAACCGAAGAAAATATTAAGCCATTCATTAATGTGAAATTTTCGCTTCTTGAATGGCTTATTTTTTTGAACTTAAGATCAAAATTGAGGAGTGATTTTGACTCTAGCTTTGAAGTTATCTTGAAAAATCTGAACATAAGCCACAGTAACAACTGGTGACTAAATCGACCAGTATTCTGAAAGTCCGAACAAATCCATATTCCATTCTTATCCAATTTCTCCGAAAGCGTTGTCATCACTTGATCTAAACGCGGTTCAGAAAAAACATCTAGAAAGAAATTGGTGATAATTACATCATATTTCTGACCAAGAGGAAGAACGCTTTCATCACCATGAATAAAGTTGACCGAGTCCTTGACACAGTTCTTTTTCGATAGAGAGATCATCTTCTCAGAGGTTTCTACATAAGTAAGCCTCCCTTTAAAACCCGTGTTGAACAGTTCGTTGATAATCCATCCAGTGCCTCCACCGATGATCAAAACATTGGCATTTTCCGGAATCAAGGGTAAAAAATGAGTTTGAATCTTCTTTAGATTTCTTCCAAAAACAACTTTCGCCAAGCCGTCATATACAGGGGCAATAAGATCGAAATTGTTCTTCACAGTAAAAGAAAAATCAGAGGAAAAAAGAAGATGCCATCACCAATCCATCTGTACCTATCTTTATGCTGAAAAAAGGTCGGGTACCTTAAAAGTACAGCCAAGACCAAAGTCATCATAAACAGTATATACTCTGAGTTCAGCCACCGCGCACCCGTCATAACCGGGTTTACATAAATCATTCCACAAACAATAAGCAGTATATTTAAAACCAGAATGATAACGGCCAGCCTTCTCACAAAAGCCTTACCGTAAAGCGTTGCGATAGACTGAATGTTATTGCTTCTATCATTATTATATTCGAATATGGGAAATACAAGTAGGTTGGTAACTACAATGAGAAAAAACACAGCGAATACATACAGCACAAAAACATCCCAGTGTTTCAATAAACTCAGCGGTGCTACAAAAATTCCAAAGCTGTAGATTATAGCCGCCAAAAACTCTTTATGCCAAGTCTTGTTGAGCTTAAGTAGATGTAAGGAGCCAATGTAAATCAAAACCAAAAGCGCTAGAATCAAACCAAGTTTTGTAGTAACCCATGGCAAGTAATACAGATTAAATACTCCTACAAGAAAGACAATAGCAGTAACATATATAATTGGTTTGAAGTACTTCTGGTGAAAAGCATGACGTTGGTTAGTCGAGTTGCCATCATCCTTTTTAGCGTCAAATAGATGATCTATGCTGTATATGAGCCAGATGGCTACGCCCAAACCTACCAGCATTGAGTTTTCTAACCGTACCTCAAACAGCTTAGCCACATACAGACTACAGATTACTGCGCCAGTCGTAACATCAAGGCTAAGGTTCTGTATAAGAGTCAAAAGCTTTCTCATATTATCTAGCCTCAATTTATACAAACTTATGAAGCTTGTTCCGCTATAAATTTTTAATGCTGGCTTCGAGGATAATAATTTTAGATAACACCATGGAAACAATCAATTCTGATATTTTCAATATGTTTTAAAAGTAAATTATATCACCTCTCTGCTCAAGGTTACCCACTATTATTATATCAATCTGCTAAATCAACACAAAAGAGATGTACAGTATTAAAATATTTAGTATTTTTCAAATCATATCAAAATAATGGAATGTGAATAGACTTTTATTGTTTTTGGCCATGTTCCTAATTGGCTATTCTGCATTAGCTCAAGAAGAAACTAAAACTTTTGGCTTAGAAAAGCTTACCAAACAAACAGAAAAGGCCAATAAAGCCTTACAAAAGAAAGTAACTCAGCTTCAAAACAAATTGGAGAAAAAGCTTAGGAAGGCAAATCCAGATTTAACTGCTGACCAGTTGGATTCTCTAAAAACTGCTCAAACCGAAGAAATACCTACCAATCTTGAAGAAAAACTCCTTCAAGATTCCGCACTTCAAAAGATCAAGAAATGGAAGAGTTCATTACAGAAAGACCTAGACTTAACTCCACCCAACCTTGATATTGCCAAGGATTTGAAGGTGTCCATAAAAGAACTTGATGAGCTGCAAAGCCTTTACGAAAAGGTGAAGATACCTGAGCTAAAGGTGCCTGACTTCCAAATTAAAGCCAAAGAATTAATCTCTAAATCAGATTTATCTGGCCTTACAGATAAGGCAGAGGACCTCCAAAAACTTGTGAGTGACTATAAAAATAACTTCAAAGGCTGGGACGAGAAGCTACTGGCCAAGGCCACGAGCATTGAAGAGTTAAAGCTGTTAAAAGAACAGCAAGAAAAACTGGCTGCTTATAAACCGCTTCCAGAAGGCTACAGGGAGAGCATGGAAGGCTTTCAAACCAACGATTTTGTAAAAGAGCAATTGGAAGCCAAAGCCGAAGAAATCAAGAAAATAGGAGGAGAAACCCTGCAGGAAAAATTTGATGCGGCCCAAACTAAGTTGTCAGAGGCCAAAGAAAAATATGGATCGTTGGAAAGTCTAAAAGATGCCCCAAAACGCAAGCCTAATCCATACAAAGGAGACTCATTTTTAAAGCGTATTAAATGGGGCGGTAATTTTCAGATCAATAAGAATGATCCTGCCTCGGTGGATGTTTCTCTACAAGCCTCTTATTTACTCAATCAAAGAGCACGGTTTGGCACAGGTGTTTCTTATCGGATTACAGTAGGTAAAAACTTTCAGCAAGTAGATTTCAAAGATCAGGTTTTTGGTACCCGTACTTTTTTTGATTACACCATTTATAAGTCTATATACCTTGAAGCACTTATGGAATGGACAAGGACCAGACTAAAGGAAACCACTGAACTTCCAAGCAATCACATTTGGACAAGGGCTTTTATGTTAGGGGCTGGCAACCGCTTTAATATCACCAAAAAACTAAAAGGCACATTTACGGTACTCTATAACTTTAGCTATAACGAGAACAGTCCCCACCCGAGCCCTTGGGTATTTAGGGCAGGGTTTGAACTGTAGCACCAATACTTATTGACCAAAAAAACACTATGAAAACAGCATACCTTGAAAGCTTAGCAAAAACCAATTTTTAATCATCAAAACTAAACCATATGAAGACAAGAATACTGATCATAGTCTGTTTAATGGCTGCTTTTATATATGTAAAAGCTCAAAATGAAGCTTATACAAATGTCAATAATAACTTCAGCATTGGGCAAAATATAGGCGGGCATTTGGGTGTTACGGGAACTGTAACATCAGCTCGTCTAGATATAGACTCGAAACGAGCAATCGGGACTGGGAGCAACTTCCTTTATATTAATTCGGGTGGTGATTTTGCAAATGGAGTATTTGTAGGAAGTAACCTTAGGGTTTTAGGAAGTATATCACCATACTCTTATCCTACAACATCCTTGAATAACAATAACGGATACATATACGAACTCGGGAATAGGGTATTGACACAAGCAGGTGGAGAAATCAAAGGTTTTTTGGAGCTTCAAAACCCACAAACACAATATACTACCTCTTTATCAGATGTTATCAGCCGTTCGGCTTTCAGTATCAAAGCACATGACCAAAACTCCACGAGGTTGGCCTTTGGGCAAACTGGAATGGGTTATACTGTGACAATGCAAACCACCAACGGTTCATCAACAGCCTCTTGGCATTTGGCTTTAAGCCCTTATGGGGGAAATGTGGGTATAGGAACAGGAAATAGCAACCCAGCCTTCAGGTTGGATGTCAGCGGGACAAGCCGCTTTACTCAAAAAATGATTGTGGAAGATGACATCGAAGCCAAAAAAGTAAAAGTAACCGCCACTCCGGGCTCTGTTCCAGATTATGTTTTTTCCAAGGACTATGCACTACGCACTATCCCCGAACTCGAAGAGTTCATCAAAGCCAATTCCCATTTACCCAACATTCCAAATGCCAAGGAAATAGAAGCCAATGGCCAAAACCTAGGTGAAATGCAGCTTAAGCTTTTAGAGAAAATTGAGGAGTTGACGCTTTATGTGATTGGGCAGGAGAAAAGCTTAAAGCTACAAGCAATAAGCTCTAAGGAAAAGGATACAAAGCTTGAAAAGTTGGAAGAACTGGTCTCGCAACTCGCTGCTCAAAACTCAGAGCTCTTGAAAAGAATTGAGAATCTTGAAAATAAGAAGAAATGAAAAGGATAATTACATTATTGTTAATAGTTGGGTTGGGGCAAGCTTTGAATGGACAAACTTTCCCTGTGGGAGGAAGTATGACTACGACCAACGGGATAGGGCTGAACATAGTGTCAACTTACCTTCAAAGTATGGGCTCTAAAGACCAAACTAAGTATGTTAAAATCAAGACCAACATACCCTTTTCCACTTCTAATGGAATGACTTCGTTCTACATTGACTTCTGGGGATATGGAAGAACTTGGCGAACCATGATTGGGTGGTACATCTGGGATGGCATTTTTTATTCTCCTTCTATAAGTATAGTTGGAAATTATATTCATGATCATGTGGTACTCTCTAACGAAAATGGTTTAATCGTAATTTCAATTCCAATCTCCGCTTTTCCACATTATGGAAACATTACAGTTAATAGTCTGGTGCAATGGCAAAGACCAATCAGCTATTTAGATGGATGGACAATTGAGCAAGAAGGAATACCGGGAGTTACCAATAAAGTAGAGGTTAAGATCCAGAACAAACTGAGCACAAACGGCTTTGTTGGTATTGGGACTACTAACCCGCAAGGTACCCTGCATGTTCTTGGGTCAACTCAATTCGAGAACACTTCTGGGATTCCTGTGAGTCTATTTGCACATGGAAGTAGTGCGGGCGAAGAGGTTCTGCTGCAATTAATGAATGCTCCTGGAAGTAGCGGATCCACAGCATTTAATGTGGGGGCTATTTTTGGAAAGACCAATGGGAACAACTCTCAAAACTCTTATTTTTCTCTTAAACCAATTGACACAAGCGGAACGGGGTGGGATGACGGTCTAACTATCCATGCAGGTGGAAGGGTTGGAATTGGAACAACTTCCCCTTCCGAAAAACTTGAAGTAAACGGTAATACACTCATCCAAGGCAATTTCGAAGCCAAAAAAGTAAAAGTAACTGCTACCCCAGGCTCTGTTCCAGATTACGTTTTCCAACCCAGCTATAAACTTAAAACCCTAAACGAGTTGGAAGCCTATATAAAAGCCAATTCCCACTTGCCCAACATTCCCAATGCCAAGGAAATAGAAGCCAACGGCCAAAACCTTGGAGAAATGCAGCTCAAGCTTTTGGAGAAAATAGAGGAGTTGACACTGTATACCATAGAACAAAGCAAAGAAATTGAAAGGCTAAAAAAGTCCGAAGCCACTATCTCTGAGCTTTTGAAAAGAATTGAAAAATTGGAAAACAAGAAGAAATGAAACGTACTTCAATGATAATTCTCTTTCTATTAGGCTACTATTCTGCCCATACACAAACATATGTAGAGACCTCTGAATTAAGCCAGAATGGTGGAGCCAATAAAGTGGCCCAATTTGCTAGTAATGGATACTTGTATACCAACAACTGGATATATGTAAATAATACTACTGGTCTATTCTCATCCAGTGGCAGCCATTTTTACAGTAATTCTGATGGTTGGATAGTTCAAAGTGGCCTTACCAATGAGGTCTTGCTAAGGCTCAATACGGGGGGAACATATAGAGGAGCTGTTTACGCAACCAGCTCAAATGAGATTGGTTTTTTAAATTATGCCAACAATTGGCTATTGAAAGCGGAAGTCAATGGGAATGTGTCATTGCCCAACGGGAATTTAGACGTTGGTTTGGGCACAGTTTCAGTTCAGGCCGATAATTCTTTAGGCTATACCGCATCCCGAATAGAGTTGAACAGTCATAACACAGCAAGAGGTACTGGTACATATACTTATGGTCAGGCGAACGATTGGTTTTGGGGCAACCCTTATCAAGATCATTCAAATACTTGGATGATAGGACGAGCAGGGACAGGGACAGGCCGTGCAACCGCACAAATATCCAATGCACTCGTGATCTTGGACGGTTCAGGCAATATGACGGTGCAAAACAACCTGGTTGCCAAAGGCAACCTAGAAGCCGAAAAAGTAAAAGTAACCGCCACCCCCGGTTCTGTGCCAGACTATGTTTTCCAGCCCAACTATAAACTCAAAACCCTAAACGAGCTAGAAGTTTTTATCAAAACCAACTCACATTTGCCCAACATTCCCAATGCCAAGGAAATAGAAACCAACGGGCAAAACCTTGGTGATATACAGCTAAAACTTTTGGAGAAAATTGAGGAGTTGACGCTGCACGCCATAGAAGCAGAAAAACAGCGCAAAGCCGCTGAGGAAGAAAATAAAAGCCTGAAGAAAGATATGGAATCACTCCTGTCGAGAATAAAAAAATTAGAAAACGCAACCAAAAACAACCATGACTAAAATAAGAAAGAGTTTATTGATTTTAATGGTAGTGGCAGGCGCTGCCGGCAGCTATTCACTGTTTTCCCAAGATAGCGGCATTGATGCGCAAAGCATGGTCAAAATTCCTGCTTCGCCTGAGGCTTCTGGCCTCATTCAATATGGAAATACCGATGTGAATATGAACTTGGGGAGACCGAATATCTCCGTTCCATTATATACCCACCAAGGGCGAGAAATGCAGTTGCCCATATTGCTCAGTTATGACGCCTCTGGCTTTAAACCTACCCAACTGGAGTCTACCGTAGGCCAGGGCTGGACCTTGGTGGCAGGCGGGGCTGTAACGAGAATAAGATTGGGCATGGCTGACGATGACTCAAACCTATACAGTTATAAAAGTGCCAACAGTTCAGGTATTCAAGATATGATCGATTTTAGCCACAGTGATGGTCTTGCTCCTGAACAGGGCATTGACGAACTCACAGTAAGGACAATGCTGCTCTCTTTGCAAGACAACAGCGGTGACATGACGGCTGATTATCAGCCAGATGCATATTCCTTTAGTACAGGCACGGGGCTTTCAGGGACTATTTACGTAGATTATAAAAACAACAAAGCCTACTGCATGGAAGACCCAACCCTCAAGGTGGAGGCGGTCGGTTCATCGATGCTTTCTCCCACCACATGGAAAATAACCGATGCTTCAGGCACAGAGTACCAATTTGCTGTGAAAGAAGAGACCAAGTACAGCATTGAGGACGAGAATAATGGGGTCCAAGACGCAACCTATACTTCGGCTTGGTATCTCACCAAAATAATTTCCCCCAATAAAAAAGACGAATACACCTTTGTGTACAGTACCGAAGGATACTGGCAAGACCAAGTGGAATCCCCAGAAATAAGTGTCATGCAAGACAGGCCAAGCAGCCTCAACTGTACTCCTATATTTCAAGATGAAGTCAGAAATATTACCTCGCGGTACGCCATCAATCAACGCCTCCTCACCTCGGTGAATTGGAACGGCAAGAAAATAGCAGAGTTTGACTATAACGGTGTACTTGAAGAGGTTTCGATTTTTTATGGAACAACCCCTATAAAAAAATATGACCTAACGCATTCAGGTTCCCTTAGTTCATTGACCCTTAAAGACTCTAACGACCAAAACTCAGATCAAACTTGGAGTTTTGAGTATTATACTACCAGTATTACAGCAGGAAGTAGCTTTGAGAATAGTCTGGACTACTGGGGCTATTACAATGGCCAGCCCAACATCAATTTAATTCCTACCACTACATGGAAAGGAACTTACTATTTAAGTGCCAACAGGGACGCTGTGTTGGACAAGACGAGGGCAGGAATTATGAGTAAAATGCATTTCCCCACAGGCGGTTACGAAGAGTTTACCTACGAGTTGAACGAACTGGACCCCTCTACAAAACTGGGAGGCTTAAGAATATCAAAAATTGAAAGCAAGCAGGCGGACGGGACTGTTGTTTCTACGCGAACCTATCAATATGAGCTGCCAATAAAGCTCCAGCCTACTTTGTTTGAAGCGGTTAAAAAGGAAGTACAATGGATTAACAATGCTGAATTCACCTGTGAAACACTCAACAGGTATTCCAATAATTTGGCGACCTCCGTTGGGCCAACAACCGCTTATGGTAGGGTAATCGAAAGGAGAATGAAAGGCAGTGAATCAAACGGTTATACGGTTTATAACTTAATGAGCAACTCTTATACCGGGGCAGCTGAAGTGCCTTTTAGGTTTGGTGGTTTGGCTGGAGGGAAGTTACAGTCCGTAGAAGTATTTGACAAATACGGCACTAGCCTTGAGAAAACTGAGAATACATACATAACAACGGAACTCTCAAGTGTAATCCCGGCAATAAAAGAGGCCAAATCCATTTTCTTTACCACTGATAAGACAATAATTGGGCGCAGGCTACTGTACTATGGAAGCGGGACCCAACAATATTATTATGAATACATTCCGTGGGATACCAACGGACAGAATCCCAGCAGGTGTAGTTTGGGCGAGTGTAACGTGGGAGGGGTACTTTCTTTTCCGGTATACCAAGTGAGAAACTATACCTTCAACCCTTATTTCTTAAAGCTTACCAAAACAGTTTCAACACGTTCTTTTGGTGGAAAAGAATTGGTGACAGAAACGCTCTATGAGTACAATAGCGATACCCATTTTCAAATGACTTCACAGACGGTGACAGACAGCAAAGGGGACGATTGGATAACCAATTACTATTACCCGGATGATGTTTTTTCTCACCCCACCGTTGGCCTTAATTCACTCGATGGGCCCAGTATCGAGAGCAGTGAACTGACCGCGATCGACAAAATGAAGGCCAACCACCAGATCAACACGGTACTTCAAACAGAGAAGTATAAAAATACGATCCTGCTCTCGAGGCAGCGTACAAACTTTAAGAACTGGTCTGGTGATTTGGTTCTTCCCGAATCGGTGGAAACATCCCTGTCCTCTAACCCAAACACCTTGGAAAAAAGAGTGGAATATGTAAGCTACTATGCCAACGGCAACCCAAGGGAAGTAAGGCAGGTAAACGGAAATTCCATCGTATATATCTGGGGTTATGACGACCAGTTCCCGGTAGCCCAAATCCAGAATACGGACTATGCCACCATTGAAGGCCTATCATCTTTCGGGACTAGTTTCGACCTTGGCAGCAACGGGTTGAGCAGCACGCAGAAAGCGCAATTGATGACAATTCCAAACGCCCTTGTGACCACAATGGACTTTGCGCCAGGTATTGGCATGACCAGCCAAACAAGCCCCAATGGGCTAACGACCTTTTATGAATATGATGATCTGGGAAGGCTCAAATACATAAAGGACGGGGACGGAAACATCCTGAAGAAAAATGAATATGTATACAAAGTAAACGCTAGCACCGTAGGTAACAATTAAGCCATGAAGACACAGAAAAACATACTCCTGATATTTTTGGCAATGGTGATGGTAAGCCCAAGCTTTGCGCAGAACAAGCCAAATGGCGGCAGCCGAGGCGCAGCAACATCTACTACCATTGACATACCTTCGGTAACCATAGCTGCTACCGACAAGGTGAGCTATGTGCGCACCTTCGACTTTTATAAGGCGATGACCTCTGACGCAAACATTGCGACAGAAATTACTGGCGGCAATGTAATGCAGACCACCCAGTATGTGGACGGCCTTGGCCGCCCTATCCAGACCGTGGCCAGAAGGGCACTGCCCAGCGGGTCGGGTTATGCCGATATGGTGCAGTTTATGCTCTATGACGAATACGGCAGGCAGGTGTACCAACCCATGGCCTACCGCTCCACAGCAAGCAGCGGACACCTAGAACTCAGCCCTTCGGCCAGCCAAGGCATATTCTTGGCCAGCCACTACCCCGATGAAGATGTTTTCTATGGCCGGACAGAATATGAAGACTCCCCACTAAACCGCGTGACCAAGCAGATGGCACCCGGCAACAGTTGGACAGGCAGTGATAATGGCGTGGCCAATAGCTGGCGTTCCAATAACAACACAGATGCCGTGCGCTCATGGACCGTGGGCAGCGGCACGCCCACCAGTACCGCCTATGCAGCAGATGAACTGATGGTGACCATTACCACAGATGAAGAAGGCCACCAAGTAAAAGAATTTACCGACAAACTTGGCCGCACGGTGCTCAAACAGGTGCAGGACACGGGTACGGCAGACGGCCATGCCGGTTGGCTGAACACCTATTACCTCTACGATGACTTTGGAAACCTGCGCTATGTGCTGCCACCCAAACTGGTAGATATTATGCGCCAAAGTAGTTGGGCGTGGGTCAGTGACGATATTAATAACCTCGCTTTTCAGTATACCTATGACGACCGCAACCGCATGGTCACCAAACGGGTGCCGGGAGCGGGCGAAGTGCACATGGTGTACGACAAGTTGGACAGGCTTGTGCTGACCCAAGACGCTAACCAGCGTAGTATAAACCAGTGGGCATTTACCAAGTACGATGCGCTCAACCGCCCTGTAATGACAGGTTTTGTGACCAGCCCCAACAACAGGGCTGCCATGCAAACAAATGCCAATGCCGCAGGAGTGCTCTACGTGAGCACAGAACCGCTCAACACCTTGAATGTGTTGGAGGCCAACAGCATCAGCATATCCTCACACGTAAGCGGTACGGTAACCTACCGCAGCAAAACGGAAATCGAGTTTTTGCCCGGCTTTGATTCTGGGAGCGAATACTTTGATACTGAGATCGTGCCCGCCCTCAGCAGCGAATACACCTTTGTTCAGGGCTACCACGATGCCACATTCCCCTCATTGAAAGACTATGCCCATGAAGTCATCAGCCTTAGCTATTACGATAATTACGACTTTACCACGTTGGCTTACGATGCCAGCCTCGAAGTGGACTTTTACACTGCGGGGGGCACACTGAACGCAGTAAACCCGGCCCACTATGCCAATGCCACAGGCCTGGCCACGGGCAGCAAGGTAAAAGTGCTGGGCACTGCCGACCAGTGGCTCACCACCGCCATGTTTTATGACGACCGCGGCAGGGTAATCCAAACCCGGGGCGATAACCACTTGGGCGGCAACGACAGCAACACCACCCAGTACGATTTTAGCGGTAAGGTGCTGAACACCTACACCACGCACACCAACCCACAGGCCAGCGGCAGCGATGCCCAAACCCTGATTGCCAAACGTTTTACCTATGACCAAACGGGCAGGCTGTTGACCGTGGCACAAAAACTGAACGGCAGTGGCAGCCACAAAACCATAACCACCAACACCTACAATGCCCTTGGCGAACTGGAAGAAAAAACCCTGGGCAACAGCCTGGAAACCTTGGAATACAATTACAACGTAAGGGGCTGGCTTGAAGGCATTAATGAAGGTTATGTAGCCAGCGGCACGGGCAGCCATTATTTTGGCATGGACCTGAGCTACGATTTTGGCTTTGAAAAAAACCAGCTGAACGGCAACATAGCGGGCGTTAAATGGCGCTCCAAATCAAGTGAAAAGCAGCGTGCTTACGGCTTTGAGTACGATGCGGTCAACCGTCTGAAGATAGCCGATTACAACCAAAAAGGAGGGGTAGAAACCAACTGGAGCAAGACTGAATCAAACTTCAGTACCAATTATGGTTACGATGACAACGGGAATATCCTTAACCTGACCCGAAAAGGCGTGGTTGCTGGCACCATTGCCACCATAGACCAACTCACTTACGCCTATACGAACAGTGGCAAAAGCAACCGCTTACAATATGTGAGCGATGACGTGAACGATCTGGGGCAAGGTGACTTTACAGATATGAACGAAGGCATGGACGATTATGACTATGATGCCAACGGCAATATGTCGCAGGACAAGAACAAGGACATTGATGCGGGGGACATTACGTACAACCATCTAAACCTGCCGGAGCGCATTGAGTTTGGGAACAACGCCAACAAAACCATAACCTACACCTACGATGCCGCTGGCATTAAGCTGAGAAAAACAGTAAACGATAACGGGCTGGTAACCACCACCGACTATGCAGGGGGCTTTATATACGAAAACAACGCTTTGCAGCACTTTGCCCACGAAGAAGGCAGGGTAAGAAAAAGCGGTGGAAGTTTGGTTTATGATTACTATATTAAAGACCATTTGGGAAACATCAGGATGACCCTTACGGAAGCCACGGACATAACAGAATACAGGGCTACGATGGAAACTTCACAAGAAGTAGCCGAAGAGCAACTCTTCCTAAACATGGACAACAGCCGATACACGTATACCGATGGAAATATGACTGCTGGAGGTGAGAAAGTATCTTACCTGAACGGAGCTGTTGCCAACAGGATTGTTGGTCCAGGGAAAATACTTGCCGTATCCCCCGGAGATGAGGTGGATATGGAAGTGTACGCCTATTATACAGGCACACTGTCAAATGCGTCCCCAACTGATCAAGGTGCTATGCTCACCGCAGTTGCAGCAGCTTTTGGTGGCCTTTCCAGCTCGGCACTGGGCACCGAAAGCAGGTCTATTTATGAGCTGTTCAATACAAACGCTGCAGCCACCCTTGTTGGGGGCAGCGCCACAAACCCAAATGAACCAAAAGCTTACCTCAACTATCTTTTCTTTGATCAGGACTTTAACTTTATCAGTTCAAAATCTGGGTTTAAACAAATCTCCAGTGCAGCGGGTGACGATGCCGTACCAGAACTATTGACAAAAAGCCTGAGCATTGAGCAGGGCGGTTATGTGTACGTCTACATTTCAAATGAGACCGCTGCCAGTTTTGAAGTTTATTTTGATGAACTGGAAATTAACCACACCAAAGGTGCAATACTTCAGGAGGACACTTTTTATCCCTTCGGTCTCAACATATCTGCGCTCTCTTCTACTGCTCCGCTGTCCAAACCAAATAAGTTTAAGTTTATTGGAAAAGAGCGTCAAACGGAGTTCGATATGAACTGGGATGACTTTGGAGCGAGAACTTATGATCCTCAAATTGGAAGGTTCTTACAAACTGACCCTTTAGCTTACAGTTTCTTTAGTAACTCACCATATCACTATTCTTACAACAATCCTTTAAATTTTAAGGATCCTGATGGTAGGACAATAGTTGATGCCAATGGAAACGAAGTAGGTATTGAGTATGAAGAGGATAAAAAAGGAAGAGAGATTGTGAAATTTAACTTTGCTGAAGGAACTAGTAAAAAGGTAATGAGGAAATTTAATAACAATGCTGGCTATCTTATCAAAGAGGCAGTCAAATCAGATATAGGAAAGGAAGTAGTTAAAAGTGCAGTTGATTCAGATGATAATATTCATATAAATTACAGTACCGGAACTAACAGAACTAAGGGCGGAAAACTTCATTTAGGAGTGACTAAAGTTGTTTCTACTAGTACAGGTTGGGATAAAGAAAAGAATATGCCAACTGAGACGGTCAACAACATAGATATAACTGTTTGGGGAGGAAGTATCACTGAATTCTCAGGCTTAGATACGGAATTGCTGAAAGGCTCAATGGGAAAGAACATAAGGCAACTTTGGGATGATAATAACCTCACATTTGGGCAAAAAATTGGTTCTGTGGCTATTCATGAATTGACTCATGCAACCACACCAAGTCATTTAAATAAAAGGAGAGAGCTTACTTCAACTGAGCATGCGATAGCCTATAAGAATGAAGAAATTGCAATTAAAGAATATGGCAAAAAGAACAAGAATTAAATTGAATTTTACTTTACTGGTATTACTCATTATGACCTCATGCCAAATGAGTAATAGAGGTAGTTATACTAATAATTCGGAATTTGTCATTGTAAAATGTGTCTCTGATTCAGTTATGGAATTTCGAGGCTTTAAATATAGGCTATATTCGGAGGGAGCAACGCTATATAAAAATAAAGTACCAATTGATGGGGTTTTTAAGTTGAATGTAAGAGACAGTATATATTATCAATTAGAGGTGACTAAAAAGGGGTTTGTCACACGCAACCACTACTTTTATAAGCATAATATTTTAGACACAATTAAGATTAAAATGCAAGAAATTTTTGAAATTCATTAAGCAACGAGTAATGTATTAAAGTATCTGATTTTCTCTTTTTAAGAGTTAAGTATTTGATAATCAGTAAGTATTTAGGGTGTCCAGTATGCCATTAAAGTGTACTGGACTTTCTTTTTGCAAAAACGGTAGCCTTAATAAGCTTAAAAGCCGTTTTAACAAACCTCATGTATCAAAGTATCTGATGGATTGTAAATATTGTTCAAACCCTATAACACTTTGCCCACGAGGAAGGTAGGGTGAGGAAAAGCGGAGGAAGTTTGGTGTATGATTACTATATTAAAGACCATTTGGGAAACATAAGGATGACACTGACTGAAGAAGTGCAGACAGCACCTACCACTTACCTTGCCACAATGGAAGACCAGTACCGTGATTGGGAAACAAGCGACAGTGAGGGGCTTGGCTTTGGGAACATCGACAATACCAATACTATATCCTACAGCACAGCCAACCATACTGTGGACGTATTCGATGAACTTGACGACCCTGCCCCCGATATGGTGCTGCGCACCAATGGCTCCTATAGCCAATTGCGCTTGGGGGCAAGCAAAATGATCAAGGTGATGACTGGCGATGTGGTAAGCGTAGAAGCCTATGCCACCACTGGGGATGTGGACAATGGGAACGATATATCGGCCATAACCGCAGCCCTTCTTTCCTAGGCCTTTGGGGGGGCGGCAACATCAGGGGCTTCGGGCACCGAGGGAGCTATATATGACCTTTTCTCAAGTAAACACAGCGCCATATTGGGGGCATTCCCGACCAGTTCGGGCAGCCAGCCCAAAGCCTATCTCAACTGGATCCTCTTTGATAGTGATTTTGTTGTGGTAAATGCAGGAACTCATTTCGACCAAGTTGGCAGCAGTGTGGTCAAGGAACACCTCCAGTCTGGCAATATAACAGTGCCCAGTAGTGGTTATTTCTACGTTTACGTGAGCAATGAAAGCACACAAGATGTTTACTTTGACGATGTAAGACTTGAGCATACACGAGGACAAATACTTCAGGAAGATCATTACTACCCATTCGGTCTCAACATATCCGCCCTCTCAAGTACCGCTCCGCTAAGTAAACCTAATCGGTTTAAATATCAGGGCCAAGAATACGAGAGTGATTTTGGCGTGAACATCCACTCTTTTGAATGGAGAGGGTATGACCAGACACTTGGCAGGACATGGCAACTTGACCCGCACCTTGAGAGCTACTTTACTATTTCTCCATATAGTTGGGCAGCAAATGACCCCATAAGTGTCATAGACCCGGATGGAAGAGATGTCATTCACTTTGCTGGAGGCACGAATTATACAGGGGATGACGCGGTGAGATTTGCCATGCAGATACAGGGAAGCGGTGGGTGCCCTCCCAGTGATCCAGATTGTGGCTCGAAACCTGATCCCTTTTCTTTGGATATTAGAAATGCATTGAATGTCAAGTTTGCACCTAGTGGTACGAAATATGATCCCCAATCAACTGGAGGAGATAGTTGGGTTGATAATACAGTTGGATGGATTGCAGATAATGCTCATCAGATTGGAGTTACCGTAGGAGCAGGACTCAATGCTTATGCTGGTTTTCAAGAGGTAAGAGCTGGTGCAGCAATGCTACTTGCGCCTACAGGTATAACACAAGTGACAGGTGTTTATTCTATTGTGGATGGAATAGTAAGAATGGTTTCGGCTCCAATTCAGATATCTGGTACCTGGACTGATAATACGTCTTTAGAAAATGCTCCCGGTAATTTTTTAGGATTAGTAGGCTTTTTAATTGATGGAGGTATTACTGGTCAATGGACTACAGGTGGGACAGCTCAAACATGGATGGGGCTTGGAGGGGACTTTGGACTATCTAGGGCAAAATTAATTGAAGCTGTTAGTAAGGAACTTAAGGATCCAAATACATTGAAGAGGCTAGGTCAGATAGGATATGTCGGATGGCATATAGTTAAACCTTATAAAGATGCTTACAAAAAATTAAAGAAGTAATGGATATAGCTGTCAGGATTTTATTAGCTGTAGTTTTTTATGGTTTAATGTCGTTCTTTTACTTTTATAGTAAAGGTAGATTTAATGTGAAAGAAAATAAGCGAGAGAGATATTTGCAATGGGTTGAAAAAAATGGAGAAAAGAGTTCAAAGGCTATTGAGGTGCTCACCATCATTTTCTCGTTGCTTTTTGTTTTGAATATATTTATCTGATTCAGGAGGCAGCCCAAAGCATTGACATAAGGTTATTAAAAAGATCAGCAGTTTTAACCATTAATGCTGGTCTTTTTTCATACCCCGATATTCTAATGGAAGATAAATACTTTTCGAGCTCTTCATTTGGCAGAAACTCAAACTCACTATCTTCATTAATTAGTATGTAGTTACCCCATTTTGGAAGAGATTGAATTTTTTGACTATGAGTTTTACTTGTATTATTCCATTCGGATTCATCAATATTGAGCTTGAAGCGAACTTGACTTAAGTCATAAGAATCTATTCCAATGACTAGCTTGTTATCTCTTAGGAATATATTGTTGGTTTTGTTTGAAAATAAAAATGGAACTGAAAGAAGTGAAAATATGGCCAAGGATGCCGCACTAAAAATAATCAAATAACCTGCTATTCTGGCAAGAAACTCACTACCTAAAAAGAGTAAGGGAAGAATTATTAACCATATCCCTCCTGCCATGATAAGAGAAAGGTTTTGCATAGGTTTAATTCGTCTTTGTAAAGATTGGTCAACCAAGTTTAGCGATAATGATTCCATCTAGCTCACGATCTGTATGTCTGCTTTCCTCTGTAATTTTTTATATTATCTAACCTTGTAGATGTTTCTTTATTAAATGTATTATTAACCCTCACCAAGAAGTAATGGATTATAATCTTTAAGAAAGTAATTTGCTTCTAAGTTAATATAGGCCAGTGACATATCAAAGTATCTGATTCGTTCACCCCCCTGGTCTAAGTGTCTCACTTAGGCCGCTGATAAAACATATGTCTCGTCCTGAAATAAGTTGTGTCAACCTATTTCAGGACGACACAAACTTCTAAAGCATTTTGGTTTCATCATTGTGCAGTATCCTCGTCTGTAACGAGGATGAGTCGGGCGTTAACATAATTTCCAGCCTTTAGCTACTAACTAATCTTGTACTGTGATTAGCTTCACCTGATCATCCACTCCAGTCATTTGCCAATGGCCTAGCGATATAGGAATAGAGCCAATGCTATTCAATTCGTCAAAGAAATTCTTGATTTGAAAAGTTTCTCCTTTGCCTTCAGTCACCCGTGCATAATCTGCCATGGCGCCTTCTAAAAGATACTTACCCGTAATATAACTGGTGCCGTAACCCGGTTGCCTTAAATAAAGATGCTGTTCAAAAAGAAGCAATTCCTTTTCGGTTTTCATCCAACCACGAGGTGTAAATTCTGAATGTATACCTCCCGCTTCTTCGCTGTTCATTTCGTTGGCATGGGCATAGAGAGAGCCCAATCCTCGCGCTGCCCTTTGCGCAATCATAATGTATACGATTTCGCGAACCCTCGGATCATCATCATACAATCCAGCATCCATAAACATTTCTTCCACAGCGGTGGCGGTGCCTTCATTTCGCGAATCGAAAATATTGTAGAGCAAAGCACCTCGTCTAATTTCACTTTCATGCGGTTCATTGTCCATTCTTGCCAATTCGAACCAATGGTAAAAATGAGAGTAAAGGGGGCGGGCATCAAAGTGCTGACCAATGGAGAAGAAGTTCCTTTTTTCACGTGGCACAAATTCACCCAAGTGGGCGTACAAAGCGGTGTCGAAGTAATCTTTTACAGTGACTATTTCCTGCTCATACAAAAAGGTGAGCAAGCCTTTGGCAGATCGATCTGCCATGGCATCGTATTCCTCTGGCGAATTGGCATCTTCAAGCTCCGATAAATAGCGGTTGCGATGTTCTTCCAATTTCAAGGCCGTCCAAGCACGGGCCAGTTCTCTTTTGAGAATCATTACTTCATCATCCCAAGTAAGCGGTACCAAATGAACGTTTTGCTGATACCAAGTATAATTCTCTTTACCGATACCCGATGGACCCGTTTTACTTTTTCTCTCACTTTCTAGCCAAGTGACCAAGTCGTTCGTGGAGTTGATTGCCTTATCAATCGCGCTGGTCATTTCATTATCATTGGCTATGCTTTCCCATTTTTTGATCGTGTTTAAATCATTCGTTTGGTTTCGAATATCTCTGATGCCCGCAATCCACAGGTCTTTTGCATTGCCCGTGAGGTTCTTTTTGGCTTGTTCATTAAAGGCGGGTATGGATTCAAACCCACTTAAAAGCTTTACTCTATCTTCAGCATTTAAAGGGAAATCGTATTTCCAGATATCGATGGCGCCATGGTTCGTTGGGCCTTCATGTGCGGGAACATCACTGCGCGCCATCCAAATAGTTTTATAAAAGGCAGGGTCTCTTTGCCAAGGTTTTAGAATCCGGTCGTTGAAATCATAGCCGTTCATTTCTGCCCAAACAATATGATAATCTACTTGCTCGGCTACCGACCAACCAGCGGTATCCATCGCCAATAACTTTGCTTGAAGTTGCTTAAAGGCTGGAAACCGTTCTTTGAAAGTAGCTTCTCTGTAATCAGGCGCACCATCAAGGAGTGGAGGGTTTTCGAATGTTCTCCATGCCTTAAAAAGATCGACTAAATCGGAATATTCTCTGGTAACAGCAGCCGTTGGCTCACTTGACTGATTTTTACAGCCTAACATTACGAAGAGCAGCAAAAAGGGAAGGTACTTGTGCATAAGATTGAATTGTGGTTGGAGGCTTAATTTAGTCAATTTGAAAAAGATTAATACCGATTGGGCTGGCGAAATAAGTCGCTGTTTCTCTAACCACTCCTCCTCATTTACAACAAGGAGGAACTACTAAAGCATTTCTAATGCGATTTACACTTTGCAGCATCTTCGTTACAAACCAGGGTTAGTGGAGCGCCAGTTGGAAAAGAATTCATAAATTGAAATGAAAATTTACTTAATGGATTAGCAAGCAATGAAAAAACTGTACCCACTATTATTAACAATAACAGTATTCGCCTTTGGCTGTATAAAGGCGAAGAAGGATACAGAAGAACACCTGAAAGCCTATGAGTATTTATCTAAAAAGCATCCACATATGGTCATACAGGTCATGGACACTGTTCAGCACATTGGATTGACAGCATTCAGTGACTACATAACAGAGTGTTTTGGCTTCGAAGGAAAATCAAGCACTGACTTCATCTTATACTTGAATAGTCTGGATGAACAAAATCACTTCCCTAGTTATTTTTCTTCCGAAGTTAGTAAAGCGTTCAAAAGCCATAAAGACCCCACCCATATACTCTATTTTTCGAAACGCTATAAAGATTATCTTCTGCTGGAGATGTTTGAGTTAGGCAAATACAATAGAAAAGTGCTGCCGGATTATAAAAGCCTGACAACAATGGGTCAAAGTGATCAATATCTTTTCGTTTTTGAAGACAATGGGAAGTCAATCAAAGAAGTTCATAAATTGACTATGGCTTACAATTAGCCACAAATCATTCCTCCTCCTTATTTACAACGAGGAGGAACTACCAAAGCATTTTTAATGTGGTTTACCCCTCTCGCTGAGACCACATCTGATCATGTTCACTTCAACCGCTCATGAATCAGCCTTAAACCATCAAGGGTAAGGTGACGGTTTACTTCGTCAAAGCGTTCGTGGAGCGGGGTAAGCACTGAAGAAAGACCTCCCGTGGCTACTACTTTAAAATTTCTCCCCATCTCTTTTTGAATTCGATCGAGCATTCCCTCCACCATGCTTACATAGCCCCAAAGTACTCCTGCTTGTATGGCATGCACCGTATTTTTTCCAATGACCGAAGTGGGTAATTCTAGAGGCACATCTGGCAGCTGTGCCGTATTTCCAACCAAAGCTTTAATGGCTGTTTTTAAGCCCGGGGCAATATTTACTCCGTGAATATTACCCGAAGCCTCCACCACCGTAAAGGTGAGGGCAGTGCCAAAATCCACCACAATACAATCGGTTTTATAAAGGCAATGGGCCGCCATGGCATTGGCCATTAAGTCCGTGCCAATGCTGTGGGGGTTGCTGGTGATGATAGGCAATTGATCGTAATATTTCGGCCCAATAAACACATGCTCGCATTCAATTAAATTGGACCAAAACTCATCCAAAATGCCATTCATTTGTGGCACTACGGATGAAATAATGATGCCGTCAACATCGCTCAACTTGAGATCGTTTTCCAGAAAATTAAGACGCAAAAACACCTCATATTCGATCTGATTTTTTATCGGGAGCGTATTAAATCGCCACTCGTGAATCCACGCGTTTCCATCATGAATTCCGAAAACAATATTGGTATTTCCCGCATCAATGGCTAAGAGCATTTTCTCAATTTTTAAGCATCAAATTATAAACCCAAATGACTACTATTTTTTCACAAACAAAGGTGGGTTCTCTTCATCAAAACCCGTGGCTTCTTGATAAGCCCGAGCCACTGCTAAAATCGTGGCTTCGTCATACAAGTTCCCAATAAACGAAATACTCGTTGGACTTCCATTTTGGGTATAGCCATTTTTCATGACCACAGCCGGATGCCCCGTAAGGTTGGTTGTCGAAAGCTGGTTATTGCCTAAGCTCGGGCTGATAATCACATCATAATCCTTCATCAGTTCGTTCACTTTTTGCATCACTTCATAGCGCACGCGATTGGCGTTAATGTAATCTACCGCAGTAATAAAACGCGCTTCGCGGAAGGAGTTGGGCCATGCGCCTGAGTTCTGTCGGACCAAAAGACTGTCTCGGTTAGAGCGTGTCAGTTCATCAAAAGCGGCAGCAGCTTCGGCCGAAAGAATGTTCAACATTCCCCCAAAAGGAAGGTCAGAAACCCATTCAACGGGTTTTAAATCTGCGCCCAACTTTGTCAACTCGTCCAGCACCTGCTGGTCATTTTTCTTCTGGGTTTCGTTTCGGGTATTATCGAAATAAGACTTGAGGTAGCCCACTCTTAATTTCGATAAATCTACTTTTCCATTATAATTGAAAGGGGCGTCTTGTACGGAAAGGTCAATCCCGTCAGAACCCCGAATGACCTCAAAAACCAAAGCGCAATCGAAGGCATTTCGGGCAATCGGACCAATTTTGTCCATGCTCCAGCTGAGTGCCATCGCGCCTGCTTTACTCACTCGACCAAAAGTAGGTCGAAGGCCAGTCACTCCGTTTCGAGTAGAAGGCGAAACGATAGAGCCCAAGGTTTCTGTTCCCAAAGCAAAAGGCACCAAGCCAGCCGAAGTTGCCGAAGCCGAACCCGCTGAAGATCCGCTCGCACCTTGTTCTAAATTCCATGGGTTTTTAGTGGTTCCGCCATACCAAACATCGCCCATGGCCAAAGCACCTAAAGTAAGTTTAGCGACTAAAACTGCTCCTGCATCGTCCAATTTTTTGATTACGGTGGCCAATTCATCGCCACGGTCTTGGTCTTTATAAGGTGCTGCTCCCCAAGTGGTTTTATAACCCGGAACGGCAAGCAAATCTTTCGCTCCGTAAGGAATACCGTGCAACGGACCCAAATAAGTGCCTTTCGCCAATAAATCATCCGCCTTTTTGGCCTGCGCCAAAGCGCGGTCTTTGGTAATGGTAATAACAGCCTCTAGCGTTCCCCCATGTTTTTCTAATCTATCGAGAAAGAATTCAGTAAGTTCAACCGAACTGATTTTCTTGTTTTTAATCAGAGAAGAAAGCTGCGCCACGGTATAAAAAGCCAAGTCGTTTTTATCCTTTGGCATTTCCACCCTATTCGGCAAAAGCCATTCAATTTTCTTTTGAGCTGGAAAATTCGTTTTCTCAATATTCGGGTTGAACAAAACGGCTGGTGGCGTGGCATTGTCTAGTGGGTATTCGTGCAGTTCGCGCACATCTGCCAAGCCCCTGTTCAGGTTAGGAAGTAGCTGTTCAATTTCAGCATCAGTCAGTTGCAGGTCAATTATTTTTTGAGCCGATTGCACATCGGCCTTTTCGATCTTGATTTCTTGAGCTACTTTGTAGCCCATTACAAAACCAGAAGAAACCAATAGTACCGCCAATAAAGCGGCAATCGGAATTCTGAACTTACGGGGATTTGGCTGTTTCATAGGTTTAATTTAAATGTTTTGCCGTCCTTTGCAGAACAATAACAAAGCTAACAATCTGCTAAGGTTTTAAGTTATGAAAACGATGGAAACACAACAAGCTCTATTCCCTAACTGGATGCGCGGATTTCTACTGATCGCCTGCGTTTACAATATGTTTTGGGGCATTTTCATTGCCTGGTTTCCCGAAAGCTTTTACCATTGGGTAACGGAAAGCCAAAATTCCACACCAGAAATTCTCATTTGGCAAGGTCGAGCAGTGTTAGTTTTGGGCTTCGTTTATTTCGCAACAGCACTTCACCCTGGAAGGCTCTGGTACCTAGCACTTGTGGGTGCACTCACTAAAATTGGGGGTGCCATATGGTTTTACACGGTGATTTTAGAAGGAAAAGTTGGCGACCAAGGCTTGTTTCATCTGATTATGAATGATGGAATTTGGATTCCTTTCCTCATCGCGATTGCTCTAAAAGGTAAGGCTTACAAGGCCAGTAAATAGCTGAATTTTAATTGTTTCTGTTGTGAGTTTTAAATTTGAAAAACATGAAAGAACGTTTTACCAGACTTTTCGAATACAATATTTGGGCGAATAATCTATTTGCCGATGTGATCAAATCAAACACCTATAAAAACGATAAAATCACGAAGCTTTTCCACCACATTGGAAACGCCCAACTGATTTGGCTCGACAGAATTACACACACTGAAGAAAACGTTCCAGAAGTTTGGACTGAAGGAAGCTCAATTGAGGCCATTGAACTGGTAAAACGAAGCAGCCAAAGGTGGTTAGACTTCATCTATTCTCAAGAAGAATATGAAGATGTAATTGAGTATAAAAACTCAAAAGGGGATGCTTACGAAACTCGCATTTCTGATATTCTGACCCATGTAGCAAACCACGGAACACACCACAGAGGCCAGTTGGCTACTTTGCTTCGCCAAGAAGATATTACACCGCCAGTAAGTGATTTTATTTTTTACGTAAGGGCTTAAAAGAAAATCCACTTCTTCCTTTTGTAGATCGGAGTGCGCTTGGTGTTGGTCATTGAAGTTCCGCGAGATGGCCCAAAGCAATAAGGTTTTTTGGCATTGGCTTTAAGCTGATTGATATTGATGCTGAAGAAGAAGCTGCCTGTATTAGGCTCACTGCTCAAAAGTGACCCTAAACTTTGAGTACCGAGTGTAAAAGCCCCATAACGAGCCGCCAAGCCCAAATGAAATGCCCCTTGCTGATTGATATACAATGGTGCATAAATAGCTTTCTTTTCCTTTTCCCAACGGGGAGAAATGGTAAGACTATGTTGGTAATTAAGTCGATAATCCGCTTTAGAAAGGCTGGTTAAATCAATTCTGGCGAAAGCGCCCAAGTAATAGTCGTTTCCGAAATTGTAGTCATAACCAAGGTTGAGTGTTGTGGGTAAACTCACGGTAAATTCTCCGTTTAGGGAAGAAGTTTGGGCTACGGTGGCCAAACTATCGGCAACTCCTCTAAAACTGGCGATTCCGCTAAAAAGCGTGTCTAAATTCTCTGCATTCACATTGCCCAGTAAGCCCGTACTTTGTGTTGAAGCGCTTCCATATTGAAACTTCATCATTCCAACATCCGTGATGCTGGCGCTGAGTTTAAACTCATAATCAATATCCCTGTTTCGGTTTGTACCATTCTCATCTTTTGATGCTTCCCAATATGACACTCTTTCGTACACTACGCCAAAGTCAAACCCAAAATGGTTGCCTATTAAATCAGGCAAACGATCCAGTTTTTCGGTACCATCAAATTGCTCAAAGCTGTTGAGATTAGCAGAATAACCGAAGGCCAATTCGGCATTCGTCAAATCAGTATTGCCGGAGTTATCGGTAGAGTAACTAATGTCTTGAATATCCAAAAAAGCACTTCCTCTTGGATTAATCAGCTTAAAGGTGGCTCCAGCTTTCCAGCGATGAAAACCATCATCCTTTAAAATTTTGGCGTAAGTAAGTCCATATTCTCTCCAAAGTGCTGTCGCAAATTTTCCTGATTGATTGGTGGCTTGACTGTTCAAAAACTGAGGTTGCGTAAACCTTCCTATTTGGGTGATAAACTCTGGGCTGAAATCAATGGCACTTCCATGCGCACGCATCCGATAGGTAAAACCTATCGACTCGTCACCTCGTAAAGTGGCCATTCCTGAGATTCCCCCTAAAGCAATATTTGAGTGTAAAAACCTTTGGCCATCATTCAAATACCGAACAAAACCACGACTGGTTTCTGTACTTTTTATGTAGGCAATGTTATTGGTGAGAAAGTAATTGGCATTCACTAAACTGATGTCATACTTGTATGGAGAACCCGCCAAGTTTGCAGGCTGAAGCTGCGCTCCAATAATACCAGAAAAATCGGAATGCATGTATCCATTAAAGCTTTGACCCATAATAAGTTGGGGCAATAAAAGCGTCAGAAAAACAAGTGTAAATCGCAAAATGGAACCGAAATTTCTTTGAAGCACTGAAATTACGCCAATTTCTAAGAAATATTTTAACCATTCTGTGTTTTCCGTAAAAACCACAAAATCAGCCACATATACGAGTCAAACACTACTATTGCCAAATAATCTATTTAACAACTCAACATGTGCAAAACAATAATATGTGTCTGTACATTTTAATTATCTGTGAAATCCGTAAAATTGTATTCAAACAACATCATTAATTGTATGAAAAGCATTTTTCTGTATATTTGTATTACTTTCAACAAGCACCTCGCGGTAATTCTCCGCTTATTACATTCCCCAGATTACTGAACCAAACATCAATCGAACTAACGTAATACGTTTTTCAACCAATCCGTATTGCTCATTCCTATCCCCTGCTACACAGGGTGTGTTAGGTGTTACACCTAGTTTCTAGAGGTAATGCCGAAATATTGGAATTCGTAAATCGCCAAAAGAGCCGATAAGGCTTAAGCCGATCTTCAATTCGTTAAGCATCAAGGTGCTAGAATTGATTTCCAATCATTCATCCTGATGACCAAAACAGGAACGAATGATAAGAAATACGGCAATAAAGGTTCTAAAAAGCACATTCGCGATTATCGCTCTGATGATCTTGAGCCTGTCTGCCGTTGCCAATAACGGTTTCGATCATATCCTTTCTAAACAACAAGCTGCCCAAGACCTTTCTTTCTATTTTAAACTAATTGACGAGCAACACGGAAATCCGTACGCCTACATTTCAAGAGCAGAGTTCAAGCAGCTTGTAGATGCAAACATTGACAGCCTTCCAGAAAACATTAGCTATCAGCATTTCTCAAGCTTAGTTGTTGAGCTGAACCAAAAACTGAGATGTGGTCATACTGCAGTATCTATAGACACTCAAATTTTGAAAACGGCTACTGAAAAGAGTGACTTCTTTCCGTACCCTGTTTCGATAATTGATAATGAAATTTACATCGACTTCGAAGGAGGGACATTACCACTAGGCAGTAAAATAGTTTCTATTAACGGAATTACTTCCCAACAACTGGTGAAAGAACTCACTGCCCTAACTGTAACTGACGGATACATTGAAACTAAAAAGTACAGAGAAGTAGAACAGAAATTCGGTTACTATTTCTTCCTTAAATATGGTGCTTCACCTGAGTTCAATGTTGATTCTAATTTAAATGGAAAAACAAGCACCACCGCTGTTCAAGGCATTCCTGGTAATCAAATGATGGCGAACAACTACATGCGCCCTGTTTACCAAACAAACGAAAGATACATCCACTTTACACATGTGGATGCAATTGACTCCCTTCAAACCTTAGTTCTTACCCTAAACACTTTCCAAGCCAGTCCGGAATGGTTTTTCCAGAAAATTTATGATCAATACGCTGCTGCCTCTAAGGGTGCGGGCGTCAATAACTTGGTGCTCGACCTTAGAAATAATGAAGGTGGCGACCGTAGACTTTTGAATTTTCTTTACAAAATGATCGCTGGTACTGACTTGGTAGACCCATCTTCAACTTCTACGAGAAGCCTTAAAATTACGCACGAAGATCAGTTAATGGGCATCAATGGCGCTGTAGGTTCCGAAGAAGTGGTTGCAAATGCAGAACAATACTTAGAAAAGTATTTTACCTCTAACGCCAAAGGTGAATTTGTAAACGATACACAAAACTGGCACGAAGAATTTGAACTAGGGTTCGATTTAAAAGATCTCAAATTCGAAGGTCAAGTGTATGTGCTTACTTCAGGAAAGACTTTTTCTGCCGCTGCCGATTTCGCTAGAATTTTAGGTCAATTAGACAATGTTATTCTTGTTGGGGAAGAAACTGGAGGTGCAAACGCTGGCAGAACAGCCAATATGCTTTTGAATTATAGCTTACCAAATTCAGCCTTAATGGTTCAAGTGCCTGTAATCTCAGAAACCTTCCAGAATAAAGGAGACAAAAATGAAAAAGGTCGTGGTGTGTTTCCTGATTTCACGGTTAAGAAAACCTATGCAGACTTAATCAATAAGCAAGATGCGGTTTTCAACTTCACGCTCGATCTAATCGCTCATAAACCTAATTTGGTGGCCAGCACTTCTTTAGGTCAGTAAATTGTTCACCCAGCTTTTTAGCACATAATTAATCAAAATTCTGTTTCCCTAAGTACTCGGATTACTTACCTTTATTGAATGAGTAAACCCGAAAAAACACTCTTCCTTCTGGATGCCATGGCATTGATTTATCGTGCCCACTTTGCCTTCAGTAAAAACCCAAGAATTAGTTCAAAAGGATTAAACACAGGAGCCGCCTTTGGTTTCACCAATAGCCTTTTCGAAATTATTGATAAGAAAAAGCCCTCGCACATTGCAGTGGCTTTCGATACCCCAGCCCCAACTTTTAGGCATGTGGATTACCCTCTCTACAAAGCCAACCGCGATGCACAACCTGAGGATATCCGTGTTGCTATTCCTTTGGTAAAAGACATCGTTCGCGCTTTCAATATTCCTGTATTGGAACTCGATGGTTATGAGGCCGATGATGTAATTGGCACTTTTGCTAAAAAAGCTTCTGCCGAAGGCTTTGAAGTTTTTATGATGACCCCAGACAAGGATTATGGGCAATTAGTGGAAGAACATGTTTACCTCTACAAACCTGCTTTTATGGGCAACGGGGTAGATATTATGGGAATTCCAGAAGTGTTGGCCAAATGGGATGTAGAACGAATTGATCAAGTAATAGACATGCTTGGTCTGCAAGGAGATTCGGTAGATAACATTCCTGGAATACCAGGCGTAGGCCCAAAAACGGCTTCAAAACTATTGAAGGATTATGATACGGTTGAGGGTATTATAGCGCATTCGCATGAGTTAAAAGGAAAACTAAAAGAAAGAGTTGAAGAGTTTGCCGCCCAAGGCTTACAATCGAAAGAACTGGCCAGAATTTGCACCACTGTGCCCATTGATTTTGATTCCTCTACCATGGAATATCAAGGGCCAAACAAGGAAAAACTAACAGAGATTTTTGAAGAGCTAGAGTTCCGTACCACTTTGAAACGGATTTTGGGAGAAACCGCTGCTACTCCAACGGCTTCAAAGCCCAAAGCTGCTTCCTCCTCTTCTCAAATGGGGCTTTTTGGTGATACCACGCCTACCCTTTCAAACGGACCTGATGAGCCTACTGCTTCAGAGAAAGGTTACTTAGCCAACACCGAGCACGATTACCATTTGATTGATACGCCTCAAAAAAGAAAGCGACTGATCAAGTACTTGATGGTGCAAAAAGAGCTTTGCTTCGATACGGAAACTGACAATTTAGAACCGATTGAAGCCAATATGGTTGGCCTAGCTTTTTCCTACAAAAAAGGAGAAGCCTATTATGTGCCTACCCCACAAGACCGCGAAAAGGCGAAAGCCATTATTGAGGAATTCAGGCCTGTTTTTGAAAATGAAGCCATTCTGAAAATTGCTCAAAACGCGAAATACGATATTCAGATCTTGAAGAATTACGGTGTAGAAGTCAAAGGGCCAATCTTCGATACCATGATTGCCCATTATTTGATCGACCCAGACACGCGCCATAATATGGATGTGCTGGCTGAAAATTACCTTAGTTACAGCCCTGTTTCAATTACCGAGCTTATTGGTAAAAAAGGAGTAAAGCAAGGCAACATGAAAGATGTTGATATTCACAAAGTAGCCGAATACGCGGGTGAAGATGCCGACATCACCTTCCAGCTAAAACAGGTTTTTGCTCCGATGATGGAAGAAAACAAAGTGACCAAGCTTTTTGATGAAGTGGAAATTCCTTTGGTAAACGTATTGGCCGACATTGAATACAATGGCGTAAAAATCGATACAGATGCCTTAGCCGCTATGTCGAAAGAACTGGAAGAAGAAAGCCTAAAAGCCCAAACTCAAATCTTTGAATTGGCAGGTGTCGAGTTCAATATTGCATCACCAAAACAGTTGGGCGAAATACTTTTCGATCAGATGAAGCTGATTGAAAAACCGAAGAAAACTAAAACGGGTCAGTATGCTACGGGCGAAGATATACTTTCGAAACTGGCGGTAGAGCATGACATTGCGCGCATCATTTTGGAGTTCAGGGAGTACCAAAAACTGAAATCCACTTATGTAGATGCGCTTCCAAAAATGATCAGTCCGATTGATGGTTTGGTGCACACCGATTACCGTCAGGCGGTGGCGGCTACAGGACGTTTGAGCTCCAATAACCCCAACCTACAGAACATCCCAATCAGGACTGAAAAAGGACGTGAAATCAGAAAGGCATTTATTCCTCGTTCCGAAGACCATATCCTTTTAGCTGCGGATTACTCGCAAATAGAACTGCGAATTGTAGCGGCTTTTGCCGAAGATGAAAGTATGATGGATGCCTTTAAAAATGGGCGAGACATTCACTCCACTACCGCCTCCAAAGTATTTGGCGTTCCCTTGGAAGAGGTGGATCGCGACATGAGACGAAAAGCCAAAGAAGTAAACTTTGGTTTGATCTATGGCATTTCAGCTTTTGGTTTGGCACAAAACATTGGCATTTCCCGTACAGAAGCCCAGCAGATTATCACGGCTTATTTCAACGAATTTCCTGGCGTGAAAAAATACATGGATGCTCAAGTGAACAAAGCGCGCGAGTTTACTTATGTAGAAACCATTTTAGGCCGAAGAAGGTACTTGCGCGACATTCACTCTAAAAATATGGTAGGCAGAGGCCATGCGGAACGAAATGCTATTAATGCACCTATTCAGGGTAGTGCTGCGGACATGATTAAAGTAGCGATGATCAGCATTCACGATTGGATGAAGAAAGAAAAGCTTCTGTCAAAAATGATTATGCAGGTACATGATGAACTCGTTTTCGATGTGTACAAACCCGAGCTTGAGCTGATGAAAGAGCGAATTCCTGCTTTAATGAAATCGGCCATTGAGCTTTCTGTGCCTATGGAAGTAGAAATAGGTGTGGGCGACAACTGGCTGAAAGCGCACTAATAGTTTGAGTTGAGTCTGTTTATTTTACTCAGCCCTCCAAAAGTTCAGATACAGAGGTCAGCTGTTTTTAATAAATTCTGAGCATATCAAAGCATCAACTTTTGGAGGGTTTTTACCATATTTAAAACCACTATGGAATTACCAATCCGTCTAGCACAGCTTCGCGAAGCACACGAACGCATCAAGCCGTTCATTCATCGCACACCGATTTTCACCTCAGAAAGCATCAATGCCATTGTGGGTTGCGAGGTGTATTTCAAATGCGAAAATCTTCAAAAGATTGGAGCCTTTAAAGCGCGTGGAGGATTGAATGCTGTGCTTTCTCTTTCCGAAGAACAAAGGGCCAAAGGTGTGGTAACGCATAGTTCGGGAAACCACGCACAGGCCATGGCCATGGCAGCCAAAACCTGCGGTATTCCTGCTTACATTGTAATGCCCAACACCGCACCAGAGGTAAAGAAGAAAGCAGTGGCGGGCTATGGTGCAGAAATTACCTTTTCTGAACCCACCCAAGCCGCTCGTGAAGCAGCCGCCAATACCATTATGGAAGCAACAGGAGCTACTTATGTTTCTCCTTACAACGATATTAAAGTCATCGAAGGGCAAGGCACTGCAGCCATAGAGTTTATGGAAGACCAGCCTGATTTGGAAGTTTTGATGACGCCCGTGGGTGGTGGTGGTCTCTTGGCTGGAACCGCCTTGGCCGCTCATTATTTAAAGCCAGCACTCAAAATTTATGCTGGCGAACCCGAGGGCGCCATGGACACTTTTCTTTCCATGCAAAAAGGTGAAATTGTGCCCAATACAACCACAAACACCATTGCAGATGGCCTTTTGGTGACTGTAGGCGATAAGAACTTTGCCATTATTCAGAAACTGGTGAAAGAAATTCTGGTAGTGAACGATCAGGAAATAGTTGATGCCATGCGCCTGATTTGGGAGCGAATGAAAATTGTGGTGGAACCTTCTGGCGCTGTGCCTTTTGCTGCCTTGTTAAAGAACAAAGCTCAATTTGCTGGTCAAAAAGTAGGCATCATTATCAGCGGTGGTAATGTTGATTTAGGGAAGTTGCCTTTTTAAACTACCATTAAGAAATAGCCTCCACCAACAACTGATAGTAGATGGAGCTAATAGGAATCACTTCCTTGCCGATACTTAACTGGTGCTTTTCTATTTTATTGATAAAGGCCCTATTGACTAAAAAGGAGCGGTGGGTTTTTAAAAATCCCTGGGGCAAAAGTGCGTTTTCAGCTTGCTGCATTGTCATTCGGCTGAGGACTTGTTCGTTTTCCGTCACAAACTTTACATAGTTGCCTTCGGCTTTGGCGTATTTGATTTGCGCTATTTCAAGTCGCACATATTCATAGCCCGTTTTCAGAAAAAGATGCTGATCGTTCTTTTGTTCCAGTCGGTCGCTGGCTTTGTTTATCGCCTTTAAAAACCTCCTAAAATCGAAGGGTTTAAGCAGGTAATCTACGGTTTGAAAATCATAACTCTCTAGCGCATATTCCTGATATGCCGTGGTGAAGATAACCAAAGGCGCTTTTGAAAGGCTTTTCAGAAAATCCATTCCAGAGATATCCGGCATTTTCACATCCAAAAACAGCAAGTCAACCGAATTGGTTTTTAGGAATTCAAGGGCCTGATAAGCATTGGTAAAGCTCGCTTTCAATTCCAAAAACGGAATTTTATTGGCGTGACTTTCGATAATGTCTAGCGCAATGGGTTCATCATCTATGGCAATGGCTCTGATCATATCAAAGTGATTTTAATGTTGGCCTCAAAGCTGTCTTCCGTTTCATAAATTTGAAATAAGTGTTTTTCAGGATAAAGAATGCCCAAACGCTTTCTCACATTCTCCAGTCCAATTCCCGATTTTCCTTTTTCAGGATCTCCCCCATGTTTGTGAACACTATTTTGCACATTCAAATGCACCTCTTCTGCATTACAAGTTAGTTTGATTTTTACCCAAGAAGGCTTCTGAAAACTCACCCCGTGTTTAAAGGCATTTTCAACAAAAGGAATGAGCACCATAGGCGTAATTTCTCCTTGGCAACCTTCCGCTACATCTACTTCCAATTGAAAATGATCCTTTTGTGAAATTCGCAAAGTTTGAAGTTCGATGTAATTGCGGAGGTAGTCAATTTCCTTCTGCAAAGGAATTTTCTCAGCGTGGTTTTCGTGGAGCATAAAACGCATCATCTCGCTCAGCTGCTGCACGGCATGAGCCGTTTTTGGGCTCTCCTCATTGAGCGCCAAACCATAGACCGTATTTAAGGAGTTAAACAGAAAGTGCGGATTGATTTGAGATTTGAGGAGGGAGAGTTCGGATGTTTTTTCTTGTAAACTCTCATGCAACTTGAGGGCAGCCTTCACCTTTTTTGCATTGAATTGAAAATAAGCTAAAGTCAAAATCAATACTATAAAGAACATTATGAGAGTGATTATAAGAGCCGGGCTAAGCGAAACTTCCAACCATCTACTACCAAAAGACAAATTCAGTTCAAATGTAAAATAGAATAGGCCAAAAATGCCATATGATGCAATCAATGATCTAGAAACCTTGTCTAGCAAATTATCAGAGCGTATTCTCCCATTTTCTACAAAAGCATCAATTATGACGCGTGAAGTCAGTGTAAGAAGTGCGGATATAAGGAGAAGTCTTGGGGATAAATAGAGAAAATCACTGCTCAAGTTTAGCGTATACTGTAATATTGCAATTGTAATAATAAGATGAAGTGCAAATAAAGTAATCCAAAACCTCTCGTCTAAAGCTTTTAAACTAGGAGTTTTAGACTTTGGATCTATTATTTTCTCTACCTCTCCAATTAAACAGGATAAACAGATTGCCAAAAAGCTATTAACAGATAACCGTATAAACAAGAGCTTGAAAAGAGATGTAGAAGAGGTGCTTATAATTTTGAGATAATAATTAGGGTCAAATGTATTTACTAAAAAGGCTATTAATAGACCAATAATGATGGAGGCAGTTATTGAAATGGGTAGTGATAAATACCAGATGTTTCTTCTATTTATCATGTCGAAGAAGAACCTCCGAGAACAAAGAATAATCAATAAGTAAAAAACGTATTCGACAATTTTTTGGATTTTGAAATTTAGAAGTTGTGCGTTCGCGGCCTCCTCGCTTCCTAACACCTCCAACGCTTTCGTATAAAGTTGGCCATGATAAATAAGGTTGAGTTGCCCAATTTTAGTAGCGAAAAAAGCTGTTAGTACAACCAACATAAACACTCTAAAAATATAAATCCTGTTCATCTTTTTTCTTCAATGATACTAGCCTGTGCCCTCCTCAAAAAATAAATGTGACCAAAGCCCAAAACAATGTGACGGAATATAATCTATTCTTGCAAGCCAATAGATTATTAAGCATTTATCACTCCTTCTCGTTTCCAACATGCAATATGTATATAAAATAATCATGTTATTAATATGAGTAAGCATGTTTTATTATTATATTATTTGTTTTATTCGATATGAATTTATACATTAGAAAATGCTTTATTCCGGACTAGAGCATAAGGAATCTCATCCTGTTATTTTTAACTAATGAGAAATCAATAAAATATGTTTATTGATTTTATTATGATAGGGTCAGTTGTTGAAAACCTAAAATAGAGTAGACAATTTTTATTTAAAAAAACACATTAAAAATGAAAAATTTTAAAACTAAATTAATTGCGTTTTGTTCCATAGTCTTTCTTATGAGCTTTAGCTTAGTACCTAGCGCTAATGCAGGGTGCGATGATGAAGGAAACTATAATAATGGAAAGAAGCGAGTCATCCAAGGTGATTGCATCTGTGATGAGTCAAGTAATAGACATCAATGCTTTATTGCCCCTCCTGTAGTGGAATAGCTGTTAAGTCTCCATACCATTTTATAAAGTATGGAGACTTACTAAAGCCTTGTATTAACTAAAAAATAAGTTCAGAAATCAATCTTGGCTTATTTGTTGAAATATGACATTTGCCCATGAGTATACTTTTTTAACCAACAACAGTTCAAGATGACCCGAAATTTCCATGGTTCTACTTTTTTTATAGTATTTGTTTTTGTTATATACTCATGTAAAAGTGATAATGATTACTTACATGTATTTGAGAATAAAGTGGAGTTTAACTTAGATCGAAAAGTTAAATTCCCTCTTGATTCACTTACTTCAAGCAGTAAGAGATCAATAAAATATTTAATGTCCGATGAGGGAAAAGAGTTTCTATATTCATTGAATCAAAACATTAATGCCATTGAAATTTTTGATATTGAGTTTCAAAAATGGGTAAGAAGGATTAGACTCCCAGTTCAAGGACCAAATGGTGTTGGTGCCCTATCCTATATCTTACCTATAAATAAAGATTCATTGATTACATTATCCAGTGCACAGCAGCTGTCCATTATTACAAGCCAAGGGAAGGTTCTGGATCGCTTTGGCCCATTTTTTAACCGTGAGACAGGAGAGGGGGCTTACGTATTGGCGCTGGGGGAGGTCTCACCTATTTATCGTCAAGGAAAAGTTTATTTTTTTACTACCGCTGGATATGACACTTATATTGACGAGTCAACGTCAAACAATCTTAGTAATGAAAAGAATCTTATGATTCTCGATCTAAAGTCGAGAAAAGTCGAGTATAGAATGAAGTTTCCCGAGACATATTTAAACTCAAATGGCTTGTGGGGTGATCATTATTATGCCGTAAAATACCATGATTTTAATCCTACAACTGGTGATTTTGTTTTAAGTCTTCCTGCAGATCAAAATGTATATGTAACAGATTATAATGAGCAATATAAGCCTGTATATGCAGGCTCTGAACATTTTGATCAAATAGCCCCTTTTTATAAGTGGAAAAATTTAAGTAGGCTCTCCAGTGAAGACGAAGCTAAAGATTTTGCTCTCAACCCAAGTTATCAAAATATTAAGTATGACAGATTCAGAGATGTGTTTTATCGTGTTGTAGAATTGCCGTATACTGAAGAAGAATTGGAAACCAGTTCTGATGCATTTATTGGAATTAAAAGATGGAGTTTGGTTACATTGGATTCCAATTTCACGAAGATTGGTGAAAAAAAAATGCCAGAGAACTTACTCGCGGGTTCATTCCTTATTATAAAAGAAGGACTTCTAATCTACGACTATATCGAAAATAAAAATGATGAGGATAATTTAAATTATTCTCTTTTTGAAGTGAAAATTAAGTAAATGCGTATTCTTTATTTTGTTACACTTTTTTTAATTCTGCTCATGTCATGTAATAGGAATGAGTTAGGCAATTATAATGAAGCTATTAAAGTAATTTCAGAAAGTCACGACCTCAATTCTTACGAAGCAATTATCCTAATTCCATACCGGGGCTGTGGCGGGTGCGTGGGAACAACTATTGAATATATTAAATCACATGATACTGGTAATATATTAAAAGTATATTTCGACTATAACAGTTTAAAGGATATAAAAATTCGCATGAGAGACCACTTAGAAAGAGATACCTTCATTGATGATGATGAAGAATTATTTCAGTCATTAGGGCCACTCATGTATCCTGTTTACCTGAATATTGAGAATAGCGAGGCTGTGTCATATACGATTCTTGATCCAGCCGTTTCTAGAACGTTTTGGTTAACTATTGAATAAGAAGAAGTTCTTATGTTAAAGTTTGAGCAAATTAATTTCGATAATAGACGTTGGTGATAAATTCTTATAAAAGAACTGTAAGACATTGTCTCTTGGAATAGCGATGTTAGAGCTTTTGATGATGTAAACTCTTTATGGCTTTCATTTTTCAGTCAGTTTTTGTAAGAACTTTTCTACCAAAGCATTCTTAATGCTATTTACATTGTTAAATATCAGGCGATTTCGTTTTAGAGATGACAAAACTTCACTAGTCAATCGGTTTTGGAGATGTACAGCATCCTCGTTACAAACGAGCATGAGAGGAACTTGCACAGCAAATGATAAATGCTGAATTTGTCCAAAAAAACATCAATATGAACACTCCTTTTCATTTGGCCTTTCCCGTAAAGGACATCGAATCTACCCGCTCTTTCTTTGGCGACTTGCTGGGTTGCGAAATTGGTCGCTCTACGGATAAATGGATCGACTTTAATTTCTTTGGCCATCAATTGAGTGCACACGTAAAGCCCGAAGAACTGGCCCAAGCGCATGCCAATATTGTAGATGGTAAAAATGTGCCTGTTCGTCATTTTGGAGCCATTTTGGAATGGAACCAATGGCACACATTAGCCGACAAGCTTAAAGCCCACGGAATAGAGTTTGTGATTGAACCTTACATCCGTTTCGAAGGCCAAGTAGGCGAACAAGCCACGATGTTCTTTTTCGACCCCAGTGGAAATGCCTTAGAATTCAAGGCCTTTAAAGACACAAGCCAAATTTTTGCTAAATGAGAAAACTCACTGGCTTACTTTCGGCAGCACTCATTTCTCTTTCAGTTTTCAGCCTTAAAGCGCAAGACGACTTTCTTTTCAAACCCAACCAGGTTTTTGATGGAAAAGAAACGCATGCCAATTGGGTGGTGGCAGTAAAAGGCAACCGAATTACTTACGTTGGAGCCAAGTACGCTGGCCAAGCCAATGAGGTGATTGAGTTGAAAAACCAAACCCTATTGCCGGGCTTAATCGAAGGGCACTCGCATATTTTATTGCACCCTTATAACGAAGTGTCTTGGAACGATCAAGTACTTAAAGAATCCGTTGCCGAACGTTCGGCCAGGGCGGTAAACCATTTGAAGGCTTCGTTAATGGCTGGTATTACCACCATGCGCGATTTAGGTTCTGAAGGAGCGAGCTATGCCGATGTAGGCATGAAGCAGGCTGTAGAAAAAGGAGTCATTCCAGGCCCACGACTTTTAGTGGCAGGCAAGGCCATTGTGGCGACAGGCAGTTACGGCCCAAAGGGTTTTCATGAAGGAGTAGAAGTGCCGCTCGGTGCCGAAACTGCCGATGGTTTTGATGACCTCATTCGGGTAACGCGTGATCAAATAGGGCATGGAGCCGATTTTATTAAGGTATATGCCGATTACCGTTGGGGGCCAAACGGCACGGCCGAGGCTACTTTTACTGTAACTGAGTTAAAAACCATTGTAGAAATTGCTGAATCCAGCGGACGCTATGTGGTAGCACATGCTTCTTCGGAAGAAGGGATGCGCAGGGCGATTGAATCAGGAGTAGAAACTATTGAGCATGGCGATGGCGCCACTCCAGAAATTTTTAAAATGATGAAGGCAAAGGGTGTAGCCTTCTGCCCAACGCTAGCTGCTGGCGATGCCATTACTGAATATGGCGGTTGGAAAAGGGGTGTTGACCCAGAACCCGCCCGCATAACAGCCAAAAGGAAAAGCTTTAAAATGGCATTAGATTCAGGGGTAAAAATGGTTTTTGGTGGCGATGTGGGGGTTTTTCCGCATGGCGAAAACGTTAGAGAGTTGGAGATGATGGTAGAGTACGGTATGAATACCGAAGCGGCCCTAATTTCCGCCACTTCGGCCAATGCTGAACAATTTCACCTCAACCAACTTGGCCAAATCAAAGCAGGGTTTCTAGCCGATGTTATAGCCGTTCAAGGCGATCCCTCCACAGACAT